>ERZ773213.691-NODE-691-length-19348-cov-4.437153_pt1 | contig 19348 bp, 15 predicted proteins | sample MGYA00580996_ERZ773213 | MGnify/ENA primary metagenome ERZ773213 (study PRJEB29015, sample SAMEA2738152) | human oral metagenome | biome: human oral; feature: human-associated habitat; material: saliva | place: China | collected 2197 ...
ATCTCATCGCTGATGATGTCGATGGCATCCTGGCTAAGGAGCGTGCCAAGGCGGGCACCCAGAAGATGGTTGCCGATGCCGGTCGGGCGAGTCGGCCACAGCGCAGTTCCCAGAGCTCGGTGCTCGTCGTTGATGGCAAGCGCTGGTGGAGAGCTCTGGGAGGCACTGGTGACTGGCCAGACCACCGCGAAGGAGTCATGAGCCTGCACCACCATCGCTGTCGCGAGGTCAGTGCCATCCCAGCGGAGAGTCCAGACGTCACCGGGGGTGACTGTGGTCATGATGATGTGTGCGCTCCTTGGTCTCACATAGAGAGGGGGATGGGTGGACGTTCTACAGCATCAGTAACAAAGCGTTGGACGGTTCCGATACAGATCCATCATCTTCTGCTTCTCGTCGGCGGGCAGTGCGCCTAGGTACTCGCACAGACCTCGCTTGCCTGTGTCCGACTTGTAGACCGAGTGTATCCAGCGTATCGACCAGGCTCCCTCACGCTCCAATCGAGTCGGTGAGATCTCGGGCATCGCCCGTGATGCCACGTCAGCTCGCGGCGAGATGTCGCTAGAGAGACGAGGGACCGCTGTCCAGACCATAGGGTCGCGGGGTCTCTCCGCCACGCAGCCCATAGGGCGAGCTGGCTTACCGACTCTGGGTGGGTGAAGCGTCGCTTGCGCGTCAACCCAATAGACGTCACCTATGACTGCTCTGTTGTCCGGCACAGGCAGTATTGTAGAGAAAAATCGGAGAGTTTGCTAGTCGCTGCAGCGTAACGCAGAGATCGGTTGATAACATAATGTGATCTGGCGGGTTCATGCACTTGTTCCAAGTTATAGTTCCATCGCATATGATCGATGAGGACTTGCTCCCAGTATCTCATATAACTGGAGACCCTTGTTTTGATGCTGTGATTGATCAGTGCCGGAACGTTGTGTGTGTTGGTAAAATGACATCAAGTAGGAACGCTTCCCTATCTTCGGAAAGGTAGATGAGTCGGATGTCACATACTGCTGCTTGCAGTGATTCGCAACGCGAAGATTGTAGCTGCGAATGTAACGGATGGCGTCATGGGACAAATAATTTCAAGCATCTCGTGATTCCTAGTCAGATACATCCTATGGACGGGCATAAGTCAACAAATTGGGTGTGCAAAAAAATCGAAACACTCGAAGAATATGATTTTGCGGGCCCTGACATAACAGTAGAGATTGTCCGATCTGTTGGATATTTCTCAGCAGAAACTATATTTGAATTCAAATCTCAAGATAATGATCTACCTGAGTGGAGTAAATTTTTTGGTATATTAGAGTCTATCTACCAGGGAGCTTTAGATGACCTGAGAGATGAAGTTGCCCAAAATATCGCCTCTGAAGTGATTGATAAGATTCTTGAAACTAAAGATGATAAGAAGGATGCTAACCAGCAGGTTACATTAGTACTGCGGTACGGTCATCTGGTATGTGTGATCTGTGCGGCGTTGCTGGAGTTCTATAAGGATGTTGATGAGCTAACTGACGAAATGGCTCAAGAACTAGCGAGTAATATAGTCGATTCGGTAGTTGAGAAGATCGAAAAGGATAGGAAGATTCGAATAAAAAAGCGCGTTAAGGATGTGGTTAAGAAAATACTTGAGTATGCCATCAAAAAACTATTTAAAACTCTGACCACTAAAATGAGGGAAATCGCCATTCCTCTTCCGTGGGGTAATGAATTGGCGCTGCGTATCATTGGGGTCTTAAGCTGCCCTGATCCTGAGAAACATTTTGAAGTTATGAAATACTGCCTAAAACCTCTCATTGAAGAATGCTTGAAGGATCCCATTAAAGATCGGCTCTCTGAAGATATGAAGGTGTTTTTTGACTCAGTTTTGAAGCGGATAGAGCAGATCGAGGCTAGTCAAAGTCATGCGCAAGTAACGGTGTCATGACGGACGCCAACGTCGCTCCAGCGACTAAGGCTGCAAGTATTAGCCGTCCTATGTTGATCTATTCCCACCTCGCTCCCGTTTCATCCTCAACACGTTCTCGACAAGGCTGACGGCGACGTGGGTGAGGTCGAAGCGGTTGAGGATGTCGTCGTCCTGCATGATGGCTTCCAGGTCGTTGAGGCCGATGATGTCGATGAGTTGGTCGATGCGGGTCAGGTCGTCGTCGCTGATCGCTTCGGGGTAATGGTGGAGCAGGAAGCTGGTGTCGAAGATGTCGCGGGCCTTGGTGCGGTTGACTAGGGCGTCGATCTTGAGTGAGGCGAGCTTCTCGAGGCGGTAGGTGCGGATGCCGTCGATAGTGGTGACGTCGTCTTCGTTGATCTGCTGGGCCTGGCGGTAGGAGACTTCGATCTTGAGCGGGCGCATCACGTCATCGCGGTAGTGCAGCATCTGGCGATGCACGGTGGGTGTGTGCTTGGCGTCGCGCAGGCTGTGGACGGGCAGCTGGGTAGCCGCGGCACCGGCTTGGATGGAATCAGTCAGATCGATGGAGGGGCTACGACCATCGAAGTCCAGGTCGATGGAGAAGCGTGGTAGGTCATAGGCCAGGAGCAATGCGGTGCCGCCTTTGAGGATGAAGGCGTCTCCCGTGCGTCTGGTCAGCTCCTGGGCGATGGCTCGCATCAGGGCGATGTGGCGTGCCTGCTCTGGTGTGAATGGGTGGTGCTCGAACGGCCCTGGTGAGTGGGCTTCTGGCGTGTGCTGGTGTGGTGGTATTGGTGGTTCATCACCCATACACCGCCCTCAGCGCATTGGCTTCATCGGCGATCCAGCGGCGTAGCTCGTCCTGGGCGGTTGGATGGAAGGAGGGCTCAAGCATGGTGGCCTGCTCGAGGAGCTGCTCGCCTTGCTCTTTGGTGTCAAGCCAGTCGGTGGTGGCACCAGTTAGGTTGAGGACGCGTCCCCAGCGATGGAGGGAGCGGTAGAGCAAGTCCAAGATGGCGCGTGAGTGGTTGGCGATGTAGACCCGCTGCATGCTGGCAGGGATGTCCAACCCCTGAGCTGCCAGGCGGTCTCTGCCCTCGTAGATGCCCAGGTCACCGTAGATCGACGTGGTGTCGATGTCTCCCATGCCGGCCAGGGTGACCTGGCGTGGCTGCTCAGCGCCGTCCTGCCAGTGGAAGACGTCATGCCAGTCCCCGCTGGTGCCTTCTGGCGCGGCCAAGTTCAAGGCATAGAGGCCAGTGATGTAGTGCTCTGGCGTCGTGGGAGGAATCTCAACCTGCCGTGGAAGAGACGCAAGGTATTCAGCTTGAGAATAGGCAGACGGCATGATGAGTACCTCCTTTGCCTGTTAAACGCATTATACTATTGAGGATAACATAACGGGCGGGAGGATGTAAATATTGCACCATCTGTCCTCTTAAACTTTTACCTTAAGTGCGCCCGCGCAAACTACTTAACCCTTCATCCCCCGCAGTTTCTCCGTTATGGCCTTGACCTGATCAAGGCCATAGTTATCCGCATACTTGTGAGCCTCATCAGCTTGCTTAGTCTTTTCTTCCAACTGCACTTCAGCCTGTTTTCGCTCATCCTTGCTCTGGAGATAGATTGCTAACCAAATCATGTAGAGTATGACCAAGCCGGCAATTATTGAGGTCATTATAGGTACCTCACTACCGTCCCTGAGATCGCTTGGCGTAACGTAGCTGGCAAATATGGACGCTATTGTCAGAACTACCGCGATAACAAGAATTATGGGATTTGGCTCCGCTTTCACCTTCGGTAGTTCGCGCTCCTTATCATCTACCGTCGGCACCGTATCGAGCATGTCGATGCGTTTTTTCATGAACTCCAGTCTCTGAATATTCAGCTGGAGGAACTTACGAACTCCGTTGGAGCGCTTCTCGGGTATTTCTTTCGAATCAAGGCGGGATAGTTCCTTCCTGAGGTTCCTAAGTGAAGCTGGGTAACTGTCTTCAACAAGGTAGTCCTCCTGGTACTGGTACACATCGTTAATGTAATCGCGTTCGTCTACCTCATTGGCAAACGAAAAGCACGCATGCTCAATTGCGTAGTAATACGCATGTTGGAGATCCCCCATAGTCTCGGCATCGAGATCGTCGTTATTGCGAAATGCTTCTAAGCAGAGTTCGATGGCTGTATCGCAGTCGCCGATGCCGACGTACGAGTAGGCGGCCCGCCACGCCATGTCGGAAGGAACTCCGGCTTCGACGGCTTCAAAAGCGCGCTCATAGTTCTCCACGGCCTTCTTGTGCTTGCCGAGCAGCCGGAATGCTTCGCCGCGGACGTAGTTCACGTCAGCCACATTCTCTTCGCGAGTATCGAGGATATAGGCATTGCTGGCGTGGTCTCGTGCGCGTTTGTAGTGATTGCGCTGCTCTTTCTTGCCATTCGCTCGTGAGCCTTCGCGGAGCTCGATCCAGGCTGAGATGACGTAACTTTGCGGGTCGTTGCCATGTACCGCTCTAGCCTTGCTGGCAGCGGCTCGGGCGGCGTCATCATCATCGACGAAGTAGTACTTGCGCGCCTCGGCGATCCAGTCAATGGGTGCGCTATCGTCAACTGGCTGAGACAGAAGTGCCTGGTCGTACGCCTCACGCGACGCATCGTCTTGGAAGACGAGAGCGGCGTCTGCCAGGAGGCGGAGTTTCTCGCTTGCCTCAGCACCTTTGTTTCCACTGAGAACAGCTAGCTGTCGCCATTGACGCCGAACGCGCTCAATATCTTGGCGTAGTTGAGCTGTCGATTCTTTCCGTTTGAAGCCGAATTCTTGGTAATAGTCAGGGCTAACGGCACTGCTGTAAGCCATGTTCTAGATACCGCCTTCATGGTATTGAATGCCGAAACTTATATTATTGAATGGCGAGATTACAGGAAATCTAGAAAGAACATCCCGACATGCCTACTGAAATTTAGGCTCAAGTACAGGTAGAATGAAGTCTACCTTTAAAGTAATGCCTCGTAATCAAGTCCAAGACGGTAGGGTATCAATCGATCAGTACCAGGATCCAACTGATCATCAGGTGTGTAGGGGTTTGGGTCTTCTGGGTTTACCCACCCCCAGTAACGCAGTTGGCTTGGTGCTTTGACTGCGCCCATGTCCCGCAGCCGTATCACGCAAGCATGTGCTATGTCAGTGATCGCTTTGCTGTGGAGCGGCCATCGGCAATAGCGTTCCCAATTTGGTATTGCTGGATCGTTGTAAGCAAATCCGAGGCCATTGAGCGTTTGGCGCTGCTCGGTGGTGAATGACCCTTCGCGTATCCCAATATTTTCTCCAGTAAGCTCGGCAGTTACGGCATAGTCGAGCGATAGATCGTTGTGGATGCAGAATTGGACGAAAGGAAGATGGTCTGGACTCTGCGAATCAGCAATGATTAGGAAAGAACGCCGGGGGAGCCTTGAGATTGTGAGGGCTAGCTGTTCTTCGAACGCATCCCATGTTAGATCGTCACCTCGACGCAAGGTATAGTCTTTGCCGTCCTTCTGAAACGCTTTGCTCGGGATAGCAGTCTTGATGACACCAAGCTCGCGCAGGGGAAATACGCGGCTGAGAATATAGTCCCCTATATACTCGTTGAGCGTTATTCCGCCGTGCTCAAGTCGCGCGCTTCGTGGGCTCACAATGAGCAGCGGAGGCCAACCATGAGGGTGGACTATTTCGACGAAGCAATTGTGCGGGCCTTGCCATAGTGCATATGAACGGTCTCCGGTTTCCTGGTGGAGCGGTGGATTTGGCCACGTACTTCGTAACTTTTGAACGTATTCTGCAAATAAGTCGATGGCCATTTCTTGGTCTTGGCCAGTTTCGGTGCAATGTGCGACAACTGCTAGCGTCGAACTGAGACGATTGACATCTATTCCGTCGTGACATAGAAACGGATCTATACTGTCTGAAATTACCGTTTCAAGTCTGAATGGGTAGTTGTCTTGAACTTCCTTGACGGCATGATTGATGGCTTGAGGATCGCCTGCGGCATCCCACGGAAGTTTCGCGATGAGGTTTATCCAATGCAAGAGTTCTGGAAAAGTAAGTTTAGTTGGTGTTGAGTTTGTCATTGATGATCCTTACGTTTTGAAATTGTGTTACACTTCCCTGTAATTTTATTGTACCACCGAGATCATATTTTGCCATATGTATGCCGCCATTATTGTCCATGTTGATGCCGAGATACTCCAGTTCGATGTGACCATCTTCAAGATTTTTACAGAAGGAATTCAAGTTATCATCATTACTTAGTGACGCAAATACTCTCGGTAGGCGCTTGTCTTGATTGACTCCTGTGAGTAAATCGATGAGGTACTCCAGTGATCCCTGCTCCGCGCGTTCCCCGGTTGCGGTTATGCGACTACCTCGTTGAGGATTGTTTCCGCCCTTGTTTTCGATAATTATGAGTTTATTTTGATCTGAACTTATTGAGATTTGATCAAACTTATTGCGGCCTGTAGGTGAGGTGGCTACATCGTCGCTTTCCTTTACGCCGATGAGCATGGTATGGCCATTATCGCTGCTGTATATACTTCCGGCCACTTCGCCAGAATGTTCAGAATGACGTAGCGCCTTTGGTCGCGCTTCACATAGTACAGTTAATGCAGTGTGCCAGAACCAATACTCCTTTCGAGCGAAAGAATCAAGCATTTCCTTCAATAGCGCAAAAAAGTAGATTGCTTTTTCATCTAATTCCGCATGCTTGCTTGAAGTGGCTTTCTCGTGATTGTTCTGTGAAATGTATGAAAACATCCTTTCGATCGCTCTCGCATTTTCCCATGCTGTGTTTTTGTCGTTAATCGTTTTTGAGACCCAGGCTTTGTGGGCTTCGGTGATATGATCTCTTTCTGTAGTTATTCTAGCGTGATGATCGATATCTCTGTGGACCCGGTATGGGTCGTTAGTAAATTGGCCGCTGGGTCCATGTAGGTAACCATTATCATCTCTTTTTGTGCCTTTCGGATCTAGTGTTCGTTGTGCATTCTTCAGAGTGCCGGTGTGGGTGAATTTAGTTAGTTTTATTGCGCTTTGTCCAATTGATCGACTTGTCCTTGTGATCGTTGGACTCCCTATTATGGCTACGATCAACTGCTCGTTGGCGTCGCTGTAGCCCGAAATGCAATGTCTGAGGTTGTCTATAGCACCTTGCGCTGTTCCAAGGTCGTTCGCGGCATCCTGGGCGGCGTCGCTACAATATGCGGATACTCGACTGTGAACATTGCTGATAACTGCGCTAAGTCGGCTGAGTATTCCTTGTGTGCCACTGGTTGAAGTGAGTAGTTCTCGGCCTCGATGGAGTTCGTCAATCACTTCCTGAAAGTTGTGCGACATTGCGTGCTGTCCTTGGTGTTAGTCTTCCGGGGGTGGGTCAAGTGGAATTGCTTCGATATTGCTTATTGCGTCGTTGATGCTTGTTTGGCAGTTGTCCAGGTACGCGTCTACTGCCGTCATTTGCTGCAGCATCACCTCGGTGAGTTGATGGCCGTCGGCAGCGCTGTGGGTAATTGCAGCTACGTCGTTGGCGCTGGTATCGGCGTCTGCTACCAAGCCAAGTGCGTCCTGTAGTTGTTGGAGGAGTTGCTGCTTTGCCCCCTCGCTAATGGTTTCTGGCATGAGGGGCTACTGCTGTGCGTGCTGGACGAAGTCGTCGACGGCGGAGCTGAGCTGGCTCATGGCGGCGGCGCAGCTTTCGAGCGCTTGGCTGGCGGTGCGGACTTGCTGGGCAGCGCTCTCGCCCGTTTGGGAGGGAGCGGTGACGGACTGCAGCTCATCTGCTTTCTGAGACAGGGACTGGGCGGTGGCGCTGGTGCCGGTGCTGAGCTGGGTGGCGTTGCTGCCGATCTGCTGGGCAGCAGCGACGACGTTTGCGAGGGCGGGCATGGCGATGCTCCTGTTTTGTGTCTTAGAGGTTGATGACTTGCTGGCAGCCGTCTGCAGAGGCGTTGAGCGCGCTCTCGGCCCCGCCGAGGCTGTCGAGCGCCTGGCTGAGTGCGGCGAGCATGCGCTGCTCGTGGCCGGCGTTGTCGCCTTCCAGCTCGGACGTGACGAGGGTGATGGAGTCCTCGGTCTTGGTCTTGAAGGTCGCGATCTGCGAGAGCTGGTCTTCGATCTGCTGTTTGATGGACTCGACGGTGGCGAGGACGTCGGCGAGAGACATAGTGCGGGTACCTTTCGACGCGGCGGTGGAGAGCGGGAGATGTTGAGGCTGGTGGAGCGATGCGTTCCGTCAGCTGATGCGGCTGTAGGGGATGAGGAGTTGTGGGTTGCTCATGGTGGCGCTGTCCCAGACGAGGGCGCGGTTGTCCTGCGGCGTCCAGCGGAGGATGGGCTGCTTGAAGGCCTCGCGGGCTGAGGAATGGTCGAGGTGCATGGCAATGCGGATGTCGAAGTTGTTGTCGCCGCCGAGCCCGACCATGGCTTTGAAGGAGGAGTACTTGTTCCACCAGCCCAGGAGGTGGATGCTAGCCAGCGGACCGTTGGCGAAGAGCGTCTTGATCTTGGTGGTGTCGCTGCGCCACCGTTCCAGGCCGAAGCCGATGATGTAGACCGGCGGTGCACTGGCGTCGTCGGTTGTGAATGCGGCTCGCTCGACCAGTTCGTCGATGAGTGCGTCTGCCTGGTGCTTGCCGACAAGGCGGTAAATGCTGCCGAGCCTGGTGAGTTGGCGCTCGAAGGGGACGCGCACGTTGTCGTGCTCTGGTGAGTGCCAATCACTGGCGAGATCGAGGACGATGATCTCGGCGGCCGGTGTGCTGTGCAGGAGGGAGAGCGCCGCGTTGAGCATGATGGTGTGGCCTGGGCCGGTGCCGAATAGGGCCAGGTTGCGGCCGACGTCGGTGGAGAAATCCGCTGCCAGTGGCGCGACGCCGACGGTGATGCGGCGGCCGAGCATGGCGTGCCTGCTCGGCAGGTTCGTCAGGAAGCGTTCGTCGTCGTGAAGGCTGAGGCGGTGTTCGCCTTCAAAGACCTCTGGTGGGGTGACGGTGCCTTGGGCCTGCTGCCACCAGGCGGTGCGCAGCTCGGCCAGGATGGCGTCGTCGGCGTAGGCGATGGTGGTCTTGCGGTTAGACGACAGTTCGCCGTAGTCGAGGTTGACAATGGCTTCTCGAGACCTGATGTGGCTGGCGGCGTCGTTCTTGAGGCCGAGCGTGGCGTGGGACTCCGTCAGGGAGTTCTTCAGGGCCAGACGCACCGGGATCTGAGCGAACAGTGCCTGACCAGTGGTGCCCCCGAGCATGCCGCCACTGCCAATGGTCTGGGAGGCCAGGATGAAGTGGATGCCGCAGGCGCGGAAGAGCCGGGCACCTTTGACGATGAGATCGCTGGCGGTCGTGGCGACGGTATCTTGGTCGGCGAAGAGCATCTGGAACTCGTCGATAACCACCACGATGCGGGGCATGACGGCCTCAGGATCCGCCAGGCGGTACTGGCGGATGTTCTGTACGCCGGCGGCCTTGAAGGTGGCCATGCGCTGGCGGTAGATGGCGAAGAGATGCCGCAGAACGTTGACGCCATACTCCCTGTCCGCGTCCAGCCCCAGCACGCGGGCGTGCGGCAGGAATGAGCCAGTGCTCGGGTCTGGAGCGAAAGCTTGGAGGGTGACACCCTCCTTGAAGTCAAGCATGTAGAACTCGACCTCGCTGGGGGAGTAGCGCTGGCACAGGGAGTGCACCACCACCGAGATGAGGTTGGACTTGCCCTGCCCGACCGCTCCGGTGATCAGGGCGTTGTGGCGCTGGTTGAGCTCGTCGCCGAGGGTGACCTCGATAGTGGACATCCCGTAGGTGCCGACTGCAAAGCTGATGCCGTCCCGACTGGACTGCGACCAGGGGGCATCCAACGGCTGCACCTCGCTAAAGGCCACTGGCTCCACCTGGGCGTTGGCAACCGCCGAGGCGACGTGTCGGCTAACTGAGATGAGGTCGTCGGCACTTTGTGGGTCGAACTGCCCCCGCACTGCCCCGTCATCGCCGTAGACCGTACGCTCGTCAACATCGCACAGCTGCGTCAGGTCGAGAATCTCCTCGTTGACCTTGATCTTCATGGAGTGGGTGAGAAAAGTGACGCCGGCAGCCGGGCCAGCCTTGAGCAGGACGGTGAGCTTGTCCTTGACCTCGTCACTTAGCAGGTCATAGATCGTCGAGAGGACCACCAACTTGAAGCCCTCTACCTTAGGTGAGAGCCGCTGGCGGAAGTCCAGCAGACTCTCCGTGCGGCCCTGGATGACGTTGAGCACTGAGCGCACATGCTCGTGCAGGTACTTGATGGTCTCGTTCAGCTCCTGCACGTCGTTGACATGGCGCAGGATCTTCTCCCCGCCACTGTTGACCTCTTGGAACGGCGCCGCGATGCCCCTGAGCGCGTCGTCGAACACGAGCACCTCCAACTGCCCTGGCGCCGTGTGGGCCAGCGCATTGGCGATGGCGAACTGGGCAAACTGTACCGAGTCGGCCCGGTCATAATCGTCGATCCAGATGTGACTACGACCAATAAAGTCCAGGTGGCCGCCTCGGAGTCGCAACTGGTCAGCAACACGTGTATCCATGGTGGTAATTCCTTAATACTGCTTAGTTAGATTCAATGTCCGCTTTCATCTCGCGCAACTGATCCTCAAGTACCTTGATCTCGACGGCACCAAGTGACCGCGCGCGCCCCTGAGCGGCCCGAGCCTCCTTCTGTGCAGCGCGAGCTTCGCGGCAGGCCTTCTCGTACTTGGCCGTATCCTGATCGTGGTTCTGCAGGACTGTGAAGTATCCCAGCACCCCGATCAATGGGAATACGAGTCCCGTATAAAGGGTGTATTCGCCAGTCGAGTAGGCGGCGATGCCGATAATGGCTGCAATGCCAAGAGACCAGAGTAAAATGTTGACGCTTGGAGGCTCGCCAGGCTTCAGGTGATCAGTGTTAGCCAACTCGTCGCTCGGGGCGTTCTTGATTGCAGTGATGCGCTGTTCGATGAGCTCGAGGCGGCCGATGTGCGCCTCAATAAAGCTCGATAGCTTCGACAGTAGGTGTGACCGAATATTCTGGTTGACGATGTGGTTGCGCATGCTGCGGAAGTCGTTCAAGGAGTTGACAACGTCACTCTCTTTGAGTCGCTTCTCTTCGTAAGCGCGAGTAATTTCATCAACACCGAAGTGGAAGTGTAGGCACTTTGCTTCTAGGGCTGCATAACATGACTGGTAGACTTTGTGTAGGAGTATATCGTCGTCGATTTCTGCTCCGACTTTCAGGGCAATCAGGCAGATGTCGACTGCCTTGTCGTACTCTTTGAGTATTGTGTATGATATTGCTGCTCTCCATGCAATGTCGCAAAATGTGAATGGGTTGGCTTCTTGGAGAGCACGAAGGAAGCATTCGATGGCATTGGCGTGCTGTCTGATTGCCGCGAAGCAGACTCCGCGGGCGAAATTGACGTCAGCAACGTACTTCTTCTCCAGATCGAGGACATACGATTCGTCGGCGTACTTCTTGGCCTGTCGGTACGTTTGCCGCTTCTCTCTGTCACTGCCCCATGCCTCGGCAAGCTCTACCCACGCTGACACGACGTAGCATTGTGGGTTGTCGTTCTCTGCGGTGCGGGCTTTCGAGGCTGCAATCTTGGCGGGGCCATTGTCGCCAACGAAGTAGTACTTCCATGACTCGTTGATCCAGTCAGTCTTCTTTTCGGACTTGATGGCTTTCGGGGCCTGCTTTAGCGACTCGTCATAGGTGTGTCGTGACTCGTCGCTCTGAAATGCTTGAAGCGCTCTCTCGATGAGCCTAAGCTTCTCGTTCGCTTCCTTGCCTTCTCGCCCACTGCGTACTCCGAGCGTTCGCCACTGACGCTGAACCTTCTTGAGATCCTTGAGAATTTTTTGGGTTGAATCTTCTCTGTGGAGTGCGAACTCTTCGTAGTAATCGACCACAGCGTTCGTCTGCTCATATGCCATCTCTAGGGTTCCTAACTCAACGATTCGGGATTCGCAGAGGAAAGCGAAGCGAGTGGTAGACGCATCGTTGCGCACAGGCGCCGGCGCTGTCCTGGCTTGCATTCGCTTGGCGGAACCGAGATTAGTGAGACTGTGGCGTATTCGACCAGTATGAGTGTTGAGACTGAGAAGTAAGACCTACCGAGGGGTGCTGGTGTGTGGTATCGCGCCTGCGTTGTGGAGGGTAAGGGTTGTTGTTGGTGGGGTGTCACAAGTAGTGGCTACCGAGATAGTAGAAAATCTCAGTGCGACATAGCTGTCGCCTACAGGCTGGTGTGTGTACCTAAGGGTGTTGGCATGGCGCTTCGTCTCATAATCTGGTCAATCGATGAAGTGGTAGAAATTGATCTGTATCAAAGTGGGGGTGTTGAGTCGTCAATGATTGAAGTGTGTTCCTGGGAGAATTTGGCTTCATTCTTAGGCGAGGTCTCGCCTGGTGTGCCTGGAAGGTTGGCGAAAGTTTGCTGATTCGCCTGGTGGGGGTGTTGACGTCTTCGTGCCGTAACTAATCTGTCTGCTGGTGCTGGCCGGCTGTGTCGGCTGGCTTCGTTGTTGAATCATGCGTAGTGATGAGGAGATCAATGTGGATCAGGCGTGCTCGATCATTGTGGTTGACGACCACGACATCATTGCCAAGGGCTGCCGCCTGGTGTTTGAGGATGCCGGAATGCCGTGGTCAGTGCGCTGGTACGCCAGCCTGCATGATGTGGAGTGGCCCGATGGCCGGGCGCTGGTGATCCTGGATCTGCGGTTGGAGGATGGCTCGACTCCGACGCAGAACCTGCACGAGATTGAGCGGCGCGGCCTGCCGGTCATTGCTTATACATCGGCGGAGAGCCCGATCCTGGTGCGTGAGGCGATTGCCGGGGGAGTGCTGGCGATCGTGCGCAAGTCTGGGCCGTCGAGCGACCTGGTGCTGGCGATCCAGGACGCGCTGGATGGCAGGCCGAGCGCCGGCCTGGACTGGGCGGCAGCGCTGGATGCTGATGAGGACTTCGTTGTCGACTACCTGGCGCCGATAGAGGCCGACGTTCTGGCGCACTACGCGGAGGGTGAGAAGTCTGAGACGGTGGCTCACATCCTGAGCCTGTCGAAGAACACCGTCAACACCTATGTGGCGCGCATCCGGGACAAGTACCGCGCTGCTGGGCGCCCGGCGGACACCCGCGTCGACCTCTTCCGCCGGGCGGCTGAGGACGGATTGGTGAGCTACTATGGCTGACCGCCTCGGCAGTGCCGCTGAGCGAGTCAGTTCCCCAGGTGAGTACCGGTTGCATGTGCGCCGTCTGGTGGCGTTGTTCGCCGGCCTTGGCGTCCTGGAGATTGGCATTTTGTCGGGCCCAACGGTCTACTTCACCGAGGGTGTGAAGCCGATTGCGGCCGCCATGCTTCTGGCGCCGATAGTGGTGCTTGCGGTGGTGATAGTCGGCGTGTCGGCGGGCGCGATCTATTTGCGCCGCTGTGGGAGGCCTCGGCGAGACTTGCTGCGTAGAGCCGATCGGTTGCTCGCCGGCCTGCTCGCAGCACTTCTTGGTGTCTATGTTGCCGTTGCGTGTGTCCTTGCTGCGACCCGGCTACTGCCGATTGCGGCGCCGGGCGACGCGCTGGCGCGGATGCACCCGATGCTGGGGTGGTACTTCGTCATCGCTGCGGCTGCTGCTGTGGTGCTGACGCGGCGGTGGCGCTTCACGTTCGTGGTGGCGCTGGCGCCGCTGCTGCTCATGGTCAATGCCACGGCGATCGGTGAGCTGCAGTTCGTCTCGGTAGAAGACGTCATGCTCGATATGGCAACTAACCTGGCCACCATCGGTGCACTGACTTGGCTCCTCCGACTGGCGGAGACCTCGGACGCCAGCGGTGCCCAGCAGCGTGCACAGGCTGTGGAGTTGGCCGCCCACCAGGCCAGCACCCGAGCCCAGCATGAAGCCAACAGCTTCATCCACGATCACATCCTCTCGGCCTTGATCGCCGTCGCCAACGGCCTGCCCGACCGGGCCGCCCTCCGCGATAGCGCCCGCCAGGCGCTCGACTCACTCAGCGCAGAGACAGCAGTGGCCAGCCCGGTTGCCACCAGGACACTGCTGAACGACGTTGCCGGACGGGTTGGCGTCATGGCTGGCGAGATCCGCACCGACGTCGTTCTCACCCGCGAGCACGAGATACCGTCCGAGGTGGCACAGGCGATCACCGAGGCCACGCTGGAGGCCGTGCGCAACTCACTGCGCCACGCCGGTAGCGACGACGCCCCGGTGACGCGCAGGGTGACTCTTACCAGCGACGCCTGCGGTATCTCCATCGAGGTGAGTGACAATGGATGCGGCTTCGACCCTGCCGTGGCTGGGCGTGGCAGGCACGGCGTGTCTGGCTCGATCATCGCTCGTATGCACGACGTCGGCGGCCGTGCGACCGTTGACTCAGTGCCCGGGGAAGGCGCCTGTGTCACCTTGCGATGGCGACCTAACCTGGATTCGGCGGATCAACAGCGACCCGCGCGCGATGCCGCCCAGAACGAAGCAGCCAGCTGGGAACGGTCGCTGTCTGCCTCCATGGAGTCCGTTGGTGCCCGTGCCATCGCCGCAGGGCTCGCCCTGGTGCATTTCATCCTGCTCGTCTACGAATGCGCCGTGCACAGCTATTGGCACTGGCCTCCAACCGCACTGAGCTTCATCGCACTGCTGCCGCCTGCTGTCCTTCTGCTCAAGACATGGCCGGATGCCCTGCTCCCACGCTGGGTAGCGCGGTTAACCGTCGTTGTTGTCGGTGCTGTTAACTTTCTCGTGCTCCCACAGATCATCACCACCGGCTGGCCCGGCTACGCGTCGTGGTGCACCGGTGCTGGTAACGACCTGAGCTGTGGCCTGCTGATGCGCGGCCGCCCCGTGTATGCCTGGGCAGGCAGCGCAGCCACGACACTGGCCACCGCCTACTGGGTCATCTCCACCGGGCGGCCACTGTTCATGATCTTCACCTACATGCTCGGCCACTACTTCACCCTCGCCAGCTGGCACGGCGTCGCCCACCTGTCCACCCGAGCCACCACACAGATCTCCGCCACCCAGCGGGAAACCGCCCGGCTCCAGGCGCAGCAGCGCGCCCACGAGGAAGCCGACCGCATCATGACCAGCCGCATGGCCTCTGTCCGCCAACGCGTCACACCCCTCCTAACCCAGATCGCCAAAGGCAGAGCACCAACGCCGGAGCTGCGCAGCCAGGCCTACCTGCTCGAGGCCGAGCTGCGCGACGAGATCCGCGCCCCGTTCTTCACCGGCACCAGCATCGTGACGAGCGCTCAGGCCGCCCGACGACGCGGCACCGAAGTCATCCTCCTGGACGACTCCGGCGACAACACCACCATCGACGACCAGGTACGGACTAACGCGGTCAACTACGTCACCAAGTTCCTTAGCGTCACCCAGAGCAACCGCGTCGTCATCCGCCTCAACCCACCCAGGCGCCCCACACTCCTGACCATCGTCACCGACAACACCCGATACCGACTCGACCGGCAGGGAGAGTTGATGGTCCAGAATGATGCGTAGATACCATGGCGAGTAGTTCGTAACGATAGTTATCTTGAGGAGGAATGTATGGATCAGGCGTGTTCGATTATCGCGATCATCAATAACAGCGTTATCGCCTTGGGGTGCGAGAATGCTTTTGAGGCTGAGGGACTTCCATGGACTGTTTCGTGGTATCCCAGCCTTTCGGATGTCGAATGGCCCGATGGGCGGGCAGTCGTTCTTCTCGACCCTGTTCTGCTGGATCGCTCGAGTCCGGTGGAGAATATTCGAGAAATCAACCGACGGAATGTGCCTGTCATTGCCTACAGCGACACTCTCGACGATCGCATCATGAGTGAGGTCGTTGCTGAAGATGTGATGGCTTTCGTTCGCATGTCGGCTCCACACAGTGAGCTCGTCCAGGCGATTCGCGATGCCCTCTCCGGTAGGCCCCACGAGAGCCTTGGCCGTATGAAGGTCCTGCTTCGTTATGGTGGAGAGAGGGCTGAGGGTCTGGCACCCATGGAAGTCAAAGTGTATGAGCGGTACAGTCGTGGGTACACCAAAGCCGCTATTGCGCGAGAACTGAACGTGTCGCTGAACGCTGTCAGCACCTATCTTGCTCGCATTCGGGAGAAGATTGGGATGAGTGATTCTGGCAAATGATATGTCCGGCGCACTGCTGTCGAAGTACTTGCGGCCTGTCGTTCAATAGGTAGCACTTCGTCCCCTCATCACTCCCGCCCGGGCACACCAAACATTCCGTCGTGAAAGTCGGGATAGGTGAGGCGGTGTGAAGCTAACTACCGAGACCGCGTGGTTGTAGTGGTTGGCGTCCTCAGTGCGGTATCACATGCGCTTATAGAGACTCTCTGCTAATCTTCGGGGAGCTCAAGGTGTTCTTTCTCTTCGACTGTTCGCAAGACCATGAGCGCCACCTCAAGCGCCTGGATAGCGTCGACGCCGTACACGGTCTGCTTAAATGGTGGCTTCAATCCTGTTGATTGGATTTCAATCTGCCATTCGGAGTCATTGTCCTCCGACACTGGTGACGGCAAGGATAGAGAAAACTTCACATCCCGTCCATTTTTGGGTGAATATCGTCTTATGAACACAATCTTCCGCTTTGTAGACTCTGACACTTTTATAGGTGTTATTTACAATAACTCATCTTTAGGAGTATATCAAGGCTGTCGCTGAGATTGAGGTAGTACGAAATGTCTTAGACACTTATTTTGGCGTCATGGCAACCAAGTGCTCCCGACATTCACTTAAAACTTTCAGTCAGAATCCGTGCTGCAGAGATGTCTGCGGATATCTCTGTAGCACGGATCGAGTCTGAGTCCTTATTTTACCCGTTAGCTCCCGCCAAACAAGTAGCGTACTTGGTGGCAATGGCAGTCCAGCAGATGGCGCGCCCTCGCGCTCCACCCGGAGCCTTCCTGCACCTTTTACTGTCTCGCTCGTATGCCCGATGGCAGTCCCGCTTCGTGTGCATTGGAAGGGCGTTATTCGTCATGTTCGGCTTCGACAAAGTCGAGACCGCGCTAATCGACAAATTGCCCAATGAAGCTGAGGTTGAAGGTCGGGCGATCTCGTTGAGCGAGACTTCCGCCGAGGCGGCCTGATTGCTCGCGGCACAAGTCGCTGCTTGCGTAGTGGGTATGGGAGCATCTTCCATCGCTGCAGCCTGCGGAATGCCATTGATGCTCGAAGACAGCAGTGCGACGCTCAAAAAGCCACCTGCTACAAGAGTCTTGCCCTTCATGTTCTTTTCCTTTCTTGAATTCTTGGGTGTGTCAAAACTGGCTCGCTCGCCATTGGGTGTCTGGTGAGAATACTTCAGTGTGAAGAGCGAGTGCGCGGACGCGTTCGAAAAGCGACTGCCTCGTAATATCGATCCACAGCTGCACACAAGGCGGCCGCATCTGGCGCGTAGCAGGCAGGTGGCATCGGCGATACGCAGGCGCAGGTAGCCTGCCAGGCCGTGACAATTGCCGGCGCTGTCGCAGCCTGAGAGTGCCTATGTCTGCTTGGTAGCGCATACCTGTCTCCATCGTCGCGCTGGTCTGGTGCTTGCCCGCAGATCGTTCTGGACACTTGGAAAGGTAGCATTCTGTGCCGTGGTTGCCCATAGGGGGCCTGTGCCTAGGGTCTGCGACATCGGGGTGCCATTGTAGGAAGCAGGCAGACCGGCGCTCGGAGGTGGAAGAAATGACCGAAAGATCGGCCTGGAGCCGTGGGCTGTTTGTGGCTAGCGCCAAAGTTTGCAACAGTTAGGTCTCTTCCGATGCGTAGGTGTGGCGGCATCGTGCCACCTGACGTTTGTACTATCGCCCAAGCGGGCTGGCAGTGTTAATTCGCCTAGATGTGGCTGCTGCCTCGCCACTCCAGCTCCGTCCTTGCTCCTGTGGGGCTCTGGGGCTGCTCGGCGCACTGACGAGGCGCTGCTCTCGGATGCCTTGTCTCCTCGTCACTCTCGCCGGAAGCCTTCGAACAACCCGCTGCGGACGTCGTGCTGGGTGTTTAGATGGGCGCGGTTGTACTGATCTGCTGATCACGGAGGGTGTGCTTTCACTCCTCATCCCTAGCCACCTCCACCATCACGATGGTGCGGTAGGTGGTCATGCGGGTGTGGAGGCCGGGGGTGAGGTGGCTGTGGTCTTGGTAGAAGACGGTGCGCATGGGGGCGTCCTGGCCGGTGATGGATACGGCCAGGATGGCGTCGTCTGGTTCGACGGCCTGGGTGTCGGGCAGGTCGAGGGCGAGGCGGTGGCGGCGCATGGTCAGCCCGTCGCGTGAGACCTGGGGGCTGGCGATCTGCTCTAGATCGAGCGTGAGCTCTCGTGGGCTATTGCTGGAGGGGTAGTGCCAGACCTGGATGAGGGGTGCCTTGGCGGGGAGGTCGCTGTTGGTCATCTGGTCGATGATGACCATCAGGCTGGTGCCGCTGCCGCCGAGCTGGATGCTGAGTGTCTCGGTGCCGAGCCGTCCGGCGACTTGGGCGAAGTAGACCAGGTCGCGGGCGATGATCGGCATGCCGGCGTCGCTCCAGCGGCGGGCGGTGCGTTGGTCGCGCCAGTCCTGCTCGGGTGAGAGTGCTTCGGCGGTGAGCTGGAGGCGGTCAAGGACGGTGTCGGCCGGAGCGGACAGAGAAAGGGCGGCGGCTGCTTCGTTGCGGCCGCTGTGCTGGTAGCGGGCCAGCTCGCGCTGAAACAACAAGAAGGCATCCAGCAGGTCGTCGCCGCCGCAGACCTGCCGCAAGGTGGCGAAGGTGCTGAACTTCTGCACCGTCAGCTGCCCGTAGGCCTTGCGCAGGGCCAGCAGCTCGGCCAGCACCTGCTGCTCCAGCGCGGCGCGCTGCTCGGCCTCATCCGTGGCGTCGCCTATGGGGAAGACACCATGTGGCAGCGAGGTAGCTGGCTCCGGGGTCGTACTCATGACCCCTATTCTCACCAACTGGTTCGGCACCGTGCTGCGCAGATGCAGCACGGTGCACTTTTCTGTCACGACACCGCCAATGGCGGCGGGTTCTCCTAGATGTGCCAGGTCAACCGGACGCCAGCACGGCACCTGTCCTCGGGCAGTGCGGCAGGCAGATGGCGTGATCTGGACGGCCACAGGGCTGCATGTGTCATCCCAGGCGGTGGCAGCGGAATCGCTCCAGGGCGAGCGACTGCCCCGGCCGTCGACACGAGATGACCAGCCCGGCTGGTCGTCTTTATCTTCTTCCTTCTTCTCTCCTCGAAAGGACTCCTCATGGCTTCCACCAATCTCAGTCTCTTCTCGCCCCAGCGCACCCGGATGGGGGTAGTGCTGGGTAATGGTCAGGCCCGGGTGACCCGGCGGGAGATCGAGCAGGTCGCCGCCCAGGCAGAAGTAGCCGCCCAGGCCGAGCAGGCCCGGGCCTTCCTGACCTCCCAGGTCCTGACCAACATCG
>ERZ773213.692-NODE-692-length-19342-cov-2.640691_pt1 | contig 19342 bp, 12 predicted proteins | sample MGYA00580996_ERZ773213 | MGnify/ENA primary metagenome ERZ773213 (study PRJEB29015, sample SAMEA2738152) | human oral metagenome | biome: human oral; feature: human-associated habitat; material: saliva | place: China | collected 2197 ...
CTTGTCTTCCCGACGCAGCCTTACACTTCTGTTAAGTTCTATTCAGATGGCAATAGAGCTGCTTTCAGAAACATAAAGGTGAATGAATTAGGCTTGATAAAACCTTAGACGTTTGTTAGTTGTTGCTTATCCGTGTTTGAGTAGAGATTGTGACAGTCTTACTTGTAAGGCGTTTTAAGCCTACAGAATAGCTGTGAGGCTGTGAATAGTTACTTTTTATAGACAGAATTACTTGCTCCGATACTTGCAAAAGCAGAAGAAAGAATGTAACTTTGTTGCGGTAAACCTGTATTATATATAATCTACTTGATAATTATGCAGATTAAACAATGGCTATATGTCGTTTTTCTTACATTGGTGTTTTCAGCCTGTTCGGATAACAACGTAAAAAAATATGTTATAGGAGTATCTCAGTGTTCTGAAGATATTTGGCGTGATAAGCTCAACAACGAACTTGTGATGAGTACCTATCAGCATGATAATGTAACACTGAAATTTGCTTCAGCTAATGATAATGACAGGTTACAGAAACAACAGATTGAACAGTTTATAAAGGAAGGAGTCAACCTTCTTATTGTTTCTCCCAATCAAATTCATACGATTTCATCGGTCATCGATAAAGCATACGATGCAGGAATCCCTGTTATCCTCTTCGATCGTAAGACCGATTCAAAAAAGTATACGGCCTTTATAGGGGCTGATAACTATGAGGCTGGATACGAAATAGGCCATTTCATCGGGCAGCAGTTAGATGGTAAAGGGAATATAGCTGAGATTTGTGGATTACAAGCATCGTCTCCTGCAATCGAACGAAGCAGGGGTTTTATGGATGCGCTGAAGAGTTACCCTAATGTAAAGGTTGTGGCTCGTGGGTATGGAGACTGGATAAAAGGAAGTGGTGTAACGGCTATGGATAGTATACTTGTACAGTCTAAGGAGTCTTTCCAATATGTCTTTGCACAAAATGACCGTATGGCTTTAGGTGCTTTGCAATCTATAAAGAAGCACAAGGTTAAGGGAATAAAAATAGTTGGAATAGATGCTCTTCCTGTACCAGGAGGAGGTATGGAGAATGTTCGAGATGGTAATTTAGAAGCTTCTTATATCTATCCTACCCGAGGCGATTCGGTTATGCAACTCGCGTTGAATATCCTTGAGAAGAAGCCTTATAAGCGTGACAACTATCTAAAAGGTGCATTGGTAACAAAGGCAAATGCTAATGTTCTACTTATGCAGAATGAAGAGATGAATAAGCAAACAGCTCGTCTCAATGCACTTCATGGGAAGGTGGATACTTATTTGGTGCAATATAATCATCAAAAGATGTATATTGTGCTTTTTAGTATAATCCTTTTCTTGCTGATAGGTATTATGGTTTATATCTATCGAACTATCCTTATGAAGCGAAGAATAGAAGAAGATGCCAACAAAGCAAAACTTCAGTTTTTCACAAATATAAGTCATGAATTGCGTACACCACTTACGTTGATAGCTGATCCTGTGAACTATATCATCCATGATGATAACCTTAATTTACAACAACGAAGTATGCTTCAGATAGTACAACGTAATGTGCTTGTCCTGACACAATTGGTCAGTGAGATTCTTGACTTCCGTAAGGTGCAGAATGGCAAGATGGAACTACGCCTCTCCGATTTTAATCTTGCGGAAAGTATGAAACAATGGATTAAGCTTTTCAGTGCCTCTGCACAGAAGAAGCATATTGCCATTAGTATGGATGCTCCTGATACACTCATGCTCAGAGCAGATCAAGATAAGATAGAGCGAATCTGTTATAATCTTCTTAGTAATGCCCTAAAATATACGTCTGAAGGTGGAGAAATCACTCTAACAGCTAAAGAAGAGAATGGACGTGTTATGATTAGTGTGGCAGATAATGGTTGTGGTATTTCAAGTGATGAGCTTCCTTATATTTTCGATCGTTTCTATCAAGCAAAGAATGCAGGACGTGGTACGGGTATTGGGTTGGCTATTGTGAAAGCTTTCACAGAATTGCATCATGGAGAAGTAAGTGCTACAAGTATAGAGGGAAAAGGAAGTACCTTTACTATTCATATTCCTGTTAGACAGAAAGGAGAGGTAACTAACCAGCCTACAGAGAAAATAGAACAATTGGTTGAGCCATCATCCGCACAAGAAGTTCCGAATCAGGCTCGTCATATAGACGAACTTATACAGCCTTATCAAACAGATAAACCAGAGGTGTTAATCATTGATGATAATATCGATATTCGCACTTATCTAAGGTCGGTACTATCCGAAAAGTATAATGTGAGTGAAGCCGCTGATGGAAAAGCTGGTTTGGAACTTGCACGGAAAATAGTTCCAGACATAGTGTTGTCGGACATTATGATGCCTGTGATGGACGGATTAGCGTTTTGTCAACAGCTGAAAACGGATAAAGCGATCAGTCATATACCTGTCATTTTATTAACAGCACGTAGTCTTGATGAGCAACGCGCTGAGGGGTATGAACATGGCGCAGATGCTTATTTGTCCAAACCATTCTCACTTCGCCTACTCCTTTCACGTATTGATAATCTCATAGAAAGTAGGAAAAAGTTGAATCAAACATGGTCAAAAGGTGTTGAGGACGATGAAATCGGTAATATTTCGAATGAAATTGATAAATCTTTCCTTAAGCAATTGCGAAAGATAATACAAGAAAACCTTGCAAATAGTGACTTAAGTGTAGAGCAGATTGGCGATGAAATCGGACTTTCTCGTGTACAACTTTATCGGAAAGTAAAGGCTCTTACGGGCTATTCTCCTGTAGAAATTGTACGTAAAGCTCGTCTCACTCGTGCCCGTCATCTCCTTCAAACGACTGAGCGCACGGTGTCTGAAGTGGCTTATGCTGTTGGCTTCTCTACGCCCAGTTATTTCTCAAAATGCTATAAAGACGAGTTTGGGGAGAATCCCAAGAAGTGATAATAGGATTATGTAAACTGTTTAAAATAAGTGATATAGGCACTTATGGGTGTGTAAAACTCCTGTAAGGTGAGGTGTTGAACACTTAAGAAAATGAACGATTTGTCAGATTCGTGAGAATAGACAAATCGTTCATTTATTATTAATATCTTTTTTATGTAACATTTATTACATTCGGAGAACGATTATTATTGAAAAAGGATATCACCATTTCTTATCTTTGCGCCATAAAACCAAAAGAATATTATTTAGTATTACTAACTATCAGAAAGTCATGAAACAAGTATTGCGAGTAATCATGAGTCTGTTACTTCTGATGTATTGTGCTGGGGTTATGGCACAAACAGCAGATGTTAGCGGTAAAGTGATTGACGAACAGGGGGAACCTGTTATTGGTGCATCGGTGGTACAGAAAGGTACATCAAATGGTACTGTCACCGATATTGATGGTAATTTCACCTTTACGGCTCCACAAAGTGCTACACTTGTAGTCTCCTATGTAGGCTATAAAAGTGTAGAAGTAAAAGCTGGTGTCGGAATAAAGGTACAGTTACAAACAAATGCGAGTGAACTAAACGAAGTCGTTGTTACGGGTTATACAACCCAACGCAAAGCAGATCTTACAGGAGCTGTTTCGGTTGTAAGCGTAGATGAATTAGCTAAGCAGAATGAGAACAATCCTATGAAGGCGCTACAAGGTAGGGTTCCTGGTATGAATATTTCTGCAGATGGTTCACCTTCAGGATCTGCTACGGTACGTATTCGTGGTATTGGAACTCTGAATAATAACGATCCTCTTTATATCATAGATGGTGTACCGACTAAGGCTGGTATGCATGAGTTAAACGGTAGTGATATAGAAAGTATCCAAGTTTTGAAAGATGCTTCATCTGCTTCTATCTATGGTAGCCGCGCAGCTAATGGTGTTATCATTATTACTACAAAGAAAGGTAAGGAGGGAAGAGTAAATGTAGATGTTGATGCTTCTATTGCGGCGTCAATGTATGCCCGTAAGATGAAAGTTCTTAATGCGAAACAATATGGACAGGTAATGTGGCAAGCTTATGTTAACGATGGTATGGACCCAAATACTAATGGTTTAGGGTATCGTTACGACTGGAGTTACGACGTACAAGGAAAACCTGTGTTGAATGGCATTAGCATGCGTAAGTATCTGGATGGTGCAGGAATAACACCTGCTGCTGATACAGATTGGTTTGATAAGACGACACGTACAGGTGTTGTTCAGAACTATAATGTAGCGGTAAGTAGCGGTTCAGATCGTCATTCTTCTTATTTCTCATTAGGTTATTATAAGAATTTAGGTATCATTAAGACATCTGATTTTGATCGTTATTCAGCTCGTATGAATACTGAATATAAATTGATAAAAGATGTTTTAACTGTTGGAGAGCATTTTACGTTAAGTCGTACGTCAGAGGTTCAAGCACCTGGTGGGTTCCTTGAGAATGTTCTTCAGTTTAATCCTTCACTCCCTGTTTACACAGAGAATGGAACTTATGCAGGTCCTGTCGGTGGTTATCCTGATCGTGAGAACCCAGTTGCACGTCTGTATCGTAACAGTGATAATCGTTATGTTTATTGGCGTACTTTCGGTGATGCATACATAAATCTTCACCTTTTTAAGGGATTTAATTTGCGTTCAACCTTTGGATTGGATTATGCTCAGAAGCAACAGAGATTCTTTACTTACCCTATAACAGAAGGAACGGTTGCTAATTCAAAGAATGCTGTTGAGGCAAAACAAGAACATTGGACAAAGTGGATGTGGAATGCTGTTGCAACTTATAATTTGCAAGCTGGTTTACACCGTGTAGACGCAATGGCAGGTATTGAGTTGAATCGTGAAGATGACAACTATTTCTCAGGTTATAAAGAAGACTTCCTGATTCTTAATCCTACCTACATGTGGCCTGATGCTGGTACTGGTACTGCACAAGCCTATGGTGGAGGAAGTGGATACTCTTTGGTTTCTTATTTCGGTAAATTGAATTATAATTATGCTGACAAGTATTTAGCCTCATTCACCCTTCGCTATGATGGCTCATCACGATTTGGTAAGAATAATCGTTATGCAACATTCCCTTCTGTTTCTTTGGGATGGCGCATTAATCAAGAGAAGTTTTTAAAGAGTGCACAATGGTTGAATGATTTAAAACTTAGAGCATCGTGGGGAGCAACTGGTAATCAAGAGATTTCTAACATCGCGCGTTACACCATATATGTTAGTAACTATGGAGTAAATGAAAATGGTGGTCAGAGTTATGGTACATCATATGATATAGCAGGAACCAATGGTGGTCGTCAATTGCCAAGTGGATTTAAACGTGACCAACTTGGTAACAATGATATCAAATGGGAAACGACCTATCAGACTAATCTTGGTCTGGACTTCTCTATGTTCAACTCTTCACTCTATGGAAGTTTTGACTGGTATTATAAAAAGACTAAGGATATTCTCGTACAGATGGCTGGTATCGCTGCTATGGGAGAAGGTAGCACACAGTGGATCAATGCTGGTGCTATGGAGAATCGTGGCGTAGAACTCAACTTGGGTTATCGCAAGACAACCAATGGTGGTTTTCATTATGACATAGCTGGTAACTTTAGTACTTATCGTAATAAGATAACAGCTCTACCAGCAACAGTTGCTGCCAATGGTACCTTTGGTGGTAATGGTGTGAAGAGTGTTATTGGTCATCCTATGGGTGCACAAGTTGGATATGTTGCTGATGGTATCTTTAAGAGCCAAGATGAAATAGATAATCATGCAAAACAGGATGGAGCATCCCTTGGACGTATGCGTTGGAAAGACCTGGATGGCAATAATGTCATTACAGAAGCAGACCAAGACTGGATTTATAATCCAACACCAGACTTCTCCTATGGTCTTAATGTGTATCTTGAATACAAAAACTTTGATTTCACAATGTTCTGGCAAGGTGTACAAGGTGTAGATATTATCTCTGACTTAAAGAAGCAGACTGATATTTGGGCTGGTTTAAATATTGGTTTCCTAAATAAGGGTCAACGCTTGTTAGATGCATGGAGTAGTACCAACCCAAATAGTAATATTCCTGCGCTCTCACTATCAGATAATAATAATGAGAAGCGTGTTTCTACTTATTGGGTGGAGAATGGCTCATACTTAAAACTACGTACTATTCAGTTAGGATATAATCTGCCAAAGAGTATGACGAACCGGCTTGCAATGCAGCGTTTACGTTTCTACCTCAGTGCGCAGAACTTATTAACTATACATAGTAAGAGTTTTACCGGTGTTGATCCAGAGAATCCAAACTATGGTTACCCAATTCCACTCAATATCACATTCGGTATAAACGTTACATTCTAACAATTATCATCTGACTATATAATATGAAAAAAATAATATATTCAGCACTTGTGCTCGCTACCCTTAGTATGACAAGTTGTTCAGACTTCTTGGATGAACATACTCCACAGGCAACACTAAGTGATGAGCAAGTAAAGGAGGCTAATCATGTTGATGAACTCGTAACATCAGCTTATGCCATATTTATTTCAGCAGAAGATATCAATTCTTCGTTTTCAATGTGGAATTATGATGTCCGCAGTGATGATGCCTATAAAGGCGGTAACGGAACAAGTGATGGAGATGTGTTCCATCAACTTGAAATAGAACAAGGAGTCTTGACCACAAACTGGAATATCAGCGATATGTGGCAAAGATTATACAATTGTATATCACGTGCCAACACGGCAATAGCTCTTCTTGAACAAGTCAATAGTACTGTCTACCCTCGAAAGGATGAACGTTTGGCTGAGATGAAGTTCCTGCGTGCATATGGACACTTTTTGTTAAAGCGTTTGTATAAGAATATACCTTTTGTTGTAGACCCTAATCTTAAGTCAGAGCAATATAACATGCTTTCTAATCGTGAATATACGAATGATCAAGGTTGGCAAGTTATTATTGATGACTTGATGGAATCTTACAATAACCTTCCTGTTCATCAAGCAGACAAGGGACGACCAACAAAAGCATCAGCTGCAGCTTTCCTTACGAAGGTGTATATGTATAAGGCTTATCATCAAGATAATGAGAACACGAATGAAGTTACAAGTATATCAAAAGACGATCTTTTGAAAGCTGTTCAGTTTAGTGATCCATCTATTTATGCTGCTGGAGGCTATGGCTTAGAGAGTGATTTCCATAATAACTTTAGACCAGAACCACAGTTCGAGAATGGAAAGGAAAGTCTTTGGGCAATGCAATATTCCATTAATGATGGAACTAAGAATGGTAATCTCAACTGGAGTTACGGACTGATTGTTCCAAATATTCCTGGTGTAACAGATGGAGGATGTGATTTCTATAAGCCAAGTCAAAACCTTGTTAATGCTTATCGTACAGATGCTAATGGACATCCATATATCGGTACATTTAACAATCAAGACTATAATAAAGCAACAGATTATTCAGACCCACGTCTATTCCTTACCATTGGTATTCCTGGTTTACCTTATGAATTTAACTCTAAGTTCATGATGGATAGGACTGCTACATGGAGTAGAAGTAATGGATTGTATGGCTATTATGTAACTTTAAAGCAGAATGTAGACCCAGAAAGTCCTTATCTGAAGAAAGGTGCATGGTGGGGTACATCAGAGAATCGTATTGTCTTCCGTTATGCTGATGTTCTACTTGAGCGTGCAGAAGCTTTGATTCAATTAAACGATGGTCGTATTAACGAGGCAATCAATATCATCAATCAAATCCGTAATCGTGCTAAACAAAGTACAAGTGCTATCAGCAATTATCAGAGTGATTATGGTGTGAGAATGAATGTTATGCCATATACTGGAACCTACAGTCAGGTAGAGGCGCTTGATATTGTTAAAATGGAACGTCGTATAGAGATGGGTATGGAATCTGAAAGATTCTTTGACCTTGTAAGATGGGGAGAGGCAGAACGTATACTCAACAAGTATTATGCAGAAGAGGCTAATGACTGTTCTATCTATAGTAGTGCTCACTTCACTAAAAATAAGAATGAGTACTTGCCTATTCCATATGCACAAATAGCAGCTTCAAACGGACATTATAAACAAAATATTGGTCAGTGGTAAAGTATGAAAACAAATATAACAACAATATTCATTGCACTTATTGCTTTCTTTGCATTAGGTAGCTGCAGCGACGAGAATAATATTTCTGGTTTGCAATTAAACGGATTATGTTCAGTCGATTCTATCGTATTGGATAATTATAAAGGTGTCGTAGATCAGGCTTCACGTACAATCACTGTGCGTGTCCCTGAGACTTACGATGTCACAAACATGACTGTTAGCACACTTAAGGTAGGTGCTGGTGCCATCAGTAATATCAAAGAGGGTGACAAACTTAATATGCTTACGGCTCAGGTGCTCAGTGTTAAGAATGGTGACGTCTTCCTTGATTGGACTATCAATGTGTTGAGAGATGAGGCAAAAATCACTTCTTTTAAGATTAATGGAACATATAATGGTGTTATTGATGAAGCGAATAAGACTATTTCTGTCTATGTGCCAAATACACTTGACCTCCATTCTCTAATCCCTACAATAGGTTTGAGCACAAATGCAACGGTTAGTCCATCTAATGGTATTGCAACGGACTTCTCTAATCCTGTTACATTCACTGTCACTAATAATACAGCTTCTGCAATCTATACAGTAAAAGTAACAGCTATTGGTAAGCCTACTGCAGTCTTTGTTAGTTTGCCTGCTTCGATGAATGAACTCAATTCAGAGGAATTAACTGCTTGTAAGTGGATGCTTCAGAATATTCCAAATTCATTATATGCATCATTTACTGATATTAAAAATGGCACAGTAGATCTTAGCGAGTGTAAAGTGATATGGTGGCATTATCATAAGGATGGAGGAGTAGATGGAAAAGAAGCTTTCGAAAGAAGTGCGCCTGAGGCTGTCAATGCAGCAGTTGCCTTAAGAGACTATTATAATAATGGTGGTTCTTTCCTCTTCACTCGATATGCAACAAACATGCCAGCTGAGATTGGCGCAGTAGCAAACAATGCTGCTCCAAATAATTGTTGGGGGCAGAATGAAGCTGATGCAGAGAGAGTAAGTGGTCCTTGGAACTTCTTTATTCAAGGGCATACGAGTCATCCTCTTTTCCAAAATCTTATAATGAAGAGTGGTGAGCCTAACTCTATTTATACGTGTGATGCAAATTACCGTATCACCAATTCAACTGCTCAATGGCATATTGGTACTGATTGGGGTGGATATGATAACTTAAATAAATGGCGTACAGAGACTGGAGCACAAGATTTGGCCTATGGTGGTGATGGTGCTGTCGTTGCATGGGAATTCCCTGCAACTGGAACAAAGGGCAAGATTCTCTGTATTGGTTCTGGATGTTATGACTGGTATAGTGTAGATGATGTCCCAGCCTTTTACCACAATAACATTGCCAAGATGACACAGAACGCATTCAACTATCTAATGAATCATTAAATAAAGTATAATTGATATGAGAACTATGATATATTCTCTCGCTCTCATCGCATCTTTATCAGTCTCACTAACGAGCTGTAGCGATGATAAGACCATGGTTGAGGAAAAAGATTGGAATACAACAACTTATTTCAAGTCTACAGATGAAATGGGGCAAGCTACCTTTTATAAGCCAACTGGTGGATTTGTTGGAGACCCAATGCCTTTCTTTGATCCTAAAACAAAGAATTTTAAAGTTATGTATTTACAGGACTTTCGTCCTAATCAGGCGGGTACTTATCATCCTATCTGGGCTGTAGAAACATCAGATGGAGCCAACTACCAATCACTTGGAGAGTTGATTCATTGTGGTGGTATCAATGAACAGGATGCAGCACTGGGTACAGGTTCTACCGTTTATAATGATGCTGATGGGTTATATTATACCTTCTATACAGGTCATAGATATCAAACAAATTCTACTAATAATGGTGAGATGGTGATGATGGCAACATCATCCGACTTCAAAACATGGACTAAGAATCGTGTTTTCCGCTTAAAAGGTGATGATTACGGATACAGTAAAGATGATTTCCGTGATCCCTTTATCTTCAAAGGTGACGATAATAAATGGCATATGCTTGTCTCAACTCTGAAAGGAAGTAAAGGTCATTTGGCTGAGTTTACATCCGATAATCTTAAGACGTGGATCCATGCCGGAACGTTTATGACCATGATGTGGGACCGATTCTATGAATGTCCTGATGTGTTCAAGATGGGTGATTGGTGGTATCTTGTTTATAGTGAAAGGCATTCTGCTATCCGTCGTGTGCAGTATTTCAAAGGTAAGACTCTTAATGAACTGAAGGCTTGTACACAGAATGATGCTGGTTTATGGCCTGATGGACATGAGGGATTCTTAGATAGTCGTGGCTTCTATGCAGGTAAAACTGCGAGTGATGGTCAGAATCGCTATATTTGGGGATGGTGTCCAACACGTCCAGGTAAGGATAATGCTGCTGTTGGTGCTGCTCCTAATGAACCTGAGTGGGCTGGCAACCTTGTTGTCCACCGTCTCATACAACACGCTGATGGTAGTCTTACCTTAGGAGAAGTAAAAGGGATTAGCGATAAATACGGCAAAAAACAAGGAGTAAAGGTTATGGAAAAGAGTGATAATGGTGTTGAGAATGTAACTGATGGCTATAAGCTTTCTGGTGATTCTTACCTACTTTTCAATCGTCTTGGCTATCACAATAAAATTACCTTCACGATAACAACTTCTAATAACTGGGATAAGTTTGGTGTCTCATTCGTACGTGGCACAGATTCTGAGAAGTATTATTCTTTGGTGGTAAATCCTGAAAATGAACAGACACGTAAGATAAACTTTGAGGAAGAAGGTTCTGCGGGTCGTGGTTTCATAAATGGTATTGATGGCTACAACTTCGCTCGACCAACAGACAACGTCTATCATGTGACCATCTATACAGACAATAGTATAACCGTAATGTATATCAATGATGTATGTTGCTATACCAATCGTATTTACGAAGTACAGAAGAACTGTTGGAGTATCAATAATTATGGAGGTAATATCACCATCAGTAATCTCACTGTAAGTCAGTATTAAGAATTTAAACCCTTTCTTCACTAAAGATAGAATAAAAGATATAGTCGTTCATTCTGTGAGAAATTGCCTATTATCGCAAATAATATCATTGAATGGGCGACTACTCTTTCTAACTTATCAATAAAATGTCTATCTTTGCCTATCTGAAACTAAAAATATAATGAATCAACCTATAATGAGTAGAAAGATTAAATTATTGGCTATTTGCCTTTTTATAACTACAACTTTTATGTATGCTCAAACATTCTTAAGTTCAAATCATGCTATGAAGCGTGTGAAAACTGCAGATAAGTATATTCTTCTTCCTGTAGAGGAGGAAGAAGGTTATGCACATATTCGCGTTATCAAAGATAATCAAGTTGTAAAAGAATTCAATTGTAAGCTTGCTATAAACAAGACTGATTATAATGTGCCACTTGATGTCAGTAAATATGGTGGTGATGTATTGCTTGATATCCAGTTCTCGGGAGATAAGCGTAGTATCGGTTTAATCAATAATTTTGTTTGCTGGAATGATATAAAGGCAACAAATGTGTTTGATTCCATGAATCGTGAAAAGTTCCGTTCTATCTATCACCATACTCCAGTCTATGGCTGGATGAACGATCCTAATGGTATGTTCTACAAAGATGGTGTATGGCATTTATACTATCAGTATAACCCTTATGGTTCGCAGTGGGAGAACATGACGTGGGCGCATAGTACCTCTACAGACCTCATACACTGGAAAAATCATGGAGAAGTGATACAACCAGATGCACTTGGAACTATTTTCAGTGGTAGTAGTGTCGTTGATAAAGAAAATACCGCAGGGTTTGGAAAGGATGCTGTTGTTGCTTTTTACACTTCTGCAGGAGCTGCGCAAACACAAAGTATTGCATATAGTACGGATAATGGTGAGACTTTTAAGAAGTATGTAAACAACCCAATTCTTACAAGTGATGTACCTGACTTCCGTGATCCTAATGTCTTTTGGAATGAAGATGTGAAGCAATGGAATCTTATTCTTGCTGCTGGACAACAGATGAATATATATAGCTCAAAGAACTTGAAAGACTGGAAGTATGAAAGTTCTTTTGGAGAGGGGTATGGTAATCATGAAGGTGTTTGGGAGTGTCCTGACCTCTTGAAGATGGGCGATAAGTGGGTGCTTATCTGTAACATTAACCCTGGAGGTCCCTTTGGTGGTAGTGCAACTCAATACTTTGTAGGCTCATTTGATGGTCATAAATTCACTTGCGAATCAAAACCTGAGGTAACAAAGTGGATGGATTATGGAAAAGATCACTATGCAACCGTATCGTTCAGTAACGCTCCTGATGGTAGAATTGTCGTTCTTCCATGGATGAGTAACTGGCAGTATGCTAATCAAGTACCTACACAGCAGTTCCGTTCAGCCAATGGACTACCACGAGAGATGGGGCTGTTTAACTATAATGGTGAGGACTACGTTACCATAAAGCCTTCTCCGGAAGTCTTTGCTGCCTTTGAGAAGAAACCGTCTGGACGCCTCCAGTCTGCTGCTTATATAGAAGTGACCAATATTAAGAGTAATGCTTCTATAGTGTTAAGTAATGACAAGGGAGAACGAGTTACGATGGTTTATGATGGAAAGAATGCTACTTTCAGTATGGATCGTACAGAGAGTGGTGTTACTGATTTCCATAGTGACTTTAAGGCTAAGACGGTAGCTCCAACTAATGGTGTTATTAAATCAATGCAAATATTTATAGATCGTTGTAGTATTGAAGCTTTTGATACTGAAGGTAAGGTAGCAATGACTAACCTTGTTTTTCCGTCAAAGCCTTATGATAAGATAATAGTAAAGGGATGCAAAGTAAAGATTTATGAATTGAAGGATCAAAAGTAATAAAAGAAAAAATACTAATTCTGTTTATTAATTATATGTAATCTTGTTAGAGATATATTTGTTGATATTAATGAACGGAATTTCAAGGTTTCTTTCTTTGTAAAAAAGTAACTTTGCAAGTATAATTAAAATAGTAGAACTACACAAACTAAAAATTTAAAGATTATGTCGAAAACCAATAAACTCGCACTACTGCCCGTAATGCTTTGCTTTTTTGCGATGGGCTTCGTTGATTTGGTGGGTATTGCCTCCAATTATGTAAAGAACGATTTGCAACTGTCGGATTCAACAGCAAATGTTTTTCCGTCCCTTGTTTTCTTTTGGTTCCTTATCTTTTCCGTACCGACTGGTATGTTGATGAATAAGATTGGACGTAAGAAAACGGTTCTTATTAGTCTTATTGTTACCTTGTTCTCCCTGCTTTTACCGATATTCGGTGAGTCCTATGGTTTGATGCTTGTTTCATTCTCATTGCTTGGAATAGGCAATGCGTTGATGCAAACATCGTTGAATCCACTGGTGTCAACGGTGATGAAAGGTGGAAATTTAGCTTCAACACTTACTTTCGGACAGTTTGTTAAGGCTATCGCATCCTTTATGGCACCTTATCTTGCTATATGGGGAGCGCAGGCAAGCATTCCAGCCTTTGGTCTCGGATGGCGCGTTCTCTTCCCAATTTATCTGATAATTGGTACAATTGCCACGCTGTTACTCTTCTCAACGCCTATAGAAGAAGAACCTATTGAAGGCAAAGCAAGCTCTTTTGCAGAATGTTTCAGCCTATTGGGTAAACCTATTGTGTTGCTTAGTTTCTTAGGTATTATGTGTCACGTTGGTATTGATGTTGGTACAAACACTACGGCACCAAAGATTCTGATAGAGCGTTTAGGAATGTCATTGAATGATGCGGCTTTTGCTACATCCCTCTACTTCATCTTCCGTACTATTGGATGTCTTACAGGTTCGTTCTTCCTTCGTGTGATGAATAATAAGGTTTTCTTTATTATTTCGGTTACGATGATGGCACTTGCTATGTGTGGAATGGCTGTGGGAACGTCAAAGACCGTACTATTTGTAGCGATTGCTCTTGTTGGTTATGGTAATAGTAACGTGTTCTCAATGGTCTTTGCACGTGCTTTGCAGAGTGTTCCAGATAAGCAGAATGAAGTGAGTGGATTGATGATTATGGGACTTTTCGGTGGTACTATCTTCCCTCTCTTGATGGGATTTGCCAGCGATGGGTTCGGTCAAGTGGGAGCAGTTATTGTAATGGCGATAGGTGTACTCTATCTTTTCTCGTATATTCCAAAAATGAATAATAAATAAAACAGATATGAAACAGTTAATCGTTGGCCTCGGAGAGGCATTGTGGGATTGTCTTCCTGAGGGTAGAAAGCTGGGTGGTGCACCTGCAAACTTTGCTTATCATACAGGACAGTTTGGGTATGATTCGTTGGCTATTAGTGCTGTCGGAAATGATGCTTTGGGTAAAGAAACACTCGATGAATTCGATAAAAAAGGTGTAAAGTACTTGATGCCAGAGGTCGATTATCAGACAGGAACGGTACAGGTAGAACTCGACAGTGAAGGTATACCTACCTATGACATCAAGGAGGGAGTGGCATGGGATAACATACCGTTTACTCCTGAGATTGAAGAAGCAGCCAAGAACTGTCGTGCAGTATGCTTTGGCTCACTTGCACAGCGTAGTAGTGTAAGCCGCCAGACAATACAGAAATTCCTCGAAGCAACGCCAAAGGACTGTCTGAAAATATTCGATATCAACCTTCGCCAGAACTTCTATACAAAGGAGATTATCACTAATTCACTTCAGCATGCCAATATCCTCAAGATTAATGATGAGGAACTTGTGTTGATTGGTCGTCTTTTCGGTTATCCAGGTCTTGATATAGAGAATAAGTGTTGGCTACTTTTAGGAAAGTATCACCTTGATATGCTCGTGCTGACTTGTGGTGTCAACGGTTCGTATGTCTTTGCGCCAAACCTCAAGTCGTTCCAAGAAACCCCATCGGTTGAGGTTGCTGATACCGTTGGTGCTGGTGATTCCTTTACGGGTGCTTTTACTTCAGCCATCCTTGCAGGCATGCCAATCACCGATGCTCATAAGTTAGCAGTGGAAGTTAGTGCGTATGTCTGCACGCAGAATGGTGCTATGCCAAAACTCCCTAAGGAACTATTAGACAGAATTAAGTAATTTATTCCTTTCTCTGATACGTGATATTGTTTCCGTGTGGGAAATATTTGTTTATCGTACGTATCTTAACAGGCAAGGGATAAGTGGCATTTAGATAAAGTACATGGTCCGAATTGATTGAGTGAAGGATAACTTTTCTCGATTAATTCGGGCTTTTTTGTGTTCTAATATTGGAGTTCTTAATATGTAATTTATGCTCTCCTTTTCTATTAAATACCCCTCCTTTCGAATTATTTTCATGAAAATAAATCTTTTTTTTCATGAAGATAAATATTTCTTTTCACGTAAATAATTATTTTTCTTCATGAAAATAATTCGTAGTGAGTGTCAGGTTGTAGCTGTTTGTGTTGGAAATATATAATAAAAAATGGGATAGTATTAGCATGAAGCAGATACAATCCCATTTGATAAGTTAATCAACAGTAAAGAAGATGGTTTTAATCTTCCCAGATATTAGTTGTGTTTTGCTCGGTGAATGGATTCGCCTTGCTTCCTGCTTCACCTGGACCACCTGTATCAATATCGTCTTGACTCTTTTCATTTGGACTACCTGTACTTCCAATACTTGCTGAGTCTGTTGTTTTGCTGTTACATATAAACTTCTCAGTAATAACGGCATGAATATCCGTCATTGGTTTTATATATTTTGTTTTCATCATGACTTTTCTTTGTTTAACGAACGATGTACTTCTTTCCATTAACGATGTAAACTCCCTGTGGCAATGCTTTCAGGTTAATTATGCCCTGCTGTACGAGCTGTCCCGTAATGGTATATACCTTTCCCTGCTGCATGTCGCGTACTGCTGGCATAACAGGAAGCGTGTCAATAGCAGTTGTTTGCCCGTCAATGCTTTCTAAATAATAGCTGACTGATGGCTTCGCATTCGCACCATTGTCCTTATTCATCAAGACGCAAGCCGTGTAAGGAGTCCATGTTCCGCTGTTAGATGCTATCCACTTGTAAAAACCATTCTTATAGGTGCTCTCATTATCGCCTGAATAGTAATAATAAGAATACTGCTGCAGGTGCTTGTTCTTGTCATAATTACCAATGAAAGTATAGGTAACACCGTCTGCAATCTTTACAACCTTTTGAGCATCCAAACTTTCCTGTTTCTCTTCTTGTTTCTTGATACCCACGATGGTTGTTTTCACACCCGTCTGCGTTCCCTTGTGCAGGGAAGGGTGAATCATGTAAGGATGGTGAGCCTTTGTCTCTGTAACAGGCTGCTTAAATTTCAGTGTGACAATCTTGTCACTATTAGGCTTTGTAACAACATCTACATCGGAGAACTCTACAACCTCAACTTTTGAACCGTATGCACTCTTGAGCTGCTGGGCTGTCATGTCAAATGGCAGACACATTGTGTACCACTTGCCGTCTACACGTTTGTCGTCATCCCATGTTTCATCTTTTATTTTGCCTGTAAGTGCGAAATTCCTCCAGCCTGCATACTCACCAGATGTTGAGGAAAACTTGCCATCTTCAAATGTAGGCCAGCAGCCACCATTCTCTGCAACAACATTTTTTGTTGAACCTCCTAATGAACGTGAATTCTCATTTACATAGTTCTCGTATGCAGCTTCAGGATAATGTAGCATTGTGAAAAGCTTACCAGTCTCTTGATTTGTATAGAACTCTCGTTTTACAGGAGTGATAGTACCAGGATTGTCATAGTTGAAAATACTTACAGTATAGGGACCAAAAGCTTGGTTTTCAGCTTTTGTGTTTGTTCCTAATACATATACATCTGTAAGTGCTTTGTTGTTTTGGAAAGCGAATGTCTCAATTTTCTCGACACTTGCAGGAATTGTAATAGTCTTCAGATTCTCGCATACGAAAGCATCTTTCTCAATTACTTTCAGCGTGTTAGGAAGGTGGATGGCTTCAATTGCTGCGCCATTGAATGCACCATTACGGATATATTCAACTCCTTCTGGTAACACAATATCCTTTAAGGCTGAGCATCCATAGAATGCATTAGTGCCAATTTCTTTCCATCCTGTGCCAAAGTCAACAGATGTGAGATTTGTACAACGCTCAAATGCGTATTGTAATAACTGACTATTACCATTCTTATCAACCTTACCTAATTTGACAGTCTTGAGGGATTCCCCAAAGGCTTGTGCTCCTATTTTAACACTACGTGAATCATTATCAGGAATAATAACATGTTCTATTTTACATGATGCGGTCGTAAGGCATTGTTGTGGTATGTTTGTTGTTGTACGTGGAAATGTGATAGTTTTCAAGTTATCCATAAACTTCAGATTGACCAAATCGTCGTCATTGGTGAAGTTTGCGAACTCAAGGTCGAGTGTGTTTAGGTTAGGAAAATTATTCTCTTTCTCTGCCATACCACAGATGCGTTTCAAGTCCTCACTGCTCATAGTTACTCCAGTTTTGGTGACAACTTTCAGCTTCGTGGTAGTCATCAGATAATCTCTTATTAGATCTGATGGCGTGTACTCGGCATATCGTCCTGATACTGGTGTGAACTCATTGTTAATGTCGCCAGATGCTTCGAGCGTGAAGACCACCGTCCCGTCAGCTTCTTTAGTTACATTTAGCTTTGCCCATGTTGCCTGCAATGTAATGATTGACAGAGCCAACATTAAGATTAATCTTTTCATTTCTTTTTCTCAGTTTTAATATTTATAAGTTGTTTAAATTCAATAAATTATTCTGCAAGTTTCGACATGAAACTGCAGATTGTTGTTGTTTGATTGAATGTTTGCTGCGAATAGTCGCTTGAAATTATTTTGTAATATCTCTAATTTTCTGCAAAAGTATTATTATTATTTAATATATTGAGTTTTATCTCCTTTATATTTAATATAACTTAACATAAGTTATCCTTGATTTTAATAAAAGTAATAAAAGGTAGCAATAAGTCTTTTGAAAAGCCAACAAGAGGCACATTCTGATTTGCGTTTTCATTTTTTTTTATGTAAGTTTGCAGACTCGTTCCCTTTGCTAGTCTTCCAATAAAAATCTTGCCGTTTTTGTATTAAAATCCGGTATGTTTTCGTGACCATATTTTTTATATAAAACCAACTCTTTTTCACAATTCAAATTGTTATACACTGCAAACTGTGTTTCTATCGGACAAATAACATCGATATTGCTAGCTCCAAATAGTACTTTCGACTTTACTCTTAGCGCAAAGTTTTTCGCATCTATATACGCTAATCTATTAAATAGTTTCTCATCATTTTCCCCTGTTGAACTGAACCAGCGTGTATAATAACGGATACTCTCATAGGCGACTAAATCTAGATCAAGATCATAAACTTTTTTCATATCAGATAAAAACGGATAAAGAATTATACATTTTTTTATGTCGTTCAAGCCTGCGCACATTGTCGCAAAGCCCCCACCTTGTGAGCCACCAGCACAATTTATATTATTAGCATCTATCCCCTCAATATCTTTCGCAATACGAATAAGCAAGCACATATCAAGAATGTTTTTAACATAAATCATATTATCCAACTTATCATCAATACCAGCAACGATATGCCCTGCGACAGTGGTTCCAAGAATACCACCTATATCTTGACTTTTTCCACCTTGACCTCGAAAGTCCATCGCAAAAACCGCATAACCTAAAGAAGCATACGCTGTTTTTTCAAACCAATTTCGATTACATCCTGGATAACCGTGGAAATAAAATAAGGCTGGAACTTCACCATTACTCACAGGTTTTATAAATTTTGCATAAATACGCGCTCCATCAAAACTTGTAAAATACAAATCGTAGTATTTTACATTATCGAAGTTTGAAAACTCGACCGCTGTTAGCTCATAATCCAATGGCACACTATTTATAAATTCTAGCTTTTTATCCCAATAACTGTCAAAATCCAGAGGTCTACTCCAACTTCCTAAATATTCAGTAATATCCATAAAAACTCCTTTCTATTTCATTCTGCAATTAAATTATAACCACTTCTTACAAATATCACAATAATTATTTTCTAATTTATAAAAAACAGCCCTAAATATTTTAGGGCTGCCTTTTATTGTGTAAGTTTGTTATTTAATCAAATTAATTTATTATTTTGCTTCTTTTACGTATTCTTGATCTTTAGTATGAATAGTAAGTCCTGTGATATTTTTTGTAGATTTGAAGAAGAAACTACAGATATATCCGAATACTAATGA
>ERZ773213.693-NODE-693-length-19341-cov-32.537488_pt1 | contig 19341 bp, 8 predicted proteins | sample MGYA00580996_ERZ773213 | MGnify/ENA primary metagenome ERZ773213 (study PRJEB29015, sample SAMEA2738152) | human oral metagenome | biome: human oral; feature: human-associated habitat; material: saliva | place: China | collected 2197 ...
GAATTCAAGACATAAAAAACTTGACACACTATCGAGTTCTCAAACAACGCACCCAGCAGAACATCTAACAAATTTTTTGTTTTCGTTGCTGTCCCGCAGGCACTCGTATAACTTTAGCGACCGCCCAGCAGCCTCGCAACCCAATTTTGGGTGACGGTAGCCACAAAGGGCTAATTTTACGTTAAACCTGGTGACTTACAAGCTGCATTTCAGAGCCAACCAGGCCCGGCTGAATTACCTGTTTAGGCTGGCCAAGAGCAATTTAAGCTAGGGGCAACCAGTTTGACAGGCGCCGGGCGCGGGCCAAAATATTGTGACCGGCAACGCTTGTCACCCAAGAGCAACCCCGTAACTGCGGGGTTGCCGGACCGCTCTGAGGTGGGTAGAAAACTCGGCACAACACAGAAAACAACTGCGGGGCCGCCCCTATAAGGGACGGCCCATAAATTTACTTGCAGCAGGGATACGCCAGCGCATGTAAGTAGAAGAATGAGCTAGAGCGCGTAGCTAGCAGTGCGCCAGCACGCGTAAGCAACAGTGCGCTTAGCGACGCAGGAAGCTAGCGAAGCCCAGCTGCCCAATACGTGCCTCCAACTGCTCCACCTGCGCGCCCCAGTTGTCGCCGTCGGAAATAAAACCCTCAGGCGCCCCCAAACTACGCGCTACTTGCAAGGCCAAACTGGCCACGCCGGCGTCGTGAAGAGAAGAGGCAACCCTAAACGCTCCCTCAACCCCGCCGGGATAACCGGGATACACCGTCAGGCGCACCTCGTAATCCACGCCCGCATTGAGTACCAGCTCCAGGGCGTGCCAGGCCTTTTCTCCCCCACCACTGCGCGCCACCACCTGGCGGTAATCGGGGCCAGGCAGGGCCTTAATGTCCAGGCCCACCCAGTCGACGGCGTCGGCGGCAAGTAAGCGGGCCAAATTACCCGGATAAATACCGGCAGTGTGCAGCCCCACCGCAAAGCCCAGGGCCTTAACCTCCTGGGCGGCGCTAAGCAGACCGGGCTGGCGGGTGGCCTCGCCGCCGGAGAAAACCAGGCCGTCCAGCAGACCGCGTCGGCGTTGCAGCAAGTCCACCACCTGCGACCAGGGCACGCTCCCCGGGGTGCGGGGATCTAAAATTTCGTGGTTTTGGCAGTACACGCAGCGCCAGGGACAGCCCTGCAAAAAGATGCTGGCAGCCAGCTTGCCGGGCCAGTCCACCGTGGATAGGGGTACCAGCCCGGCTATCTGTAAGTCGGCTGCGTCAGGCATAAATCTCGGAGGTGACTACCTCGCGGGTGCGCACGCCGGCGTCGTCGAACTCAAAAGCACTACGTAACTGGCCGTGACCAGCAGCGCTAGACTCATCGAACATCTGCCGCTCGTGGTACTCGCCCTTCTTACCAATGTTGAAAGACTGCACCGGACGGAAGTAACCCATTACGCGGGTCCACACCTCGCAAGCCTGGGGCTCACGCTCAGGGTGGGCGGCAGCGCAACGCTCACAAGTGAAGTGCTCGCCAGCCAGGTAACCGTGCACCGGGCAAATAGAGAAGGTGGGCGTGATAGTGATGTAAGGCAGCTTGAAAGCAGTCAGTGAACGACGCACCAGTTCTTTACAAGCCTTGCCGGAAGAAACCCGCTCCCCCATGTACAGGTGCAGCACCGTACCGCCGGTGTACTTGCCCTGCAACACTTCCTGATCTTCCAAAGCCTGGAAGGGGTCATCGGTGTAACCCACAGGCAGCTGCGATGAGTTGGTGTAGTAGGGCTCAGCCTCAGTCCCAGCCTGGATAATGCCGGGGAAACGCTTACGGTCCTCTTTAGCGAAACGGTAGGTGGTACCTTCAGCCGGGGTGGCCTCCAGGTTGTAGAGGTGACCGGTGGCCTCCTGCAACTGCACCATGCGTTCACGCACGTGGTCTAAGACGCGCACGCACATCTCAAAGCCACGCGGGTCGGTTAGGTCATAGACGTCGTCGGAGAAGTTACGCACCATCTCGTTCATGCCGTTAACGCCAATGGTGGAGAAGTGGTTGTCCAAGCTACCCAGGTAGCGCTTGGAGTAGGGGAACAAGCCGTGATCCATGTGGTACTGGATGGTGGCGCGCTTAATCTCCAGGGACTGGCTGGCCAGATCGATCAGCTCATCCATGCGGGCCACCAGCGCCGCCTCGTCACCCTTAAACAAGTAACCCAGGCGCGCCATGTTCAGAGTAACTACCCCAATGGAGCCGGTCAGCTCAGCTGAACCAAACAGGCCGTTGCCACGCTTTAACAGCTCACGCAGGTCCAGCTGGAGGCGGCAGCACATAGAGCGGATCATGTGCGGGTCCAGGTCAGAATTAATGAAGTTTTGGAAGTAGGGCAGGCCGTACTTGGCAGTCATGTTGAACAGGGCATCTACGTTCTCGCCCTCCCACTCAAAATCAGGGGTGATGTTGTAGGTGGGGATCGGGAAGGTAAATACGCGCCCGTCGGCATCACCGGCAGTCATAACCTCAATGAAAGCCTTGTTGATGACGTCCATTTCAGGCTGCAAGTCGCCGTAGGTGAAGTCCATGAGTTCGTCGCCGATTAGCGGGTACTCGTCGCGCAGGTCGTCTGGGCAGGTCCAGTCGAAGGTCAGGTTGGTGAAGGGGCACTGGCTACCCCAGCGGCTGGGCACGTTCAGGTTGTAGATCAGCTCCTGCATACACTGGACGATCTGGTCATAGCTCATGTTGTCCTTGCGCACGAAAGGCGCCATGTAGGTGTCAAAAGAGCTGAAGGCCTGCGCGCCGGCCCATTCGTTTTGCAGTGTGCCCAGGAAGTTAACGATCTGCCCGCATGCTGAGGAGAAGTGCTTGGGCGGGGCTGAAGCGATAGACCCACTCACCCCGTTGAACCCCTCCTGGAGCAGGCGCTTTAGGCTCCAGCCGGCGCAGTAGCCGGCAAACATGTCCAGGTCGTGGATGTGGTAGTCGCCTTCACGGTGAGGGCTGCCAATGGCCGGGGTGTAAACGTGCTCAAGCCAGTAGTTGGCCACCATTTTGCCGGCAGAGTTAAGGATCAGACCACCCAGCGAGTAGCCCTGGTTAGCGTTGGCGTTCACGCGCCAGTCGCTGCGGTCTAGGTACTCGTTGATAGTGGCAATAGCGTCGACGTCGTAGTGCTGCCCAGCAGTCATTGCTGCGCCGTCGTGGTTGGTTGCGGCTTTGGCAGAGTCAAAACGCGGGTCCATCTGGCAGTCCTTTCACGAAAAAGACGCACAATGAGGTCACGCGGGAAATGGGGAGAATAAAGGCGCGGCCACTACATGTTGTGCTTCGGTTTGCAAGAGACAACATTATCTTGTGGTAGCGCTTTATACAGGTCCCAAAGTCCCGAGTGAGCAAATGTGCTTTTGTAGCCGTGCGCTCCCCCAGCTGGTATAGCCGCGCGCTCCCAGCTGGTATAGCCGTGCGCTCCCCCAGCTCACACACAAAATCCACACAAAGACAAAAAACCGCCCTGGCCCGGTTCGCAACCGCCGGTGATTACAACCGTCGGCCGCCACAACCGCAGCCAGGGCAGCTAGCGCTATATCAGGCCAAAACCTCGTTGAAGGCTTCGCTGGAGCTGGGGTGGGTGTAGATCGCGCCGGCCAGGTCGGCGGCGGTCAGGCCCTGCTTGATAGCCAGCGCCACCAGGTTGATCAGCTCCTGGGAGTCGATCACCAGCAACGAGGCGCCCAGGATGCGGTCGGTGGCGGCGTCGATCACGAACTTAATGACGCCGTCGGGGTTACCCACAATCTTGGGACGCGGCATGGCGGCAATAGCAGCCACAGGCTTGGAGGCCACGCGCACCTCATAGCCGGCCTCGCGGGCGGCCTGCTCACCTAGACCCACGGTCGACAGCGGCGGGTTGATGAAGGTGGAGGTAGGGATAATGCGCCCGGCAGTAGAGCGCTTACCGGAGCCCACCAGCTGGTCCATCACCACGCGGTGGTCGTCGAAAGAAATGTAGGTGAACTGCGGGCCACCGTTGACGTCACCAACAGCAAACACGCCGGGCACGTTGGTGCGGCAGAACTCGTCCACAACCACTTCGCCGCGAGCGCCGGTAGCAATTCCGGCAGTTTCCAGGCCTAGCCCGTCGGTGGCGGGGCGGCGGCCGATTGCCAGCAGCACATAGTCAACGGCTAGTTCTTGGTTTTCCGGCTCGCCTGCGGGGGTGGCCAGGCTGTAGTTAACGACGACGCCGTCGCCGCTTTCCACGAAGGAGGCAACCTTGGCGCCATTTACGAACTGCACCCCGTGCTTGGCCAGAATGTCGGTGGCGACGCTAGCCACGTCGGCGTCGAAACGGGTGAGGGGGACCGGGGCAGCGTCAATTACCGTGACTTCCACGCCGAGCTGGGCGAACATGTCGGCGTATTCCAGGCCGATGGGGCCACCACCAACTACCGCCAGGCGGCCGGGTAGGGTGGGTAGGAACTGGATGCCGGTGGAGTCAACGACACGCTTGGAGTCAACGCCGGGGATCGGGGGCACTACCGGGCGGGCGCCGGTGTTGATGATGATGGTGTCGGCGGTTAGCAGCTGAGCACCTTGCTCGCCGTTTACGCGCACGGTCTTGGGGCCCACGAATTCGCCGGTGCCGTCGTAGATGTCTACGCCCTTGTCAGCAACCATGTGGTAGTTGGCGTTGTTGAGCTTTTCGATTAGGGCGTTGCGGGCCTTCTGGGCGCCGGCGAAGATGGCGGCGTCGGAGCTAGCTTCAGCTTCGCGGGCCTTGGCGGCCAGGGCCTGCTCTACTTCCACGATTAGTTTCTTGGTGGGCACGCAGGCAATGTTGATGCAGGTGCCGCCGTACATGGCGGGGCTGGCCTCTACCAGCGCCACTTTCTGGCCGCGCAGGGCTAGTTTCTGGGCAATGGTTTTGCCGGCTTTGCCCCAGCCGACAATTAGGGCGTCGTAGTTCTTGGTGGTTTCGTCGAGGCTCACTTGCGGCTCCTGATCGATGGTGGGGACGACGGCGCCCAACTGGTGCGCTTACCGTCGCAAGTCCTAACGCCTCTATGAACCGACTTTAGTCCCAGCTTATTCCTGTTAGTTGGCTCTACTTCGCTGTGATCGGGCCAACCACGCGCGGGGCAACGTTAACGGCCAGGCCGGCGGCGGCGTCGTCGAGAGGCCGCACCACAAAACGCATCACCACTGCACCAAAACCAACAGATTCTTTCAAAAGTTTTCACTTTCGACCTTGCCAGTGACTAGACTTGACCCTGACCCAACCCTTCTCACAAGGAGATACGATGGCGTACTTCAAAAGGTGGCTGGCAGTGCCCGCAGTGGCGGCGCTGTCATTGTCACTGCTGCCAACGGCGGCATTGAGCGTAGCCAACGCTGAGTCGACACAGGGCCGCAATGTGGCTCTGGCAAGCGCAGGTACCACCGTTTCCGCTTCCGGCCAGGAAGTTGCCGGCCAGTGGGGGCCGGATAAGGTAAACGACGGCGTAATCAACGTTGGTGCCGCCAAAGCCGATCAGTCACGTTGGTCTTCGAACACTGCCGACGACGCTCAGGTCACTTTGACCTTCTCAAAACCCACCAAGATCCACCACGTCGCGATTCACTGGGAGGTGGCTTGCGCAGCCGCCTACCACCTAGAGGTATCCACCGACGGAACTACCTTCAAACGCGCCACTGATACCATTAGGCCCACGTGTGGCACCGCCGATGGCGCCGCGCGAGACGAGCAGAAACTCACCAAAGTCAGTGCCGACGCCGCCTATAAAGCTATCCGTATGCAGGCTGAAGACCGTACTCCCTTTGGTGGAGTTAAATACGGCGTGTCCCTATGGGAGTTTGAAGTGTGGGATGGTCCTCAAGCCAACAGTGAACCCAGCCAGCCAGCCGCCAACACTGGCCTAGGCCTGGTGCCCCTACCGGCAGAGCTAAAAGACAACTCTGCCAGCCAGGACTCTTTTGAGCTCAGCCAAGACACTAAGCTAGTCGCCCCAGGGGCAGCTAAGGACGCGGCTGAGCTATTTGCTGCCCAGGCCCGCGTCTCCACCGGCTACCCGCTGCCGGTGGTTGACTCTGGCGAGGCCAGCGGCAACATTACTTTCAAAACCGGCGCGGTTGCTGGTCACAGTGGCGAGGAAGCCTACGCCCTGACCTCCACCAAGAGCGGGGTAACTATCACAGCTAACGCCGCCCACGGTTTCTTCAACGCCACCCAGACGCTGCGTCAGCTACTGCCGGGCTTCATCAACTCCAAGTACCCGGTCTATGCGGCCTGGGAGGTGCCCGCCGTCGAGATTAAAGACTCCCCGCGCTACTCCTACCGCGCCATCATGCTTGACCCGGCCCGCTCTTTCCTGACGGTAGACGAAGTCAGGCACGTGCTTGACCAGATGGCCTCACTAAAGATGAGCTACCTGCACTTCCACCTGGCTGATGACCAGGGTTGGCGCATTGAGATCACCAATGAGGGCCGCGCTGAGGGCGACACCATTGACTACACCCGTCTAACCGGCGTTTCTGGCCGCACCGCCATGAACATGCACGACAAGGCTAAGTCCAATGAGGTGGGCCGCACCGGCTACTACACCCAGGCACAGTACAAGGAAATTGTGGCCTACGCCGCCGCCCGCCACATCACCCTGGTGCCCGAAATTGACCTGCCTGGTCACACCAACGCCGCCCTGCACGCAATCCCACAGCTGAACACGGCCGGCTCCTCCCACCAGGCCACCACCGCTGAGCCCACTGCCCCCGCTAACGGCACCGGCGCGGTTGGCTACTCCTACCTGGACCCCAACTCTGAAGTGTCCTTTACCTTCGTAAAGCACGTATTGGGCCAGTTGGCGGCTATCACCCCCGGCGCCTACCTGCACGTGGGTGGCGACGAGCCGCACTCGATGACCTCGCGTTACGGCACTGCGGTTTACAACAAGTTCCTTAACCGGGTTGGCGCTATTGTGCGTGACCTGGGCAAGCACCCCATTGGTTGGAATGAGTACGCCGGCACTGACCTGAAATCGGGCGACGCCGTGCAGTACTGGGTGGGTAACTCCGCCTCCACTAAGGACGCGGCCCTGAACAAGGGCGCCAAGATCGTGATGAGTCGCGGCGCTTCGTCCTACATTGACCAGAAGTACAACCCCAAGACCCCTATCGGTTTGAACTGGGCTTGCGCCGGGGTTTGTGACGCCCCGCAGTACTACAACTGGGACCCCAAGACGGTTATCTCCGGCTTGAGTGACGAACACATTTTGGGCCCTGAAGCGCCGCTTTGGTCTGAAACCGTGCGCGGCAGCACTGAGGTGGACCTGCTGGCTTGGCCGCGCGGCGCTTCACACGCCGAGATTGGCTGGACCCCGCAGGCTAAGCGCAACGTCACCGACTTCACCCAGCGTCTAGGGATTGTGGGCACCCACTGGAATGTGGCTGGCCAGAACTTCTATGACACCTCGCTGGTTAAGTGGAATTGGGAGCTGGCCGGCAACCCCGGCACTAGCGCCCCCACTAACACTTCCGTCACCTTCCCGCTGGGTTACCTCTCGGCCCCCGGCACGAAGGTTGCGGGTAACGCTATTAGCCCCGACAGCACCAATGACGACGACGGCGTATCTAACTCGGCACTGCCCGCTGGCACCACCATCAGCGTGGACTGGGGTGACGGTTCGAGCGAAACCACGGCCGCCGTCGTCGCTGACACCCCGCGCGACGCCTACCACTCAGCGGGGGTTTACCGCCTGCTAGGTGAGCACAAGTACGCCACTGCCGGCGACTATGTGGCCACGCTAAAAATCGGTGGCGAAGAGGTTAACTACGCTGCTATTCACGTTGCCGACGACGCCGCAGCCCCGCAGCTGCCCGCCGCCTGGGATGCTTCGGTTAGCCCCAAGGTGACTATTGAGAAGACCACGCTAACCGTGGGTGAGCGCATCCACATTGAGGCTTCGGGCTTCCAGCCTGGCCAGCTGATCGCTATCAAGATTGGTGACGCTTTTGTGGGTAACATTCGCGCTGGCGAGGACGGCACCCGCGTGCAGGATCTGCTAATTGACGGTTCCATGACCAACGGTGAGCACGACATGACCTTCACCCAGGGCGAGCGGGTAGTGACCATTAAGGTCACCATCTCGGGCGGCACTGTGCCGCTGCCGCACCGCGTCGCCACGGGCAAGGTGAAGCCCGTCTGGGTTGACTCCCAGGAGGAAAGCGGTGAAACCCCGCCTAACGGCCCGGTTACGGCTGCTTTCGACGGCGACCCCAACACCTTCTGGCACACCCGCTGGAGCGCTGGTAACGATGGCTTCCCCCACGGCGTGATCATGAAGATTGAGGCCCCTGCCGGCCAGACCTGTAAGTTTGCTGGCTTGGAGTACACCGGCCGTAAGGGCAACGCTAACTCGCGTGCCAAGGACTACCGCCTGTATGTCTCTGCCACCGGCAACAAGGATGACTGGACGCTGATTGGCCAGGGTACTTTCAAGTCTTCTGACGCACCCCAGACTGTGCTGCCTACGGTGGCCAGTGTTCCTAACGGTTGCTTCGTCTACTTTGAGCAGCTAAGCAGCCAAAACGGCGACAACTATGGTGGCGCGGCTGAGATTGCGTTGGGGGCTACCTTCACGGCTGAGTCTGCTTCGCCCAGCCCGGCCCCGACGGCGACGGCTACTCCAGCTCCGACGGCCTCCCCGGCCCCTACGGCGTCACCCACGGCCCAGCCCACCACTGAGCCCAGCCCGGCCCCGACCAGCCAGCCGACCACTGAGCCCACGGCCGAGCCAACCCAGGCTCCGACCAGCGAACCTACGGCTGAACCGACTCAGGCTCCAACCAACCAGCCGACCACTGAGCCGACCGCTGAGCCCACTGGCGAACCTACGGCTTCTCCGGCTCCCACTGCCCAGCCCACCAACCCGGCAGTTGAACCCACCGCTCAGCCCACCTCGGCCCCTGCCCCCACCAGCGCGATGCCCACCGCGCCTGGCAGCGGTAAGCCCAGTGCGCTGCCTAGCGCTCAGCCCACGGTGCCCGGCCAGCCTCAGCTGCAGCCCACCGCCCCGGTTGCCAATGCCACCACTCCGGTGGTTGGTAACCGCACCACCGCCTCGCCGCGCGGCGGCCTAGCCCACACGGGCGTAGCCACTGGCGCCTTTGCGTTGGCAGCTATCGCGATGAGCGCTGGGGGCCTAGCCCTGCGTCGTCGTCGTCAGGACTGATAGCGCCCCCATATACAGGGCTAAATACAGCTATCAACCAAGGTTAGTTCGGTTCATCCTCAACTAACCACAAACTGACCTAAGGGGTGGCAGCGGATATTAACCGCAATGTCCGCTGCCACCCCTTAAACAAACCCTCCCCTCTTAAACAAACCCTCCCCCTTTAAACAAACCCTCCCCCGGCTGCGGCCGGATCTTCGCATAGGAGCGATAATGCCCAGAAAACTGGCCAAACGTGCGGCTACGTTAGCCGCCGTCGTTGGCATGGCCCTGGCAGGAGGCGCACTACCAATCTCGGTAGCCCAAGCCGCGAGCGCGGCTCCGCCCGCCAAATACGCCACCGCCGACATCACCTTCCCCGGCAACGACGGCAAACCCCACAAAGTCACTTTCGACAAAAACTCCTTCATGGTTGATGGACAGCGTCTAAACGTGTGGTCTGGCGAGATCCACTACTGGCGCACCCCAGATGTGAACTCTTGGCGCGATCTATTCCAAAAGATGCGCGCTAACGGTTACAACGCTGTATCCCTGTACTTCTTCTGGGGCCTACACCAATCTAAAGAAGGCGGCCCCTTCGACTTCTCCAAAGGCACCATTAAAGACCTCGACCTGCTGCTAACCATGGCTCAGGAAGAGGGCCTGTATGTCATCGCCCGCCCCGGCCCCTACGTTAACGCCGAAATTTCTATGGGTGGCCTACCTGCCTGGATGACTAACTATTCGGGTGGACTACGCACTACCGACCCCAAGGTGCTGGCAGCCTCCAAAGCCTGGCTGCACGCCTTTAACCAAATTGCCTCCAAGCACCTGGTCACTAAGGGCGGCGGCTCAGTGCTGCTCTACCAGGTGGAAAACGAGCTGCTCAGCGACAACGCCGCGCGCGGCGCTTTCCTTAAGAGCCTGGTATCTCAGGTTAAATCTGACGGCATTGATGTGCCCCTATTCCACAATGACTATGGGCTCGGTGGACGCTTTAAAAACACTAGCCTTTACGGCACTGACTTTTATGCCTACGACAAGTACCCGGTAGGTTTTAACTGCTCAGCTGGACGTAACCGGATTGATGACTCTGAGGCCACTTTCCGCAGTTACGCCCCCAACTCGCCGCATTTCATCACCGAATCTCAAGGCGGCGCCTTCACTCCTTGGGGGGCCAGCTACAACGCCTCAGACTGCTACACCTACACCGATGAGGGTTTCACCCGCCAATGGGGCGTACACAACATCGGTAACGGGGTAACCGCCTTCAACTACTACATGGCTTATGGCGGCACCAACTGGGGTTGGACTGGGGCGCCCGCCTCCGGCTTCACCTCCTACGACTACGGCGCCGGCATCACTGAGGACCGCACCTTGACCCCCAAGGCCAGTGTGCAAAAAGAAACCGGCTACTACACCAAGGCAGTACCCGAGTTAAGCGGCATGAACCCGGTGCAGGCCCCCAGCGCCGTCGTCGAATCTGGCTCCAACGTGAAGATTTACGCCCGCCAAGCCGAAGCCGGGCAGGGTTCAGTGACTGGCAACGGCGTACGCACCTACGCCATGCGCCTAGCCAACTCCAACGACACCACTGAAACCACCTTCACCACGGCGCTAAGCCTCGGCAAGCCGCGCGGCGCCACCACCACGGGCTTTAGCCACGACGACCGCAGCAGCGCCATCACCTACGCCGGCTCCTGGAGCCAGGTGGCTGACTCGTCGGCAGCCTCAGGCACGCTCACTCGCACCAAGACTGTGGGCGACACGGCCTCCTTCACCTTCACCGGCACCGGGGTGCGGCTAATTACCGCCACCGGCACCGATCACGGCTACTTCAAGGTTTCTATCGACGGCGGCGAGGCCCAGCTGGTCACGAGCGCCCACGTAGACACTGAGCAGAACAAGCCCACCCAGCTGGAGGCTTACCGCATTGAAAACCTCAGCCCCGGCCAGCACACCATTAAGGTAGAAAATGTTGGTTTCGACGGCGCCAATGTGGTTGATATTGACGCTTTCGACGTTCTAGGGTCGACGGCGGTCCAAGCCCCCATCTACAACGACTCTGACACTTCTTTCTTCACCTTCACCGGCTCTTGGCAATACGCCACTGGTAAGAACTGGACTCAGGGTGACCACTCCGGTGACGAAACCTTCTCTAAGACTGCCGGCGACTCCTACACCTTCACCTTCACCGGCGTAGGTTTTGACATCATCGCGCCCTTCTCCTCCAACCACGGCTCGGCCACGGTAACCGTTGACGGCCAGGAAGTGGGCCAGACCAAGGAGGATGTCACCTCTGAGGCCACTCCGCAACAAACCGTCTTTAGCTGGCGCGCCGAAAAGGGCGCCGAGGCTGGCGAGGCTGGCGCGGGCACCGATAAGGCTGGCGCGCAGGGCGGCTCGACCGACGCAGGCACCGATAAGGCTGGTGCGACCGCCAGCCAGGCAGCCGAGCCCGCCACGCACACCGTGAAGGTGACCGTGGACGGGAAAGCTTTCAGCGGCTCACAAGACACCTTCGTATCCCTAGACGCCGTCAAGGTTTACCCCAACGCCCAGTCCCTGCCCGGCGAAAACAACGATGAGGCAGACGGAACCATCTCTTGGAAGCGCATCCCGCAAAAGGAAGGCACTACCCTGGCCCTGCACGGGCGCGACGCCATCATGCTGACCGCTGACAAGCAGGTGGGTGGACACGAGCTGTACTACACCACCAGCCAAATGTTTGGCGCCACGCTAAACAGCGCCGGCGGATCCTTACAGTATCTAACCGGTACGCGCGGCGACAGCGGCGAAACCGTACTGCACTACACCGCCCAACCCCAGGTCAGCGCCCCTGAGGGGGTTGAGCAAACCTGGGATGCGACCACCGGCCAGCTGCGCTTGAACTACAGCTACTCCGCCTCGCCCCAGCAAATCATCATTAAGGACGGCGACAAGGTTCTCTCCCTGCGCATCATTGACCGCACCACAGCCCAAACCACCTGGCTGCTTGACGGCACCCGCAACGGCAAGCTCAGCAGCGTAGCCGTTGAGGGGGTGGAACTGGCTCGCACCGCCAAGTTCACCGGCAAGGACACATTGCAGCTAACCGGCTCGGTCTCCGCTGAGTCTAATGTGCGCGTGATTGCCCCCGCCGGCATCAACCACGTGGGCTTCAACGGCGGCTCACTCAACCCGGCTAGCGCCACTGGCAGCGCTGGCAATGCTGGCGCCGCCAAGTTCACCGGCACTGCTGGTGCCGCTGCAAGTGCCGCCAGCGCGGGCAATGCTGGCGCCGCCAAGTTCACCGGCACTGCTGGTACAGCTGGTGCTGCCAGCGCAGGCAACGCTGACGCTGCTGGGGCCGGCACGAACAGTGCTACCGGCACGGGCGACGTCGGCGTCTTTACTGGCAAAGTACCCGGACCTGCAGCCGTAGCCAGCCAGCAGCTGAGCTTCGTCAAATCCACCGACTACGCTGAAGCCAAGGCCACTTACGACGACTCCAAGTGGAAGGTTGCCGCCGACACCCAGGCCGCCAACCCCCGCTTCCAAGGCCCGGGCGAATACTCCCACACTGTGCTGGACTCCAACCACTACGGCTTCTACGAAGGCTCAGTGTGGTACCGGGGCACCTTCACCGCCACCAAGGCCGACCCCTACCTGTACCTACAGGGCAACGGCGGCTCGGGCGTACCCTCGCAGGGCAAAAACCCCGCTTTCATGCAGGTGTGGGTTAACGGCGTCTACGCCGGGGCCTACGACGCCGCCGGCAACTGGGCTAAGGTGAACGTCCCCGCCGGCACCGTCAAGAGCGGCGACAAGGTCACCGTAGCGGTGCTGGTCAACAACCTCGGGCAAAACCTGGACTGGTCCGACGACGGCCTGTCCAAGCAAAACCGTGGCCTGTTTGACGTGGCCATCGAAGGCTCCACCGCCACCTGGAAGATCCACGGCGCCGACGCCGACTTTGCCGCCAAGGCAGCCACCAACCCCTCGGGCACGCTCTACAACAACGGCGGCCTGGGCGGCGAAAAAGCCGGCTTCCACATGCCTGGCTTCGACGACTCCAAGTGGGCCAAGGCCGACAACCTGCACTCGCAGGCCGGCGTCACCTGGTACCGCGCCCGCGTCAAGCTGAACCTGCCTGCCAACCAGGACACCGCTTTCCGCCTGGACATCAACTCCTCGCGTTTTAGCTCCCTGGGCGACCGCGCGCAGGCCACGCTTTTCGTCAACGGTTGGAACACCGGCGTCTACATTGGTGACCGGGGGCCGCAAACCTCGTTCACTATCCCCGCCGGGTTCCTCAACCCCAACGGTGAGAACGTCATTTCGATTGCGGTGGCAGCCAAGGAAGACGGCATGGGTCCCGATTCGGTGACTCTGCGCGCCGTCCACTCCACCACCAAGCCCGTGCTTGGCTCCACGCCTGCGCCCACTGCGGCGCCCACTGTGGCTCCCACTGTGGCTCCGACGGCGCAGCCCACCACCTCGCCGCAGCCCACTGCCACTGCCAGCCCGACGGCGCAGCCCACTGTGGCTCCGACTGTGGCTCCGACGGCGCAGCCGACTGGCGCGCCCACTGCGGCTCCGACGGCGCAGCCCACCACCTCGCCGCAGCCCACTGCGGCGCCTACTGCGGCACCCACTGTGGCTCCGACAGTAAAGCCAACTGGCACGACGTCGCCCACTGGCCAGCCCTCGCCAGCTCCCACGGCGGCCCCCACTGGCACGCCGACAACTCCTGGCCAGCCCACCACCTCGCCACAGCCCACCGCAAGCCCAACGGCGTCGTCGGCCCCTGGACAACCCACTGCAGGGCCAGGCCAACCCACTGCCAGCCCAACGGCGTCAACCCACCCCACTGCGGCCCCCGGGCAGCCGGGCAAGCCAAGCACAGCACCGGCGCCTGACGGCACTCGGGAGCCCATGGCCGGCGAGCAGTTGCCGCACACGGGCGTGAACCTGGCGCTTGGGCTCGGGGCAGCTGCGGCGCTCGCGGGCGGCCTAGTGTTGCTGCGCAGGCGGCGCGCCCTGTAAAAGCGCAGGTGACACCCTGTGAATGAGCAGGTGATGACCTGGGTGAATACACAGTTGGTGCGCCCTGTGAATACGCAGGTGACGAGCCTGTGAATACGCAAGCGGCGGCCCCTGTGAAGCCAGGTTGTGGACAGTGTCTGTGCTTGCAGGGCAGCACCCATGGCCGGCAAATCTGCGCGCACAGTAGCCCTGCCTGAGAGGCAGTAAACCTGCGCCCACAGATACAGGCAAAATCGTCCCTTCCCTATAAAATCCCAGCGGAAAATCATAGGGAAGGGACGATTTTATATGCTCTCGAGAGCGGGCTTCCACATACTGAACCCGCTTGTCCACACACTGGTCTTTTCGGGCACCAACCACCCAGCGAGCCAGGGCAGCCAAGTTAAAGTGAAACCGCTCTAGACCTTATGAATGCTAGCCCTATTCCAATAAGCGCAGCCAGCCACCCAACCACCACTAGAATCCAGCCACTCGGCAAACCGGCGGCCCTCTGTAGAACTTCCCACCAGGGAAAACCAGCCCAGCCGCTGCATCTACCTTCCCGGGGCAAGCAGACTACTCAGTACACTGCCTCACCATGACAGCCAGAATGGTTTGGACGCGTAGACCAATTAGAACACCTAAACATTTTGGGACCGCACCAGCTTCAGACAACCCCAGGCAAGAACTAGCTGCAACAACTACCAAGTGATGCAGTGCGGCGTCGGGAGATATTTCATGCCTGCGGCACACCTTCTCACAGATACGGAAAAATCGTCCGTTCCCTATAAAACCCCATTGAAAAATCATAGGGAACGGACGATTTTGGGTGTATTTGTGAAATTAGGTGTACGTACATTGATACCCATATCTCACATACTGGCCATTTCGCCCGTCCTAGAACGCCGCTAAGTCGCCCCACCTCAGGCACGCCAGCAGCTCAAGCCCCACGCGACGGCCAGGCATGCCAGATATGCCAGCAACTCAGACATGATCCCCAGGTGTGGACCCCTCAGAACCCCAGGTGTGGACCCCTCAGAACCTCAGGCATGGAAACCTCAAGCCTGGCCTCCACCTCAGACCTTGCGCACTACGTCAGGCAACACCTCAGGCCTAGTCCCAGACTTTGCGCACTGCGTCAGGCAACACCCAGACCTTGTTAGCCACTCAGGTCTGGAAGCCTCAAGCCTGGCCTCCACCTCAGACCTTGCGCGGCCACTCCAGAGCCCACGCAACCCCTCAGAAATGGCAAGTCGCCAGTGGTGTGCGGTGCGGGATACGGGGGCCTCAAGCCTTGTGCGCAGAAATGGCAAACTGCATCGGCAGCCGCTCGGGCTGCTCGCGCAAACGCCACATCCCGTCCGCGTGTTGCTCCATAAGCCCAGGCCAGGGGCACCAAGCGGAATAGGTAAACTCTTCGACGCCGTCGACCACTAATCCCGCATCAATCAGCGCCGTGATGATTTGCCCCAGGGAATGATTCCACTGGTGATTTGTGGTGTGGGTGATGCGAGGCGCGCCGGGCGTATCCACATAGCTTGAGTCGTCGTCCCAGGTCGTGGGGGTATCAAGCTGGAAGTAGGGCTGCTCAACCTTCAGCCCATCCGACACGTCCTCGCCGATCGCCATGAACATGGGGTGATCATCGCGGATGAAGAAGGTGCCCCCGGGTTTAAGCAGGGACGCAATGACGCGAGCCCATTGCACGACGTCGGGCAGCCAGCAAAGAACCCCAATGGACGTATAGACCAGGTCAAAGTCACCACTTACCGCCTGCCGCGCGTCATAGACATTGGCGTGCACGTACTCGACGTCCACCCCGGCCTTATCTGCGATGGCGCGCGCGTGAGCCAGAGAAGTCTCGGACAGGTCTAGGCCCACAACTCGCGCGGCGCCGCGACGGGCAAATCCAATCGTGTCCGTCCCAACGTGGCACTGCAGATGCATGACTTGCTTGCCGGCAAGGCTGCCAAAGCGCCCAATGTCGAGGGCAAGCTCCGCGCTGATGGCGTCGGGGTCCGCGAGCAGGCGGCGCAGACCGCAGTAGTCGCCGGCCATGTGCAGGTTCGCGCGGTCATTCCAGTTTTTCTCGTTGTCTGAAAACCAAGTGGCTTGATTAGTCAATTTACTCATTGGAGATTTCCTAAGGGTATTTTTATTTCTTTGTGGCCGGCGCGTTTTCTTTGCGGCCGCCTGGCCTGGCTGGCGCGGCGTGATTCTTCGCCCGGTTAGCCCGGCTGGCCCGGCTGGCCCAGATTTCCTAAGTGTCCCAACAGGCCCAGATTTCCCGGCTGGCTTGTCTGCCCGGCTGGCCCCGATTTCCCGGCTGGCGCGGCATGGCGCTTCGCCCGGCTGGCCCGGCTGGCCCAGATTTCCTAAGTGTCCCAACAGGCCCAGATTTCCTGGCTGGTCTGGCTGGCTTGACTGCCTGGTTGGCCTGACTGCCCGGCTGTTGAGGAATTTTACTTCTAGGTTCGACGACGGCGCCCCCGCCTTTGCTGGCATCGTCTTTACTGCTGCTGTCGTCGCCTCCGCTAGTGCCGACGACGGCGCCCCGCTTCCCACTCCCCACTCCCCCGATCGCTGTCGGCACCTCCTGATTCTGCTGACGCCACCCTGCTGGCGTAGCCCCACTCCCCTGATCGCTGGCCAAATTGCCATCATCCGCACGCGGGCAGGGTCGCATTTCAGCGGTGGTGCGACCTACGGCCTCCACGACTATCACCCGCACGCGGGTAGGTCACAAATACTGACATTTCATCCGTTCCCTATAAAACCCCATGAAAAAATCATAGGGAGGGGACGATTTTGGGTGTATTTGTGGGACCACATGTAATTGCAGACTGATTTCCATGTGTTTGTGCCAACCAGCCACCCTCAGGGTGTGCTCCAGAGACAAAATGTTTCACGTGAAATAATGCCTGCATGGCTGCACGCGACTCTTACCGAGGCTCCCAAAACCACTCCCACCGCTCCGACAGTTCCGGTTATTCAGGCCGCCAGAGCAACTCTTCCTACAGCTCAGACCGCCAGAGCCGCCACTCCTCCGGTTCAGGACACTCCTCCGATCAGAGCCGCCACTCCTCCGGTTCAGGACACTCCTCCGATCAGGGTCGCCGCAGCTCAGGCCAAGCCCGCAGCTCAGGCAACTATTCCGGTTCATCCCGAGGCTCAGGTCAGCGCCGCTTCAATGATGAACCGCGCGAATCAACCCTCAATGAGCTCACCAGCCACCTGCACGCAATTGACGGCCGCTCCTACGCCGCATACAAGGCCATCGTTGGCCGCTACCGCTCCCCGCTGGGGTGGGTGCTCTACATTGACCGCATCCAGCCAGACCCTTACGCTCCGCCCACAGCTATCCGCGTGGTACTACCCCTGGCTCTGACAGGCGCCGACGCACGCCTAACCGGGTTTACCCCACGCCTGACCGGCGCCGACACACGGCCCACCGGCACCAACGAGCCCCTAACTGAAGCCAACGAGCCCCTGACCGGCACCAACTCACACCTAACCACCTCGCCCACCCGCGCCGTCGCCCTGCGCGATTACCTGGCCCGCACCCTGCGCGAACTGCTTAAAGGCCAGGCCATCTCGATTGCCCCGGCCGGGCAGGAAATCCTGGAGCGCTCCAGCGTCAACCTGCATGAGACCTGGCAAGATGACTTCTCCACCCCGGCCTTTAATACTCCCGGCCCCTACCTGGAGCTGCGCCTGCGCTGGTCACTGCCCGCGTTCGGGCGCGAAATCGCTGGTCGCCAGGCTGCCCGCAACCTCAACTTGGATTTAGCCCGCGCTATCGCCAGCCTGGACCTGCGCGAAAGCGAGTTGGGCGCAGAAGCCTGGAAGCACTGCCAGGTGGCCGAGGATCACGCGGCCCTGCAAGAGATTTTGGTTGAGCGCGGCTGGGTGGCTTTTTTGGCCGACGGCGCCAACTTGGCTCGCCGCTCAGGGGTTTCGCAGCTGCCGCTGGAGGGCGGCGTCCCACTGACCGCGCCGGAGACTTTAGCCCAAACCGTGCAGCTACCTCACGCCGGGGCGGTGCGCGGCACCGCCATCCCAGCTGGTGTAACCGTTATTGCCGGCGGTGGCTATCACGGCAAATCGACTCTACTAAACGCCATTGCCCGGGGTATTTACCCGCATATCCCCGGTGATGGGCGTGAACTGGTGGCTACCGTGCCCGAGGCAATGGCGGTGCGCGCCGCCGACGGGCGTGCGGTTACCGGCGTCGACCTGCGGCCTTTCATTTCCCATCTGCCTGGGCGTGACGCAGACCCAGCCCAGTTCACCACCGCTAACGCGTCGGGCTCTACTTCGCAGGCGGCGTCGATCATGGAATCCCTGGAGCTGTGGGGACAGCCCGCCCAGGCCGCCCTGCTGCTGGATGAGGACACTTGCGCCACTAACCTGCTGATTCGCGATCAACGTATGCGCGCCCTAGTCAGTTCGGAGCGTGAGCCTATCACCCCGCTGGTGGATCGCATCCGCGCCCTGCACCGCGAGCGCGGCATTTCCACCCTGATTGTGATGGGCGGCAGTGGTGATTATTTGGATGTGGCCGATCAGGTGCTGATCATGGACAGTTACCGCCTGGTTGACGCCACCGCGCAGGCCCGCCAGGTGTGTGACAGTCAGCCTCGGGTGGACACGAGCCTGCCTGATTTCCCGCTGCCCGCCCAGCGTCTGCCCCAGAGCCCTGAGGCTAAGCGTCGCGGCCCTAGCCGTACGCGCGCTTTGGGGACGCAGCGCCTGGTGTTGGACCGCCATGAGGTGGATGTGGCTGACGTTTCAGGCCTGGTGGATGAGGGTCAGGCGTTGGCGGTCGCCTGGGCTCTGCGCGCGCTGTTGGAGCGCCATTTTGATGGGCGCACTTCGCTACCGCAGGCACTTGCGCAGGTGGCTAAGCGGCTCGACGACGTCGGACTGGATGCCCTGGGTGAGGCTCACCCCGCGTTTTTGGTGCGTCCGCGCCTGGTGGATGTGGGGGCGGCGGTTAACCGCCTGCGTTCCCTGCAGGTAAACCCCGGCTAAACCCCGGCGCCTAGCGGGCGCCCGGCCACGCAGTAAGCATGGCCCACCAAAACCATGGCCACGGCCCGCAGCCCGCAGCCCGCAGCCCGCGTGTACCGCTTGCAGCCCGCACCCCACCCAGCGCCGCC
>ERZ773213.696-NODE-696-length-19298-cov-2.531726_pt1 | contig 19298 bp, 34 predicted proteins | sample MGYA00580996_ERZ773213 | MGnify/ENA primary metagenome ERZ773213 (study PRJEB29015, sample SAMEA2738152) | human oral metagenome | biome: human oral; feature: human-associated habitat; material: saliva | place: China | collected 2197 ...
TTAAGAAATAATGCGTCGGAAACTTAAATGGATCATAACTTGATTCCGAGTAAGACGTTAAGGATTCAATCATGTGATAAGGCATATTATCCAAATTTGAAAAACCATTTTTATAATTTTTTAATGTTGACAAAGGAATATCTGCGCCATTACTCACGTCCATAATATCTCCCTTTAGAAGTTCCCCAATAGAATCTTTTGTCAAAAGACTCTTATAATTGTAATTCATATCAAATACCAACTTTCAATTTATGTTCATCTATCATATATAACATACAATTCACTTAAAGTCAATCAATTTCATAGATTAGATTTAATCGAATACATAATAAAAAACATTGGTTTAAAAACCAATGTTTTAATCTATTAACCTTTTTTGCGTTTCAAGAAAGGTGCTAAACCTAACATCATTGTCAATGCACCCATTGATGTAAGTCCAGCTCCACTAACTTCACCTGTATTTGGTAATTCAACTAGTTTACCAACTGGTTTATCGTTTTGTGAATTACCATCACTTGCAGCAGGAGCTTGATAAGTAAGATCTTGTTGTTGTTGAATTAGAGATGCCACATCAAACGTAGGTACATCGTTAACAGTAGGTTCAGCGTCATTCACACCGCCTGTAAATTCTGGAACTTCATTAGTAGTTGGTGTGTTGTTTATTAGAGTATCAAATGCTTCTAACAAATCATCCAAATGAGATTTCAAACCATCAATCATGTAAGGTTCAGCCCCATTAGCTTCACCATCTTCAATATCTTGACGAACTTTAGCAATTTCATCTAAAACTTTCTTGATTTCAGTACTATTTGCACCAAATTCTGGTCGCGCAGGTTGTGTCAAAACATCACCGTTAGATGATTCGTCAGGTGAAATAGTATTTAAAGCTTTATTTAATTCATCTTGAGCTTTTTCAAATTCAACTTTTTTAGTTTTTAATTCTTCACGCAAACCATTGACATAATAATCTTCGACATCATCTTTGGTGGCAAAATTAAATTGATCCTCAAGGTTAGCAACTTCTTTTTCTAAATCAACAACTTTATTTTGAAGAGATTCAATATCACCATCTGTATATAAAACATTAGTTACAGATACTTCGTTAGCACTAACCGTTTGTGTTTGTGATACAAACCCTGCACCCAAAACAGCTGCACTAGCTAAACTTAATGTGATTAAATTTTTCTTATTCATTAGAATAATACCACCTTTATTTAATTTATTTAAGATAATTATACCATAAAACAAACGTAATTACAACAATTATACTGATTTAATTTTAATTTTTTGGCAGACAGTCTATCTGCCGATACCATTCTTGAAAGAATATAGATCATGACGTTCTTTGAACGGAAATTAAGTTGCTGTTAGCAACTCGGTTTTAAATTTGTAAAGAATATTGTGACAATTTCTTACAAAAGTAAGTACATTGCACGCAAACGTTCTATCGAACTTATGGAGTAGCTGTTAGCAACTCGGAATAAGCTTTGTGAAAATTGAGGTTTATGAACTCTGGAAAGTAACTTTCTGAAATCTAATTTCATAGACTCAATAAAAATTTGTAAACAAATTTTGGTATTCAATTGCTGTTAGCAATTCGGTTTCAATTTTGTAAACAAAATGGATAAGGTTGCTTTTAGCAACTCGGTCCTGTTCTTGTAAAACGTTGAGGTTTGTAAACACTGGAAAGTAAATTTTGAAATCTAATTTTGCAGACTCAATCTCTAATTAAAAATCATTTATATAGAAAACCCAAAACGGGTCAAAGGAGAAAAATTATGTCAACAAATATCGTAGCACTTATCGGTCGTACGGTTCGCGCTCCAAAAATTATGGAAAACAAAAATGGTGGAAAAACTATTTTGATGACTCTCGCTGTCAACCGTGGTAAAGACCGTGACGGTAAACAATTGGTTGATTACATTCAAACTAAAGCATTTGTATCTAAAGATGCGAAATCTAATGGACCTTACGATTACATTGGTAAAGGTCAGTTAATCTCTGTTGAAGCTCAATTGCGCTCAGGTCAATTTGAGAAAGACGGTGAAATGGTATACACAACTGACGTTGTGATTAACAACGGTGGTGTATCATTGATTGAAAAATCACGCGCTACAGAAGGTGACGCTAAAGAAACTCACGAAGAAGCACCAGCTGAAGTTGTTGACGTTGAAGCAATCTCAGACGAAGATTTGCCATTTTAATAAATTAAAGCCTAGCGAAAGCTAGGTTTTTTTTTTTATCAAAAATAAATGTTTATCGATATGATAACATCATATCGATTTCAATTTTGATTAACTAAAAAGAAAATGCATGAAAAAGGAAATCAAATGACACCAAAAATATACCTATTTCTAAATACAGAATTATCAAATTACAATTATAACGAAATTTATACCAATCTAATTTTCAAATTAAATTATTCATTATATGACCAAAATTTCGATTCCTGTCTTTCAAAATACAAAAAAGATTTAGATGATTTTAAACCTAACTCGAAATATATACCATATCAAGATTCAGCTGAAATAACAGATCAAGAAATATATGATAATTTGAAAACATTTCACGACAAATACAACATTATTCTGATTACAGAAAATGCACAACTTTTGATCCAATCACTCAGAAAATATTTCCCAAAAACTTTCTCCTGTCTATATCACAAAGTAATCGATCTTGATTCCATTAGATTATTATTTTCAATCAATAATAATGATTATATTCATAAATATGATTATGAATATAGAGATGAGTATTCTATTGATGAAATTAAATATTATTTAAATTCAATTAAATAATATTTGACATATTTTCTATTTTTTGATACAATACTTTTAGAACATCAGAATATTGAAGCTGTGACGGTTCTGACAGCTTTGAAATCTAAAAGTAACCGAACTGCATGATAGGTGTGTGCGGTACCGACACCTTCGCCAAATAAAATTAACCGTTCTGATATTCACCACCACTATTTCGGAATGTCTTTATAGATTATTTTGAGAGAATAATAGATAAAACCTTACGTTTGTGAGGTTTTTCTTATATTGAGGAAATGTAATGGATAAACAAACTTATACCGAACAATTGAAACAAGCTTTGCTCAAAGTGTCTAACCAAAAATTAGACCCAACAATCGCCCAACAAGATGCTGAAGAATATGTTCAAAACTTGGACTTCAAAGACCCTGTACTCATGCACGTCGGTGTCACATCTGTTGCGAAAAATTTGATTATTCGTATCAAATCAAAACATTTCTTAAAATAGGAGGATAAAAATGTATTATAACGAATCAGATATAAATTCGTGTCTAATCAATCTAACTAATACTTTAGATTTAAAAACACCAATTAATTTTAAAAATTTTACAGACCAAATTGATGATTTAGTAATCTTATATAAACAAACAGATATGATATACGAGGTTGAAATCATCAAAGAACAAATTGATGGCTATAAAATAAAACTACAAACTGATGGAAAATCCTATCAAGATAGATTCAATATTGCAAAAGCATTAGGTTACATCTTTTTAGGTTTTATTGATAACTATCCTGAATTGACAAGACGATTTGCAAACGAACTTGAGTATCCTACAGATTATTTTGCTTTGAAATTAATGATTCCGTCAAACGAAATCAAAAAATATATTAAAAATGATTACGTTGATATTGTAGAATTATCTAATATTTTTGAAATTCCTATTGAGTGTGTCAAACGTAGAATCAACTTATACAACAACGGAGACTAAATCATGCGCCCAAACTACTTCTTCAACAATTCTGACGAAGTGGTGAACCATATTCTCGCTAAACTATCAAAAGACCCTGGATATTTACGTCTAAATCTAATCCTATACTTCTTGTTTGCGTCTTATGCAGGGGTATATAATCCTGAAAATGCAGAAAATTATGAATTAGATTACCAACCTAAATTCCTCGCTGATCTCACTTTCACAGCGGATGAATATGGACCGCAAGATTATTCCACCAAAGAAAAATGTAAAAATGATCAATATAAACCAAAAGAATATATATTTGAATATACTCAAACTGAGCTAAACGTCAAATACTTTCTTGACCTCATGTTAGATCAAATTAAATATATTGATGATTTTTCTTTAGTTGACCGAGCCCGCCAAGACGATGCTTGGATCAACGCTTACCTTAACAACGATTCCAAAATCATGTCTAGAGAAGACATCATTTTAGATTATCAAGACTAGTACCGTGCTTACGCACGGTTTTTTTTTTTCACACAACACTTCGTGGGATCTTGATGTGAATTTTTCACATCGATTTTATGTTTGTTAACACTATTGTTTTTGTTTCTATTTTTTATTTTCGGGGGTGTTGTTTATGTTCCAAACTATGGTTCCTGGTGTTGTGTCTATTTCCTTGACTGGACATCGTCCAGACAAATTAGCTGGTTATGACTTAAACGATCCGTTCTACGGACGTCTTCGTCAACGTTTGATTCGTATTATCGAACGTTCGCTAGACAATTACGAACTAGTTGAATGCCATTCAGGAATGGCATTGGGTGCTGACACAGTTTGGGCTCAAGCCATTGTTGAGTGTCAACAAAAATACGGTCATAATCGCATTCGCTTTATCGCTGATATCCCAGACGAGAAGCAACCTTCTCGTTGGATCAGCAAAGCTGACCGTGACCGTTGGAAAGATCTTGTTGACAAAGCTGACGAAATTCGTCAGTATGCCCACCAAAATGTCGATCGTAGCTATGCCTACATCCTTAATCAACGCAACATTGGCATGATTAAGGCTTGCGACATTTTGATTGCTGTTTACAACGGTGACGCCACTGGTGGTACAGCCAATGGTGTCCGCGACGGAATTCGCATGAACAAGTTCATTAGCTACATTCGTCCTGATTCCGTCTAAAAAGACCTCAATTGAGGTCTTTTTTTTTAATTTCACAAAATATTATTTTTGGTTCACACCAAACGATTCAAGTTTGTGAAAAATTCAATAAAATAGAGGTAATTCCATGATTCTATTAAATACAAAATCTATTCTCGATTGCAACGAAGAAGAAACTGAAATTCACTTTAAAGAAATTGAATCTATTTTTGAAAAATTATCAACTGATGATAATTTTTGCATCGTTGAAGTTAGCTATTTAGATCCAATTCAAATAATTGATAAATGTCGTCGTCTAATCAAAATGAAATTATCAGAAATAGAAAATTTCATTCAAGATTTTGACATCAAAAATGGTGCTGATATTTACAATGACCAAAAAAATATTGTAATCAAATTATATGGTCAAACATATCAATATAAAGATAAAAATTACATCAACACTACTCAATTATATACAAGAAAGGAATTTTAACATGTCCATAACACTATTCCCAGACCAAGAATACCTAGTTCAAGAAGCATTAAAACTAACAAATAACGCTAAAAAACATAAAAATATTCTTATCACAAGTCCATCTGGCTCAGGTAAAACGTTTATTATCGCTGAACTCATTCATCGATTGATTCAATTAGGTTTTAAACAAGAAGAAATTCTTGTTATCTCTCCAACATACGAAATTTCGGAACAAATTTATGATCGCATTAATCTTGCCCTAGATACTTTTAAACACAATGTGTTGATTTTAGGTTCAGTCCTCACTTCCCGTCTAGATGACGATGAAGAGACTAAACTACCCATTAAAATTATCATTGTCGATGAAGCTCACCATACAGAAGCAAACACATATAAGAAAACAATCGCTAAATTTCCATCAGCAATTGTTTTTGGTTTCACCGCTACTCCTATGCGTAATGATGATAAAGAATTATCAGATACTTATGATCATATGTTATCTGGTCTCAGCATTTCTGAACTCATTAAAGCGAAACGCTTGTCTGATTATGAATACATTTTACCCAAAACAAAAGACATGCCGATTGTCTCTAAATACCTTAATTTAGATCACACAATTTTTGCATCTCAACATAAGAAAGCTAAGTTGGAACGTAATATCTACGCTAATATTGTAGATACTTGGATTGAAAATGCTCAAGATAGACAAACCATTTTATTTGCACCATCTATTGAAGAATCAAAATTGATTGCAGATGAATTTAAGATGTTCGGAGTAAAAGCCGAACACGTAGACGGGTCTGTTATGGATATGGAAGAACGTTCTCACATTATTGAAAGCTTTAGAAAAGGAAAGATTCAAGTCCTATGTAACTACGGTCTTGTATCTGAAGGGTTTGACGTACCTGAAGCATCCTGCGTTGTACTTGCCCGTCCAACAAACTCCGTGATTCTCCATTTACAGCAATGTTTTAGAGCCATGCGTGTTGGTAAAGACTTTAATCAAAAAGCCATTATTATTGACCATGTAAACAATATCGCTCGATTTGGTGATTTAAAAATCAACCGAGGTTGGTCACTAACGATGGACGAAGCCCAAAAAGCTTTGGCTAAAACTGGTAAAGACACTAGAAGTAAGAAAAAAGCTAAAAATTATGATGTCGATTACATGTCTATCACAGACGCTGAAATGATTTCATTAGCTAACGTCAAAAGTCCATTCTTTGACGATGCGGTTGAGAAAGCCTTAAAATTACCAAAAGAATCTGACATTGATAAAATCAATGGATTCAGAGAATTCGTTAAAATTCAGAAAAAATATCACATTCAATCACCAAAAGGTGCACCATCTTGGGCTTGTATGATGGCAATCCATTTTGGTTATGCAACAGACAATATGATTGAAGCTGTTGCAAGTTAAGGGGGTCGAACAATATGACTACTACAAAATATGGAAATCTATATCCAAAGCAATTTTTAAATTATTTTGGTGATAATGAAAATTTGATATCTGATATAGAATTAAAATCTGACCAATATAGTATTGATATTGATGGAATTATAAAGAAACTTGGAATTGATGTAAAAGAAATTTTTTTCAATAAACGATTAACTCAACATGACATTGATAACAAAGAAATGTATATCAACGTATTAGAATCACCTCAAAAACAACGATTTAAAAAAGCTCATAAATTATGTTATTTTATATTAAACTATAAAAAAGTTAGTCAAATCATAAAAATCAAATCAAATGATAATAATACATGGATAGAAAAAATAAATCAATATATAGAAAATGAGATAAGAAAAGCATAGGAAGGGGGATTAAAATGAATAAAAAACATATTGAAACCATCACTTTTGATGAGATTATAAATCAAGCTTTAGAACAAAAAGAAGTTATTGCTCGAAATTTTCTTGCAACAATTGACAATTATAAACGAGAATATTCCTATTTCACTTTGATTGTTGACTTCCGAAAAGATTTTCAAAATTATTATCTAAATTTTATTGTCGATAATGAAATTGATAATGGTTATGCAACAGGATTCAATCTCAAACTAATGACATTTTACACAGGTGAATACGCTGAAGACGAAATCACTGAAGAATTGATTATTAATTTATTCGAACAAGAATTAGATAAACTAAAAGAAATGACAATTCAAAAGAACAAGGACTAAATCATGCAAACATTCACAAAAAAATCTATTAAAACCGAACTACTATCAAAACTCGAACCCAATCAAGAATTTACCTTAAATGACGCTTACAAAGCTGTTACTTCAACAGACAAAAAACACTCCATCCGTGCCAGAATTTACGAAGGTATAGATAAAGGTTTATTCATCAAAGTCTCTAAAGGTGTATACAAAATGGTTGACAAGGACGACAACAGCGTCCTTCTCGTTCAAGGTGATGGTCGAGACCTATCAATGTTAAAAGATAAATCTATCGATTGCATCATCACCGACCATCCATATTCTGACAGCAAATCAAACAAAGGTGGAAACCGAGCATTTGCTGAATACAACACTTTCAATTATACTGAAAAAGATTTCGCAGAAAAATTCCGAGTCTTAAAAGACGGTGCCTTTTTAGTTGAGTTTTTTGCTGAAGAAAATAGTAATAATTTTGACTATATCTACTCATGCAAAAAATTGGCACAAAAAGTTGGGTTCCAGTATTACTCAACCGTCAACTGGAAGAAAGGTAATTTTGTATCAAATACTGGGCGCAAAGCCAAAAATCATGAGCAAATGGTATTCTTCACTAAAGGTGACGCAAGATCACTCAAACTAGATGCTAAAAAGAATTTAGCTGAAGCTAAAGCCCAACATATTGATACAAAAGGATTGACTTCACAAGATGTTGCAGAAAAACTAACCGAAATTGGTGCTACTGTTCATTATATGAAAGGTACCAACAAAATGCTACCCACCGTGTTTGATGTTGAAAAAACTCCGAAAAAAGAACAAATTCACCAAGCTGAAAAACCTGTTGAATTATTTGAACAACTCTTAGAGTATATTACACTCCCTAATGAGCTTGTATTGGACCAATTCACAGGTTCAGCAAATATTGGAAAAGCTTGTCTAAACAAAAATAGAAATGCACTTCTAATTGAAGCTGATTCTGAAACATATCAGAAGGCAACTAAAGCTTTGGAAGAATTTGTAGCTTAGAAAGGACTTGAAATGACTCTAATTACAGACGAATCAATCAAAGATGCAATTAACTATTTTTCAGATAAAGTATCGAATAGCTCTATATTGCAATATCTAATCAAAACACAAGTATCAAATTATGATGTAAATCCAGATTATGATCCTTTTGATATAAAATATTCAAAAGAAGATAATGCCTATTATAATGATTTCATTTACATTGACAAACATAAAGTTTATGTATATTCAAAAATAGCAAATAGATTATTTTATAATGACTTTCATGAAGTCAACAACATTCGATTTTATATTTACGAAAATAACGAAACAATAACAATTGAAGGTGGTATTAACTTACATTTGGAAATGTCAAAACCACCTCAAATTAAAATCAACGATGATATTAAATTTGAATATCCAAAAGAAGAATTAGGATATTTTAGAAAACATCATCAATATTTAGATTGGCATCAAGATATGGTTACAACTGTTAATAATTTAAATGAAGTCATCGATATTCTAGTTATCACAATGGAAAAATTACACGAATTATAAAATGAATTTAGAAAGGATTTGAAATGTCAAATATTATAAAAAGCATGGCAGAAACATCCTACCAATATTGGTTATTAGGTATACCTTTAATTTTAATTATAGCACACCTAACTTTCAAATACTTAGATTTCAAAACATCAAAAACTGAACCTAAAAATCTTCCAAAACAATATAAACTCAATAAATTTATCATCATATCTTTTCTTATTACATTTATTGTTTACTTCTTATCTTATCCAGCATATTTGACATATTTGAGTCACAATTTTAAAAATCAAGTATCATGGTTCAAACAAGATGATCAAATCGCATTTATTAGTCATAATCCAATTTTAAAATCAAAAACATTTAAAATTGAAGTTGAAAAACCATTTTATTTCATATTAAATAATAATGATAATACAATCATAAAATTAGAAAAATATGAATTAGAACCAATTGAAAAAATTACTAAAAATGATTTTTATCCATCACCTATGGATATCATTCGTTATCTTGAAAAAAGAAAAATATGGACACATATATTTTACTAGACATTAACGGTACAGTCGGTACTGATTTTCCAGACTTATTAGAAAAATTAGAAAACCCCGATAACTTCATTTGGGTTGAAAAAGTTCAAGCTCACATTAAATTATTAACACTAAAAAGATTAAAAAATATTAGTGAAAAATATGATACAACAATATTATGGGCTAGTTTACGTGGTAAAGATTCATTATGTCTAAACAAGTTAATAGATGTAAATTGGGGTTGGATTGATATTAGTGATACTATTAATCGTTATAATACATGGTCTAAAACAGCTCCAATTACAAAATTCGCTAAAGAACACACTAATGATATTATCATTTTATGTGACGATATGTTAATCAACAATGATGCTTACAGCGAAATCAAATCAGAAGCACCTAATGTCAAACTAATCATACCATCAACAACCATAGGATTGACTGATAACCAATTAGATGAAATTGAAGAAATATTGAAAAATAAGGAATCGAAAACATGCACAAACAAATTGTAAACAAGTTAATTAAACACAAACTTCCTCTACCTACAGCTCTTCTTTGGAATATTAATCAAAAAAATCTTTTAGATTTCTTAACAAACGAAGAATACAAATATCTCACAAACACCGATAACGAAATCACAATCGCAAAATATTACTTCGAAAAAATCGAAGATAACGAACCAATTCCAGAAATTACAATCAAAGCTATGAAAAAAGCATTAAAATACTATTCAATATATGGTATGTGTTACGATTGGTATTGGAGAAACGTATGTGATTATGATTTTGACGAAATCATTCTCGATTGGATTACAGATGATGACGCTTACATCAAATTGACAAAACTATACAAATATTATTTGGAATGGAAACGTAAGATTTAAGAGGTTGCGCACAGCGCAACCGATTTTTTTATTAGAAAATATCAACTAGACAAAAAAACTATATTATGGTATAGTTATATTCAGAAAGGAATGTTCATCATGTCAAAAACACTTACATCAAAAAAACAAACTAAAATTAGCGAACTACATAAAACAATTACAAAAAACCTTGAAGTTTTTGATCTTCCTACAAATGATATTCCAGATCCAAATTTCAAACCTGAAACTCGTGAAGAATGGTTGAAAGAAATGGAATACGAAGAAAGTCTTATGACTCAAGCAGAAAAAGATGAAGCTGAAAAACGTAACCAAAAAAGATTACAAACATTAAAACAGCTTTATCCTGAAAAATTCAAAGGACTCTCTGCTTAATGGCTCTTCAAAAATATGACGTAGTTCGCACTATGATTCCATACGCTACAATAGAAGACAATCAAAATCGCCATAAAACTTTGAACTTCGATAGAATTATGGAAGCTCAAATAACTGGTGAATTCAAATATGACAGACCTTGCGTTGTCATTGGTCAAGATAAAAAGACAGGTAATGTCATCATGGCTGAAATGCGTTCTGACAGAACAAAACAATTTAGGTCTCTAGTAAATGACTTCATCGACGCAGGTATTCCACACGAATCAGCGATTCTAGTTCACCAGGATTCTTTAATCCATGTCGAACCAGATATGATTCCAATTATAGACGGTGATAAATGTGGACATTTGTCTGATAAAGATATTGCACGATTTGAATATGCTTTCATGGAAACCAATTTCAATCGACATATCACACAAAAAGAAACCACCACTGACCGTCAAATGCGGATTCAACAAGAGTTAAATAAAAATCTAGAACCATATCCACCGTCTGATAAAGAATTAATCAACAAACTAAATGCAGCGGAAGCTGGATTAAGTAAATCTGCTGATTACAATAATGAGTATGAAAGGTGATTAAACTCATGTCTATAATCTCAAGAGCCGAAATGAAACGTTTAGCTAAAAAACAATTACTAATTCTATGATATCCATATACAATGGAAAATATTGTAAAAAGAAAATTATGACTCTAGATTTTCGAAACTATGCCAACGGTGGATTTCACAGTCGATTAGACATGAACGGTTATAACGTTATAATCAACATTTATCAAAATGGTGAAGTTGCATATCAACAAAGAAATTATATGTCTCAAGAACCTAAAATTAAAATTTTAAATAAAAGCTTAGAGTATGAAGAAGATACCGTTAATGCTGTATTAAAAAATATGATTAAAGATATCAAACTAAGAATTAAATATTTAGATAAAAAAATCTAGTACATCTCGTCCTAGATTTTTATTACTAGAAAGGAATTCAAAATCGTGTCAACATCCAAAGAATACCTTAAATTTAAAAAAAATAATGCTCAGAGTTTATCAAAATTGAGAAAACAAAAACATAATTTTGAACCCACTTATCATCAAGTGATTAAAGATAGTATTAAAAATGATAAACAAGGTAACAAATATTATAATAAACTAATTGAATATTTTGAATCACATCAATTATAGAAAGAAAAATAAATGCAAAATCTAGTATCCAATCTTACACAATTTAGTAATTACCAAATAATCTTTATGTCAATTGCAATAGTTGCAGGCTTCTTTTTATTTATAGTAACAGCTGCAATCAGGTCAACAACCATTAGTTCAATCGTAGCTTTAACAGTTACATTTGGAACAATAATGTTATACATAGGTTTTTCAAATCAACAAAACGATGCAGTTAAAAACCATGAATACACAGCTATCAGAAATGAACAAACACTTGAAATTGAAAGCAAAAATGATATGATTAAATCTCATAAATTTAAAATTGATTCAGAAGATCATGACCATATTTATATCAAAACGTCAAGTTTATTTGGTACAACAAATTATATCATTGACAAATCTGATATTGATAAGAATATTATCAATGTCAACTAAGGAGATAAAAATGAAATCAAAACAACTAGACAAAGAAATCATTGGATTCACTAAAAATTATTTAACTCATATCGAAAAATATCAAAATTATCTGTCTGACAATAAATCTCTATACTTTTCTTTTAACGAAATCAATAAATTGTTAAAAATTGCAATAGAAACTGTTGAAAGAAAATCAAATCGAGCTTAAATAGTCATAAAAACACCACCTATGTAGGTGGTGTTTTTTTTAATCAAATTCATTTTGAACTAATTTTGAATAATACCTAATTTTATCGTCTGAACAAAACTTAACATATTTACCTTTCTTTGTTTTGAAATCAAGAACATAGAAAATCCATTTACCACCGACTGATTTATACTTACCAAAATTCTTAGAATAGTCAGAATCAGTTATTCCATCAAAATTAAATGCATTACAATTAGCATACGTTTTTGCAATAAAACTCAATATTTTCAAAACAGATTCTGTTGATAATTCAGGTATAGTTAAATCATAAAGAATGCTATCAGCTAAAGATTTAATTCCAATTAAACCATAATCTTGAAATCTAGTCACATGTTTGATCTCACCAAATTTACCTCTAACTAAATAGATATGAGGTTTACCCTCAGGTGAAAAATCTGAAATCAAAAAATTACAATTGCCACCGAAATCATATTCGTCCGAACCCCATAGTTCATGAGAAAGATATGTAGGTAATTGTCGAATATTAAATTTATCAGGTGATTTAGCATAAAGTTTATCTAATAATTCATCAAACTCATAAATAGCAATCTCGTCTTTCAAATATATACTAGACCCAGAAACACTGATAATGACGTCATTATAAAAATAAGACTTAACAGTATCGTTAAGAAATCCAGTAAACTCTTCAGAACCATCTTTTTTCATAACAAAACATTCCTCTTTACCATCCGAACAAACAATCAATGCATCTTTCATAGCTACATGCATACATAATGTCATTTAAAATAAACCTCATAAAATATAATTAATAATTAATATTATATCAAAATTTCAATGTAATCTCAAATAAATTAAACGCGCGTGGGAAACAACATTGCAATACTCGCTTCGCTCGTAAAAAATAAACTAAATTCCCATGTCTAACCGCGTCTAACGACGCCACCACAAACCTTTCCCACAAGCGCTTCTTTTGGTTGCTATACAGCAACCGATTTTTATTCCGTAATAAGAATACAGGAGACAAAATTATGGCAACAGCATTAATCACAGATATTCAAGTAGGACAAACATTCAAAACACGTTATTTCACAAAAACACAAATTGCAGACGTAACAAAACTTTCAAACAACGTTTTCAAAGTAGAATATGTTACAATGATACCATCAGTTATTCAAGGTGAATACACGGCGTCTAACCAAACAGATATCATTGAATTAGATTGGAAACAACAAGCATATATCAAACAAGCTCAAATAACTGATGTTGAAAACCAAGATTTACTATTTTTCGTTTAGAAAGGAAACTTATGCAATACGATTACTCAAAACTAAAAAATAATAAAGTTCTAGATGTCATTGAAGTTCACTTCAAAACTCGTGACATGAACGTTTTAGAAGGTAGCGAAGCTATTATCATTTACATTGAAAACGGTCCAACCTTTATCATTGATAATGATGAAGTCCTTTATTATTCTGGAATCAAACGTATGACCCCAGAAAATATGAACAAATTGGTTGCAGTCGCAAACAAACTTCAATCAACCCTCACCCTTGAATGCCCAATTCTGGACTAGGAAGGTTAAAAATATGTTTTACAACACAATTCAAGAACTAGATGCATTACTCACTCAACATTTCCAAAACAAAGAACCTTATAGTTTAGAACATAAACTTGTCACAGATGAAGTTATGCAAATCACCATTAAAAATGGTGACGACATCGTATACGAAACAGTCATCGACGCTGAATATCCTGATGTATGGCTAAATACAGAAGATAAAGTATTAAAAAATTGGTTCTACGACCAATGGTGGGAATACAAACAAAAATCAAAACAACTTCCATCTGTAGAAGGTGATGAAATCACACTTGGTAATAAAGTATTCGTAACAGATCCATGCTATGAACCTGACATTTGGTGTCAAGCTTTATTAGAAAATGTCAAACCAGGAACATGACATACTGAAATGAATAGAGTTCATGAAGGTATCTGGGGAACTCGTGTGAGTGCATTAACTGTATGGCACTCTGATTTTGACAAACCAAATGAGTTTCAAGAAACTAACGAATGTATTGGTGTCGATTCAGGACAAGCTGGTGTTGTTGATTATAACCACTTCATCCAACTAAACAATAATGAAAATGAAAAAGAACGTTGGTATGATGATATCGAAACATTCATTCAAGTTCGAAAACCATTACCACCTGCTATGCTTTACAAGTTAGAAGAATTCAAAGCAATTCGACTAAAAATGTCAGAACACTTAGAAAACAAACAGATAAATCAATTCCATGAACTTTCTAGAAGAAGTCTGGAATTAGAAAATAAATATGGCTTCACATCTCGAACCATTATTGATTCAAAAAAAGATGGTTATGAACATCAACTTTGGACTGATGACAAATCTGTAATCACTTCAACAGGTTACGGAGATGGTTCATACGATTGTTCTATTGCAAAAAACGGTGACGAAATTATAGGTATTAAAATCACCTACATTTCAGACGAAGAAGACGAAGATTAAGAAAGTATTGTAATCCAACAATAGAAAGGACCTATCGCCATGTCAGACAACAAACAACTTCAAAACGCTCTTGAAATCGCCACTATGGCTCATAAAAATGTCATCCGACGAAATGGTGACCCATATATCTTCCATGTATTAAGAGTTGCAAATAACGCCTTATTTGTCAGAACAAAAACTCAAAAGGTTGCTGCAATCTTGCATGATGTAATTGAAGATACACCATTTGACGCTAAATTCTTGAAAGAAAAAGGAATTTCAGAAGACGTTCTTGAAATATTAAAATACCTCACTCACGACAAAGAAAATGTATCTTACGAAGAATACATCAAAAAGATTTGCAATAGTCTTGATGCTATGCTAGTAAAACTTGCTGATCTAACTAATAACCTTGATCAAGGTACACTTCCAGTCATTTCAGATAAAGACAGAGAACGTTTTGTTACTTATGAGCAAGCTAAACTTACAATCATGACAAAACTTGCCCAAGATTATCCAGAAATCTTCAAATCTATCACAAATGCTAAAGGAATTTAGATACTACGTATCTCGGTCTAATTTATGCATAACAAATACCTCTAACAAGTTTGGTTCTTAACCAAACTTTTTTTTAGAAATTATAAAAAAAAAGGAGATTAACAATGGAATTAAAACTACAATTTGATAAAGAACTCATTGGATTAGGTGGTCAAGAATTTGGAACTCATATCTGGGAAACACAAATCAAACAATATCAAGACCAACCTCATATTACACTAATATTCCCAGATCAAATTGAATTAGTAACCACTTCTTTTGGACGCGGTCTTTTAAATAGCGAAATTAACAAACTCGGTATCAATGCTGTTAAAAGAAAATATACTATTCAATCTACAAGAAAAGGCTTTGAAAAACAATTCTGGAATTGTTGGGATTAGAAAAGGAATACATTTACATGATAACCAAACAAGATATTTTAAACGAGATTAAATCAAAAGATGAAAAAACAACTAATGATCCGTATCCATTATGGCTCAAACAATATAAACTTAAAGAAAAACTGTTAAAACTAAACGACAATAATAATTAAAATAGGAGCACATTAACATGTCAAATCAAAAATTACTCCAATTAACACCACAATATTTAAGAAACATCATTCAATTAGCCCATAATATAGGTTATTTAAAATCAAAAAGAGACCAAGAAATTAATTTATCTGATTCATGGCTTACAAAATATGGTCAAAAATAAAGGTTTTCAAAATGGGAATTATAGAAAAAAAATTAATAAAAATAGGATTTACCGAAATAACAAATTACAAACAATTAGTTAATTTAGGATTCCCAACATTATTTACATTCAACTCAAAAAATCAAACCTACATAGGTTTAACAAATCAATACAAACCTGCTAACGGTATTATTGAATTCATATTATCAACGACTAACAAACAAAAAATAAAAGATTATATTGATAATGAAACAACCGCAAATCAACTATTCAATACCAAAAAAATAACTCAATACAAATTTATTAAAGATAAACTAACATCAAAAAAAATAGATATTGAAAATTTAAAACATGTATTACCTAGTGAAGAATTAACTTATAACAATCCATTCAACACGATATATAGGAGATAACCAACATGTCAAATCAAGATTTAAACGAACTAAGAGATATAAACAATCAATTGGAAGAACTTCAAAATCAAAAACGTATCATTCAACAAAAACTACAAGACGAAAATGATATGATGATGGTTGAAAACCATCTGTTTTCACAACCTAATATACAAGACTTGATTCAAGAAATCGAAAAAGATTTTCCTGATTTCAAAATCAATATTGATTACAAAGAAAATGAAATCGCATTCAACCATAATAATTGGAATTTCTTTAAAACAAAAATGATTCATAAAAATCAAGAAAAAAATAAAAAAGAACTGGTGAACACATTACAATTTCAATTATCATTAAAAAATATTTACAAAATTCTAAATGATTCAAATTATTCAATCAAAAACTTCCAATATCAATTTAATAACGTCTTCGTTATAAAAGCCTATAACAAACTTAACGAAATGTATGTTAAAATTAATCTAAAAACAAATAAATTTGACAATAAGATTAAAATATCCCAAATCAAAACATATAGACGTGAACTAGAACAAACATACAATTTATTTAAATTAAACAAATATGACGTTCAAATTGACATTAAATCACATGAACGTTATGATTCATACAACGGAAATAATGTAGATGACCTATTTTCAATTGAAATGAGTCATATCGAAACAAACGTTGATATAAAGAATATACAAGAAAAATTAAAAGAAGGTATTAACATTATCAAAGATGCAGAAAAAATATGGATAGTTCACGATTAATGAGGTAAAATAAAAATGACAAAATCATCCATTCAAAATTGGGTTAAAACTACCAACTTACATTACATAATCCTAACTCATTTTGAACGATTTTCAAATGACGTAACCTCATACAATGAATTAATCCAATCAATGAAAAACCCATCAGATTTTAAAAATCTAAATGAGTACATTAAGTATTGTAAAGGTATTCAAAAACAATTAAGTGAACAAAAAGTTGACGAACATATTAAATTAGCTAAAGCACTCAATCGAATTCTTGACGAATTTCAATTACTAATCAAAACCCCATCAGAACAACTATTAACTGAATATATTAAGTATCTAAAGAAATAACGAGGTAAATTGACATGTCAAACTCAAATATCAATAAATTAGCAAAATACATTGTACATCATGTCAACAATCACGGAAAATTTTATGGCAAGTTCCCTGTGTCAAATGGATACATTTTCACAGCTCCTGATATTACAAAAGATAACATTTATTTCCACTTAGAAAAAAACAATCACACCCAAAGAATTTACATCACATTTGGTAAAACAAATTGGACAGATGAAGGTAAATGGACCATTGAAAGATATGAAGATACACATTTTGTCAATGAAGTCACTGTAAAATTCACAACTCTAAAAGTTACTATTCAGGATGCTAAAAAACTCATCAAAGATTTACCAAAAGATGATATTATTGCTTACAATCAAGCTTTTAAAATTCTATATCCAAAGCTATAGAAAGGAATTTTGAATGAAAATTATATTATCACAGTATATAATCCACTTACAAACAAAATGGAATATCGGTTAATTAGAGCTATTGAAAATCCAACAATTTATCCAAAATATAAAATTGAAACTGTCAAAAAGCTCTAAAACGCTCTCCATCGCATTTTAACTCAAAATGGTATAATTATACCTTAACTGTTCTAAAATCACATCTAGGGCGTTTCTATAAGCTCTCAGTTATATTAGAAAGGAACTATAATGATTGAATTTTTATTATCTGATAATGGACATCCATTCCTAGTATCATTTTTAATTACAATCACAATAATACCATTCTTCATTTTAGGTCTATACAATAAAATTACATATAGATATAAAACTAGTGTATTATCAGCATTTGTAACATCAGTTTTCGTAACATTATTTGCAATGCTATCACTTTTCATTGCTGCATCTACTAAATTTGAATATGTCTCAGACGAAAATTGGAAACCAATTTATACAAATGATATTAACGCTATTGTAAAAATCAACGTAGATACATATACATTCTCTTTCAAAAGAAAAGAAGAAATCGTTGCAGGTGAAAATATAAATGATATCCAATATAAATCTATGATATATAGTAATAATAACACTATTACTGTCGAAAAAAATGAAGCATCTTATTCAAAACATGTGTTAATTGACAAAAACAACATCATTTCAGACAATGATGTAAATTCAAATTCAAAAATCACCAAAATTGAATACAAAAATATTCAAAGTCATCAACGAACTCTATTTGGACATAAAGGTCCAATTGAAAAAGATGTAAAAAATAATCTCGATGGTAAACTTCGTATCACCCTTGAACAAGATTCAACTGAAAAAGAATTAAAACAAATGTTTGAACCACAAAATTAGAAAGGATTAGATCATGTCATACGATATCAATCTATTAGATCCCATCACAAGAAACGTCATTGAAATCAATGACGCTCATTTCTTACGTGGAGGGACTTACAAAGTTGGTGGTTCCACAGAACTCTCCCTAAATATAACATACAATTACTC
>ERZ773213.697-NODE-697-length-19295-cov-5.374064_pt1 | contig 19295 bp, 15 predicted proteins | sample MGYA00580996_ERZ773213 | MGnify/ENA primary metagenome ERZ773213 (study PRJEB29015, sample SAMEA2738152) | human oral metagenome | biome: human oral; feature: human-associated habitat; material: saliva | place: China | collected 2197 ...
CAGCAGAGTTATCAGCTCTACTCATAACACATAGAGAAGTCTTTAGAGGATGTAGTCCTCTCTCAACACATTCGACGCTAGCATAAAAAGACTTCATATCGATAAAAGCGATATCGCTTCTTGGCTCTCTTGAATAATCAAAATATCCCATGTTCCACCTCTTTTTGTTAGTTTATAAGCTAACAAAAAGTATAGACTATTTTGGTGAGGTTTTCAAGTGATACGATATTACCAATAGATTTGATAGTAAAAAAAACACCAATAGCTATAATTGGCGTTTTCGGTATTCTTCTGACTTTTTTAAAAGTAGAGCTTGGACTAGACGATGTTGGTTTCGTAATTGTAGAGAAAAAGTGGAAAAAGTCCACTTGAAAATTATTCTAAGCTCATATAATTACTGTAACTCATATAATTACTGTAATAGATATCATATAATTGGTTAAGGATTATCTCTGCTGCTGCTACATCGAACTCACCGTATTCTTCTTGAAAAGCATAGATAGCCCAATGATTAGACATCTCATATACAGAATATAAAAACGTTATAATTTGTTTGCTTGTCGAGAGAGCCAACAAATTCTGTTGTTGTTCAATTATAGAAGATAATATTTTAGGAATATTTGTATTCAATTCATCGAAACTATCTTGATCCCAACCATATTTTAAACCCTCAAGTATCACTATAAGATATGCTAAATAGTGTAGATTCCTTTCATCCTCATTGGCCATTCTATAAACTTTTTTTTCTCCATCTATATATTGTGCATATCTCAGGTTATCTAAATCTTTATGTTTAGTTGATGAAAATGTTGTAATTACATTTCGCATAGTAGCTAATAAAACCAACTTTTCAAATTTCTTTTGTGCTTTATCGGCTTCTTTTTTTTCTTTATGATCTTGTAAAAATTTTAAAGCTCCTACTCCTAATGACCCTACACCTAAAATAGTTACAATATTAGCAATATTTTCTAACATAATATTTTTTAATCCTTTTCAATTTTAGAAAAAACATCCAAATCTATAGAACTCCGCTAACTTAATTGCCATACTCAGATACAGATATGTCTAACCGTTTTCCCAACGAGCAACTGTACGTTCCGGCATACCAATTCTGCTCTCATGTCAACCTCCTTATGAACTGACTAAAAATTAAAACAATTTGATGATAGAGTAAATGATAATCCCAATGAAGAGGTAAGCTAGAAGCCCCCTCCAGTCGAAAGGATGGCGCGTTACTTTAAATTTTACTTTCATAACCTTTTTTGATGTACTCTGCTAACATCCCCTATATGCTAGGTGGAAGGAATATCGGGGTTATTCCCCGATTTCCCACTCAAAGGTGAAGAACAACAAGTGAATGGTGATTAGAAACTTGTGTTTCAACATGAGTGTTCTTTGAATTTAGCACGTAAATCTTACTTCTTTCTCTTTATTAATCTTACATATAGTTTATAACGCAAATGGTTTATAATTTCAACACTTTTTGGTGATTTTATATAAAAAGGATAGCATCATTATATGCTATCCTTAGCTAGTCCTATGATTATTGTGCAGGTCTCAAAGTTGCTGCTACTGTTCTAATAGAACTTTGTGTAAGTTCATCATCTGTGATTACACGAGGTTTTGTAAAGTTCTCGATAGATTTTTTATGTTCTTGGGCTTGCTTTTTAGCTTGTTCAAGTCGTTGGTTCTGGGCTTCTGGGCCCCAGTCTTTTTCTGCAGCAATCTCAGAGACCATAAAGGCACTATATCGATATGCCTCTGGAACAATCGTCTGGATCTGTTCTTTAGTGAAGCGGTCTCCTTCACTATAATCGACGACATCCCAAATTAGTCCGCCATTGCCATCTTCTCGTGCTGCAAGGAAGTGTTCGCATCCAATAGGATTTGAGAGATTGATCATAAAGAGTTCTTCAGACCATTCTCCAGTCATTACAGCATCAATGAATGTTTTATATTCATCGTCCGAGGCAAATGTTAGTTGACCTTCTTTTTCAGCTTTCTGAGCTTCACATAATACCTCAAATCGTTCCTGGTATAGTGAGAAATTGTACTGTTTCAAAAAACTTGCTTGTTCCGTTGTTAAAATATTTTTCTTCATTGTGATTACCTCTTACTCTAAGTTAAATGTCAGTGTTACTTTAGTCAATGGGATGTGTTTAAGCCCCCAAAAGCCAGATTTCAGCAACACTTTGAACATACCAGCTACATTTCCTTCTGTATCTTGCCTAAACTTTTCATCTCTGATTTCTGTAAGACCCTTAAACTCGTGAGAAATGCTACTAGCAATAGATGAACGCATCGATTCCTTGATATTTTCTACGGTGTCAAATCGTCCTCTGATATTTGCATTGTGTCTATCGTCAAAAATAATTTTATTGATCTGACCTTTACTGAAGTTTCTTAAGGCAATAGCTACAACATAAGGAAGTGCAATCCCCAATGTAACTAGTGGGTGTGTCAGAATATCAAAGACAATACCTTTTAGAGTGGTGATAAGTACGATATAAGCCAATGCACCTATCAATTTAAAGTAATTAACTGACATCGTAAATTTATTTTTTCGATTAGCTAATAACAAACCAATACATACATAAACTACCAGTAATACCAGGGCGACAATATGAATCGTCTTTGTTGAAACATTGAGAATATTGTTTGCTAATAACAGGACTGAAGTGGCTGTTATAAATATGATTTCAAGGAAATAAATACTTTCAGCAAACCATTTCATCAGTAACATGAACATTAATTTATTATTTTTCAAAAAGACACCTTCTTTCTACTTATATGGTCTTGTCTTAAGCTATTATATTGTATATTAGTATACCAATCTCATTTACTTTTTGTAACCTAGTGACACCCCCTAGAAAAAAACACAACTCTTGTGAGTTGCGTTTTTAGGGAATTATGAATTTAGAATAGGGAAAAGGATTTTTAAGAAGTGGGTGCTATCTTAGTACTCTTTACTACGTTTAGAGAAACCAAGCATGCCAAGTGCAGTAGTCAAAATAACTGCACCTGCTGTAGCAATAGCTGAAGTTGATTTTTCACCAGTATTAGGAAGAACTTTAATAGCTTGTTGTTGGACAGGCACTTCTTCTACTGGAGTTACTGGCGTAGAAGTAGGTCCGCCAGACTCTCCTACTGGTGCTGCTGGTGGTGTATCGAATGAAACAAGATTTGATTTATAGGCATTACCAAAATCAATCTGATAGAAATCATTTTCTACAGTAGTACCTGCAGGGACTTGCAATGTAGCAGGGAGATTAACTGTTACATTATTGTTTTTTAGAATGTAGTCTTGGTAATAATCAACTGGATTTTTGGCTACCCAGAGATAGAATTCACCAGTTGGGTTAAGACCAGATTCATTTAGGATCTTGTTGATGGCATCAGTACGTCCTTCATCTGACAGTACGTGATACATATCAAAGAGGTCTTTGACATCTTTGTTCTTGCTATCGACAATAGTAATAGCATCTTCATCTACTGTGAATGCACCATCTTGCACGTCATCAAGGAGTGCAAATTTAAGTGCTTGTTTAGATGCAGCCATATCTTTGTATGGGCTATAGTCAGTCGTCAAATGGAAGGTTACTTTATCATCGTCAGTAGTTTTTCCGTCGATGTCATTTCCTTTTGAGTCTGTAACAGACTTATGTGGTTTTGGAGCCGTTGGTGTCTTGTTAGTGACAGTATCAGAGAAGGTTTCGTAACCATTACGACCAGCTTTATAAGTATTATCGTAGAAACCGTTATCGTCAGTTGCTACAAACTTGATTGTAGGTGCTTCTAGAGTTTTACCTTCATATTTAGCCGTAAATGTGTAGGTCTTAGAAGCATCATCATAGTCAACGTTCCAACCTTTAGCCTCATTTTCAGCTTTGTTGGCTTCGATGTTAGGAACTTCTCCAAATTCAAGAGGATCACGAGTTGTTACGGTATCGCCAACTTTTGCATTGGCAAAAATGTTTCCATTATTCAAAACGTACGTATGTTCATCATTTTTCGGAATCATCTTACCATTAACATTTTCGCCGTCGCTGTTGAGGACAGTTTTAGTTACAGTTGGTTGATAATTCATACTGTAGTCATGGTAGCTTACAGATGGAATTTCTGGTTTAACAGGCTCATTAACCTTTTTAACTGTAGCTGATGGAACCACGTTTGGATTAGTGAAATCAAGACTCAACTGACCATGAGTATTGATAATCCAGTTATCATCAATGTTAAGAATTGGGATAATACCAGTAGTTTCGCCTGGTTTCAAGACATAGGACTTGTTAAGTGCAATACTACGATTGATATCTTCCGCAAAGCTAGAGTTACCATCATGGTTTACTGAGTAGATTTCTTCTCCGTCTGTGTAAACGTGGTAGTTAAGATTTTGGTTAACACCAGTATTCAGACGGTTACTTGTATAAGCATAGTTCCACAAATCGAGACTATTAAGTGTTACGGTTGTCGAACCGTCTCCGTTAGCTGCAGACGTGAAATTAACCTTACCATTAAGGGTACCTGTACCCAAAACACCCAAGCTATCATTAGCTGAGTCATTCATATCATGAGTAAATGAGAAGGTACCGTCCGGATTAACACTACCGTTTTGAACAGAGTTCCCATAAGTCAGCTGGTCAACATTTTGTGTTGTTACTCGTCCGTCAACATTAACGTTAGCATTATCCTTCATAGTAGCATAATCTTTGTTAAATTTGTCGATGGTTTCTTTGTTCGAAGCAATCTGCTTGTTAACCTGTTCAGTATAGGTGTTGTAATCACCTACATTCTTACCATCTCCACTTGAGATTTCAGTAGCTTCAGCTTTAATAAGTCCATTACTGTCTTTAACGGCTTTATCTACTTGAGTTTCAAGTGTGTCGTGAGCTTTGTCAGCTGCATCATAGGCTGATTGGCGTCCAGATGCGTCCTGGGTAGCTTGTTTGATTGTAGCTACTTGTTCATTTTGGTCGGCCTTGATTTCAGCTTGCTTTGTTGCGAGTTCTTCACTTGTCGTTGGTGTCCCTTTATCTTGCGTAGCATCTTGTGTCACTTTAACCCCACTATCTTTAGCGGTAGCAACTGCATCTGTGACAGATGTGTTGTCGATAGTTACCTTTTCAGCTTCAGTAGATGTATTAGCCTTTTCAGCGTAAGCGTTATTATCATTAGTACTTACTGGTTGAGTAGTAGCTACTTCTGCTACTGTTTCAGTAGGTTGTGAATCAGTGGTGTTTGTTGCAGTCGCTGTGGTTGTTGGAGTAGAGACATCTGAAGTTGCAACAGCTGTAGCTTGTGACATAAGGCTGTCTGCGTTTGCTTGTGAGGTAGCAACTGGTTCTGAATTTACAGGAGCTTCAGTTACTTCATCTGCGGATGCTTGGGAAGTTCCTCCAACGATTGCTGCAGCTCCAAGTGCAAGTACACCTACAGCTCCATAGACTTTATTTTTACGAATAGAGCCATGTCCTTTCGTGTTATTTGAGTCTTTAAACATTTTCAATAATCACCTTTCTTAGTTTGAGTACCATTTATCTTGTTTCACAGCTGTTCGTTGAAGACCAAGTGCTGCCAAAATCAAGAATCCAAAGGTAACGAGTTTTGTTCCAGCTTCCCCTGTTTCAGGAAGTGTTACCATTTCTCCTGCCTCGGTCTTAACAGAGACAGTTCCATCCTCATTCACTGCTCCTCCTGCCTGTGAAGCTGGAACTGAGGCTACAGAACCATCGAAGTTTTGTACGACAAGATCACTATTGTTTGTTGAGACAACTTTATAACCAGTATTTGTAACGACTGGTTGACTAGGAGTCACATTAAGTACAACTTGTTTTGTTGAAGGAGAAACGTCCCCTGGTTTAGGTGCTTCTTGAACATTTGTGTCGCTAACTTTAGGAGTTTCTTCAGATTTAGGTGACTCAACCACTTTGTTTGAAGTAGTTGTTGAAGTTGAAGCTACTTCTGTACGACTATCTGATTTATGTTCAGTAGGCGTAGAAACTCCAGTTCCAATAGATCCGTCAAGAATGTGAGGTGTACTTGTAGCTGTTTCAGACAGTTCTGGAGAAGTTGATGATTTCTCAGAAGATGTTTTTCCTTCGCTACTTGGCAAACTCACACCTGTTCCAGATGTTCCATCAGACACTTTTGGTGTTTCTGAACTTGTTGAAGAAGATTCAGCTGAAGTTGATGAGCCACTAGGTGCTTCAGAACTTGAAGTGTTATTCCCTTCAGTTGGTGCTGGAGTTGGTGTGGCAACCGTTGACCCTTTATCATTAACAGTATTTGTTGAACTTTCACTGCTACTGCTAGTGTTATTTTCACTATTGTGGTTAGTATTAGCAGTATCCGTAGCGTTAGGCTTAGTAGGAGTTTCAGTTACTGTGTGCTCTGAAGGGGTAGGAGTTTCTGATGCAGTTGAAGTTGTATCAGAAGTAGAGTTTCCTTCACTTCCTTCAGAGGTAGCTGTAGACGTTTCAGCAGTTGTACTTGCATTTTCAGAAGTCGTAGGTGTAGCCTCAGAAGTTTCTGATGTCTTCCCTTCGTCTTGATTTGGCGTAGTAACGCTTGGTGTTGTAGGTGTAGCTACACCAGTACCAGTAGAACCGTCAGTTACTTTAGGTGTCTCAGTTGTTACACCTTCATTTTTAGGAGTGTCAACTTTAGGTGCTTCAGCAATTGGGACATCTGTGGTATTGGTACCGGGTGTCGCTGGTGTCGATGAAGCGGGAGGAAGAAGTGTATCGGAGTGTCCAGTCGCAACAGTAGCATTATCTGTTGGTCCAGTTGGTGCGGCAGTTTCGTCTGCTGATACTCCATTATTAACCAAACCTGTTGCTACAAGGGCTGTTAAAAAAGCTCCAGATTTTAGGATCATTGAACGTTTGTTTTTATCCATGAATAAGCAATTTCCTTTCTTAAAAAATTACAATTAGATGATAGCAAAAGTCATCCCTTACTCAAACCCAGTGACACCCTATGAATACACAAAAAAAAAGAGCATACTGCTCTTTTGTAATCTATTCATGAAATTTATTGTTGTCTAAATATTTAAGACCTTTTTGTTTCTAGTACGAAACGTTCTCCCATTATAACACGTTTCGCATTGCCAAAATTGTAAAGCCAAGACCACCTATACTAGGTATTACTAATATTAGAGGGGCCTTCGTTATCATTAAGCAATAATTTGAAATAAAATGTTCAATGGATAAGTTGAATAAGTTGAGTGAGGAAAGGTCAAAAAATAACCAAGATAAAATAAGTGTCTGCATGAAGGTAAATGAAACAAAGCAAAAAATAATTGCTATAAACTTACTGAAAGTTTTCATATTCTGTTCTCCTATCTATATAATACAAAGTCCTACCTTTTAACCCATTTCATCATGGCTAAAATAATGGTTAATGTATTTCAAATAACCTTTCATTACACCGCGTCCTTCATTACCGTAAATGTCAATCCAAGCCCCCCAAAAATACACAGAACTAAAAGTGGAGGAACCTTTGTGATAATGTAGAAAACTCCTGAAAACATAAAATCAAAGGATAAGTTAAATGATGAATAATTTAAAAATAAGAAAGATAAGATAAGTAACTGAACAAAGGTAAACCAAGCAAAGTAAAGAAAGAAAACTATACATCTACTAGAAGTTCTCATGTTATATTCTCCAATCTATATATCATAAGGAAGTTCTTGAAAAGCCTATTAATTAAAAGCTCGTCTACGCATTGAGATCCCAATTTCTTGCCAAGATACCTCCATATCATCAGAGGGTGTGTCTCCTAATAGGAAAACGGACTTATTATGGAAAAGAGCATCAAATCCAATGTCTTCATAAAAGAGTTCTTCGTCATCATATTGAAAGCCAAAATCAATTTCGAATTCATTGTTAAATATAGCACGGCAAATAAAGTACGCACCTAGACCATAATAAGTAATAGCTTCATTAGAACCTTTAGGTGTAGCTTCAAATCGATAGTACTTCTCTACTTCAATCGAGTCTTGAGCATTGACTTCAATAGGCTTAAGATAACAGTACCCACGACTAGCGAGAGCTTCATCTAATTGCTGACGTAGAGGGCTTTTTTTATGAGCGATGAGACCAGGGATGGCATCCGAATTACTATCGATAAAGTCACACGCATTCAGAAGAATCAAGCCCTCTTGAAAAAAGTTGGGACTGGTCTGTCTGTCCAGCCACTCACCTAAAAATCGGTTAATACGAGGTGTATTCATATTTTTCTCCTTTCATAGATATTTGAATCGTCTTTTCTTAAACTAAAATTAGTGTAGCACAGAGGAAATTACAAGAGCAAGCGCAGAGAGCCCTAAATTTTTAAAAGTCATTTAAAATGAACTATTTTTTAGACGTTGCTTTATCAACTTCAAGGTTTACTTGATAAATTTCTTTTTCTTCATTGAAGGAAAGATAAGCGTAAGCATCGAATGGGCCATATTTACCTTCGATGTTCTTGATAAGGTTTGTTCGTCCTTTATCAGATAAAAGGTCACTGATTTGTTTCTTGGTGAGTGTTTTTTTCTTGTCTTTAATAAAGCCTACAGTGGTCCAAAAGTTAAAGTTACAAGCAGGGGTTGCTCCTACTTCTCTTTCTTCTTTTGATAAGATATTATCTTCGCACTGAGCTACTTTTGATTTTCCTAGGACTTTGACGGCCTTTCCACATAAAGGACAGTTACCAAGCTTGCCATCAGCTTTTGCTACTGCTTGTTCGATAAAGTCTTGAAAAGGGAGGTAATCAGTTCTATCGACAGCTTTAATCAGATTTTCGATGAGGTTATTGTGAGGATTCTCGATACCTAGATACCTATAGATGTTTTTTAGGAACTTCTCTTGTGTATTTGTCCCTTCAGCAATTTTACTGAGTGATTGTTCCCATATTGCTGTTGTTTCTGGTTGAGATAAGACACGTTCATCTTTAAGTGTCTCACAGATCAACCAACCAAGTTCAGATAAATAGATTTTTCCTTGTTTGACTATCACCCACTTATTAACTACGATTTCATCAAGAATTGCTCCCCTAGTTGCTGCAGTACCTAACCCCTTGATTTGTTTCATGATAGCGATAAGATCCTCATCCTCTAGGTCCCGACCAGCAGTTCTCATTGCTCGAAGCCAGGTGCTATTCGTGTGGCGAGGCGGTTTTTTAACATGTCTTTCCGCTGGCACTAGGTGCGAAGTGACAGTATCGTTAGTTTGAACTTTAATAAGCTCCCTCGCCTCACTTTCTTCTACCACCCCATCTAACAGGCTCGCACTATCTTGGAATAAAACTTGCCAACCAGGGTTTTTAGGGACTTGTCCTACCGTTCTAAACTTACCAGCTCCTACTTGAGTAATGATTGTCGTCTGTTCATACTGGTATTTCGGGAAAAACATAGTTAGTGTTCTTCTGATAACTGCTTTGTAGACAATCTTCAGTGTATCAGGAAGGGCTTCTACTTCTTCTTCAGTGGGAATGACTGTTGTTGGAACTACTGCTGAGTGGTTTGCAGCTTTCTTGTCATTTACAAAAAAGCCATCTGGACGCTCTGGGAATACCAAATCCTCTTCACTGAACCCTACTAATCGGGCTAATGTTGGTGCTTGTTGCTTCAGAGTCTCATAACGTTCCCTAGAAATATAAAAAGATAAAGATCTTGGGTACGTAATTAGTTTTCTTACCTCATATAATTCTTGGCAAGGGCCTTCTAGAACTTCTTTTGCTGTCAATCCTAAGAGTTTCCCTAATTCTTCTTGTATCGAGTCAAGGCAATAAAGCCTTGGTGGTCGTTTTTCTTTCAGCTCAACTTCATGTTCAACGATAACACCTTTGTTACTATCTCCAATAACTTTTGGGTTCTGAATTAGCTTTTCCCAATCTTCTCTAGTGGGACAGTCTCCTTCCCAAGGTTCACCCTTCTTGTCACCTTTAGAGTACGGAATATCAATAGGAATATAATTACCCTTGTAGATGCCATTAGGATGTTCAAAGGTGGCTTCTAATTCCCAATAAGTTGTTGGGACGAAATCTCGGATGGCTAATTCTCTTAAATATATCAAAAATAGAGCTACAGTTTTGATTCTTCCTACTGCAATCTTACCGTCCTTGCCTGACCTACCCAATTTCAATCCTATCTTATCTTCTAATAGGAGACTTAAAGCACGGGAAGCGTTCATCCCAAGAAGCCAGTCAGCAATAGCTCGCGTTTGGGCTTCAATAGCTTGCAAGACACGATAGTCTATCTCACGTAGTTTTTTCACTCCTTCTTGAATCTTTGTTGGTGTTAATTCATCAACCCAAAGGGACTTGATCATTTTCTTTGGACCTTCCTGGTCTAAAATACCAGTCATAAGGCTAATACTATAGGCAATATGACTACCTTCACGGTCTATATCAGTGGCCCAAACAATCATCCTAGATTTCTCAAAGAAATCCTTAACCTTCTTGAACTGCCATTCCTTCTGTGTCATAACCTTATATTCAAATTTTTCAGGAATAATAGGTAAGGTGTCCAAACGCCACTCTTTCCAATCAGCTTTATAGTCTTCTGGTTCTTTCAACTCTAGCATATGTCCTTGAGCCCAGATAATCGTGATCAATTCTCCATTGTGGTAAGCAGCATTTTTAAATTGAATATAACCTTGTTTTTTATATTTTTCATCTAGTTGAGTTGCAGAAAGTGTATTATCTGCAGCAAGGGCCATATAGTAGGCTATTCCTTGGTCTCTTTTTTCTGCTAAATATGTAATCATAAGCGAATTCTAACATAAAGAAATTCCCTTTTATAACCCAGTGACATGGGGTGATTTAGTGAAAAGACACTAAAAAAAGCCAAAGCTTAAGCTTCAGCTTTTATAATCTCAAATCATCAGTTATTACGACATTGATAGGTTCTTCAGTATCTTTACGATATCTCTTCAAACAGAATAGTGAAACAACTACTGAAAGTAGAATCAAATCGGCTCCACTTACAACCATTGCAAAGACCTGCTCAGGACGAGTGCCATAGTTCTCAATATAGTTCAATAATGGTGTACTAGTTTCCATTTTTTGGATAACGTTGGGAACAAAGTTCCAGGATACAATTGTAAAGACTGCTAAAAAGAGTAACATTCCGAACGCCCAACTTAAAACGTATCGTTGCTGACGAGTCATAAAGTCACGCTGGTTGTATTCTTCAACACATAGTCCCTTATATTGTCCATCCTTAGAAAAGAAACGTGGTTCTTCACCATTTTGAATTCGTTGAATATCACTTAAAATTTCAGCACTTAAGTGTCTAGCCGGCAACTCTTGAGCTAGTTTATTTTGTTCTTCAATATTTAGTCCAGAAACCTCATCAGTATATTTTAAAAGATGTTCTTTAGTCTGACCGTCAAATAATCTAACCAATTTTCTTAAAAGACGCTTTGTTTCTTTTTCCATGATCCCTCATCTCCAATCGTTTTTTAATCATATTCTCTTATGTTCACTAATTCTTTAATCCTTGTGCTATGGCACTATTATATCAAGGATTAAGAAGATATGCACTTACACAGGAACAAAAATTCCTATTTGAGTTAAATATATACAGAAACGCTCCATCTATTGATGAAGATAAACAAGATATGTAAGACGGATTGACTACGTTTAGTCATGTCCATGTTCAGCATGGTCAGCTTCAGCTACCCCATGAACTGATGTTACTTCTATTTGAGTTGTCCCCATAACGTAATTTCCACAGAAATAAAGTTTTGCTCCGTCTGGGTTAGCAACCTCAAGTACAAACTGACGAACATTATCTGCTTTGGCTTTAAATACTTGAGTTTTAGCATCAGAATACTTATAGCCTAGCATGAATTTCGCAACAAGCTCATACTGCATCTTGGTTCCAGTAATAGTTAAATGATTTTGATAATCTGGCTTAACTTCGGTTACGTTCTGAACTGTTTCAACATAAGAGCACATCTCTTTCAGTGCATTCTTTACAGTTTGCGTATCAGCATCATCTGCAGGTGTTTGTGTTTCTAAGGTCGCAAGTGCCTCTTTACGCCATCGCTCATACTTATCTTCTTTTGGAATGTCTTCCGAGGATGAATCTTCAATCACCTGTTCGGTGCTAGGCGGTGTTACTTTTTTCTTCGGTTCATTTTTCTTTATTAACGCAGAGACCAAAAACATGACTCCAAGAGCAAAGAAAATGACCACCAAAATAATAATGTATTTAGAATCTTTTTTCATGGACTTAGTATAGCACCTTTCTATGTATTAAAAAAGAGACTTAGGGGGTGTGACACCCCCTAAGTTATATCTAGTCACTTGACAGTTAGTTAATGTAGATAATACCTACTAAAATACAGTAGAAACTCGCTGAAACTCTGGATGAATGTCAAGTTCATTATCTCTATAAAGATTGATTAATTTTCCAATAGACATCTGATATGAATCTCTATAAATTTGACTTGATTTTTCTTTAATTTAAAATTTAAGTCTATACAACTGCTCTTTATTAATTTCTGCCTCTAACTTCAACATCATAAATTCTCTTTAATTATTTGCTATATCTATTTATATTTTTTTTCGACCATGCTAGATATGTCATATTTAAATCAATATCCGTTTGACCACTCAACAACAACTGCTCATCTACCCACTTCACTATATTATAAATCGACTCATTATCTCTGAATTTTGAATCTAATTGCTTAAATAGTTCAGAAATGTTTTTTAGACCCTTTATCATAGGAATACGAACATTTTTCAAATCTCCTGGAAGAATTTCTAATGCTCCTCCACCGAATACCCTACCCTCTAATTCAACAGATAGCATCGCCGGGGAAGAATAGAACAAAAATATTAGTTCTTCAATACTATAACAAGAAGAATTTTCAATTTTTAATCTATGGAATGTATCTGTACTTACTGCCTGAGATAAATTTTGAATTAATTTAGGATATTGTCCAATTCTTCTTAATAAGAATGCATCAGGTACCCAAATTGAGGGGATTTCATACCACTTATTTCGTATTTTTAGTTTATATCCTTTATTCTGTTCATTTATTTCTCCATAAGAAATATAATTCGAAGCCTCTGAATTAAGTGATTTGTTATTAAAGTCTAGTAGCCAAATATCTTTATTTAACTCATCATTTAATTCTATATCAGATTGCGAATAAGTGATTCCAAAAGTATCTACACTCCTACCTAGTAACGGTCTAACATATTCTTTTAATGAAAATTTAACAAGTGTATCCTTATTTATAACAAAGTACTTATTATTTCCCGTTGTAATTCCTACTTCAATTTTAGCTAAATCTGTTATAGGAATCGTTTTTCTTTTCAAAGTACGGTCATAATATCTACGTTGTTCATTAGGAAGATTAAGACTAGACCATTTGTCACTCTCAAAATCAGTATATTCATCTAACTCATATCTTGAAATATCTCTTTCAAGTTCATCCTTATCTGTTATATGAATTGTACGTAGTTTTATCTCTTCACCGATGTAACTCTTCTTAATTCCCATTACCAGGGTCACATCCTGCTGAATCCCATCAAAAACTAAATTTTCAAAAGTGACAATATTGAGCTCAGAAAATACTTCTCTAAAAAAAGTACGAAGTTGCTTCGCATAAGAAACCTGAAGTAGATCAGTTGGAAGAACAAATGCAAATTTTCCTCCTGCTTTTAACATTTCTAAAGTTGCCACAGAAAAGGCAACCCAAGAATTAATCAACTTATTTGGTCTTAAGCCGTTATTTATCAGAATATCACTTTGAAATTCTCTTTGAGATTCAGATAAAAATTGATATCGAATATATGGTGGATTTCCTAAAACTACGTCAAAACTTTGGTCAAATCGTTGTTCCTCATAAAATTTGTAAAAATCATCAACAAGAACTTTAACATCACAATTTAGATTAGTTGGAATTTTTTTTGATTCTTCTTCATTTATTTCGATAGCAGTGATTTGGGTTTCTCTATTAACCTCCTTTATCCTTCTTAAAAATTGACCATCTCCAGCAGAAGGTTCTAAAATCATTTGCGGTTTATCTGATTCTATAGTCCAACGTAACATAAAATCAACAATCTCATCAGGTGTATAATACGCCCCCATAAGCTTTTGTTTCGTTTGATTTTCCTTTATATTCACCTTATATTACCTCATTTTTATTTCAAGCAGCTCATCAAATGTTGAATTAATTTGTTCAATTAAGATTTCTTTTTTTGATTTCAAAATCTCCTTCAACCTGCTAGTGCTTTGTTGTTCAATCTCTTCATTGAGATTACTTATATCACGTACTAAAGCGTTTATATAATTGTATTTTTCAATTTCAATATCTGAATTAAAATTTATTGGTAGTAAGGGAATATCTTTATATAATGCTGTCCCATGACTATAAAATTCACCTTCAAAAGAGCTACCAATCGTTTGAAAAATCAAATCCGTAAACCGATGGCTTAACCAAGCCTGTATATATTCCAGACTATATTGAGAATTTTCTTTCAAAAACAAACCAATATAGCCAGCAGTTCCACCAGAAGCATAAATAAAACTTTTAGTATCAATATTGAAATTAGGTTGATTAGACATTACACCTACAATTATCTTAGGTTCAGTTACCTCTTTTAGAAATTGAGATCTACCAAATTGATACCATATAATTTCTGTGCTATTTCCTTTAATGTCTCTACGTAATAACTCAGTTTTATGATCAAGGAAATATTCATAGACTCCACTATATTCAGACTTCAGCTTCGATTCAGAAATTATTTTCCCTTCTGAGTAAGGAAAGATAATATAACTATCAGAAATTAGTGTACTGTATGATCTTCCAGTCTTAGCCTTTTTTCTATTTGGTTTATAGAAATCTTTTAGAAGCTGTTTCTCCAATTTATATTGTTTACCATTTTTATCATAAAAAATTGAATCTTCACAACTTTTAGTTTTTGCTTTAGGAATAATATAAACCGAGTTACTACTAGTCTGAACTCCATTTTTGGGAGTAATAACAGTTTCTATGCTAGGAAAATTAATTTTTGCAAACTCATATTGAGTCTTTAGCCGAATATCATCTGTCAAAAACCAATGACTACCTGTTAAGTCATCTAGAGAATATTGTACCCCTTTTTTATCTTTATACACTTCATCCGAACCTGAAATTTCAACATATTCAAAGTGTTCAGATTTAGACAAATGTACTACTGATACATAGTTTGTTGCCGTAGGAAAAATCTGAGTATACTTAAAGTCAAAGATTTTTTTTAGAAACATTTTTGATTTTAAAACATCTCTAATTCCTTTTCCAGCTTCTATATTAATAAATTTGTTGGGAACTAAAAGGATTATATCTCCATCGTCTTTAACAACTTTTAAAGATCTCTCCATAAACAATAAATATTTATCATATTGTTTTATTGTAGATTTATAAATCTCGTCATATACAGCAATTTCTTTCGAATTTGTAGACTTTTTTATATCTTTTTTACTTAGATAAGGTGGGTTGCCAATAACTAAATCATATTTTTCACTTAACAGTTCATCAACCATTGGGTTGATTTCAAATAATTCTTCCGATGAAAGATTAAGTAAATCGAAATCAGACATGCTCACAAGAGAATTACCACACCTAATATTATTTTCCAGTTTAGGTAATATAGGCGTCACTTTTTCAACCCTTTCTTTTCCTTCGAAAGATAGTATTCGAAGCATTAACGAGAATTTTGTTAATTGAACTGCTTGACTATTAATATCAAATCCTACCAACACCTCTTGGATGATCCTTTTCTTTACATCAAAAGGTACTAACAAAGGATTAGGATCCATATTTTTTTCATCTGCATACCACTGGGTTAGATATGCTTCTATATAATTATAAGCCTCAATTAAAAATATACCCGATCCCACTGCTAAATCAGCAATTCTTAATTTCAGAATTTCATCGGGATTTTTCCCATCTAGCTTTTCAGATAAAACTCGCTTAACCATAGATACCACTATATTATCTGGAGTAGAAACCACGGCTTTTACAGAGGCTGACTTTGTCTTTCTGAGTCTTACTTCCCCATCTTCAACTACTAATTCTTCCTGTAGAAAATACTCATAAACCTTACTTAGAATAGATAAATCAATTACTGAAAAATCATAAGATACATTAGGGAAATACAAATTTTCTACAATATCCGTTAGTAAATTAGAACTTATTTTAGAAATAATATTTGCATCAGTAAAAAGTCCTGAATTATATTTTTTATCTAGTTTTTTAAAATATTTTATATAGTCTGGTTGTTTCAGTATCTCATTTTTTAGCATTTCTGTAGATTCATAGTGGTTATCTTCCGCAAATCGTAAGAAAATTATTTGATTCAAAAATTCTTGGATTTGTTCATTCATTAATGCTATACTACTGAAACCGCCGTCTAAGTAATACAATTCTTGACCAATATCTTTTCTCCATTTGTTCAATTGACTAAGAAAAATAGTGTCTAAAGATGTTTTTGTTGAATCAAGAGGTGAAATATCAGAGGTCCATTGGTCAAATTTTCCTTTCATTACTGACTCTCTTGAAAGCAAGTCATAAATCTCATCAAACTTTTCTACGTATTCTGTATAATGATAATATTTATAACGATATGATTTAGAAGTATCATTTTTAGTTGGCATAGCATAGGTTAAGTAAATTACAAGATACTCAAAGTTAGTTAAAACGGATATCTTATGATTACTATTCCAACCATACCGTCTAGTTTGAATAGCTGGTTCTGCTTCATTAAAAATATCTACACTAACTTTCTTAGCTTCAATATAGAACCTACTTATCCCGTTCATCCTAATAGTATAATCAGGTCTATCTTTTTTATTTTCACTTGAATACTCTTCCGCAACAATCTCTCTATCATTGAATGAGAGTCCCATTGGATTCGTAATATCCCAACCAAGCAACTTCAAAAGAACATCAATATACTGTTGCCTTGTCATTGCCTCGTTGTATGTTTGTTCTTTTTTATAGTTTTTAAAATCAGCGTTAAAACGCTCTACCAATTTTTTTAATTCTTGAATTTCTATCGTGTTTTTCTTCATATTGACCATTATATCAATTTTGCATCATTTTCTGTTAGAAATTTCTATTTTATTACGCGCTTTCTTTAATTAAAGTTTCAACAAGCACCCTGATTAATAGCTATTGTTCTGAAGATATTATCAATCAGAGAATCTTAACAGTACGTCTACTACTAAATACTTTTGGAAATTTTCTTCAAATCGAATATAATCATCTGAGAAATAATCGTTCTACAATTTATTTTCATGGAGTTTTTTCACTCATAAGCTATCTCTCCAACGGCATAAAATTTCCAACAATGATTCCAATTACTCGTGGTTCTTCATCGTATGAAAGAAAAATACCTGTATACTTTGGATTGATAGAAACTAACCTTAAACCGTGTTCTTCACGATAAACCCGTTTAATGTAGGTCTGACTATTACAGACTACAGCATAAACCGCACCATCGTAATCAAATTCTGTCTCACGAATGAGAACAACAGTTCCTTTTTGATATTTGGGTTCCATTGAATCTCCAAATACCCATGAAGCAAAATCATGAGCTAGTTCTTCATCAAAAACTTGGCTAACTGAGAGTGAGACAGTAGCAAGACTATTTGAGTTGTATGAGCAACTTACAGACAATAAGTCATAGAATAATAGTGTTCTCGATATAAAATAAAAAAGACTAAGCAGTCTTTTTTATTTTGATTAAGTAAACCATCCCAATAAAATAGGTTGGTCTTATTGTTTCTTCTTATCTCCTTGCTTCTCTATACAAAATCGAAGTCCATGATTCTGTGACAATTTGTGGAAGGGTATTGTAAAATTCAAGGTGTCCCAGGACAGCAAGGTCATACGTTGTATTCTCATCGATAGCATCTCTAGCCATCCCTCTAAAAATTCTGGTCTTTTGGATCCACTCCACTCCTCTCTTGGTCTTCACAATTAATCTATACCGTTTTCCCTTCTTGGTTTTTGTCTCTTCAACTGATAACCTTACCTTACCATAAAATAGGAATATGTTGTTTTCATCCGCTTTATCAAACCAACGATTCATAGACTTTCTTGGTATTGCTCTTCGGTTAAGCTGATGGTTTCTTACTCCTATATCTATTACGAATGGATTCTCTTGTTCGGTATTTACTGCATTTTCATTGTCTCTTCTATCCCTAGGCAACAAGGTATTTAACATAGCTTCAAGCCTATCATGTACTTGTTCATCTGTTAATGTTGCTACAAATTGATTAACCGCCCTATTTGAAGCTAGCTCATAATTATATGAACAACCTTCTTCATGATTTGAGGTTGGAAAAGTTGATAAAAATGCTCTTCTTTCTGATGTTTTATGTGTAAAACGTAATTTTGCTTTCTTGCATTCTGGACACAACATTTTATCACGGTATTTCGAAATATCCCCTTTATTCTGTTCATATTCTTTTTGAACTTCATATACACTATGGAGCTGTTGATCCTCATCATATAAAAAATCTTCGTAACTATTATTAGGCAAATCTAAGTCCCTCCTTATTGAAATCAATTATGCACTTTTTCTACTCCTATTATAACTTTTCTCTTTGAAAGTCTCAAAAAGACTTTTCATAATAACTTAATTTAACTACCTACTCATAACTTGAAATTTAAAAATTAAGCAAATAAAAAGGAGTCTGAATAGAGCTCCTTTTTAGTATATACATAATTATGTTTATGTATTATTTTGCCTTATTTTCACTAACAGTTAGGTCAATTAGGGGTAGATAGCTTGGAGAAAACCTACCATTGATTCCAAATAGATGAAAGTTGAAATGAAGATGGTATAGCGTATCTTTCGTTTCAAACGTATGTTTGATATTCCCTGGAGCAGTTCCCTCTCTATAATAACGAGGAGCAATTACTTTCTCACATTCCATATTAGTAACCTCAACAATCGACCTATACTCCGGCTTGATAGCATTCTTATTAATCATTGTCATTTGAGCATTAGAGTCGTGGCTTGTTAACTCAATATCATTAATAAGTGAATGTTCATTATATAAGCTGGTTTCAGTAGATTTCTTCAAACCAAGATAATCCACATCCATAACATTCTTGAATAGATAACGTTTAAATAAGATAGAGCTTAATTTTGAACCTACGACATAAAGAATGAAACTAATAACTGATAGTACTAAAATATAAGTTACTCCAGCTTCTGTAATCTGTGTTGGCCTCAACAATAGAACACACAAGGTTATCATCTCAATGAAACTAATTAAGACGGTATAAACCAACAATTCA
>ERZ773213.700-NODE-700-length-19280-cov-6.461586_pt1 | contig 19280 bp, 18 predicted proteins | sample MGYA00580996_ERZ773213 | MGnify/ENA primary metagenome ERZ773213 (study PRJEB29015, sample SAMEA2738152) | human oral metagenome | biome: human oral; feature: human-associated habitat; material: saliva | place: China | collected 2197 ...
GACGACCGGGGCTGCGCAGGGGCGACCTGCCGGGAGGAACGCGCGGCGGCTCAGGCGGCGGGGGCGATCTGGGTGGTGAAGTCCTCCTTGCCCTGGTTGTCAGTGATGACGGCGGTGACGGAGACCTGCTCATCGGCGGGCACGGTGGTGGTGGCCTGGGCCCCGGTGAGGATCTCCTCGGAGCCGTCAGCGCGCTGGATGTACCAGTCGATGTTTGTGATCGTGCCGTCGGAGTCGGTGGAGGCCGAGGCGTCCAGGGCCAGCTGGTCGCCATTGCGGGCAAGGGTGAAGGAACCGGCGGGGCGCGTGTTGTCCACCTGCGCGTGTGCGGCGGCGGGCAGCTCCTGCGCGGCGGCCGGCTGCTCCTTCAGGACGCCCATGACGGAGCCGGCGATGGCTTTGTGGCCGGCGGCGTTGGGGTGGAAGCGTCCGTCGTTGATGAGGCCGTCGAACCAGGAGGACTGCTTGCCGCACAGCTCGTGTCCGGCGAAGGAACCGGAGGGGTCGGCGAACCGGTAGCCGTGGCGCTGGGCCGCGGCCTTGGCGGCGGCGTTGATCTCGTTGGTCTTGGCGTTGATCCAGCGCTGATCCACCTTGGTGACGCCTTCGCAGCGCCCCGGTACTGGGAGGATCTGGCCGGCTCCCTGCGGGGTGAACATGCGCGGGTAGCCGACGGCGACGACGGTGGCGCCCGGGGCGCGGGCGGCGATGTCGGCCACGAGCGTGTCATAGCTGGTGATGCCCGCGCGCGTGGTCTTGCCGGCCAGGGCGCTGATGGCGCCGTCAACCTGCTCGGAGACCTCCTTGTTGCCGGAGCAGGTGGTGAAGGGGGCGGCGGTGATGCACTTGGTGAGGATCGTGGAGAAGCCGGCGTCGTTGCCACCGATGGAGAAGGTGACCAGGCTCGTGGAGGAGTTCAGGTGGTTGAGCTGGGCGGGCTCGTTCCAGGAGGTCCTGGGGTTGTAGAAGTCGGGGATCCGGGCTCCTGAGCAGGCGCCGAAGTCGAGTGTCTTGCCGGTCTGGCCGGCCACTTGGTGGGCGTAGGCGCCCGCGGCCCGTTTGCACCCGTTACCGCCTTGGACATCCGTGCCACTGGCGTAGGGCGGTGCCCCGACTCCGGAGGCGTAGGAGTCGCCCAGGGCCACGTAGGTGTTCCCCTGGGGGGCGGAGTGGGCGGGTGAGCCGCCGCCGATGGTCCAGGCCAGGACTGCGACAGAGGCCAGGGTGCTCAGCCGGATGAGGCAGCGACGACGCCTCCGACTGGCCCGGGCTGTTTCATGCAGCGCTGTCCGGGGTGTGGGGGAAGAGGAGGAGTGGACGAGCATGCTGCCTCCGGTGAGTCTGTCGGTTGTGTGAAATGATTGAGAATCGAAAGCTTGACTGCGGATGAATGCGTGCGGGAGCAAGCCTATGCCGGTGAGAGGGCGTGTCAGGCGGTTTTCACGGAGCGGACGATGACTATCCGGTGCCGGGTGAGAATGGGGTGCGGCTCGGAGTACTGAAAGGTCAAGCGCATGCTGTGACGTTTGATGGCCTCGGCGAGCCAGGCGGGAGTCACGAGGTGAAGGGTGAGGGTGGACCAGTGCCCGGCCTGCCGCATGGTGACGGTCCGCAGTCCGGATGCCGGGTCGGCGTTCTCCGTGATGAGGCAGCCATCGGGAAGCCGCCAGGTCTCCGACAGTAATTCGTTGCCGACGACGTGCTGGGCGGAGACGATCAGCTGACCATCGGGGGGAAGGAGGTCGGCTGCGTGCTCGATGAGCTGTTCACGCTCCGTGTCCGCCGGTTCGGTGATTGTGCCGGCCGGCAGCAGAATGCTGGTGACGCCGTCTGCGAGGCCGTGGGAGGAGTCGTCTGTCCTGAGTAACCAGTCGCGGCTCGCCGTCTCGATGGGGGAGACCTGCGCCGCGGGCGCCTGCGGGGAGGTGTCGATGGCGAGGGTCGTGCCCTGGGAGTCGGCGATGAGCCGGCGGAGGGTTGCCGCCTCGGCCGTGTCGGCGGCGATCAGTGCGCAGTATGAGGAGGCGCTCAGGAGCGGTTGAGGCGTGGAGGGGGTGGGGGAGTCGGTCATCGGTCACCTCCTGGGGGTGTCGCGGTGCTGCCGGGGTGCTCGTGTGGGTCGAATGCCTGGGGCTCTTTCCCTTATGTCATCGGCTTGTGTATCGCGAGGGGATCCTCCGATCGGGTCAGTGGGCCGAAGGAGGGGGACGGCGAGGGCGGCCCTCACCCGCGTTGGGGTCAGGGCCGCCGCTAGGTCTTTAAGACCAGTAGGGTTTCTTCTCGCCCCCAATCTTGAAGGGAAGCAGTGCGGCGAAGGAGGCGAAGGAGAAGGTGAACAAGACGAGGGGCCTTTCGGAAGCAGTGGTTGATGATGGCTCTAGCCTCGCCTGCTCCAGTGGGGGAATCATCGGCTCCTCGACTCAGTCGATGGGTGGAGACCTCGTCTCGAGGAGGGCTGAGGGGATGCTCGGCCTCACCGGTTCGTCGGGGTCTGATGCGGCGCTCAGCTGACCAGGCCGTGCTGCATGGCGAAGACGGCTGCTCCGACCCGGTCCGGGACACCGAGCTTGGCGATGATGGCGGACACGTGCGACTTGATGGTGGCCTCGCTCAGGTTCAGCCGGTTGGCGATCTGCTTGTTGGTCAGGGCCTCGCTGATGAGTGCCAGGACCTCCAGCTCACGGGCGGACAGGGTGACACCGAAGGGGAGGGGGGAGGCCTCTTTTCTGCTGAAGGAGGGCGGGGTGGTGCTCCCGGAGCCGGGCGAGGTGGGTTGAAGGCGCTCGCTGAGCACTGCCGAGGACTTAGGGGTGAGGACGATGTTGCCCGCCACCGCCTGCTTGATGGCGCCGGCCAGGGCGTCGACGTCGTCCTCCTTGGCCACGAAGCCGCGGACACCGGCGGCGAAGGCCTCGTTCGAGATCGAGTCGGCGATGAGCGTGCTCAGGATGATGATGGCCAGCTCGGGGTTCTCCTCATGGAGGGTCTTCGCCAGGGTGAGGCCGTCGAGCCGGGGCATCTGGACGTCGAGGAGGACGGCCTGGACCGGCTCCGTCTCGGTGGAGTGGATCAGGTCCAGCGCCTCCTGGCCGTCCTGAGCCGTCCAGGCCACGGAGATGCCCTCCTCGGTGGAGAGCAGCTGGGCCAGGGTGCGGCGTACCAAGGGGTCGTCGTCGGCGATACCGATGCGGATCATGGCAGTTCCTCCAAGGGGGCGGGGCTCGTGGTTGGCGCGGAGGGCACGGTGGCGGAGACCATCCAGGTCATATTCTCCTCCATGGTCTCCAGAGTGCCTCCGATAGCGGTGACGCGTTCGCGCATGCCGAGGATTCCGGCGCCGGATGAGGGCAGGTCGTGGGTCGTGGAAACCCCGTTGGTCATCACCAGGTGCACCTTGCTCTCGCTCTGGATGAGGGAGGCGGTCACCGGGCGGCGTGGGTCGCCATGACGCAGGACGTTGGCCCCCATCTCACGGCAGACCCGGGACAGGGTGGTGGCCTGGAGACGGCTGCAGGGCGCCGTGGCGGTGCACTGGAAGGTGACGGAGAACCCGGAGGCGGAGAGGTCGTCGACGATGGCCCGCACGGCGCCCTCCAGATCCGTGGTCACCGTGCCCAGTCCGCCCTCGGCGCTGTCGTCGTCGCTGTCGTTGCGGCGCAGGGCGCGCAGAATGAGGCGGAGCTCGTGGAGCGCGTCAGCGGCGGTGGCCTCGATGGCGGCGAACTCCTCGCGAGCACGGTCGGGGGAGAGCTCCTTGCTGGCGGCCAGCTTGGCCCGTAGGGCTGTTTGGGACATGGAGTAGGCGACGAGATCGTGCATCTCCCGGGCCACCTCGTTGCGGATGGCCTCCAGCTGCCCGGACACCGCGGAGACCTCGCTGCGCCAGGAGTTCACGGTGACGCGGACCAGGAGTCCTGCTGGAAGTGCAATAACGAGGTCAAACAGCATGGAAGCGAAGTACGCGCCGTCCCCGGTGGCTAGCAGCACGATGACGGGTGGGGTGAGGGCGAGGGAGGCAGCGAGCCTCAGGGGGAGAAAGCGGCCCATGAGGAAGGCGGAGACGGCGTCGGTGATGGTCAGATCGCCGGTCTTAGCGACAGGGGCCAAGCCGAGTGCTATCCACACGATGAGGTAGCCGATCGATCCGAGGCGGGGGCGCAGGGGCGTCACCGTCGTTGTCAGGAGCGCCAGCGTCAGGAAGACGATCCGCTCCGGAACGACCGAGCCCCGCAGAGTCAGCATGAGGATGAGGTTCGCCGTCCCGAAGACCACCGCTACGGCGATGTACAGCCAGGGCTGAGCTGATGCGTACTGCCAGTCCTCCGAGGACGGCCATGAAAGCCGCGTTTGTCTGATGTTCCTATCAGTCTTATTCCCTCGGAGCACATATTTATTGTTGGTGGAGGTAACGAAGAAATCAAGGTGGCGGAAACCTCAAAGAATGGGGTGAGGGATGGGGTGAGTGTCAGGTGTCACGAGCTCCTGCCCCAGTGCGCTCTCATCCGTCACCAGGGGCGTGAGCGCTGGGTTCTCCGCACGCCCGGCATGCCAGCCGCCCTGGCGGATCCGCTGGGGGAGTGACGGTGTCAGGTCGGTGAAGCGGGTTGATTCCACGAGGCTCTTCCACTCCGTAACCGCGCAATTCGTTGCCGCGCAATTCGTCGTTGTCAAGGACACAGCCTGATCTGCTGTACTGATCTTTGTCAGCCAGGCCCTAAAGGCGGTGATGTTTCCCGGGGCTCCCCACCAGGTTGCGCGGTCCGTGTCGCTGCGCAGGTGCTCGGGCCGGTCGGGACGACCAAGGGCCTCTCGCATGATCGTGAAGAGGTCCACGATCTGACATGCCTCCCGTGCGGCTGTGGCGATCGCCCCGTCCAGGGCTGAGTCGCACCCCAAGCCGCAGGCGACGATCTGCTCAGACGGCTTAATGATCGCGCACATGATGACGCTCAGCTCCCGGCAGCGCGACGGCATCTCCAGCGTCACGAGCTCGGCTCCCCGGTCACACAGCGGTGCGATCACCGATTGCAGCGGGCCCAGTGCTGATCGGGCCTGGGCGAGGGGAAGGCGCCGTACTCCCTGGCACAGGTACCAGCCGCGCATCGCTGCATCGCGCTCGATCAGTTCCCGCAGACCGCGGGTGCGGCAGAACTCGACGCTCGGTCCGGCCGCGGCTCCGGAGGGTCCCGCATCAGGGAAGAGCGGTGGCGGGCCGAGACGGTCCTGGGCCGCGACCGCCCAGCGCTCCACGACCTCGCCCGCAGCCCGCAGCAGAGTCTCGTCGCGGCGCTGCCCGCAGGCGCCGACGGCGTGCATGGTGAAGGGCCCCTCCTCCTGGCCGTCACCGGTGAGGAGTGCTCCAACGGACCACAGCAGACGCCGCCCGGCCCGCGGGGGCGTGACATGAAGGGTGCGGACGATTCCTGAGCCCGGCTCCAGGACGCAACGGATATCAGGCACAGGAGCCCTCGGAGGTGCAGAGCCCGAGCAGGGTCTCGAGTTGGCCGGTGGTGAAACGCCGCATCATGGGCAGTCGCCCGCCCCAGCGGCGTTCGATCCGACGGATGACTCGCTGCGTGCCTCCGCCGGGCAGCGGAATCGAGGTCGGCAGGCCCCACCGGCTGACGACCTCGGTGGGCTCTGCGGAGCCGAGCGGCCACAGCTCGGCCAGCACCTCCGACCTCCCCCATTCGCGGTGGCCGTTCAGCACGAGGTGGGCCCAGGGCCCCATGAGGGCGCTGAGAGCCTCGTTCTTGCGCACTCCTGCGACCATGGACAGCTCGGTGGCGATGAACCATACGGGTGAGGGGGCGCTGCCCCGGCCCTTGAGGCTCAGCCCCCGATGCGTCATGGTCGAGGCGAAGGCGATGCGGTGGAGCAGGTCGGGGTCCGCGCCGTCGGTGAGAGCATCGAGCCCCTCCCGAAGCCGGGAGACGAGCATGCGGGCCTCCCACTCCGAGGCGGCGAGGCTCGAGGGGGTGCACACGGTGCTCACCAGCGCCCGGCTGAGTGCCTCCAGGGCGCCCTCCCTGGCCAGGGTCAGAGGCAGCGTGGTCAGGAGGTCGGGGTCGAGCCATGCGCGATCGGCCTCGAGCGCCGCCCCGACGACGAGGCTGCGGGCTCGTTCCCCGTCGAACCCGACGAGCTGATGATCGAAGCAGGCCCCGCTGCTCGACTCCGAGCCGGTGCCCAGCGTGGTCGGGACCAGGGTGAGGCGGCGCCGTCGGCCGATCCCGGCCAGCGGAATGAGCCCGCACCGGTCGGCGGCCTGCTCCAGGTGGTCGACCAGCGCTGGACGTTCCGCCGTGAGGGCGGCGAGCTTGGCCAGATCCATGGTGGCGCCGCCACCGATCGCGATCACCTCACGCGGATCGGTCCGCTCGATGGCCTGCGCGACCTCCCTGACTCCTCCGAGCCCGGTGGCGCCGTCGACCGGGATGACCGGAAGACGGGAGGGCAGCCCGGGAAGAGCATGGTCCACCACCGCTGCGTCGATGATCGCCAGCTCAGTGCGCGGGGACAGCGTGCGCGACCAGGAACCGGTGCCGAGCTCGGGTCCGGTTGGCAGCAGCAGGGACGATGTCTTCATGCGGCGACCGTTCCCCGACCCGCGAGGACCGATGAGACGGCGTCCTGGACCCGGTCCATGAGACGGTCCAGGTCGCGCGCATCGTAGACGAGGGCGGGCACCAGCTGGAAGCTGCTCGGACCAGGCTGAACAATGGCGCCGTTGCGGCGGCACTGATCGATGATGCGGGTGATGGTCTGGCCGTCGGCATCGGGAAGCTGAACCGAGCGGAAGCAGCCCAGCCCCGTGGTGCTGGAGCCGGGGATCCGCTCGGCCAGGGCGTCGAGACGCTCATCGAGCTGCCGGGCGACGGCGCGTCCACGGGACAGGACGTCCTCGTTCTCAAAGGCCTCAAGGGTGGCCAGGATGGCGGCGCAGGACGCCGGGCTGCCCGCCTGCGTCTCACCGTGCATGAACGGGGAGTCCGCCGAGTCCAGCGCCTCGGTCACCCGCGTTGCCAGAAGGATCGCGGAGGCGGCCTGGGTGCCGTTGGTCAGTCCCTTGGAGGTGACGAGGACGTCGGGGCTCTCCGCCCAGGTCTCACTGGCGAACATCGGTCCTGTGCGGCCGAATCCGGTGGCGACCTCGTCGGCCACCAGGAGATAGCCGTGCCGGCGGCGACCCTCCAGGACCGTGGAGAGGAACTCGGAGCCCACGACGTGAGTGCCCGAGCCCTGTACCGGTTCAAGAACGACAGCGGCGACGCGGTCCCCCTCTCGCTCCAGCAGACGGGCGAGGTCCTGGGGACGGCGATGGTCGATATGCCGCACGGAACGGCCATCGACCCCGTAGATCCTCTGCCCCAGGTTCTCTCCGGTCAGAGACATGGCCCCCAGAGTCGTTCCGTGGTAGGAGCCCTTGAGGGAGACGATGATCGTGCGACTCGGCTCGCCGCAGACGACCTGGTACTGACGGACCATCTTGATGACGCTGTCCAGTGCGGCCGATCCCGACGTCGCATGGACGACTCGACGATAGTGATCGGCCCCTGCTGCGGCGAGCAGGCGGTGCCCGGTGCGTTCGGCCCAGGTGTGGGAACCGCGGAAGTGAGTGAAGTAGGAGGCCTCCAGGAGAGCGGCGTGAACCGCGTCGGCCACGCCTCGGTGCCCGTACCCCAACGGAACGTTCCATAAACCGGAGATCCCGTCGAGGCAGTGGCTGCCGTCGGCGTAGGTGATCGCCGTCCCGTAGGCCCGGGTGGGCTGGGGTGAGGAGGAGAAGGTGCTCGGAGGAGTGAAGAACTCGGTGGTGACAGACATGGAAGGAAGGCCTCGTGGTGTAGTCGACTAGGGTTTGCGGGCGACCAGAAGCACCCCGGAGTGGTCCGGCATCGCCTGGTCGGGAGTGGAGTGGCGCTCCACGATCGTCAGCCCGAGCCGGGTGCAGGCCTCACTGATCCAGGACGAGGGGACCAGGTGCAGCTCGGAGACGTAGCACTCCTCGCCCCATCTGAGAATGCTGCGACGGCGGCCGCGGGCCTGATCGAGCTCCTCAGTCAGGGAGATGCCGGGCTGGATCTCGATCGTCGTCGTGCCCTCCGCGGCGATGTCGTCCGTGGAGACGATGAGCAGTCCGCCAGGGGCGAGGCTGCGCGCGGAGCACTCGAGGGCCCCGAGCCGCTGCTCGGCGTCGAGCTGAGTGATGGAGGCCGTGGGCAGGCAGACGGCCTTGAAGCGCTCCGTGAAGGAGAAGGAGCTCATGTCCGCCTCCTGCACCTCGATGCGTGCGGCCAGGTCTCCGGGAGCATCGGCGGCCGAGTCCTGCTCGGCGATACGGGAGCGCAGGACCTCAAGCATGTCGGGGCTCAGATCGGTGGCCAGGATCCGGTAGCCGGCCTGTGCCATCGGCAGCGTGACCCGACCCGAGCCGCAGGCGAGCTCGAGGATGCGCAGATCCGCCAGATCCGGGCTCAGATGGTTCTCCAGCGTCTCCAGGATCAGTGCGATCTCGGTGTCGTCGTGGGCGGACAAGGCGTGATAGCGCTGAGCCCCCAGGCCGCTGTACAGGGGGGAGAGAACCGGGCTACGCACTGCAGACCACCTCCCGTGGGCTGATGAGGCCGGCCTCGGACAGGGAGGCGACGGCGTGGTAGATGGTCGACGGCGGAAGATCGAGGACGTGGGCGAGGTCGGTGTCGTTAGGTAGCGTCATGAGCGTCTCCAGGATCGTGGCCAGGGTGGTCGATACGGACAGCATTCGGCCGTTGCCGGGGATCAGGCAGCGGATTCCCGCGCGGGAGCGCACGATGATAGGTGCGTCAGCCGGTTCGACCGGGGTCTGCGGGCTCGTCTCCGACAGACGCATGCCCAGGCCGGAGATCTCGACCGGCTCCTCCTGCAGGGTGTGCAGTGTGGTGAGTGCGTTGATGATGGTGAGGTAGCGGGGCAGCCAGGCGCGGTCGCCCCGGTCCCGCTGCGCCGGGCTGCGGTCGGTGCCGGGCAGGTGGTGGTGCACCCCGGTGGAGGACACCGTCAGGCGGGTCTGCGGCACGGTGCCGGTCGTCAGCGCGTCGGCATCCTCCAGGACCGTCATCGGGTGGATGAGCTGAGCCGGGACGCATCCGGTGGTGATGGCTGCGTCGGCGTCCTGAAGGAAGAGCTCCCACTCCTCCCGGGTGGCCAGACGGATGAGGGTCGGGCCGGCCACGGGGAGGAACGCGGCCAGGGAGTAGTCCATGACTGCGATCTCCATGGCTCCGTCGATGACCAGCAGCTCGCAGTCCCGGGCGAGGTCTCCTTCCCGGACGACGATCTCGTGGCCGGCGGCGGGTGCGGAGATGGGCTGCGGGGTGATGACCAGTGCCGACGGCGGCAGCTCGGAGGGGGTGTAGCGGGTGCCGTCGTCGAGCCAGACGGCGGCCCGATCACCTCGGGCGCCGACCAGGTAACGCCGAAGATCGGCCATCGCCTGAGAGGCGCGCTTGGCGGTCATCAGTCCTCCTCGTCGTCGGAGTACAGGCTTCCTCCGGGAAGCACTGGACCGAGCTGGTGGCGGATGACGCGTGCGAGCGGCTGGTACACCTTCTGAGAGGTGATCCTGCCGGTCGTCCCCGGGGTGAGCTCCACGTCCGACTCGACGACCAGGCAGGTCCCGGGCGGCATCTGTGCGTCGGAGAGCAGGGGCGAGACGGCCCGGAGCGGGACCGTGCAGTTCTCGGTGGCGACGACGGTCCCCTGCCCGAGGGCGGGGCCTGTCAGGAGCCCTGAGCGGTGGAAGGAGACCTTCGTTCCGGTCGTCACCGGGGCCGAGCCCGCGGCGTCCCCGGTCAGAGCGACCGCGCGGTGGCTACCGGTGGCCTGGAACCCCAGGGAGGTGGTGGTGCCGATCGGGGTGAGCAGGACCAGAACGGCTGCGGAGAAGCCGGTCACGAACAGTCGGATCTGCTGGGTGCGCTTCAAGCCGCGCAGCCCGTGGATCATCTTGACCAGGGCGTTCATGAGGCAGAACCCGATGAGCATGCTCAGCATGATTCGGCCTCCGGCGCCACCGCGAAGCAGGTTCGGCGCGATCGCCGTGACGGCGGTCCAGACGATGACCAGGGGTGTGACCAGGCAACCCACCCCGAACAGCGCGACCCACAGGGGCTCGTGCGGCTCCGGGATGCCGGCGACCCGATTGCGCAGCGCCTGGATGGAGCGCTGCCTGAGACCGGACTGGTTGGTGAACCCGACCAGGGCCACGTAGCCGTCCAGACGGAGGAACGGAATGAGGTTGCTGAGCGCCACGAGGTAGGTGCTGGCCCCGTACCAGGTGAGGAAGGCGTGCTCCCCACCCAGCAGGAGGTTCGCGATCAGGGCGATGGCCCCGATGCTCGTCTGGATGACGATGCCGGCGAAGGCGACCGCAACCCTGTCCTTACGGGGAAGCAACCACGCCTCGGTGACGTCGCAGAAGGCCGCCGGGGAGAAGTAGAACAGCATGATCCCCATGCGGTGAGGCATGCCGCCGCAGGCGGTGAGGGTCAGTCCATGAGCAAGCTCATGAATGGCGGTTGTCAGGGTGAGGGCCAGCAGCAGAGCGCCGTAGGTGCCCAGCGTCAGCGGCTGGAACAAGGTGCTGTTCGGGTTCCCGGCGAGGGAGAGCAGCGCGGGGATCCCCAGGATCGCGATGACCAGCGGGACCCAGCGCAGGAAGGTCTTCCTCAACGCCCTCACGACCGGGGCCGCCTTGATGAAGAAGGCCTCAGGGCGGTTGAAGCAGAGCTTGAGGATGAGCGGTCCGTCGTTGTCGACGCTCCACAGCGGCTTCTGCTCCGTGGAGTCCATCTCGTAATCGGCCACGACCAGGCCGTACTTGCTGACGGCGTCGAGAGCGTGATCGACATCGGAGGGCTGCCACTGCGGTGGCATCTGCTCCAGAAGATCCGTCTTGGTCAGTGGCCCCTTGGTCTTGAGGGTCACCAGCAGCTCGCCGAGCTGTTCGCCGACTCCGAGGAGCTTGTTGTCTGGGGTGCGAACCGCCCACCCGTCTCCGGCCTGAGGGCGGACGACGGCGACGTCTCGGTGCAGCCGGAGAGCTCCTCGGGGGCGAGAGAGCACATCCTGCTCAGGCACGTAGATCACCCATCTTCGTCACTGCGGTGGCGATGATGGACAGACCGACCGTCCAGGCCACGAGGAGTCCCGCGGCCAGCGGAGCCGACATGTCGCCGACGGCCGTGGCGTCCTTGATGAGCGTGAGCTGGAGGCCGCCGGGCAGGTACTGGCCCAGGTCGTTGGGCAGGGCGCGCACGATGGCCGGCTCGATGTAGGTGGTCCAGGCGACCAGGAGGAGGATGACCGGCAGCGTGCGGCGCAGCAGCCAGCCGAAGCAGGTCCCCCACGGGGCGGCCAGGGCGCTGACGGCGATGATGCCGACGACGGTGCTGACGAGATCCTCGTTCATCGTGATGCTCAGGTCACGCTGGTGGAAGATCACGAAGGTGGGAATGGTGGAGCTCAGGGCGCCGATGAGGCCGAAGAGCAGGCCGGCCGGCAAGGAGGCCAGGGCGTGGCCGGCAACGAGCCTGCCGACGCCGCGGTGCTGGGTGACTCGGGCCGCCACAGTGGCGTCGCGGAACTCGGTCGTCACCTGGGTGGCTCCCCACAGGGTGGACACCAGCAGGACGGAGAATCCGATGCGAATGAGTCGCAGGGCCACGGAGTCGACGGCGGCCTGGTTGGACAGGTCGATCTCGCTGAGGAACTTGCTGGCGTCGAAGATCGTGGCGAAGCTGCTCAGAGCGATCCCGATCACGAGGAACCACTTCAAGGAGGCCTCGGTGAGCCCTCGGCGAGTCAGAGCCCACAAGGAGCGGAACACGGACAAGCCGCTGGGGCTGGGGGCCGGCGTGGCCAGGGCCCGACCGGAGGTGATGGTCTGCGCGGAGGAAAGGACGTTGGTGGTCATGCTGCACGGCTCCTGGAGGTGGTGGAAGAGACAAGGTTGAGGTAGGCGTCCTCGAGCGTGGGGCCACCGTGGTGGCGCAGCTCGTCGAGGGAGCCGTTGAAGAGGCAGCGGCGCTTGATGACGACGATGCTGTCGACCATGCGCTCGACCTCGGCGAGAATGTGGCTCGAGATGAGCAGGGCGCCGCCGGAGTCGATGTGCTGCTGGAGCACGCGGCGCAGCCAGTGGGCGCCCTCGATGTCCAGACCATTGGTCGGCTCGTCCAGAACGAGGAGCTGCGGCCGCCCCGCCATGGCGGTGGCCAGGTTGACCCGCTTGCGCTCGCCCGTGGACAGGTCCTTGATCCGGCGACGCATCAGAGGATCGAGATCGAACTCGTCGACGATGCTGTCCATCTCGTCGCGTGACAGGCCGGCCGCGAGCCGGTGGTTGACGAGGTGGTTGTGGACCGTGTGGCTGGTGGGCAGCCCGGTGTTGTCGAATGCGAAGCCGATGTGGTGGGCCGCATCGGGAATGGCCAGGGGTGCGTGGCCGAACACGGAGACGCTGCCCGACGTGGGGCGAAGAAGGCCGTGGACGGCTCGCAGCGTCGTGGTCTTGCCGGCACCGTTGGGGCCGAGGAGCCCAAGAGACTGTCCGGGCTCAATGGTGAAGGTGACGTTGTCCACCGCAGTGGTGGACCGGTAGCGCTTGGTGAGATGGCTGATCTCTAGGAGTGGCTTCAGGTTCATGGTGTGTTCTCCTTACGGCGACTGAGCTGCTCCGGGCCGCTCGGGTCGCGTGGGGCCGAGGGGGTCGCGGTGGGTCAGATGAGCGCGATGAGGGCGCCGAGTCCGAACAGGACACCGAGAGCGGCTGCGGAGTCCTTCCAGTCAGGTGCATCGAGTGACTCGAACTCAGTGATCTCGGTATCGAGGTTCATGGGTTTGTCCATGGGGGTCTCCTTACGTGGTGAGGTGCCGGGGAGGCATTCGATGTGATGTCACTACTCCACCGGAAAATCACTGTTTCCGGATCGCCTGGTCGGGCGCTTGGGGCTCATCCGATGGGCTAGTCCGATTGACTGAGCAGTGGGTCATGGGAGGGACTGACGGCAGGGGGCCTACACTGTCGTCGAGGGGCTCAGGGACAGGACGACCTTTCCCGAGCGCTCGCGGGAACCGAAGGCCTCCAGCAGGAAGTCGTCGATGTCGTCCCGGGGGTGGATGGCGCTGGGATCCAGCGGGATCGAGCCGGCCTGGGCCAGCTCGAGGGCGTGAAGCAGGTCCTCTCGGGTACCCAGGCAGTTACCCATGAGGGTGAGGTTCGCCGTGATGATCCTGGCGATGAGCTCCCCCGGTGATCCGCACGATCCGACCCCGTCCATGAGTGGGTGCTGGTGCAGCATCCCGCAGGTGATGTAGGTGCCGGCCATCTCCAGGGAGGCGACGGCCCCGGCGAGGTTGAGGTCGCAGAAGGGATCGATGACGTGACTGACCCGGATCTCGGTCGCCGCGGGATCCTCCAGACCGGGATGCCTGCGCTCGTTGGGGAGAAGAGGAGTATCCGGTTTCGAAGACACCACCCAGCACGAGGCGCCGATCGCCCGGAGCTGGTGGCGCACGGCCATCGACGTCGAGCTGGTGGCGGCGGTGACCAGGACCCGGGACTGCGGCCCGACTCCCGACCTGCGGATCATCGCGGCGGCGGTCTGGTGGCACAGGCCGAAGGCAGCGGCCTGCGGCGTCGTCATCCACGAGGGCACGGCAACGAGCTGGGACTCGTGGACGAGCAGAACGCCCCGGGACGCCGTGTTGGTGACGACGCCGGGTGCGGCTCCTTCGGCGGCCTCGGGGTAGGCCGAGCAGGCCATCACCCGCTGTCCCGGAGTGACGCGGCAGTCCGGTGAGGCGGCCAGGACGGTGCCGCAGAACTCGGAGCCGAAGGCGGTCAGGGAGGGCTCGTTCGCGGGACCGCGGTGAACCGCCTGAGGATCGGTCCCCTGCAGGATGAGTGAGCGGTCGCGGTAGTTGCATGACAGGGCGTCAACGCGGACAACGACCTTTCCGGAGAGGGTGAGAACCCTGTCCTCGAGGCGACGGCTCTCCACCTGAACGGGCACAGCCCGGATCTCACGTCCATACAGTGAGATCCCGGCTGTGTCGGTACCAGTGAGGAAGACGGCTGGGCACTTCATCGGCTGGTGATCTGCTTGTTTCCTCGAACGAAGGTCCAGATGGAGCCGATGCTCAGGCCTCCACCGAGCCCTGTCAGCGCGATCTGAAGCGATCCGCTCAGCTGGATGAGTGCGATGGCGGCGATGATGATGCCGGCGACGACTCCGACGACGGTGAGAGCAAGACGCATGATGGGGTTCCTTTCAGTGACGGGTGACCACGGATGCGGTCGGGTTGGGGAAAGAGGTCGTTAAGGACAAGGCGGTCCGCAGGAGGTGGAGAGCCGCGAGGGCGCCTGTGACGCCGTCGGCCGAGTCCCCCTTGAGGGACAGGCCCGGATCGTCGACGACGCCGATGGTGCTCGGCGTGCAGATGACCAGGTCATCGGCCAGGCACTCCAGGGCCACCTGCTCGACGTCGGGCAGCGGGGAGCCGGCCAGGCGCAGGACGCTGAGGGCCAGCAGGCTGCCGATGGCGCCGTTGCGCACACTCGACCCGGCGGTGCTCGCCGAGGGGGCGGGACGCATGGACTCCTTCAGGTCGGTGGGCACGGTGAGCTCGGTGAGCCCTTCGAGTGCGGCGACGACGGCGAGCCAGCCGAGTCGGCCGTCGAGCCCGCCGGCCTGCGGTGGGACGAGCGTGGCCAGCTGCGCCGCGTCCTGGATCAGGAGCGAGCGGGCCCGGTGCCGTGACCCGGGGATGAAGGACAGAAGGTCCGCCAGCAGCCAGAACACGGCCTGTCCGGTGGCTCCCTCCCACATGCCCGGTCGGGCTGGTGGCTCAGGGCGGTCCAGACGCCTGGCCGCCTCCTGGATGATGGCCTCCGCTTCGTGGCGGGGCAGGTCGCCGGTGTGGGCCAGCAGGCAGGCGATGGCCCCCGTTCCCGCTGTGCCGGTCATCAGCCCGGGACTGTGGCTCAGGGCGTCGTCGGGGTGAGAGGGGCTCAGGCCGAGCCGGCTGAACACGGTGGCCAGGGTGCGCAGGCAGGCGTCGAGGGCGGGAGCCGGGCCGACGTCGCCGGAGAAGGCCCCGGTGCCGGAGGTCGTCCCGACCGGTGCGGGGGACGGGTGTGGCCGCTCCTGGTGCGTGTCGAGGGCGGCGATGATGGCGTCCAGGGTCGGTTCGACAGTGCTGCGGCCGGTCACCCCGGGGGCGTCGGGTGGCACGGGCGTGAGGGCCAGCAGGCGCCCGGCCGCCGCCTCGATGAGGTCTGCGCAGGATGGATGACGGCGCCGTGCCTGGTGGGCCAGGGCCCGAATACGTGCCGGGCCGAGCCGGATTCCCCGCTTGGAACGCACGAACATCGACAGGGTCATAATGTCGAAGGAGTACCAGTCGACCGTTGTTCCGTGGATGTTGGGCGGCGGCGTGTAGTCAATGGCCGCCATCGCCAGCTCATCATCGGAGTCCGCGCATGAGGCGGCTTCCAGGTCGAAGAAGATGATGCGGTCGTCAGCAAGAAGAATGTTGTTCTCGTGGACGTCGTTGAGTACGACGCCGCAGTCGTGCACCGCCTCGAGCTCCCGGCGGATCGTCTCGAGAGTGGTGCGTGCCCACTCCTCATAGGCGGGGGTCGACTGCTCGCGCAGGCGTCGGTTGCGTTCACGCATCAGCGTGACGCCGTCGATCATCTCGCGAATGAGATAGGCGTGGCTGGTGCCGTCGACCTGCTCGAGGAAGGCGCGTCCCTGCAGCCTGCGCAGGATCTCGGCCTCGTGCCGGATCCTCCACACGGCATCATGGTGGAGCCGGTCGATCCCGGCGTGGGGACGTCCCTCCTTGACCAGGACGGTGGCACCCGTGGAATGCATCTGTCCGGCATAGACTCCTCCGCCCGCGTGATGGGCGAGGGCGTGCGTCAGCGTGCATGGCAGGTGTGATGAGCGGTTGGCGCGGCGGTGCCGACCGGGCCCGGTCCATGCCGGCCACGTCACCCAGTCCGGGATGTGGAGGCCGGGACGCCGCGTGTCTGCGATGAGCTCGCCGTCGGGACCGTGAATGGCCAGACGGCGAATGCCGTCGGCGTCGGTGCAGTACATGGGGGTGAAAGCGCCCCACCTGACGAAGACCGGGGCGTCCCCGCACCTGAGGTCGGTGAGAATATCCGGTCCGTGCATGTGGCGAAGCGCGTGGAGCAGAATGTTGACGATCCTCCCGCATTCCTCCTCATCGCGGGGGTAGAGGCAGCAGAACTTGCCGGCCGCTGAGCGGGAGACGTTCTTCGAGAGCTTGAAGGCCAGCATCTCGCGTGTCGGTGTGAACTTGAATCCTATGGAGTTCTGCCGGCATATCTCAGAGACGATGTCGAGCGCGTGATCGGCCTCATCCAGAACCGTCGAGATGTGGATCTTCCATCCCTCGTCGGGAAGCTCGGCGTCCGTGGGGAAGTAGAACTTCCACTGATCGTTCTCCGTGACCTCCCAGCCCTCCGGGGTGGTGCCGTCCCAGATGCGGAACGGTGAGGCCGGAACGGTTGTCGGGGAGAAGGCGGAGTCGCCCTCATGCTCGGTCAGTGCGATTTCTCCAAGATTCACGGGGTGCCTCCTTTCTCGGCGTTCTGAACGGTGGTGTGTGGTGATGAGACTGCATGGTGGGGGCGCCGCACTGGGAACCCGCCCGGGGCGCCCCCACCATGCCGACCTCAGGCGTCTCAGGTCAGGGCGACGGCGACGCTGACACCGCCGGCGAAGGAGATCGAGGCGATGGCGACGTCGTCCCAACCGGGGGCGTCCATCGACTCCAGCTCCTCGGCGTCGAGCTCGGTGTTCTTCTTGATGTTCTTGGCCATGGTGTTCCTTTCGGTGTGGCGGGGGTGAGTTCCCCGGGTTGTGGTTGTCCGTCCTCTTGGATGTCATGTGAGGCTCGGTGTGCCTCCGGATCGGATGACTGAAATGAAACTCCTGTTCGCGGCGTCCCAAATCGGTGAAACGGTCGGGTCGGTCGACTGATATCTGACGGCTGGTTGGGGGAGGCGGTGCGGGATGGGGTGGCGTGGGGCCGCCGTCTCAGTCGTCCTGCTGACACGCTCATCCGGATCTCTGGGCCGACTGATGTGCTGCAGCCGCTGGTCGGACGGCGATCCGGGCCTCGGCTCGCCGTCGGGCCTCGACGCGAAGACCCGCCCCGCCCGTGTATCAGACGTGAAGAGACGCGGGCGGGGCGGGGGTGAGGAGCTCGGAGGTGGGTTTAGAGATCCCCGACCTTCTGAAGGCGCTGGAGGCTGAGCCAGCCCACCGGGATCGGGATCCAGAAGGTCACCAGGCGGTAGACGATCGCCGTGGACAGCGCCACCCCGTAGGGGACGCCGGCGGCGACGAGCCCGGCGGTCAGGGCGAGCTCGACCGGCCCGATACCGCCGGGGGAGGGCACGATCGAGCCCACCGTGTTGGAGGCCAGGTAGGTGATGGCCAGGACCGCGAAGGGCACCGTGTAGCCGAAGGCCCACAGGCTCGCACTGAAGGACAGGATGTAGGACAGGGTCAGCATGAGCGCGCCGCCGACCCCCAGCACCAGGCGCATCGGGTTGGACATGACCCACACGAGCCGCGGCCACACCTGGCGGTAGGTGGGCTCGATCTTGGCCCAGGCCCAGGTGCGCGCCTTGGGGATGGTCAGGACCACCGCCGCCACCACGACGACGGCGCCCGCGGCGACCAGCACCCAGCCGGACGGCAGGGTCAGTCCGGTCGACTGGCCGGTCATGGCCGCCAGCACCACGAGCAGCACCACGGTGACGACGAACTGGACCACCTGGACCAGGGCCACCGTGGCCACGCCGACCGCGGTGGGCACCCCCTTGCGGTTGAGGAAGCGCAGGTTGATGGCCGCCCCGCCCACACCGGCCGGGGCCACGAGTGAGACGACGGCGCTGGCCAGGTGCACCTCGGTGGAGCGCCACAGGGAGAGCCGCTCGGGGCTGAAGGCCACCAGCGTGAGCCCCGCGCCCACGTAGGTCGCCACCGAGAAGAACAGGGCCGCCAGCATCCACCAGATGTTGGCCTGCGAGACGGCCGCGGAGACCTGCTGGAAGTCCAGCTGGGCCAACAGTGTCCACACCGCCACCAGGGCCACCACGGCCATGAGGACGGTGCGCGTGGAGAAGCGGTTGAGGCGGGCCGGCTCGGCGTCGGCCGTGGGGGTCAGCGCCACGAGGGCGTCGCGCAGATCCTGGAGGACCTGCCGGCTCGCTCCGCGCCGCCCCATGACCTCGCGGGTCTGACGCGGCAGCACCACCCGCTGGAGCATGGGGGCGATCGAGGCCAGCTGCGCGGTGGTCAGTGAGCGGGAGGCGGCGTCGATGGCCCGCTGGGCACCGACCGCCAGCGCCGTCAGCGCCAGGGCCTGAGCCAGGTCCACGCGGCGGGAGAGCTCGGTGGAGATCGTCTCGCCCGAGGCCCAGTCCAGGAGCCACAGCCGCCCGGACTCGTCGACGACGACGCTCGAGGCGTCGATGCTGCCGTGCGCCAGCCCCGCGGCGTGAGCGCGCTGGAGCTGGCTCCACAGCTGGTCCAGGACGTCGTCGTCCACCTCGGCCCCCAGGTCGCTGATGGACCGGGCGCCCACGACGTGGTCGGTCACCAGCAGCACGGACTCGGCGGCCTCGGCCATCCCCAGCAGGCCGGGGGTGCGCACGCGGGCGCGGCGGGCCTCCATCGTCATGAGGGCGGCGTGCTCGGCGGCCGGGCGCAGGGACAGGTCGCGGGTGGGGGACAGGCCCCGAACGCGGATCTGGTCCCAGATGTTGGAGAGGAATCCGGCCACCTGCCGGTCGGCGTCGAGGAGGGTGACGTTGTGACGCTCACCGGCCGAGTCCCACACGGCGTACATGCGGTGGACCGAGGGGCGCTCCTGGGACAGGGCCTCGCTGGAGGCCTCGGCCAGGACGGCGGCCAGGTCGACGTCGGTGGCCGGCCTGATCGTGTTCGCGCCCGCCGGCGCCCCGGTGCCCCCGGTCCCGGCCGTGTCCAACGGCGTCGAGTCGAGGGGGGAGGCGGTCTCGCCGCTCGATGAGCCGGTGGGGGCGTCGGTGACCTGCGCGTCGGTGGGGGCGGAGGCGTCGTCTTTGGTGGGCTCGAGGCCCGCCGGCTCCTGCGGGGCCGGATCCAGCGGGTTCTCGCTCACCTGCTCACGAACCTGCTCACGAACCTGCTCGGTGTAGCCCAGGGGGG
>ERZ773213.702-NODE-702-length-19265-cov-34.999688_pt1 | contig 19265 bp, 14 predicted proteins | sample MGYA00580996_ERZ773213 | MGnify/ENA primary metagenome ERZ773213 (study PRJEB29015, sample SAMEA2738152) | human oral metagenome | biome: human oral; feature: human-associated habitat; material: saliva | place: China | collected 2197 ...
AAGGTAAACCTTTTATGCAGCCGCTAGCGGTCATATAATTTCTGCGCGTGAGCACTCACTGCCAGCAAGCTAACGCACTCCCCTGCCAGTCGGGCCAGGTTAAGACCGCACATTCCCACGGCCACGGCCACGACCACTCCCACGCCACTTCTTCACGCAAGCGCCTGATTGGCGCGCTGGCGGTCACCGCCCTGGTGTTTGTTGGCGAGCTGATTGCCGCCTATATTTCTGGCTCCCTATCGCTGGCCGCCGACGCCGGACACATGGCGGTGGACAGCTCTGGCTTGGTCATTGCTCTGCTGGCGGCCCACTTGAGCCTGCGCCCGCGCGACAACGCCTACACCTGGGGTTGGGCCCGTTCGGAGGTGATTGCCGCCGCCCTGCAAGCAGGCATGTTGCTGGCCATCTGCCTGATCGTGGCCTATGAGGCCGTTGAGCGACTGTGGGAAAACCAGTCCCTGCAGCCTCTGCCTATGCTGGTTATGGGTGTGGTTGGCCTGCTGGCTAACCTGATCAGCCTGGCTATTTTGGCTGGTGGACGCGGCGCCAACCTCAACATGCGCGCCGCCTTCCTGGAGGTGGCCAATGACGCCCTGGGGTCGGTGGCGGTTATTGTGGCGGCTCTGGTTGCTCTAGCAACGGGTTGGGGTAGGGCCGACGCCGTCGCCTCCTTGCTCATTGCCGCCCTGATGGCCCCGCGCGCCCTGCACCTGTTGCAGCGTTCGACGGCGATCCTGATGGAAGCTACCCCTAGCGAGCTGAATTTGGATGAACTACGCCGACACATGTGTTGCCTGCCCGGCGTCGTAAACGTGCATGACCTGCATGTTTCCAGCGTGTCCTCGGGACTGGTGGTGCTCACCGCGCATGTGCAGGTAGATGGGCAGGTCACCGCTGCTGAGCGCGACCTGATTGTGCATGACCTGTCTGAATGCGCCGCCCACCATTTCCCGGTGGAAATCGATCACGCTACCTTCCAGCTTGAAACCGCCCGCCACGCCGGCCACGAGCATCTAGAGCACTGACGCCGCCCAGCCTCCGCAGCGCGCGGTAGTGCGCACCCGGGCGCATGGCGCCGCCTGGCACGGCAGTGCCAGCTCAGCGGGCAGTCAGGTCGGCAGATCCTGGCCCAGCGCATGGTGCGGCCGGCTAGCCCGGCAGACCTGCCAGTCAGACGCGCGGTCGGGCACGCTACGCGGCGCGCCGTTTAGCCCTTGGCGGCTAGTACTTCCGGCGACTGGGCCTGGAAGAAACTGCTTTTATCTGCATCGACTGTCTTGACCGCCAAGATCTGGTACTTCTCGTTAGGCCGCTCCACCGCACCGCGCAGCACCTTCCAGGACAGGTTCACGGTTATGGCTTTGCCCGCTGGCAAGTCAGCGGTGAGCGCCAAAATAGAATCGTGCCCTTCTTGGCGCACAAATTTCAGGCCGGCGTCTTCCAAGTCAGCAGCTTTCACGACACCATCGCTTCGATCAGCGTCTTCCAAGTCAGCAGCTTTCACGACACCATCGCTTCGATTAGCGTCTTTCTGGCCGCCATCCCCACGCCCAGGTGCCACTGCGGCCGGGGTGACGGACTGGGGTTGGGGGGCGGACTGGTCTGGGCTAACACCCGTCCCGCGCACAGGTGCCACCTCAGCCTTAAAATAGTATTCTTTAGCAATATTTTTATTGCTTAACGACTGCCCTAAATTGTTTAGGCGCCTGCTGCGTACAGTAAACTCAGTTCCCGCCTTCCAAGCGGTGTTGCCATCGTTAATAATGCTTAGGGCCTTGGGCATATTGGTGAATTTAGCTGAGCGCCCGCGTTCCTTGGGCACAACCACGCTCTCATCCGCGCTGATCAGCCGCAAACTCACTGAGGCTTCACCGAATGTGCCCATAAGGGCGGCTGAGGGCGGGCATTTGGCGCATTGGGACACGACCCCTTCGGCTAGCAGTGCCTCCACGCTCGCCGCATTAGCCCCGCCCGCACTTAGGGCCTCGCTGTTGCCGGGCAGTGCGCCTTGATTTGCAGCACTTTGAGCCGTAGCAGTTGGATTGACGACGCCGTCGGCAATTTTCGCGGCCGCCTTAAGCCCTCCAGCCCCAAGTTCTCCACCCCCAAGACCGCCATGGCCCAGTTGCCCATGCCCAAGTTCTCCATGCTCGCGCCCCTGCACCAGGCCCACCAGCACTCGGCTCGCCGACAAAAACTGGTCATCGTCTAGCTTCGCAGCTCCGGCCACTTTTCCAGCAACTTTTCCGGTCCCGCCACTAACCGCACTGACACCACCAAGCGCGCCCGCAGCATCGGCGGCCAGGCCAGCTCCAGCCTCACCAACCGCGCCAACCGTCGACCCTACGGCGTCACCCACAGCGCCAACGGCGCCAGTTACGCCACCGCCCGCAGCCCCTACCGCGCCGGTTACGCCGTCGCCCACAGTCCCTAGCGCATCGCTAACCGAGCCAAAAGCCGCCCCCAGCGGAAGCGAGCTGGCCCCCTGCACTCCACTTACGCCGTCGCCGTGGCGAGAAATGCGGTAAATACCCCCAATAGTGCCCTGCCACCACACGCCATGCTTATCAATAACCCCCACCATCTGGGAAGGGTCGCCACCAGCCAGAAGGTTAGCCAGGCGCGGCAAACGCTGGCGATGCACCACGCGGCCACTATCCATATCAATCGCGCAGGCATAAACCACCGGGCCGGTGAGCACCCCAGCCGGTCCACGCGGGCGTTCACAGGTGTAAATGAGGTTATCAGCGGTAGACAGGCGCGGCACTGCCGCCGAGTAAATCCTGTTATTACGCCATTTCAGAGTGATACCCGAGGCGTCGTCGTTAACATCCCAGCGTTCCATACCCGGCGCCACCTGGGCTCGGTAGGCGGGCTTAGTGTCGGGGTACTGCGCATAGGGGTAGCCGAAAGTGCAGGCCCCCACTATCGAGTTTTGCACGCCAATCATGGAGTTTTCCGTGCCCGAAGCACCCGGGGTAAACAGCGGCCCCTCCCCCACTGCGCTGCCGTCGGCGCTGCGGTACACAATGAGTTTTTCTTGCCGATCCGCGTTATCCGAAAGCATCACATAGTCCGAGCCGTTAGGACCAAAGAAAGTGGCAGTAGCCCCGGAGCCGTGCGAAAGCTGCCCCGGTTTTTGCTTAGTGCCCCGGTCATAGCTGTGGCTCCAGATGATGCGCGGCTTGGAGGTGGAGGCGTCGGCGCCCAGCATATAGATGCCGTAGCTGGTAATAATGCTTACCCCCTGCGGACATGCGGAAATGGAATTGTCGATGCGCTCTGTGGGTGAGTATTGCTGCAGTTTGGTCAGGCGCACCACGTTGCGTTTAGGGTCAATTAGGCCGACGACGCCGCGCTCTGAAGCCACCCAGATACGTCCGTGCCAGTCGGGTACGATCCCCACCACGTGATCCTTGGGTTCAAGTTTCATGGCGTCGGTTAGGTCAATGCGCCGCGACACCCACACTTTCATGCCGTCTTGACTGTGGGAAATCCAGGTGAGGGCGTTGGTGCCATCCACCATCACCAGGTTAGAGTCGGCGTCCAGATAGGCATACACCCCACCCAGCAGCGCCCCGGTGGGGATTTCCATGGCTCCCAGCTGCGCGCCGCTGGCTGGTTCAATAATGGCTAGTTTGGGTTTGCGCACTTTGGCGTCAGAACCCAAAAACTGCGTCATTAGGGCCTGAATGTAGCCGTCTTGGCCAGCCAAAATAGTGGGGCAGGCAGCCCAGTGATTAGTGAAGGTGACTTTCCAGGTTCCACCAACGCCCGGATCGCCTGGGCCAGCAAATGGGGTGGCGTCCGAAGATTGGGCGTCACCGTGCATGGTGGCCAGACTGTTAATCCCTAGATAGGGATTTTGTTGGGCGTTGTAGCTAACCGGCATGAGTCAAATCCTAAAACTGGCCCTGCCTGCCCCTAAAATTTGGGGTCTAAAGCGCGCTTTAGAGTAGCTTGCTTAGAGCATGCCGCCTAGAGCACGCTGCTTAGAACACTCCGTTTAGAACACGCCGTCGCGGTTTTGCAGGTTAACCTGCGGTGAGCCCACCCTGCCGCGCCAGAATTGGATGTCGTCGCCGACGACGGTGCCCAGGTGCGGGGTGTTACCTTCCGAACCAGCGGTGAGGTAGTTACCGGTTTCGTGAGACCAGATCCACTCGCCCGGCTCCAGGTCCTTGAACACACCGTTGAGGCCCTTAGCCCAACCGGTGTACTTCAGGACAGCGCCAGCCAGGGCTTCTGTGGAGCCGTTAGCCAGCTTGGCGGTGTTCCAACGCTTTACGCGGGCCTGGTAAGCGGCCCAGTAGCAGGCGCGGATGTCGTCCTCATTGGTCCAGCGCGGATCCTGGGCCTTAGCGAAAGCCACCACGTCATCCCACTGCGGGGGCACAAAGCCCAGCACGCGGGCGCCCAGAGCCACGTAAATACGCTTACCAATGGTGGTTAGACCACTACGCAGCTGGTAGTTGGCAGCCTCCGCAATAGCGTTAGGGGCCAAGTCGCGGTTGTAGTGCAGGGTGATGTCATAGTGGGTGCCGTGCGAGTCGGTAGCGCAGGTGAAGTCGTTTTCGCCGCTAATACCCGGGATGCGCTTACCGGTGCCAACGTTATAGAAGGTTCCGTATGAGGTAGAGATGTTTAGATCCCGACGACGCGCGCAGCTGTTGACGTAGTCTGCGGTGGCGCTAGCCGGCTGCCAGGGGTTCTTAACATGGACTTTAATAATGTTACCTACCGTGCTACCCGCCAGAGTGTTGTTCATAGCCGGTGAGGTAGCTACGTTCATAACCCCAAACTCGAAGTTCAGCGGGTACTTGCTGAACTGGAAAGTCTTAGATCCCTTGTTACGCAGCTTGAAGAAGGAGGGGTTGGCTAGCTCGCCGGCGATACTACCGGGGGCCGCCATCCAGCCCTCCAGCACGGCGCCAGCCATAGCGTTCTGTCCCGGATACTTGGCGGGGTTAGCTTTGTAGGCAGCAAAAATCTTTTCAATGTCATCGGCAACTTCGCTGCTGATACAGCTAGACATGCTGGCAGCCAATGCGGGTGCAGTTACGGTCACTGCGGGCACAGCCCAAGCTGCGCCTTTCATTAAGGTGCGGCGGGAAGTGCTCGCGCCGCTAAGCGAGGAGGGGACAGACATATTGAGTTCTCCTGGGACCACTGGGAACGAGGGATGAGACAATCCCTCTGGGCATAGAGCGACAGCATGGGGGTGCTGCCCTAACTTCATTCTAGAGGTATAAAACCTTTACCCAGCACCTCTAGACACTGAGTTTCTCCTCATATGTGCTGTGCGGCTGCGCGTTTGGGCTAAGTTGCTGCGAATTGGACAGGTGCCACTGCAAGCTGCGTAATTAAAGCAAGGTGGGCCGGCCCGAAAAGGGCCGGCCCACACTAGACTGGCTAGTTTTTAAGCCAGGAAGTGCTTGTATGCGGGCGAATCAGTAACTTCATGACACTCATAGCCCAGATCTTGCACATGCTGGGCAAACAATTCATCGCCAGCCACGTTCTCAAATGCCACCAGTACACGCCCATAGTCAGTGCCGTAAGAGCGGTAATGGAACAAGGTGATATTCCAGCGCGTCCCCAACTGCACTAGGAAGTCGCGCAGCGCCCCTGGGGCCTCAGGGAATTCAAAAGCAAACACCGATTCACGCAGTTCACGCTGCGGGCGGCCCCCCACCATGTAGCGCACATGCTGCTTAGCTACTTCATCTTCGGTTAGGTCAACCACCTCATAGCCACCCCCACGCAGCAGCTTAAGGATCTGCCCACGTTCGGCGTCGCCCCCGCTAAGAGCCAAACCCACAAAAATATGGGCCTTTTCCCCGGCCACACGGTAGTTAAACTCAGTAACCGCCCTATCCCCAATCAGCTTGCAAAAACGCAGGTATTCGCCCTGACGTTCAGGGATAGTCACCCCCAGCAGGGCTTCACGGCGTTCACCCAGCTCAGCACGTTCAGAAATGTAACGCAGCGAATGGAAATTCAAATTAGCACCCGACAAAATACAGGCCAGGCGGGCATCTTCCGGCAGCTCATGACTGTCGGCATAAGCCTTAAGCCCCGCCAAAGCCACCGCCCCAGCCGGTTCAGCTACCGCACGCACATCCTCAAACAGATCCTTAACCGCAGCGCTAATCTCATCAGAGCTAACAATCACCAAATCATCCAGGTAGCGGCTGCACAGGCGGAAAGTTTCATCCCCCACACGCTTAACAGCCACACCCTCAGCATAGGCACTAACTCGCTCCAAAGTAACCGGCTGACCAGCCTTAATAGCGGCGCCCAGGCAGCTAGAATCCTCAGGCTCTACCGCAATCACCTGCACCTGGGGCATCAGCTGCTTAATCACCACCGCAATACCAGCAGCCAAACCGCCACCGCCCACAGGCACAAACACGTGAGTCAGGGCCGCATCCTGCTGAATCAACTCCAGGCCAATAGTGCCCTGACCAGCAATCACCCAGCGGTCATCGAAAGGCGCAATATACTCAAGCCCCTCAGTTTCAGCCAGGTGACGGGCGTGCGCGGCGGCGTCGTCGAAAGTACGGCCATGCAAAATTACCTGGCCACCCAAGGCGCGCACCGCGTTTACCTTAATCACCGGGGTAATCACTGGCATCACAATAGAAGCCGTAATCCCCATAGTGCGTGCAGACAGCGCCACCCCCTGGGCGTGGTTACCAGCCGAGGCCGTGACCACTCCACGGGCGCGGGCAGCGGCGTCGAGCTGACGCATACGTGCATACGCGCCACGGATCTTAAAAGAGTGCACCTGCTGGCGGTCTTCACGTTTAACCAGCACTGGGTGCCCTACCCGCGCACTAATGGCAGGCATCGGCTCCAGCGGCGTGTGCTCGGCTACCTCATACACTGGCGCACGCAGCACCGCCCGCAGGTAGTCGCCACCATTCCACAAGCTCTGCTCGTCTTGGTCCATTTCCCCATCTCTCGACGTCGCCGCCACCGCAAGTAGCGGGGCGCTTGTTTGCGCCAAACAGCTAACCGTGGCGCATGAATAGCTACTGTTATAGCCCTAATTTGGCTCGGTCACGCACAGCGCCCAGGTCTGCGCTGGTGGCCAGCATGGCGTAGGCACGCAGGGCCGCCGACACGTGGCGAGCACGCTGGTGGTGCGGGGTCCAGGCGGCAGTGCCGCGAGCTTCCTCCTGGGCGCGACGCTGGGCGATTTCTGCCTCGCTTAGATCCACGCGAATAGAGCGGGCCGGAATATCAATCTCAATCACGTCGCCGCTGCGCACCAAACCAATCAGGCCGCCGGCAGCTGCCTCAGGCGAGACGTGCCCAATGCTCAGGCCGCTGGTACCGCCGGAGAAACGCCCGTCAGTTAGTAGCGCGCATTCCTTACCCAGGTGCATGGATTTGATGTAGGTGGTGGGGTACAGCATTTCCTGCATACCCGGGCCGCCGCGTGGTCCCTCATGGGAAATAATGACGACGTCGCCGCTTTTAACCTTGCCGCCCAGGATGCCTTCAACGGCGTCCTCCTGGCTTTCAAACACCACTGCCGGGCCGGTGAAGGTCAAGATGGAGGCGTCCACACCAGCGGTTTTAACGATGCAACCCTTTTCGGCGATATTGCCGAACAGTACCGCCAGGCCGCCGTCACGAGAATAGGCGTGCTCTAGGTCGCGGATGCAGCCGCCAGCGCGGTCAGTGTCTAGCTCGCTGAAGCGGTTAGCTTGGGAGAACATTTGGGTGGTGCGCTCGCCGCCGGGGGCGGCTAGGTATCGTTCACGTACCTGTTCGCTGGGGTGGCGCATAATGTCGTAGGTTTCCAGCTGCTGACCCAAGGTGGTGTCCAGCACGGTAGTGGTGTCAGTATGTAGCAGCCCGGCTCGGTCTAGCTCACCTAGGATGCCCATAATGCCACCGGCGCGGTGTACATCTTCCATGTGGTACAGGTTGGTGGAAGGAGCCACCTTGCACAGGTGTGGCACCTGGCGCGAGAGGCGGTCAATATCTGCCATGTGGAAGTCCACCTCACCCTCCTGGGCGGCAGCTAGCAGGTGCAGCACGGTGTTGGTGGAGCCACCCATAGCAATGTCTAGGCTCATGGCGTTTTCAAAAGCAGCCTTGGTGGCAATAGCGCGTGGGGCCAGGGTGGCCTGGTCCTGCTCATAGTAGGCCTTGGTGATCTTCACGATCTGGCGACCGGCCTGCTCAAATAGGGCTTTACGGTCGGCGTGGGTGGCCAGCAGCGAGCCGTTGGTGGGGAGCGACAAGCCCAGCGCCTCGGTCAGGCAGTTCATGGAGTTAGCGGTGAACATACCCGAACAAGAACCGCAGGTGGGGCAGGCAGCGCGTTCAATGGCGCTAATGGTTTCGTCCGAAACGGTAGGGTCGGCGGCGTCCATCATGGCGTCAATCAGATCCAGTTTGCGGATCTGGCCGTCAATGTAGCTTTTACCTGACTCCATAGGCCCACCAGAGACGAAAATGGTGGGAATATTTAGGCGCAGTGAAGCCATCAACATGCCGGGAGTGATCTTGTCACAGTTAGAGATACACACCAGGGCGTCAGCGCAGTGGGCGCGCACCATGTATTCCACACTGTCAGCGATCAATTCACGGCTGGGCAGCGAGTAGAGCATACCCTCATGGCCCATGGCGATACCGTCGTCAATAGCGATGGTGTTGAATTCCTTGGCGATACCGCCAGCTGCTTCGATCTGCTCAGCCACGATTTTGCCAACATCACGCAGGCCCACGTGTCCAGGCACGAACTGGGTGAAGGAGTTGGCAATGGCGATAATAGGCTTGCCGAAGTCAGAGTCTTTGACCCCGGTGGCGCGCCAAAGCGCGCGAGCACCGGCCATATTGCGGCCCATAGTAGATGTGGCACTGCGGTAGATCATCTAATTCCTCGCTCCAGGCGTGTGGCGCACGCCTTTGCACGGTGCAGAGCAGCCCACACACTATCTAGGTCCTAGTTTCCCACGGCCAGGGCGTGAGTCAAAAACTATTAGTTGCGCTGGAGGCGATTTAGCGCACCACTTCTTGCAGCATGTCCAAGTCTTTACCGTTTTGGGAGACATACTCAGAAACCGTGTCAGAGTTGAAAGCCCGGCACACCGCCGTGAGCCTGTTACGGTCCAGGTTAACGATCGACTGGCCGTCATCGCTTGTGCCCGTACCGGTTACCGGCGCCTGGAAGAAGTGCACGTCAGCAGGGCGAATTGAGCTAGCTGAGCGCCCCAGCGAAATCATTTCGCTGGTAGTTAGGCCCTCGTCCACCGCCAGGTTTTTGGTAACCACATTCACGAAAGACACCAGCTTGCCCGGGTCAGTGAGCGTGTCGCGGTTTACTAGCGCCTTCAAAATTGCGCGCATCCAGGCCTGCTGACGCTGAATACGGTCAAAGTCGCCGCGCGCCACGGTGTAGCGTTCCTGCACGAAAATACGTGCCTGCTTACCGTTTAAGTGTTGCGGCCCGGCCGGCAATACATTTGCCGAGTTTGCCGCATTTTGTTTACCTGTTAAGTCCAAAGGTTGAGACAGTGTCAAGTCAACCCCGCCTAACTCATCGGTAAGCGCCTCAAAGCTAGAAAAGTCAGCTAATACAAAGTGGTCAATACGAATTTGCGTCAGCTTTTCTACGGTTTGAATTAACAGCTTAGGTCCGCCCCATGAGAAAGCTGCGTTAATTTTTGCGTAAGAAGCATGTCCGACGACGTCGTTAGCGGGAATCTCCACCCACGAGTCACGCGGAATAGACATGACATTGGCACTCTTACGGTCACCCGATAGCTGCACCAGCATGATGGCGTCAGTACGCTGCGCACCTACCTTCCAGTCTGCGGGATTACCGGCACTAATACGCGAGTCTGACCCCAGCAGCAGGAAGGTAACCGGCTTGCCTTTAGTGGTTTGAGCAGCGGCCGGGCGCGTGGATTCGTCAGGGAAAACGTTACTAATCGTTTCAGGCCGACCCAAAGAGAAGAAAAGCCAAGCCAGGGCACCAGACAAAATCAGCGCGAAAATAGCGAAAACGCCGATAAAAGCGGTGACCACCTTGTGGCGGCCAAACCAACCTAGCAGGCCCTTGCGGCGACGTCGGGAAGAAGAGTGGTGACGCGAAGAGCCTGAGCGAGACGAACCCGAACGAGATGAGCCTGAACGTGAAGCAGAACGAGCCCCACTGCCGGCAGCGCCACTACGGGCGGAACTAGAGCGGCGACGTCGACTAGAAGAGCTAGAAGAATGGTGAGAGTGGTGATGGCCGTGATGCGAAGAGTGGTGACCAGAGCCGTGCGCAGCCTCGCTGACAGCCGTGTAATCTACCGGGTCAGAACTATCAAACAGCGGCTTATCCGATTCCAACTTTGATTCAAAGGCATCCAACCCTGGATCCCTAGAATCGGAGTTAGCAACGTTTTTATCAGTCATTAATTCTCCGATTTGGGCACACGCTAAACGATATGGGGACACGATTTAGCGCAGATCGATACTAGCTTCGTTTCACGGTATCATTAGTGAAGTAGAAGTAACAATGAAACGCGGGAGTATCGGTTGCGAATTCACACTTTCGGCCTCGACTTTGAACTGGATCTAACCAGCCTAGACGCGGGCCTAGCGGCGCACCTAGCCGAGCTTTGGCGTCATAGCGAGGTAAAACCTGACACTGACCAGGAGCCGTCTGATAACCCGATCCGTTTGCAGGTAGTGCCAGAGGATGACACCACCGCCACCCCCATCCCGCAAGGCTGGGATCGCTTCGGTATTCCCACCGAGCCACGCCAGGCCAGCTACGCTTTCTCCCAAGCCATCACCCATATCGCTATCCAGGCCCAGGCCGGCAATCTACTTATGCTGCACGCAGCTGGGCTGCAAGTGCCCGGAAGTAGGGATGTAATCGGTATCGCGGCACCGTCAGGAACCGGTAAATCCACTTTTGCTAGCCGCCTAGCCGGCCAGTTCAACTATGTAACCGACGAGTGTTTGGGTTTTGACCCCGAAACCCTAAAGGTTTACCCCTACCCCAAGCCTATTTCCCTGGTGGACCCCCAAGAGCCCACCGTTAAGGGTGACCACGCGCCGGCTGAGCTGGGTATTACCCCTGCCACTGAGCTAACTTTTGCCGGTGAACCGCTGCGCATGGCTGCGCTACTAATCGCTGAGCGAGTCAGCCAAGGCAATAAGCTGGAGCCACTAACGCTAGCGGAGGCGCTAACCAAGTTCATTGCCCAAACTTCTTCCTTCTATCTACTGCCCAACCCGCTGCTGACCCTGGCACGCGCCCTAACCCTGGCTGGTGGCCCTTGGCAGCTAAGCTTTAGTGATCAGGCCCAGTGCGCTGAGCTATTCAAGCAGCTCCTGGAACACCCGGCAGATCCACCCAGCTACCAGCACATTCCTGGCAGCGGTGACGTGAACCTGAAGCTGACTAGCTCTTCCATGGGCACCTCCCTGGGCGACTCTGACCGTTTGGTGCGCGCCCCCTTCACTGACGCTATCTACTCTGAGTGGCAGACGGTGGTGCTGGTGGGCACGGTTCCGGTACTTCTCGACGGCGCCGGTGCGGCTGCTTGGATGGCCTGCCCCATTCCGCACACCCTGGCAGAAATCCACGCCGACGTCGTCGCCGCCCTGGGCGAACACCGCAAATCTTGGAACCTAGTGGATGAAACCGTGGACACGCTGCTGGCTGCCGGTTTGCTACAGGTAGTGGAGTGACGCGCTTGAGCGAGAGCTGGCTGATTGTAGGTTTAGGTAACCCCGAGGCCCGCTATCTGCGTAACCGGCACAATGTTGGGCAAATGGTGCTTGACGTGTTGGCGGGGCGCGCGGGTGGCTCATTTGTGAACCACCGGCAGGTGGCGCGTATCGCCCAGGTGCGTATTGGGATGCTGCCGGGCGGCGCGCCGGGTCCGAAGGCAATTTTGGCTAAATCCAATTCCTTTATGAACACTTCCGGCGGGCCGGTTAAGAACCTAATGCAGTATTTCAGCATCAGCCCTGATCATCTGCTGGTTATTCATGACGAGCTGGATATCCCTGAGCATGAGCTGCGGCTAAAGCTTGGGGGTGGGGAGAACGGCCATAATGGCTTGAAATCTATCTCGACGGCGCTGGGCACGCGCGACTATGCGCGGCTGCGGGTTGGTATTGGACGCCCGGTTGGGCACCAGAGCGTAACCGACTTTGTGCTGGCTGACTTCCCTAAGGCGACGCTAACCCAATGGGCCACTACCTTGGAGCAGGCCGCTGATGCGGTTGAAGAAGTGGTGACTTTAGGGCTGGCCAAAGCCCAAATGCGCCTACACACCGGCAACTAAACCCAGCCGCCGCACCACAAGTGACCGGCGCCAGACTAGCTAGCATTGCCGCGCCACAAGTGGACTGCGGCTGTGAATGCGGGCGGCGCCAGCGTGCTGGCGCACCAAACCAAAACGCCACCAAAAAGACTAGGGCCGCAACGCTTTCGCGTCGCGGCCCGCAGTGCTAGCAAGCAGCTAATTTCACTCAGCGGCTTCCTCAGTGGCGGCCTCGGCAGGAGCCTCTTCCTCAGGGGCTTCTTCTTCCTCGTTGGCGGCGATGTTGACCACGGGCAGCTCAGCCTCGTTGTGGATCTCGACGTCGTCGGCAACCTTCAGGTCAGCCACGGTGATGATGGTGCCAGCCTCCAGGCCGGTAACGTCAACCTCGATGGACTCGGGGATGTCAACCACGGGCACGGACACGCTCAGGTGAGCCAGCTCGATGGTGTGCATGGTGGCCGGGGCGGCCTCGCCGACTACTACCACGGGAACCTCAACGCTAACCTTCTCAGAGCGGTTAACGATCATGAAGTCGATGTGCTGGAAGCCGGGGCGTAGCGGGTGACGCTGGATGTCCTTAACGATGGTCAGGATCTTCTCGCCCTCAACGTTTAGCTCTACTAGAGCGTTGGAGGTGCCACGCAGAGCCATGTAGGACTCGTGACCGTCAACCAGGACATGCTTGGGGTCAGTGCCGTGGCCGTAAACAACGGCGGGAACCTGGCCGGCCACACGGGCGCGACGGGCGAAGCCCTTACCGAAGTCGGTACGTAGGGTTGCGGAAATCTTGGAAGCCTTAGCCATGATTTTCTCCAAATGCTTGGGGCTTGGGACGCCTCAACGCGTGCAGCACCAGAGCACTACCACGTCGATCACGGATGCATACGCACGGTTTGCGCATGTCCCTCGCCAGGTTTAACTCCCTTACCCTATCGGTTTGGCCGCTAAATCCCAAGCTTTAAGCGCGGTGAAGCCGCTTACTCAAAGCCAGTAAAAAAGTTAACTACCGAAAATTAACTAACCAAACCGGTTTCGTAGGCCACCACCACGGCCTGTACACGGTCACGTACCCCTAGCTTGGCTAGCACTGAACCCACATGGGTTTTCACGGTGGTTGCGGAAACCACCAGTTCAGCAGCAATTTCAGCATTGGACATGCCGCGCGCCACCAGGCGCAAAATCTCTGTTTCGCGCGGAGTTAGGGAGGCGATACGCGGATCTACCTGCCCGCTAGCAGTAGCCCCACTAGGTAGCTGGCCTGCAAACATTTCCAGCATACGCCGGGTAATACGCGGCGAAACCACCGCCTCACCGCTGGCCACGGTGCGGATAGCTTCAATTAGCTCAGCTGGGCGCGTGTCTTTAAGTAAAAACCCGCTAGCCCCCGCCCGCAGCCCACCAAAGGCGTATTCGTCCAGGTCAAAGGTGGTCAGGATAAGTACTTTGGTGTCTAGGGTGCGGGTAATTTCGGCGGTAGCCTCAATCCCGTTAACCCCCGGCATACGGATATCCATTAGTACGACGTCGGGGTTAAGCGCCTTAGCCTGAGTGATAGCCGCAGCGCCGTCGGCCGCCTCACCCACCACTTCAATATCCGCCTCAGCATCCAACACCATCCGAAAACCCATACGGATAAGTGCCTGGTCATCGGCTAAAAGCACGCGGATCATACCGGCAGCTGCCATTTGAGTTCCTCCAAGGTGTCTTCCTGCCAACGCAAAATAGCGTACACCTGCCAGTTACCGTCAACTGGCCCAGCCTGCACTGATCCGGAGTAGACGGCGGCGCGTTCACGCATCCCAATCAGGCCCTTGCCAGAGCCATGCATGGAGGGCGAGCCGGGGGCGGCGGCGTTAATTACCCACAGCTCGGCGCAGCCTACTCGCCGCGCCAGGCGCACGGTAATGCGTTTGGTGGTGGGCGCGTAGCGCAGCACATTGGTGAGGGCTTCTTGGGCGATACGGTAAATGGTCAGCTGTAAATTGGCGTCGTTTGGCAGCGGCTCCCCCAGGTGCTCGTAGCTGATAGGCATCCCGGCTTCTTTAAAGCGCTCCACCAGGGCAGCTAGGTCTTTGCTTTCCGGCGCGGGGGCCAGGGGCGCGCCCGCATCCTGGCTGGTTTCTTCCACTTCACGCTCACGCAGGTTGGTGATGGCGCTGCTGGGGTGGGCGGGGGCTACTGTGCCCGGGGCGGCAAATTCTGGCACCGGCAGTTCTTTTACTTGCAGTTTGGGGGCGACAACGCCGCTCAGCCCCGTATCTGCGGCCAGATCCGCGCTGCCTGCCGCCACCGCATTAGCCGGTGAGGAGACGCCCGAGCCACCTGCCGCGCTGGCGTTAATGCCGGCGGCGGGGGTGATCTCCCCACTCAGTCCGGAAACTGCCGGGTCTTCGCGCAGCACCCCCACTAGGCGACGCGTGTCCGCGAGCGCGCTGCGGCTGGTCTCAGCCAGTAGGTTGAGTGCTTCTTTGGCCATTTTGGGGTCACGGTCAATAGTGGAGGCGATCCCGTCTGACATGGTGATCATGACGGCTAGGGAGTGAGCGACGACATCGTGCATTTCGCGGGCAATGCGGCTGCGTTCATTGGCAGCGGCCAGTAGCGTGGCTTGCTGGCCGGCAAGGGCTTGGCGGGAGGCTTCGCTGCGTAGCAGCGCCACCTGGTAGCGGTAGGCCCAGGCACAGATGCACACCACTACCCCCAGTGCGGCATGCACTATATAGGCCACCAGCAGCACGATCCGGGTGTGGGCGGAGGTTTCTAGCAGCAGTTCTACCGCGAACAGGACGCTTATAAACACCAGCCAGACGCTAATTGAGAGCACTGGTCGGGCGCCAAGTTTTTCTAGGATGTTTAGCCAGGTTTTACGCATTGTCCACTTTTCCACGCTTACTCCTTTAAAGCTTAACCGCAATTGAAATTACTAGCCCTGGCTTGGCTAAGGCGCCGCCCTTACCGGGCGGCGCCTTAGCCAGTTTTTAGGTACTTGCGTTAAGCAGCGCAACTACCGCATTAGATACCCTGTACTGCCAGTACTGCTTAGGCATCGCGCTTGCTGAACACGAAGAAGGCGATAATCATCGGGATGATGGCCCAGGCGTAACCGCAAGCGATCACTAGGTCGTAGTCCAGCTTGGTGGTGACAAACAGGCCGTAGGGGTCAGCTGCGGCCGCACCGGAAGTACTGGGCATAATTTCCGCAGCGTAGGCGGCCCAGCTCCACTTGGTAGAGGCCAAGCCTAGCGGAATCTGAATTACAAACAGCAGCACTACTACCAGCGAGATAGAGCCGGCAGTGGAGCGCAGGATATAGCCAAAGCTCATAGCCATCAGGCCGATAATGGCGAAGGCCAGTGCGGTGCCCCAGAAGAAGCCAAGGTATTCGGGGTTTGATAGAGAGCCAGCCTTATCGCCCAGGATCGGCAGGGAGAACAGGTAGGTTAGCGTCACCGTCACCAGGCCCAGCAGCGCTGAGAAGATAGTTACCGCTGCAGCTTTGGCCGCAAACAGGCGACCACGACGCGGCACTGCTGCTAGGGATGAGCGGATCTGGCCTGAAGAGTATTCACCGGTGATCAGCAGAGCACCTAGCACTGCTACCGCGATCTGTCCGAAGGAAGAGCCTACCGTCAGGTAGTTGGCAGCCTTGTCGGCGTAACCTTTCATACCTGAGTACTGGGCCATGAGCGCCACAGAAAAACCGATAGTAATTAGTGATGCAATTGCAGCGGTGATCCAGGTGGAGCGCAGCGAAGCTAATTTGCTCCACTCTGACCTAAAGACGCTAAAGAAAGTTTGCTTGGCTTGCACTCGACGGCGCGGGGCGCGCTGCTGGGCGGGTACTTGCCCATGTGGGGCCTGCCGCACCTGGCCCTGCTGGGCGGGAGCCTGTGCGGCCTGTACGGCAGCTGCGGGCGCCGTCGTCGGCATTTGCTGGGCAGGAACGCCCTGGGCGGCCATGCGGCCCTGGTTAGCGCTGTGGTTAGTTGCAGTCATGATTGTCTCTCTCCTTGCTTTCAGCGCTGCGGTGCGGGGTAAATGTTTTGGCCAGCAGGCCCCTGCGGAGGCTGCGGCAAGTGGGCGCCGGCACCGGCACGGTATTCGACGGCGTCGCCAGTAAGTTCCAGATAGGCGTCTTCAAGGGAGGCCTTAATGGTGGTCAGCTCGTGCAGCACAATGCCGTTAGCGGCGGCCAGCTCACCCACGTGGATAGCATCGGTGGCGGTGGTTTCTAGTACCGAGGGCTCCACCGGGCTGGCCTGCCAACCCTGCTGTTGCAGTAGCTGGGCCAAGGTTGAAGCCTGGGGCGAGGCTACGCGCACCCGGTCAGCGATAGTGTTTTCAATGACGCTATCTACCGGGCCGGTGGTAATAATGCGGCCGCGACCGATAACGATCAGCTCATCTGCGGTCTGGCTCATCTCGCTCATCAAGTGGGAGGAGATGAACACGGTGCGTCCCTCGCTAGCCAGCTGACGGCAGGTTTCACGAACCCAAATAACACCTTCAGGGTCTAGGCCGTTGACGGGCTCATCGAAGATCAAAATCTCAGGGTCACCAAGCAGCGCAGCAGCAATACCTAGGCGCTGACCCATACCCAGGGAGAAACCCTGAACTCGCTTGTTGGCTACGGCGCTAAGGCCAGTAAATTCCAGCACCTCATCTACGCGGCGGGTAGGAATACCGTTTGAAAGTGCCAGCTGCTTGAGGTGGGCTCGGGCAGTGCGTGAACCGTGCAGGCCCTTGGCGTCCAGTAGGGCACCCACTTCAGTTAGCGGGGCGGCCAGATCACGGTAGGGGCGGCCGTTTACGCGCACCGCGCCGGAGGTAGGCCGGTCAAGGCCCATAATCATGCGCATGGTGGTGGACTTACCTGCACCGTTAGGGCCCAGGAAACCGGTCACCTTACCGGGGTGAACGTCGAAAGAAATATCGTTTACAGCCACTTTGTTGCCATAGCGCTTGGTTAAGTGTCGCGCCTGAATCATTGGCTTAACCTTTCTGGGTTTCGTTGTTACGACTTAAATTCTAGGAAGCCACTGTCCCAGCCTTATCGGCCTAGGTGAGGAAACTTAGCCGGCAAAGTGGCCAGACTAAAGGTGTACGCCGTCTCCTACTTAGGGAGGAGAGAGCAAAGAAAAGCGCCCAAAACTCCCATAGTGAATAAGTCCCTAGCTGAGTTAATAGCTTAAATCTCCCCATTATGGCAGGCTGGGACCAGGAAAGAATGGAAGGAGATGGGGCTAATGTCCAACCCCGTATTCAGCTCCAACCCTGTATTCAAGCAGGGTGCGCAGCAAACCACCCCGGCCGGGTATCCGACCATGCCCGGCTACACCCCCGGCCACCCCAACCAGGGCGGCTATGGTGCCCCCTACGGCCAGAACGCTTATGGTCAAAATACTTACGACCAGAATGCTTACGGCCAGACCGGTTACGCCGACCCCTACAGCCAGGCCCAGCTTGAGCAGCAGTACGCTGCTCCTGCCGCCTCCGCTGTAGAGACCGGGCGCATGACTTACGACGACGTCATTGTGCGTACCGCCGCCCTGCTGCTAACGGTAGTTATCACCGCTGCTTTTGGCTGGTACCTGGTGGTTAACGCCTACCAGGCCCAGAGCGCACAGGCCATGGGCACCGCCGTCATGGTCACCAGCACCGGCGCTGTTGGGGCGCTGATCTTCGGTCTTATCAACACCTTCAAGCGTGAGCCTTCACCGGTACTGATGTTCATCTACGCCCTAGCTGAAGGTCTAATGCTTGGTGGCTTCTCTGCCGCCGTCGAGATAACCCGCTACAGCGGCATTGTGCTGCAGGCTGTGCTGGGTACTTTGGCCACGTTCGTAGTAATGCTGTGCCTGTACAAGTTCGCTAACTTCCGTCTGCAGGGTAAGTTCCTCAAGATCTTCATGATTGCCCTGATCGGTTACGGCGCTTTCGCCATGGTTAACTTCCTGCTGCAGCTCACCGGCCTGGTGGGCGGCGAGTTTGGCCTGTACTCCATGACCGTTGCGGGCATCCCGCTGGGCCTGATCATTGGCCCCATTGCCGTGATTATGGCGGCTGTGTCCCTGGTGCTCGACTTCCAGAACACTGAGTCGCTGGTAAACGCCGGCGCTCCTCGCCGCTACGCCTGGACCTGCGCCTTCGGCCTGGTAGTGACCCTGGTGTGGCTCTACATTGAGATTCTGCGTCTGCTGGCTATCTTCAGCAGCGACGACTAAGCCAAATAGCGCTACGCGTATTAAGCGCAGCAAACACACAGTGGGGGCGTACCTAAAAGGTACGCCCCCACTGTTGATAGTTGATTAAGCCTGTTCTAGGGCGGCTAGCTTAACCAGATTACGGAAGCCCTCAGAACGCTCCTGCAACTCAGTGAAACTACCTACACCGTCAACCACACCATTAGCCAGGAACACGATCTGATCCGCGTTACGGATAGTGGATAGACGGTGAGCCACAATAATCACGGTGATCTTGCCGCTTAGATTATCGATAGTTTCAGCGATTTCCGCTTCAGTCTCATTATCTAGGGCGCTAGTGGCCTCATCCAAAATCAGTAGGTTAGGGCGGCGATACAAGGCGCGGGCAATACCCACACGCTGCAACTGCCCACCCGATAGACGTCGGCCCTGCTCACCAAACTCAGACCAGATACCCTCAGGCTGGCTAGAAACAAACTCCCACAGGCGTGCGCCTTCCAAAGCCTCGCGCACCCGCTCGGGGTCAATGTCTTCGCGGCGCTGGTCGAACGCAATATTCTCAGCAATAGTGCGGTCCGTGATAAACACTTTCTGGGGCACTACCCCAATATTGGACTGCCAGCCGTAAATGTTTTCACGCATGTCGGCGCCGTCAATCAGGATCTCACCGCTGGTGGGCACCTGCAGCCCCATCAGCAAATCCAACAAAGTAGATTTACCGGCACCCGAGGAGCCCACAAAAGCAGCTTTAGTGCCAAAGGGAATA
>ERZ773213.709-NODE-709-length-19193-cov-8.859651_pt1 | contig 19193 bp, 20 predicted proteins | sample MGYA00580996_ERZ773213 | MGnify/ENA primary metagenome ERZ773213 (study PRJEB29015, sample SAMEA2738152) | human oral metagenome | biome: human oral; feature: human-associated habitat; material: saliva | place: China | collected 2197 ...
CAATGCGCCACAATATTACGGCATCACAGCTACGTGATGAAATTTACACTCACCCCTCAATTACTGAAGGGCTGAATGAGGTGCTGGCAGTGGCCCAACCTGTGGCCTAAAACCCGTGGGGCGGCGCGCCCAGCCAGTACGCCTACCCGCCCATGCGAGCGCTATTCTGCGGGTGTGGGACCGCCGTTCAAGCTGTGATCTGGGGTGGTTTTACGCCCCGCTGGTTGTGTTGTCTTCGTGGTGCTGGCTGCCGCGTTGTCACCCGGTATATGTAGTTAAGGCCCCGGCATGAGGTGAACAGTTGTTCACCGCTGTCAGGGCCTTTGCTATATTTTCTTTCCGGGGCGTAATCATCACCCCCAAAGATGCAGGTTAGGTCAGGATGTCCTAATATTTAATCGTACGTGCGCGCCGCTGGCACGTCATTCACCAACCATACAAAAGACGGGGGAGTCATCCGTGGCGTTGCCCAAGAAAATTGCACCCTATTCGTACCGAGACCAGGAGCACCAGAACCGCGTGAATTGGCGGGTCGATCCTGCTCGCGCTGCGCTTCTTGTGCACGATATGCAGCGCTATTTCGTGCGCGCCTTTGAGCTGGAACGTAACGGCCAAACCCTCCCAGACGCCCAAATCAACATTGCCATTGCCAATATTCGCCGCCTAGTGGATGCGGCACACGCGGCGAATATCCCGGTCTACTACACCGCCCAGCCGCCCCGCCAGAACCCCGCCGACAGGCGCCTGCTGACCGACTTCTGGGGCGACGGCCTGCAGGACGATGAAAGCGCCCAGATTCTTGACGAGCTCGCCCCCACCGAATCCGATACTGTGCTCACCAAATGGCGGTACTCCGCCTTCGTGCGCTCCCCGCTCGAAGAGCAGCTCAAAGAGCTTGGGCGTGACCAGCTCATCATCAGCGGAGTGTACGCACATATTGGCTGCCTCACCACCGCCCTGGAGGCGTTCATGCGCGATATTCAGCCGTTCATGGTGGCGGATGCGCTCGCCGACTTCACCGAGGAAGAGCACCGCATGGCCTGCGAATACGCCTCGGGCCGATGCGCCCGAGTGCTAGACACCGCCGAGGTGCTGGAACAGATCACCGCTGGCGCCCCCGGCGCGGACGGGGCACCGGAAACCGGGAAGGTAATCGCATGAGCTGGGTTATTGTGACCGGCGCGAACGGCGGAATTGGTGCGGCGACCGTACACGAACTCATCAAGAATAACTATTCGGTGTACGCCGCCGATCTGGCGGAGACCCCGCACGAATCATTCGCCGCCTACAGCGACACCACGTTCCGCTACAGCCCCGTTAATGTGGGTGATGAAGAGTCGGTGCGGGCGCTCGCTGGTGCCGCCGCTGAGATGGGGGAGCCCATTAAAGGTGCCGTGCTCGCGGCGGGGATTGCCCACAGCCAGCCGCTCTTAGACACCTCTTTTGAGGACTGGAAACGGCTGCACGCGGTTAATGCTGACGGCGTTTTCCTGTGCCTGCGCGAGTTCGCGCGCGTTATGATTGAGCAGGCACAGGCAACCCCTGAGAACACGCGTTCGCTGGTGACGGTCGCCTCCAACGCCGCCCGCGTGCCCCGCGCCGAATTCGGTGCTTACGGGGCTTCGAAAGCCTCGGCGGTGCGCGTATCGTCAAGCTTCGGGCTGCAGCTGGCATGCCACGGTATTCGCGTGAACACGGTCTGCCCCGGCACCACCCGCACCCCCATGGTGACTGACGCTTGGGGCGGTGAGGACCTCAGCGCCCTGCCGGTGGCGGGCAGCCCCGAGACTTTCCGCCTGGGAATTCCGCTTGGGTGCATTGCCGACCCCGCCGATATTGCGGCGGTGAATGCGTTCCTCATTAGCGATGCCTCACGGCATATCACCATGCAAAACATTGTTGCCGATGGCGGCGCGACCCTCTAGCAGGCCCGAAAGGCGTTATCAGTGAGCAATAATCTTCCTGATTTTATGTTTGCCACCGGAACCCGCGTGATGCGCACCGCCGGTTCCCTCCGTCAGGTCACCCCGCAGCAGGCGCACGCCGCCGCCATTGAGGCCGGTACCGCCGTGGTTGGCCTCATTCCTTTTGACCCCGATGCCCCCGCGCACCTGTTCGTGCCCGAGCACCTGCAGATTGACGACATTCCGGTGCCCGAGCACGAGGTTACGCTCGCCGAACCAACGCGGGTTCAGGGGCGTGAGAACCCCGGGTACCGGCAGGCGGTAGCGACCGCCGTTGAGCGTATGAAAGCGCATCAGCTGGATAAGATTGTGCTCTCTCGCCTGTTGCGGGCCGATTACGCGCCGGGCGCCCTCGACTGTGCCGGGGTGTACAACAACCTGCGCGCACAGCAGCCCAACACGTTTGTTTTTAGCGTCAAACTGCCGCAGGGGCATCGCGGGCTGCGGAGTCCGTATCTGATGGGTGCTTCCCCGGAACTGGTGTTCAGCACGGAGCCCGACACCGGGGAAGGCAGCGCCTTCAAAACGCACCCGTTGGCGGGCAGCGCCCCGCGCATCGCTGAGCGCGGCAGCACCGAGGATGAGGCTATTGGGCGGCGGCTTATGGCGTCACCGAAGGATCGTGGCGAACATGCGACCGTTATTGCCAGTATTCGCGCGCAGCTGGAACCTATGACCCGCCAGCTCACTATTCCTGAGGAACCTTCGCTTCTGCAAACCCCGCAGCTGTGGCACCTTGGCACCCCCATCTCGGGTGTGCTCAAGCAGGGTATGACCTGCCTGGACGGTGCGCACGCTATTCACCCCACCCCCGCGATCTGCGGTACCCCCACCGAGGTTGCGCGGCGTATGATTACCGAACTTGAGCCGTTTAGCCGCGACTACTTCGGCGGGCTTGTTGGCTATATGAACGCGGACGGAAGCGGCCAGTGGGCGCTCGTGCTGCGCTGCGCTGAAGTTGATGCGCAAACCGCCATCCTCTACGCGGGCGCGGGCATTGTGGCTAAATCAGACCCGGTGCTGGAACACACCGAAACCGGCACGAAGCTGCGCAGTTTCGGGCGTGCGCTGGGGATTAATACACTCCCTGAAGCGCCCCCGGCGGCGTAGAGCGCTTCCTCATCGTCTTTCACTGCGCCGCCCGGTGCGCCAGTATACGGCAGGGGTGGTTAGGCGGTGACGGGGTCAGCCCCCATCCTCATGGCGGGCAGTTGGGAAAAAGTGAGCGGCGCCAGGTTATTGCGCAGCTCAACGGGGGTGGCCACCGGGTGTACGTGCACGCTGTTGGGCACCCCTTCAGTTGCGGTGGCTAGGAGGAATTGTTCGGCAGCGACGTCGCTGCCGTGCGCCGGGTTGGTGCTCTGCGGGCTGTTGTGGGCGGGCTGCTTCTCGGGGTGTAGGGTGAGCGCCGTCCAGGTGATATAGAACGACCGTTCTTCCGTGGTGTCGCTGTTATCCCGTGAAGGCACGGTGAACACTGCGCGCGCGGAGCAGACGGATGCGGCCGTCACCTCTTCGTCAGCCAGCTCACGGGATGCCTCGAAAGCCTCCGCCAGTTGGTCTGTTAGGGAGTCGCTGAAAAATACGCGCACCGCCGCCGGGGAGACGCTCAGCCCGTGGCCGGTGGCTTTGAGCACTGCCTCTTTCGCGGTCCATAACGCCACCCCCAGCAGGTTGCGTGCCTCGCCGGTGGTTGTCTCATATATTTCACGTTCACGCAGTGACAGCGCCACCCGTGCGAACCCGGGGAATAGGCGGTCTCGACGGGGCTCAAGATCAACCCCGAGCACCTGCGCATCGTCAGGGCAGAACCCGCCCACCGCCAGGGACGAAACCTGCGACATATTAAAGTTCATGCCCTCAATGCGGGGTTTACCGTGCGGCTTGGTGCTGTTGCATAGGGTGCAGGTACGATCCACTTCGATCGTGTGCGCCGCGCTGGAGGCAACCCCCAGTCGGCATGCCGCCATAGAACGCATGAGCGCCTGGGTGGAGAGGTAGCTGACCGCCCCGACGGGGGTGGGCAATTCGGCGGCGCGGCGTTGTTCAGCCGCACCTAGGTAGCTGAGCCAGCTGACCCGCAGGCCGCTGTACATGGTGCGTGTGGGCAAGGCAAATACCGCCACCTGTGCACCGCCGGAAGTAGAGACAGTGGTGATCATGCTCTATAGTCTACTCCCGCCAGAGGGAAAATATGCAGATATGTGCATGACGAACATGTCACTGTTTGTACCCGCCGGTAGGGTAAAGTCGAGTGCATGAGCGAGATTATTGCGGCTGCTGACGGTTCGGCGCTGGGCAACCCCGGCCCGGCGGGATGGGCCTGGTATATTGACGACAATCACTGGGCGGCTGGGGGCTGGGAGCACGGCACCAACAATATGGGTGAGCTGAAGGCTGTCCTTGACCTGTTCGAGGCGACCGCGCACATGCCCGAACATAAACTTGTGGTGTACTGCGATAGCCAGTATGTGATTAATTCCCTCACCAAGTGGATGCCCGGCTGGAAGAGCCGCGGCTGGAAAAAAGCCGACGGCAAGCCGGTGTTGAACCGTGAACTGCTGCAAGAGCTGGATGCTGCCACCGCTGGGCGTGACTACCAGCTGGTGTGGGTCAAGGGCCACTCCGGCCACGAACTGAACGAGGCCGCTGATGCGCGCGCAAACGCCGCCGCGCAGGCGTACCAGCAGGGGAACACACCGGATGCCGGTCCGGGCTTTGGTGCGGCTGCGGGGGCATCTTCAGGGGTCTCCGGCGGGCAGGCTCCGGCTGCGGAGGCCGAGCCTGAGCAGGGCCCCTCGGCAGATGCGCATCTGAGCGTTGAAGAGTTCACGATGGAGCAGGCGCAGCAGGCCCGTGAAGGATTCAACGCCCTCAAACTCAACGGTGTGCTCAAACCCGCCTCTGCTGTTGCTGCCCCCGACCCGCAGACGGTGGCGGAGCGTAAGGAGAAATTAGCGCAGGCTGCGCAGCGAGCCGAGCGGCAGGAGCAGGCCGCTCATATTCAGAGCCCACAACAGACACAGCAGCAGCTCACCGCCGACCCTGATGAGGCGCTTGCCGCAGAAGAAGAGCTTGAAGCCAACGGCGCGGCCATGGGCGAGGAGGAAATCGCCGAGCTGCTGGACGAGAACCTGGTGTGGATTACCTCTGCTGGCCGCACGGTTTCGCGAGCCTCCACCATCGAGTACCGTGCCCGCGCATTTACCCAACGTGGGGAACCAACTCACCGCGTGGTGGAACTGGTGGACACCGCGAATGTGCTGGTGATGGCGGTGGTGGATACTGCGCGCGGTCGGGTGAACCGTTCCAGCCTGTGGCATTATGATGCGCAGGCGGGCTCCTGGCGCCTGCGGTTCAGGCAAGATACCGCCATGCCCGGCTAGTTTCACCTGCCAAGCCAGCCTCATAGGATCCGCTGTGTGCTGCTGGCTAGCAGCCGCCAAAAGTGCGGCGCTGGCCGGTTCGGTACGTTCGGACGGGTGAGCCTGCGCCCAGAAGAGGCGGAGTGCGGGCCTGCGGGTGCTGGGATGGTAGCAGGTTAAAAGATTGGGGCGGGGACATCATGTACCCGCCCCAAACCGTTAAGATAGACTCACCATATATCTTGAGTTACTTATATCGGTTTATTGAATTGAAATTGCAGAATTCGCTTAATATATTACCCCATAAACATCGAAGCGTTCGACTGCTCGGTATCGGAGTAGTTAACACCGGCGCGTGAAAGCGCTTCGTTAATCTGGGCGATAGACTCTTCCACCTGCCGCTGGGTTGCACGCCACTTATCGAGCACGCCCTGGAAGTTGGTTGAGGCCGAGCCGGTCCAAGAGCTCTGCAAATCCTGCAGGGAAGCAGTCATGCCGTTCACCTCTGCGGTGATGGAAGCGACGTGTGCTTTTGCCTGCGCGCTCTTTGACGCAATGACTTCGGAATCGACAATGAACTGTGCCATGATAGGTTCTCCTTCAGTAGGGTATGTATTGGTTGTGCCTCTAGCACCTAATTCCTAAGCGCTTGTTACAAGACTAAAACGAATCAAAAAATATTTTTACGAATTAAAATAAATCTGTGGATAACCTAAGTTACCTGGTCGTAAAACCAGCTTATCCACAGAGTAAAACTCAATTTTCAGCCCTGAATACCCCCACAGACCCCCTCAGTATGAAGAAATATGAAGCTTTGTGGGGCTAGCGGCGCCCAGACCACCAGCCCGTGGAACACCCCTGCACACGCGAAAGGGGCGCACGGTTCGGCTCTTACACCGTCACCGTGCGCCCCGCATGTACCGCAGCTTCTTTTAGCCAGCGCCCGCCAAAACCGGCAGCGACACCACAAACGTGGCCCCGCCTCCATCAGTCTCTTCAATACGGATATGCCCGTCGTGTTGCTCCACAATTGCGGCCACAATCGACAGGCCCAGACCCGTGCCCCCGGTCTCCCGGGAACGTGAAGTGTCGGTGCGGTAGAAACGCTCGAACACGCGCTCACGATCCTCACCGTGAATACCGGGGCCGTGGTCGCGCACCTCAATAATGGCGCGCGGCACCCCGGGGGCCTCCTGCCGCACACCCACCGCAACTTCAAGAGGCGAACCCTCAGGGGTGTACCGCATGGCGTTGGTGAGCAGGTTCGCCACCACCTGACGCATCCGCGGCTCATCACCGACCACCGGTGCGGAGCAGGGCGCCACATCGTCGGTCAGGCCCACCAGGGTAATCTCACGGTCGGGGGAGGTGGCGAAGGCATCGTTGGTGGCGTCCACCGCCAGGTGGAACATATCAAACGGGGCCAGCTTCGATTCTCGGCGCTCATCAATGCGGGCCAGCGTCAGCAGATCCTCCACCAGCTGCCCCATACGTTTAGACTCCGCCTCAATACGGCCCATAGCGGTGGCCACGGCGTCCTCATTCGGCAACGCCCCCTGCCGGTACAGCTCGGAATACCCGCGAATACTCACCAGGGGGGTGCGTAGCTCATGGGATGCATCGCCCACGAACTGGCGCATCTTTGCCTCAGATTTTGCCTGCGCATTGAACGAGGTCTCGATCTGGGCGAGCATGGTGTTCAGCGACGTGGCAAGACTGCCAATCTCATTGCCGGGGTTGTAGTCCTCAATACGCTGGGACAGATCCCCTTTAGCGATCTTCGCCGCCGTCTGCTCCACGCGCGCCAGCGGCTCGAAAGTGCGGGTGACAATCACCCACGTCATTGCAATAGCCGAGGCGAGCGTGGCCAGCCCGAACGCGAAGGTGAGCACACCTACGAGAGCAACCACCTGGTTGGTTTGCTCCAGGGGTAAGGCAACCACCATGGAGGTGGCGTGCACCCCGTTCACGCTGGTGTCGTTATTAAGCGTCATCGGCAGCAGACGCCAGTCTTTCGACCCTTCCACCGAGTTAACAGTAGTGCCGACCCCGTTATTTTTGCGCACTTTATCGGCTGTCCAGCCGGTTACTTGCGGCTCGTCCCGGGAGCTCGTATCAGGGCTGAGCGCGTACAGGGTGTTGCCGTGCTCATCCAGCAGGTACACGTGGTACGAACCGAGCGTGGCCTCCTGCACGGGATGCTGGCTATTGTTCGAGACAAGGGAAAGCAGATTCGCCGAGTTCGCCTTCATCTCGTCATCCAGCTGATGCACCATCTGCGCGCGCAACGCCGAAATCGCCACAAGGGAGGTCACAACGATCGCCAAAGCAATCAGCGCAGAGGTCACCAGCACCAGCTGCGTGCGCAGCGACAGCGTGAACGGTATACGCTCAAGGGGTCTGCGCCCCATGTGCTTCTGCGTGGAGGCGTTCTGTTGAGCCGCCTCCGGGGCCTCCGGGGGCTGCTGTGCGGGTTCGCGGTTGAACAGTTTAATAGGTACCGCCCCTAGCTGCGGGAACCACGAACCATGTACCCTACGCCGCGTTTGGTGTGGATCAGGGGTTCGTGGCCCTCACGGTTGTTATCGATCTTGCGGCGCAGGTACGAGATATACGACTCCACGATGGACGAGTCGCCGTTAAAATCGTACTCCCACACGTGGTCGAGGATCTGCGCCTTCGACAGCACCCGGTTCGCGTTGAGCATCAGGTAGTGCAGCAGATTGAACTCGGTGGGGGAGAGGTCAATCTCCTCCTCGCCAAGGAACACCTCATGGGTGTCGGTATTCAGGCTCAGATCATCCACCCGCAAAATAGCAGTATCTTCCTCCTGCAGTGAGCGGGAACGGCGCAGGATGGCTCGGATACGGGCGATCACCTCATCCAGCGAGAACGGCTTAGTCACGTAGTCGTCACCGCCTGCTGAGAGACCAGCAACTTTATCTTCGGTGGCGTCTTTCGCGGTCAAGAACAGCACAGGGTAGGTGCGTCCACCTTCACGCAGGCGGCGCGTCACATCAAACCCGTCCATGCCCGGCATCATCACGTCAAGCACAATCAGGTCGGGCTGTTCCTGCTCGGCCTTCTCAATGGCCTCGCGTCCGTTTCCGGCGGTCACCACTTCAAACCCGGCAAAACGCAGGGAGGTGGCGAGTAGTTCAAGAATGTTGAACTCGTCATCAACGACGAGCAGCTTAGCTTCAGCAGACATGTTCACTCTTTTCTGACGTATATATGTGGTTGCGCGGCCGGAAGGCCCTCTAACTTGACTTACGCCGAAGAACCGCAAGGAGGAGGGCAAGCATTAGCGCGATGAAAGCGACGGGGAACAGCACCAGGGGAACCTGGCTCATAACGGCGGGAGGATGAGCATCCACCCACTTGAGTACTAGCATCGCCACCCCCGAAAGGGTGCACAGCAGTGCGAGGATGCCGCCACCGGCTCCCAGCCAGCGGATAGCGCGGGTGTAGGGGAGCTCATTGGCTACTTCAAGAGGCGTTTCTCGTTCGCTAGTCATGGCATAACCGTAGCAGGTTTAGGCCCCTTTAACGGGGTGGAAATACTAATATTGCGGCGTTGTGGACGGTATTCACATCTTTTTTGCAGGTTCCCTTCGGAGGTTTGCCAGCCCGATAGCGCGCATACCGTATTCTCTGCGAGGAATAAGAAGCCGCATCAGGGCAGAAAAATGGCGGAAAACCGCGCCATAACGGCGCGCCAGCAAGAACCGTGAGCGTAAGAGGTCAAGGCAGGCCGCCCCGCCCTCCCAGCGAACCTTAAGAATGCTTTAATAGTGGTATGTCTGAACAGGTGATTGACCAGAACCCGACCGAAACCGCCAGCTTTGACCCGTTTGCCGACCACACATACGAGCAGGTTGGTGAACCCACCCTTGGGCAGCCGCATAAGCGCCGCCGCACCAGCCGTGTGGACACGGTCTTGGCGCAGGCCAAAGACGTAGCGTTGGCCGGTATTGAGCAGATCGCCCCCAAAAACACCATTGGCCTGCTGCACCATTTGCGCGGTGAAGAGGATCGTTTGACCACCCACCTGTTTGAGTGCACCCTGCCCGGTTACCGGGGGTGGTTCTGGTTCGCCACATTAGCGCGGGCGCCACGTTCGAAAGTGGCGACCGTATGCGAGGTTGGTCTGCTGCCCGGCGATGACGCACTGCTAGCCCCCGACTGGGTGCCTTGGGCGCAGCGCCTTCAGGAGCTGCCTGATACCGCCGATCTTGACGAGGCGCTCGCTGCTGACCCTGAGGATGTGTACGAGGATGAGGAACCTCAATTCGACGCTGATACTGAGACACCCGAAACCGGCGGCAAGAGCCGCAAGGCGCGCCGTAGCGCCCGAAAAGCACAGAACCGGAAGAACCTGAACCGGCAGCGAGCAGGCGGGCAGAAAGCATCCCAGGGGGATTCCGTTCCGCAGCAGGACGCCCCGCAGAAGAGCGGCGGACGTAAGGGCTCCAAACGGGGATCGGGCGGGCGCAAACGCGCAAAAACCTCCGCCACACGTAACTCTGAGGGCTAGACTGCGTGGCGATACGGGCCCGTCAGGTGTACCTGGCGGGACGTTCGCTTCGGGCGACGCGCCGCGCAATCCGTGGCGAAACACGCTAAAAAGGTACATAATAGTTACTCAGAAGAGCATCATAACTAAGGCTAGGTTGTCCTAGTCGGCAGGGAAAAGGGATACAGGCGGCATGACCGATCTTATTGACACTACCGAAATGTACCTGCGCACCATCCTTGAGCTTGAGGAAGAGGGCATTACCCCCATGCGTGCGCGCATCGCCGAACGTCTGGAGCACTCCGGGCCGACTGTTTCGCAGACTGTTGCCCGTATGGAGAAGCACGGGCTACTCAGCGTTGAGCCTGACCGCCACTTGGCGCTCACCGATGCTGGCCGTAAGAAAGCGGTCGAGGTGATGCGTAAGCACCGCCTGGCGGAGCGCCTGCTCTCCGATGTGATTGGGCTGGACATTGAGTATGTGCACGATGAAGCGTGCCGCTGGGAACACGTGATGAGCGACCATGTGGAAAAACGCATCCTGGCGATGCTCAATAACCCCAAGTTCTCACCGTACGGAAATGCGATTCCCGGTCTTGAAGAGCTGGGCGTGGAAAGTGAGCACAACGACGAACGGACTGTGCCCATGTCAATTGCGGCCCGTGACTCGGGGCCGGAAGACCGGTTTACTGTCTCCCGGTTCCCAGAGTCGATTCAGACCGATATTGAGCTTCTCAAGCTTTTGGCGGACGCCGGTATCTCATTCGGTGCCAGCGTGTCGGTTATCGCCGGTAAAGACGACGACGTGATTGTGCGTGCAGATGGGGAGGAGACCTCCCTATCGCTCGATGAGGACGTTGCCAACGCTATTGTGGTGAAGCGTTCGTAGCGCGGTGCCGCCGGATGCGGGGCGGTGCGGTCAGTTATGGCCGCACCGCCCCGCATTATTTGTTAAGCTCTTCCCTAAGGGGCAGCGTTTCTTGAGGGTCACCTGAGCTTTTTAGCCCGAAGCCAAATTTTTTTATATTCATCGGCAGGTGCGTCCTTACCGGCCGCCTGTTTCCTGTGGGATACGTGGTTTCACCTGGGATTATGCCTGTTTGTTATCGGAAAAATATTTAAGAGGTAAAGCACACCTGTGTTTTTCTTAAGAAAATTTATGCACGCATCGGTTTGCCTGTCTCTTAGCCCCTGAATCTATCGAATTCCCTTGTCAGAGAAGGGTATACAGGGGGTGGCGGGGACCGCTTGAGGGGCTGCTGTGGGCCATGATTTGCGTATATAAACCGTAGCTTTTTGAGAAAAAACTCAGATTGGGATGTGACAGCTGGGAGTTTTCTGTGTATTCTCGTATCTGTGTCCAAATCCTAATCGTAAGAGGGCACCACGGAGCGGATCCGCTTAGTCCTGCCGCCGCAACGTGAAACATCTACCCATAATGGCAGGAGCGGGGGAACCAATTTTTGGCTCCCTTATAGGGGGCCTAGGGGCTAAGCTACTTCGGTAGCCGGGTGAATCCATACCCGAGTCCGACAGCTCACCTCGTGAAGCAATGGAGGAAACATACACAATGGCTAAGAAGATCGTTCGTAACGCAGGTATCGTGGCATTCGCTGGTGCAGCTCTGGTGGGTTCCACCGTTCCCGCTAACGCATTCGCACAGGTTCCTGCAGCAGCAGACCTGAGCTACGATTACAACAACTACGAGACTGATTACACCAGCTACCAGACCGGTGCTACCAACTACGTTGCACCCCAGGCTGAGTACCAGACCGAGTACGTTGCACCCACCCCGAGCTTCGGTCAGCAGCAGACCACCAACACCAGCTCCACCACCCCCTCCGCTCCTGTGCAGACCGCAACCGGTGGCCACGAGGGCGTTGTAGCAACCGCTAAGACCGGCATCGGTGGCGGCTACGTTTGGGGCGGCCGCAGCTTTGGTGCATGGGACTGCTCCGGCTTCGTATCCTACGTTTACGCACAGCACGGCGTGAAGCTGACCCCCTACACCTTCGCTATGAAGAACGAACTGCGTGCAACCGCTAACCCCCAGCCCGGCGACATCGTCTTCCAGAACGGCTACAACCACGTGGGCATCTACGTTGGTAACGGCATGATGATCTCCGCTCTGAACCCGAGCCAGGGCACCCAGCTGCACCCGGTTTCCTGGATGTCGGTTGACGGTTACTACACCGCATTCTAATCTCGACTCCAGAGATATTTAGACTCGGAGGAAGGCACCCCCAACGGGGTGCCTTCCCCATGTTAAACCGCGCATCACGCGCTGACCCCGAATACACTGGTCGGGGCTACACGTGGGGCACAGGGCGTACCGAAGGGTAGCGGACGCCCGGTAGAATAATGAACATGCAGTACCAAAGCCCCAAAAGTAGCTCCGATCAGGAATTCACCTACCTGGCCGTCGGCATGGTCGCTGGCGCCATACCAGGCATTATTATCGGCCTGCTGCTGGCTATTCCTCTTGGCAACCCCGCCATGTGGGTCTCTATCACCGGCGGGATTGGCATCGTGATTGGCATGGTCACCGGTAAATTCATCTACCGTAAGAAATACAGTAACCAGCCTCAAAGCCCTTCTGAAGGCCCGCAGCACCCCAACGATAAAAAGCAGTAAGGTGGGCGCGCTCCTATCTATATGGGCCGTGCTAGCACTACGTGAGCGCTTTAGAAGAGGGCTTTTAGGTGTAGCTCTCTAGCTCAGCGGCCATATTCGCCCGAGCCGCCGCATCCCACAGCGAATGCCCCGCCGCAGAGGCAAAAATACGGTCTCTGCCTAAGAACTCCCGTAAAAACCCTGACCTTCCCTGCGCAAACGCCTGCGGCCCGTAGTGGCTGTACTCCGTGCGTACACCCGCAATGTAACGGCCATACCGGGCGGTTTCTGCTGCGAGAATCGCAAGGTCGGCATCCATGAAAAAATCGGCATCGGCGCGGGTGAGTACACCACCGGTCAGCCCGGCAAGCTCTTCAGGCACCCGGTGGGAGGCGGTGAACTCCACCAGCTGTGCGGCGGCGGTAACCTCCGCAGCAGTCAGAACACCGGTTCTGGTGAGAGGCATAAGATTGGTACGTACCAATTCGGCGCTGGCGGCCTCATCCTGGCCAGGCTGCGCCTCATACACGGCATCATGGAACCACGCCGCAAAGAGCACAGTGCGCGGCACCGGTTGGGGGAAGTACAAAAGGGTAAGAGCGGCGAGCATCTCTGAAAGATGAACACTATTGTGATAGGCCCGATGCGGCTGCTCCCACCGCTCAAGCAGGTCAGCGCCCACAGCGGAAGCATCGGGTGCGAGCGCTTCCCAGGCGCGCAGAAGACGCGGACGGATCTTACTGGGCCGTTCTTTGAGCGGAACCCGCAGCCCGCTGCGGATGAGTATGCGAGTTAGTTGGGTGCCGGTTACTTCCTGCGCCCCAGCGTTTACGAGGGCGGCGTAGCGGTGCTGCGGCACGTCGTAGTGGTCGGCGTCGAAGGCGCGCGGGCTGATCTCGTGGGCGGCCGCGAAGTCATGCAGTTCCTTCAGGCTGGTGTCTGAGATAAGGTGCGAGAAGAAAGTGCCGTGTGCCGGCCAGAGGGGCGGGTCAATGAAAATACTCACCTACCTATTGTAGTGAGCGTGACGCGCCGGGGCCCGGGTGGAAAACTGCCGTGATGTTGCCGCTATAATAGAGAACGTTGCCCCCGTAGCTCAGGGGATAGAGCACTTCTCTCCTAAAGAAGGTGTCGGACGTTCGAATCGTCTCGGGGGCACAGTTACAGAACCCGCTTGATGCGGCTTCCTCACGGAGGCGCACCAAGCGGGTTCTGCTGTATGCCTGAGTTTTAGGGGGCGTGTGCTGTGCACGCTTGGGCCAAGGTCCATATTTCATAGAACGTAACATTGAAGTTTTATTAAAGACACACCTGAAAATTATGATGTGACACATAACATGTGGGCTAGTCTGAAAGTGACGGTATTGACCGATTCTAAGGAGGCTAAAGATGTCTTCCCATCTTAATCGTCGAGCCGCACTGCTGCTGCTCGGCGGCGGCGCAGGAGCCGCTTTTCTCAGCGCATGCGGCAGCTCGTCCTCAAACGCAGGAGGCGCTTCATCTTCAGCGAGTGCTTCAAGTAGTGCGTCGTCCCCAGCGCACGGGCCTGAAACTGGTGGTGCTGCCAGCAGTTCTGCGGCTGCGGTGAATGAGCCCAGTACGCAGCAGCCAGCGGGACCGAACAGCGCCGCATCCAGTGACACCGCCCAGAACGGCACAGTATCTAGTAGCGCAGCCCAGAGCGGTGCCGGGGACGCTGCCCCTCTTGAATCCGGAAATACTCCCGGTGAGGGGCATACTGAGCTGTCTGGGGAAGTCTCGCTTGAAGTGGACAGCTCCGGCCCCCGCCAGGAGTATGCAACACGCGAGAAACCGCAGCAGAACACCTACCCGCCGAAGAAGCCCTCCACCATTAATGACCGCACGGAACGGGGCCTGTACAGCAGCATCTCGTTCGCGGTGACCTCTCTGGATTATGCGCTGCAGACCGGTAATGCCCGCTACCTGGAGCAGTCGGCGATCGTTGAATCCGAGCAGCTGTATTTCAAGAAGTCTACTAACCTGATCGATACCCGCGACGGAAAATACTGGACGGCGGCAGGCAGTATTTTGCAGTACACGCTGGTGGGCTCCCACCCTGTGGCATCCAGCGGAGGCGAGTACGTGTGGGCGTACAACCTGGTGCTGCTCAATGGTGACTTCTATGTGAAGGACGGCAAGGTGCACGAGGTAACCAAGGAAACTTACTCCGGTAAGGGTGACTGGGGCAAACGCTACCACACGAACGGTGAAATTCGCGCTAAGTACGTGAACGGGCAGTGGCAGATTAGCGGGCTGCTCTCCAATGATCTGCCTCTCGTGCCACCAGAAAATGGTGGTCAGTAAGCGCCTATCCTCCTCAACCATGGAAGAGGAAAGCTTTAACGGCACCGCTACAGCAGGGCATACTGCCGGTGGCTTAGGTCTGTCAAAGACTTCTCTTCTAGGGCAGGTGCTGAATGCCCGCCATGTGTTGAGGCGCGGTATCCGCCCGGCGTGGTCTCTCATAGCGGAGGCTGCACCGGGCGGTTTCGTGCGGGGGCACTGCTTGCAGGAGCAAGTGCCGCGTGTATGGTGTCTCATGTGGTGAGATGTGGAGTGTGCTGCGCGAGGGTGTGCGAAAAAATTTGGGGGTATACATTCAGATACATAATGTGATGGGTGGGAGGTCCCTCCCTTGTGTTGTCAGGGAACGGCGGAAAGTATAAAGTATTACTTGTACGTTAAACATTATTAAGGTCACAATAAAACTTCTGAAGGTTCGCCGTCCCGCTGTGTACGGTAAAAAAGTGACCTGGTTATCAACCGACCGAAAGGAACCTGGCTCATGTCTTCCGATTTCAACCGTCGTGCAGCATTGGGTGTGATGGGTGCTGGCTTTGGTGCTCTTGTCTTAGCGGCGTGCGATGTTAATCGAACCGTTACAAAGGAATCATCGTCCGCATCGGGTAACCCATCGGGGTCTAGCTCGTCTGCCTCGCCGTCACCCTCAAGCTCATCGTCGAGCTCATCAAGCTCTAGCTCCTCAAGCTCAAGCTCTTCCAGCTCCGCCAGCTCTTCCAGCTCAAGTCATTCACCCAGTACGAGCATGCGCACCGACTGGAGTGGTGAACCGAAGCTGGACTACGACGATTATGACCGGGCAGGGATCAGCGAGGATGCCACCAGGGAACACCCAGCGCGAAACCAAAAGAGGCCCAAGAAGCCTGCAGCCATGAATCAGGAGTCTACCGAAGGGCTTTACTATAGTCTGGCGTATGCTATCGCGGGCATTGAGTATGCCTTGAACATGGGTGACCCCACATATGTGCAGCAGTCGGGGATGATCGAAAGCGAACAGCAGCAGTTCATTCGGGAGCATCCCCTGGAGGATATTCGCAACCATACGTACTGGGAAAATAACCCAAGGTACGAGTATAAATTTTTAGACCCGCATCCTCAGAAGAACGGGGATCAGTACAGCTGGGACTATAAACTGTATGTTGCCCATGGTAGCTACTATGTGAGCAACGGTCAGGTGCACGATACCACGTTGAGTTCGACACCGAAGCCAGATGAGAAACCTTCTGGGGAGTACTACCGGGGGACGATTACCGGCAAGTACACCAATGGCGCGTGGGTGCTTAGTGGGTTCTTTAACGGTGAGAAGAAAAGTAGCTCATCGTAGGGTTTCGGTGAGTGCTGCGAGTGTATCTGCAGCCCCTGAAAGTCATCTTTGCGATGCTCCCGGTCTGCTCCTGTCGGCTGGCCGGGAGCACCCTGCCATAGTGTAACTCCCTGAGACTTAGCGGTGCAGATATCGGCACCTAGCGTTGCTGCGGGTGGCGGATGGTCAAAACTTAGTCCCCAGAATATGGCGGTTCGACAGCGGTATTAAGTTTATGGCCATGATGCGAAAACTGGGCGACAGCAGGTAGAACCTTGAGAACATGAAGGTTACTGCTGAGCTTTAAAGTTAATGGTTTATCGTTAGGCTCAGAGAGGAGAGTAATAATGTCTTCCATTTTTAACCGTCGTGCAGTATTGGGCGTACTAGGCGCAAGCGCTGGTGCCTTTGTACTGGCGGCATGCGATGCCAACCGTTCCGTTTCAAAAGGGTCATCTTCCTCATCAAGCGAACCCTCAGAGACTAGCCCGTCCGCATCGTCTGCTACCGCGCAGACCGATATAGATATGAGCGGCGACTATAAGGGAAAGATTAACTTCGAGTCCGTTTTAGAGTATAAGAAGTCGGGCACCTACGAACCTGCCACGGAGGAACATGCGGCGCGAAACGTGCCCCAGCCTAAGAAACCGGAGGATGCCAACGATAAATCTTTGAAAGGTCTCTACCTGAGTGTCGCGTTTGCGGCGGCAGCCACCCAGTACGCCTACAACACTGGGGACTACTCCCTGGCGGAGGAGAGCGCCCTATCAGAGTCGGAACGCGACAACTACAAAGGGCTTGAGAGGGTGCGGCTTAAGAAAATCCGTGAAGGCAACTACTGGCCGGATAACGTCACCATTGAATACGAGATTACCGAGCCGCAACCGTTACTAGAAGACGACCGGTATCTATGGTCCCGTACTTTCAAGATTACATACGGCAAGTTTGAGGTGGAAGACGGCCGGGTAATCTACCCCAAGAGCGGTAAAGGAACCGTTGCAGCCGAAGAGTTTATTGGCCTGGTATCCGCGCAGTATGTGAACGGGGCGTGGGAGATTAGCTCACACGATAACCGTCGCAAAGAGTAATGTGGCTTCGGCCCAAACGATTACCGGGTACGCAGGGGGATTGGTTGTTCCGCGGATGGCGGGTGCCTTCCAGCAGCGTGTCGGACGTAAATTCTACTGCCTCGTGCAGTCTGGAGGGGCGGCGCTACTCGGTGGGCGGCCCACCCGCAATAAAAGCAGCAACCGCCCGCTTGAACGCCCGCACACCACGGTATGCCAGACTCAGAAGCGAGAGCACCAGAAGAGCCCAGCCCAGAGGCAGAAGCACCACAAGTGCACCCGGCTGATGCGCAGGGTCAGCCAATGATGCGTCCACCGCAAAAATTGTGGCCGTAAACACCGCACTGTACACCAGCGGAAGCGCCGTCAATAACACCCGAAGCGGCTTTTTCGCCGTCGCCGCCCACGACAGGCCCGCCACAGACAACCCGAAAAACACTGCAAACGCCAAACCCACTGAACGGTGCGCATACGTATAAGGCCCCAGGGCATCACCCGCTGAGGAGGAAGAAAGCCCGTGTGCGAACGACCCCAGCGCATCCGTACTCAGGGCCAGTGACAGCTCGGGAACGGGGGCACCCGCCAGCCTGCCGTAGCCGGGAAGCACCCACGCGAAAAGGTACACGCCCATGAGCAGGGAAATAGCGACCGCAACGTGGAGGAAAACACGTGAACCCCGCCCGGTCGCTTGATCGTGGGCGGCGCGTTCCTCCATAAACTGCCGAAGCTCACGGGTTTCGCTATGCTGCGGGTCGGGGGTGCCGCCCCCTGGAGTGTGAGCGGCCTTCGTGTTCGCGCCGTAGCGGCGCCTCTTCTGACCTTGTGATAGACCCATACCTTCCATTATTGCGCAGAGCGGTTGGGTGCGTCAGCGTGGGGCCTTTGCCACAAGGGCGCTGTGGAGTACGTTCGGGGCGGAGTTCTTAGTCTTCTGCTGCGTGATACTCTTATTTGCTACCGGAAACTGACAGCCGCAAAGTTGGCTGTATCCTGACATGCCATGCCTAGTTTTCTTTACTTGCGTGTATTACTCACCCAGACTCGCAATTGTCCTCTCTCCGCTTTCCCAGTCACTACGGATCACCGCATATCCCATGACATCGCACCTGATACCCTGAACGGTAACTCCAGCTTCTCGATAATGCGCCTCGTGAACCCAACCTGCAGAGTTAAAAGCACGACGCATAGCAATATTGTCGCTTCGTGTATTGCCCTCAACACGGATAATGGAGCTTTTGGATTCAAAAATAAGGTCAGTTAGCTTAATGAGCACAATACTCCCAATCCCTTGATTTCTATATTTCGCTACCATACGCATATCTATTTCTGCTGTGGAATCTTGCAGTCCGTGCACTATGGCAATACCGACGTGCTCTCCATCGCTGTGAATAAAGGCAACACGGTTATTAGGTTCGGAGAATTCCTGCTCTTCAAACCGGCGTATGAGGCTCTCATGCGATACGTAATGTTCAAGATGGAATGGCCAATCGCTGCTGCAGAAAACATTCTCAAATGGTTCCCATTCGTGCTTTATATCTGCCCAACGAACAACACAGTTCATGTTTTTCCTAACTTATTTTTCAGCTCATATTTTGTGTTTCGAGAACGTATGAATCTTATCTTCAACACTGAGCGCACATAATAAAACATAGGAGGAATCAACCGTAATAATCTGATAGTACAGGGTATTACTTTCGGAACTTATACCACCGATTACGCCAAGGGGTTTCATGATGGAAATTCCTTTTACTATTTACTGAGGAGTCCTCATAGTAGGGTCAGATGATGTCAGTACCCTATAGCTTGGCCAGGTCGATCTTGCCCATGTGCAGGATCTTATCGCGTGTGGCGGCGTCGGCCATGAGTTCGGCGATGTTGTGGGGGACGATCTGCCACGAGACACCCCAGCGGTCGACGCACCAGCCGCAGCGCTCGGCCTCGGGTACGGCGGAGAGCCCCGCCCAGTAGCAGTCGATCTCTTCCTGGTTGCGGCAGGAGACGATCATGGAGACTCCGGGCGTGAAGGTGAAATCGTGGAAGGTC
>ERZ773213.712-NODE-712-length-19157-cov-81.879856_pt1 | contig 19157 bp, 7 predicted proteins | sample MGYA00580996_ERZ773213 | MGnify/ENA primary metagenome ERZ773213 (study PRJEB29015, sample SAMEA2738152) | human oral metagenome | biome: human oral; feature: human-associated habitat; material: saliva | place: China | collected 2197 ...
CGCGCGGCGACATCATCCTGTTCATCGACGAGATCCACACCCTCGTGGGTGCGGGTGCCGCCGAGGGGTCGATCGACGCGGCCCAGATGCTCAAGCCCATGCTGGCGCGCGGCGAACTCCAGACGATTGGTGCGACCACGAACGACGAGTACCGCAAGTACATCGAGAAGGATGCGGCTCTCGAGCGCCGCTTCCAGCCGGTGAAGGTCGAGGAACCCAGCGTTGAGGAGACGGTGGAGATCCTTAAGGGCCTGCGCGACCGCTACGAGGCGCACCACCGCGTCATCATCACGGACGCTGCGATCCAGGCGGCCGCCGAGCTGGCAGATCGCTACATCTCGGATCGTTTCCTCCCCGATAAGGCCATTGACCTGGTCGACGAGGCCGGGGCACGCCTGCGCATTCGCCGCATGACCGCGCCGCCGGAGCTGCGCGAGCTGGATGAGAAGATCGCCGAGGTGCGCCGCAACAAGGAGGCGGCCATCGACGATCAGGACTTCGAGAAGGCCGCGTCGCTGCGCGATCAGGAGTCGAAGTTGTCCGAGGAACGCAAGGCGAAGGAAGAGGCGTGGAAGGGCGGCGAGTCCGACGAGATCGCCGAGGTCGGGGATCAGGAGATCGCCGAGGTCTTGGCCATGTCGACGGGTATCCCGGTCGTGCGCCTTACTCAGACGGAGACCGCGAAGCTGCTCAAGATGGAAGATGAGCTGCATAAGCGCGTTATCGGCCAGGACGAGGCCGTGAAGGCTCTCGCTCAGTCGATCCGTCGTACGCGCTCGGGCCTGAAGGATCCGAACCGTCCCGGTGGCTCGTTCATCTTTGCGGGTCCGACGGGTGTGGGTAAGACGGAGCTGGCGAAGGCTCTCGCCGAGTTCCTCTTCGGTGACGAGGATGCCCTGATCCAGCTGGATATGTCTGAGTTCTCTGAGAAGCACACGGCGTCGCGCCTCTTCGGTGCCCCTCCCGGCTACGTCGGTTACGACGAGGGTGGTCAGCTCACGGAGAAGGTTCGCCGTAAGCCGTTCTCGGTCGTCCTCTTCGACGAGGTCGAGAAGGCTCACCCGGACATCTTCAACTCGCTGCTCCAGATCCTGGAGGAGGGGCGCCTGACGGATTCGCAGGGCCGAAAGGTGGACTTCAAGAACACCGTCATCATCATGACGACGAACCTGGGTACCCGCGATATTAATAAGGGCGTGCTGACGGGCTTCCAGACCGCGGATCACTCGACGCATGATTACGGTCGCATGAAGTCGAAGGTCGCGGAGGAACTCAAGCAGCACTTCCGTCCGGAGTTCCTCAACCGTGTTGATGATACGATTGTGTTCCCGCCGTTGACGAAGCCGGAGATTGCGCGCATTGTCGACCTGATGATCGCGAAGCTCGCCAAGCGTATGGAGGCGCAGGATATGCGTCTGCAACTGACGGACGAGGCGCGCGAGCTGCTGGCTGACGTGGGCTTCGATCCGGTGCTTGGTGCGCGTCCGCTGCGTCGCGCGATCCAGCGCGAAATCGAGGATGCGCTGTCCGAGAGGATCCTTTTCGGAGAGCTGCAACCTGGTCAGGTTGTCACGGTTGGTGTCACTGGAGAGGGTAAGGAACGGACTTTTACCTTCAACGGAGAGTGATTTACTCACCAATTGTCTAAGGTTGACAAACCTTCGCCTCTGTGGGAGCGGCCCGTCGAATAACGGCGGGTCGCTCTCTGGTTGTCAAGTAATTGTGGCTCTGATAGATTCTCATTAACTATGAATGTCTTGCGAACTCATGCCACACTATTTGCGAGGCACTAATCATTGATCGAGAGAGGGTCTATGAACGCTCGAGCGCGCCGAAACCTGACCAGCGCAAGACGACGCCTGCCGGTGCTTGTTCTCATGCTGGTTGTTGTTGCGCTCTGCGTCGCTGGCGTCATCTATAAGGGTGCGGAAGTTACGCAGGTAAACGTCAATGATGGCGGAATTTGGGTAACAAATAAGTCCAAGCAGATGGTCGGTCACCTCGACTATGAGGCCCGCATCCTTGACGGCGCGCTGCGCACCGAGGCTAGCAATTTCGATGTTGGCCAGGCTGGCGAAACTGTTACGGTGTCCGACCTGTCCTCACTTACTGTTGCGCCGGTCAATGTTACCCAGGTCGCTTTGGGGTCCCCGACGGCCCTTCCCTCCGGCTCGGTTGCGATGCAGGGCGGGGACGTCCTGGGCGTCCTGAATGCGACAGATGGCACACTGTGGACGACGTCAGCCACCACGCCGAGCCCGGCGAACCTTTCTGACAATGCCGCCGTCGCCTCGAACATGGGCGCGAGCGCGTTTGTCACCGGCATGGACGGCACCGTCTACTCCCTGTCCTCTTCCGGATCCCTCACAACTGTTAAGCGGCAGGGTGCCGTCGATCAAGCGAAGACCTCCGTGATCGAGGGCATCCCCGCAGACGCGTCGCTGTCGATGACGGCCGTCGGAGACCAGGTCGTCGCCCTCGACTCCACCTCGAACACCCTCTTCCTGCCCGGCGGCAAGACACTCAACCTCAGCGCCGCAGGCGTCGAGGCGGGCGGAGTCCTCCAGCAGGCCGGACCGACGTACGATTCCGTCCTCCTGGCCACGGCCTCGTCCCTGGTGAGGATCCCCCTGAAGGGCAGTGCCCCCACGATCATCCCCGCCGCCGAGGGATCCCCCAGCGGCATCCCCGCAGCACCCGTGCGCCACGAGGGCTGCTCCTACGGCGCGTGGATGGGCTCGGGTGCGTTCATGCGCTCGTGCGACGACGCCTCCAACAACCAGCAGACAGTCGTCGATACGCTCAAGAGCGCCCAGGAAATCGTTTTCCGCACCAACCGTAAGGCCATCGTCCTCAACGACGTCGCGCAGGGCAACGTGTGGCTGCCCGACTCCAACATGGTCCTCATGGACAACTGGGATGAGGTCGAAAACCAGCTCCAGGAGTCCGAGGACGAACAGGACAGCCCGGAGCTGACGAACGAGATCGCCGACCCCGAAAAGCGCGAGGAGAACACCCCGCCCGAGGCTGAGGATGACGAATTCGGCATCCGCCCGGGCCGTTCGACGATCCTGCCGGTCCTGGACAACGACTCCGACATTGACGGAGACGTGCTGACCGCCAGCCCGACCAGCCAGCCCGAGTGGGGTTCTGTCGCTGCCGCGCGCTCCGGTCGCGCGCTGCAGATCGCGGACGTCGATGCCGATCAGACGGGTTCCACGTCGTTCACGTACGAGGCCTCGGACGGGACCGAGACCGCCTCCGCGCGGGTGCAGGTGACGATCCACCCCTACTCGCAGAACGAGGCACCCACGCAGCTGCGTGCGTCGTCGGTCAAGATCGGCCAGGGTGCGCAGATCCAGTATCAGGCGCTGCCCGACTGGCGTGACCCCGATGGCGACCCGTTGTTCTTGAAGAACGCCGAGGCTCCCGAAGGCCTGAGCGTGTCCTTCATGGAGGACGGCTCGATGACGATCACCGAGGAAGGCTCCGCGGCTGGTCCGAAGACCGTCGTGCTGACCGTCGCCGACGATCAGGGCGCTGAGACGCGCGGCGAACTCATTGTCAACGTCCAGGAGGCTGGCAACCTGCCGCCCGTCGCGAACGGCGACCTGTTCCTGGCACACCCGGGCGAGACCCTCACTTTGGATCCACTCAAGAACGACACTGATCCCAACGGCGACCCGCTGATGCTGGCCGCTGTGTCCGGGGCGCCCTCGGGTGCGTCGATCACGCCGGATTTGGAACGCGGGACCATTGACTTCGTGGCGTCGTCCCCGGGTTCCTACTCCTTCGCCTACACGGTCTCCGACGGCGTCGCGACGACGCTGGGTATTGTGCGCGTCGTGGTCGTTGAGACCGTTGCGCTGCCCCCGGTTGCCGAGAACGATACGGCGGTCCTGCCGCAGGGCGGGTCCGTGCTGGTTGCGCCGCTGGCCAACGACTACGACCCGACGGGTGGAGTCCTGTCGATCACGTCGATTGATTCCTCGTCCGTGCCCGGCCTGGAGGTGGCCCTCATGGACCGGCACCTGCTGCGCGTGACTGCGCCGACAGGTCTCGAAGGGACGGTGTCCTTCTCTTACACGGTGTTCAACGGGCAGGGCAGTGCCAGCGCCAGCGTGACCGTCATTCCCGGTGCCTCTGACCGCACCGACTTGCCGCCGGTCCTCAAGCCGGATCGTGGCAAGGTGCGCGTCGGCGATGTTGGCACGGTCTCCGTTCTGGCGAATGATCGCTCGCCGGCCGGCCTGAACCTGCAGGTCGAGTCGACGCTCGAGTATGATCGCGCTTCCGCCCTGGGGACGCCCTTCGTGACGGGTAACCAGGTGCGTCTCGAGGCGGGGGACACCCCGGGCACGATGGATGTCACCTACTCTGTCATCGATTCCGCCGGTAACCGCGCCTCCAGCACGGTCACCTTCGAGATCCTGGCAGCATCCGACGACAATCAGGCACCGCGTCCCCGCGACATCACCGCGTGGGCCACGGCTGGTCAGACCACCCGCATCCCGGTCGCGCTTGACGGCATCGACCCGGACGGCGACTCGGTGACCCTGCGCGGCGTGGATTCCTCGCCGCAGAAGGGCTCGGCGACCGCGAATGCTACGTGGATTGAGTACACGCCCAACGCCTCGGAGTCCGGCACTGACTCCTTCACCTACACGGTCGAGGATCGCCAGGGCGCGCGTGCCTCGGCTCGCGTCCGTGTCGCCGTCACGCCTGTTCCCTCGCTGAACCAGAACCCGGTGGCGGTGCCCGACACCGTCCTGACGCGCCCTGATCGCATGGTGACCGTCAACGTCCTGTCGAACGACTTGGACCCTGACGGCGACCCGCTCACCCTCGAGAAGGACAGCCTCGAGACGGCCACGCCCGAACTCGACCCACAGGTCCGATCCGACACGACCGTCCAGGTGCACACGCCCTCCAAGGTTGGCACTTACCTCGTGTCCTACACGGTCAGCGACGGTCGCGGCGGCTCCGCGCGCGGCACCCTGACGGTCTACGTCCAAGATGACGCGCCCCTCAAGGCACCCGTTGCCCGCGACGACTTCGTGGACTATGACGCGCTGCCCACGGACGGCTCCGCCGTGTCCGTCAACGTCCTCGAGAACGACGAAGACCCCGACGGCAGTATCGACGAGGTCACCCTGACCACCGCCGATGTCGGCGTGACCGTCTCCGGCTCGAATCTGCTGATTCCGACCTCGGAATCCACGCGCCTGGTCGTCTACACGATCACCGACCGCGATGGGCTGACCAACTCGGCTGTTGTCCGGGTCCCCGGTCGCGACTCGACCGCGCCGTTCCTCAGCTCGGCGAATCTGCCGATCGAGATGGACGCGGGCACCTCGCGCACGATCAACCTGTCGGACTACGTCATTACTCGCTCGGGACGCAGCCCGCGCCTCGTCGAGGGGTCGAGTCCTGTGGCCCAGGACGGCCTCGACTCGGTCGTCGCTGATTCCAACACGCAGCTGACCCTGAATGCGAACGCCGCGTTTAGCGGCAACTCCGCGTTCCTCATCCAGGTCGCGGACGGCGATTCCTCCGACGCGGGGACGCTCACCGCCTCCCTGTCGCTGCCCGTGCGCATCAAGGCCACGGTCAACCAGCCGCCAACCTTCACCCCGACCGCTATTCGTGTCGAGGCCGGGGGCGAGGCCGTGGTGCAGAACCTGGCGCTGGCCGTACGCGACCCCGAAGGTGTGGATACCTCCACGTTCACCTACACCATGGACTCTGCGCCGAACTCGATTCAGGCCTCGCTGTCGGGCACGACCCTGTCGGTCACGGCCGCCGAGGGCACCGCGCAGGGGCCGGTCGGCTCGATCGCCGTGAGCGTCACGGACGAGGATGGCCACACGGTGTCGGCCCAGATCCCCGTCGAGGTCGTCGCGTCGGTCAAGCCCCTGATCCAGGTGCCCGTCTACACGCTGACCGGCAAGGTGAGAGAGACCGTGAGCGTGGACGTGGCGTCGGCTGCGACGAACCCCTTCCCGGACGCGCCGATCACCCTCGAGGGAGCCCTCGTGTCCTCGGGTGAGGCGACTGTCTCCTCGTCGGGTACGACCGTGTCCATCACGCCCAGCTCCTCCGGCGTGATCACGGTCGGCTTCAAGGTCAACGACAAGCTGGCCGACCCCTCGCGTGCCGTCCAAGGCACGATTACCGTCACGGTGACGGGTAAGCCGAATCCTCCCACAAATCTGCGCGCTGAAAACATCGGAAAGGGCGCTGCGCGCGTGACCTTCCAGGCTCCCGAGTCTGGCGGGTCGCGGATCACCAGCTACAGGCTCTTCGACAACACTGGTAAGCAGGTCGCCACCTGTGACAGCACGGTGTGCGATGTCACCGGTCTGACCCGCGGTGGGACCTACTCCTTCACTGCGATTGCGGTCAGCGCGGAGGGCGAGTCCGAGCGTTCGGCACCCTCGGACCCCATCACCATCTCCAACGTCCCGAGTGCTCCCGGCGTTCCTCACCTTGAGGCCGGCGACGGAACCATCACAGCGGCGTGGGCTGAGGCCAAGGAGAACGGCTCCAAGGTCACCGGATACACAGTGACTGCGACGACTGCCAATGGTAATGCAGGCCGCTGCGAGACGCCGGGCACGACGACCTGCACGCTCAACGGCCTGAAGAACGGCAGCACCTACACGGTGGTGGTCGTGGCGCACAGCGACGCTGGAGATTCCGCACCATCTGCGGGTGCTGTGGTTACCCTGCAGGTTACTCCGCAGCCTGAAAAGACGATTCCCCTGGCCCCGGATGCGCCGCAGCTAGGCCCCACCTTGGATAACGCTGCAGAAAAGCTTGCGGTGTCGAATGCGCGCCTGAAAGAAGGCAACGGCTACAAGGCTGCTGACCTGGAGCTTTACTACGCGGACAGTATACCCGGGTGTATGTCGGCCGAGAGTCACAAGGTTGATCTCAACAACGGCGATCGCGGAGACTTTAATATCGGTCCGCTTCCTTCGGGTTCCAGGATGATCTACTACTTCTGCCAGCGTGGTAAGCGAGGGCCGAATGATTACGTGTGGAGTCCGGCGACACTAGCCACCGGCTTTGTCGGCACAGGCCAGCATGGCGGAGACGGCGGCGGTGGTAACGGCGGCGGTGGTAACGGCGGCGGTGGTAACGGCGGCGGTGGTAACGGCGGCGGTAACGGTGGCGACGAGGAAAAGCCTCAGCCGCCGGACAGCTCGCCGATCCCGCTCTTTGAAGTCTCCGCCAAGCCACATACCAACAGCGCAACAATCGTGTGGACCCCTCCTGAACGTACCTCCGTTAAGGAGACCAACGTGTGGATCAAGGACGTAGCGGGCACGAAGCAGACATTCAATGGCCCGATCACATCGTGGACTGTGTCGCCTCTTGAGCCGGTCCACCAGTACACGGCTGTCGTCGAGCTGGTCAGTACCGGCGGGGCGTACCGAAAGGCGGAGGTCACGTTTACGACGGGTGAATCGGTTGACGAGATCGATGCATCCTTCACCGGGATGACCGCCTGCCCGAACGGCCAAGAGTGTGGCTCGATGACCCTGACGGCCTCGCGTGCCTCGCAGTTCCAGCGGGGCAAGACGCTCGTCTGCACGGTGGCGACTGGACGGCCGTCCCAAAACACGGAGTTCCGCTTCTCACAGGGGACGCCGAGTATACCGGGTATCCTTACGGAGTCGATCACCGAGCGAGAACTGAATGCGCGGCAGGTCGTGAAGAACTGCCGAGGCGAATAAACAAAAGACTTTCACCCACTACAAGCAACGAGAGAGACAGTAGGACAACTCATGACCCTTTCCATCGAAGATGCAACTAGGTTCGCCCAGGTCTTCAAGGGCCTCGTCGATGGCGTGTCCGTCGCGGTCCTGGACAAGCATCAGGCGGTGCGCCTCGCGCTGACGACGATGTTCGCGGGTGGACACCTCCTGCTCGAGGACGCTCCCGGAACCGGTAAGACGGCCCTGGCGCGCGCGATCAGTGCGACCATTGACGGCACGCACTCGCGTATCCAGTTCACCCCCGACCTGCTGCCCTCCGACATCACCGGCGTGAACATGTTCAACCAGAAGACGGGCGAGTGGGTCTTCCACGCTGGCCCCGTCTTCGCGGAGATCGTCCTGGCAGACGAGATCAACCGTGCCTCGCCCAAGACCCAGTCCGCGCTCCTGGAGGTCATGGAAGAGGCCCAGGTGACGGTCGACGGCGTGCGCCGCCCCGCGCCCCAGCCCTTCATGGTCATCGCGACCCAGAACCCCGTCGAACAGGCAGGCACCTACCCGCTGCCCGAGGCCCAGCTAGACCGCTTCCTCATGAAGACCTCGATCGGCTACCCCTCGCGCGCCGCCATGATCGACGTCCTCGACGGCTCGGCCTCCCCCGACCGCTCGAAGAACCTCGAGCCCCTCGTGACCGGTCAGGACATCGTCGCCTGGGCCGCCCTGGCCTCGGCGAACCACACGGACCGCGCGGTCCTCGACTACGTGGCGGCGCTGGCTGAAGCGACCCGCGACGATGAGTCCTCGCTGCTGGGTGTGTCCACCCGTGGTGCCATCGGCATGGTGCGCTGCGCCCGCGTGTGGGCGGCCGCGCAGGGGCGTAACTTCGTCCTGCCCGACGACATCAAGGCCCTGGTCGTGCCCGTGTGGGCGCACCGAATTATCGTTGACCCCGACGCCGCGTTCTCCGGCGCGACCGCTGAGGGCGTCATCCAGCGCGCCCTGACGTCGGTGCCTGCCCCGGCGGTGGGCGCGTAACGCGCCGACCGGAAACGACGATGCAAGGGAAGCGTTCGAACAATGCAACGATGGCCTCGCCGCGTAAGGCGCAGGCCTCCCGTCAGCACCTTCTGAAGGCGCTGGCCGACCTAGTGACGCCCACCGGGTGGGCGCTCGTCTTCTTCGTCGCGGTCTCTCTGATTCTCGCGGCGACCCTCCGGTGGGTCGAGGCCCTGGCGTGTGCCCTCGCGGGCGTCGTCGCCCTGGTGCTTGCGGCCATGCGCGTGGCGTGGAAGCCCCCGCACCTCGTGTCGATCCGCGTGCCCAACGAACGTATCGTCGCAGGCCAGACGGCAGTCGGCGAGCTCGTGGTGCGCAACGAGCGTGCCCGTCCGGTGCGCGCAGGCATCATCGAACTGCCGATCGGCACGGGAACGGGCGAGTTCGTCGTTCCTCCGCTGGGGGCGCACGCGACGTGGGACGAGATGTTCCTGATCTCCTCGCGTCACCGAGGCCTCATCAATGTCGGCCCTGCGCGCTCCGTGCGCTCCGATGCCCTCGGCCTGCTGCGCCGCGTGCGTTCCTGGGATGAACCCGTCGTCCTGCACGTCCACCCGCGTACGGTCCGCGTCCCCTTCGACGCAACCGGCTTCCAGCTGGACGTCGAGGGCGTGTCCACCGGTAAGCTCTCCAGCTCCGACGTGTCTTTCCACGCGCTGCGCGACTACGAGCCGGGCGATGACCGCCGCGCCGTGCACTGGCAGTCGACCGCTCGCCTCGGCAAGCTCATCGTGCGCCAGTACGAGGAGACCCACCGTTCCCACCACGTCATCGTCTTGGATACCTCCCGCGACGCGTGGGACCACGATTCCTTCGAGACCGCCGTGTCGGTCGCGGGTTCCCTGGGCCTGGCGAACCTGCGCGATTCGCGCCCAGTGTCGGTGACGACGACCGATGAGTGGCTGCCGTCCTCGGTCGCCATGCGCCTCCTGGACTCCCTGTCCGAAATCTCGCACCGTTCCTTCGGGGATCTGGCGCTGCGCGTGCGCGAGGCCGTGGCTCAACGCCCCGGAGTCTCCGCACTGACGCTCATCGTCGGCCCCGAGACAACTGATTCGGACGCCGCTCACCTGGCTCGCCTGGCGCCCATCGACGTGCCCGTATCCATCATCCGTATCGGCGTGAACAAAGCGCGCGCCCGCCGAAACCTCGGCCGAGGAGTCCTCCTCGACTGTGCAACCCTGGATGACCTGCCGCGCATTATCGTCGCCGGGGGTCTGGCATGAGCAGCAACGTGAACACCAAGCCCCGCGCCCAGCGCGTCGATCCTCAGGGCGAGGCCGTCCCCGGCTCTCCCATTAAGACGGACCGCCGCTCGGTGGATGAACCCACACAGCCCTCGGCAGCACACGCCCTCGCGGGCGCGCGCTCTGAGGCGCACATGCCCAAGCCGAGGACCACGCGCAGTCGCCTGTTGACAATTACGGAGCGCTTCGCGACAATCCGCACGCGCTTGCCGATGTGGTCTCTGCTCGTCCTCGCGGTCCTCTTCGCCGGGCCGGTCGCCGCTTTCGAACCCGTCTTCGGCGGGGGAGTGGGCGCTATCGCGGCGGGCGCGGGCGTGGCCTGCGGCCTGCTCATCGCCTACGCGTCGACGAAGTGGCGCTGGGATATGCTCACGACGGTCCTGTCCGTCCTGGTCGCCTACTTCCTGCTTGGGAGCGCCGCAGCCCTGCGCGCCGAGGCCCTCTTCGGGTTCTTGCCCACCGGCAAGACCCTGCAGGTCATGGTCCTGGGTTCCTTCCGCGCGTGGAAGGACCTGCTGACGCTGACCGCACCCGTGTCCGCATACTCGGGCCCCGGCCTCGTCCCGTGGATGAGCGGCCTTCTCTTCGCCGTGCTCTCAGGCCTCATCACCGCCCGTGCTGGGCGCGCCATCCTGGGGTCCATCCCGCTCGTCGCGATGGGCGTGATCGCCATCTTCTTTGGCCTGTCAGGCCACGCGCTGCCCGTGTGGGCGGTCCTGCTGTGGTGGGCGCTCCTGGGCGCGTGGTGGGCCGCAGCCGCTCAGTACCAGCGCATCACGCTGGGGCAGGACGTCCTGGTGGGCCGCTCCGGCGCGGCCGGGGCAGAGAATACCCTCGGGCGCAGCTCTCGCTCCACGGTCTACGTGGGCAGGCGCATTCTCGGCGCGACACTCATGCTCGCAATTTCCGTGGGCGTGGCCCTGCCTGCCGCCTCCTACCTGGGCGAGTCCAGGGCGCGCGTCGTTGGCCGCGACCTCGTGGAGCCGCCGCTGGACATCCAGGCGTACCCCTCGCCGATGGCCTCGTTCCGTCACTACACGACCGACCTGAAGGACGAGACGCTTATTACCGTCTCCGACCTGCCCGAAAACCAGCGCGTGCGCATCGCCGCGATGGACGTCTACGACGGCACCACTTTTGGCATGTCGGAAAACCGAGGGGATGGCCACTCCGGCTACATCCCCGTCGAGACGGCGATCCCTGGGCGTGCCGAAGGCAATTCAACCGTCACCGTGTCAACCAACGGCCTGTCCGGCCCGTGGGTACCCGTCCTAGGAATCCCCTCGCAGATTACTTTCTCCGGCACCGGAGCGGACACGCAAAAGGACGGCCTCTTTGTTGACACGTGGGGGAACGCGGCCCTGACGACAGGGCGCGCGGGCACGATGACCTATGACGTGCTCACCACGTTCGTCGAACCCATCCGCGACGAGGAATTATCCTCCCTCTCAGTTGCTCCCAACACGTCGAAGGACACGCATGTGCCCGAGGGCATCGGCGCGATGGCCACGGATCTGACGCAGAATGCGTCGACGGCTCTGGCCGCCGCGCGCGCGATCGAGCACCACCTGTCGACCTACGGTTACTACCTCAACGAAAACACGCAGTTCTCGCGTCCCGGCGTGCGCGCCGACCGCCTCGAGCGCATGATTTCCAGCGACGAGAACCTGATCGGCGACGACCAGCAATACACGGCCCTCATGGCCCTCATGCTCCACCAGCTGGGCATCAACGCTCGCGTCGTCATGGGTGCCTACCCCGAGGGCGGCTCGCAGGGCGGTGCCGCTTCCCTGCGTGGATCTGACATCCGCGCCTGGGTCGAGGTCGAATTCGGAGACGGCATCTGGGCCGTCTTTGATCCCACCCCTCCGCGTGACCACACGCCGCAGACGCAGGTGCCCAAGCCTCGCAGTGTACCGCGCCCGCAGGTCCTCCAGCCGCCGGAGCCCCCGGAGGCTCCCGCCGAGCTGCCGCCGTCGATGCGCGACCAGAACGCGGACCCGGTAAAGACACCAGATGAGAGCTTCCCCTGGCGCGTCGTCGCCGGTGTCGCGGGCAGCATCCTCCTGATCTTGGTGCCGCCTCTGACGATCTTGGCCTACAAGGCCGCACGTCGACGCCACCGCCGCCGAGCCGCCGCAGCCAACGCGCTGATCGGCTCGTGGGATGAGGTCGTGGACCTGGCCGCCGACTCAGGCCTGACCATCGAGGTGGGACGCACCCGCCAGGAGACCGCTTGGTCGCTGGCCTCCCAGTGGAACCTCGGCGAGCACCCGGGTGACCCCTTCAGCCTGGTGACGGGTGCGGTGCGCCATGGCGATGACGGCTCGACCGATTCGGTCGAGTTCGACGAGGCCTCGGCGACCAAGGGCCGCTATGTGATCGACGGGTGGAGCCGATTCGGTGACGACGTTCCCACCCCGGTCGTGATCGCCCGTTATGCGGACGTCGCGGACTTCGCGTCTCACGGCGCTTCCCGCGACCGCGCGCGTGACGCGTGGGTGCAGGTGAGTGCGCTGCGCTCGCAGGTCGGCAAGAACGCGGGTTTCTTTGCGCGCATGCGTCGCGCGCTGTCCCTGCGAAGCCTGCGAATGCGCCGTAAGCTGCGGTTGAGCGCAGCAGTTGCGCGCACGATGCAGGAGGAGAACGACCAGTGAGTTCAGCGGTCGCGGGCACGTGTGGCCCCCAGATTCCCGGCTTCCGGTGGGTTCGCCCACTCGGCCAGGGTGGTTTCGCCGACGTGTTCCTGTACCGCCAGGAGCTGCCCAGCCGCGACGTGGCCATCAAGGTGGTGCGCGCGAAAGGGGACGAGCGAGGCACCCTCGAGCTGCACCGCGAGGCTGACGCCATGACCCTGCTGGCCGGCCACCCCGCGGTGGTGGAGCTGCACGGCGTGGGCACGACCTCCGACGGCCGCGCCTACCTGGTGATGGAGTACTGCCCGGTTGCTGACCTGCTGACGCAGGTGCGCGCGCGGCCAATGTCGCTGGAGACGGCGCTGGACACGATGATCAAGGTGTGCGGCGTCGTCGAAATGTTCCACCGCCAAGGCTACGTGCACCGCGACATCAAGCCGTCGAACATCATGCTGGATGCCTATGGGAAGCCGGTCCTCGCGGACTTCGGTGTCGCCTCGAAGATCGGCAAGCTGGAGGTCGGCGCGTTTGACGGGTTCTCGGTGCTGTGGGCACCCCCGGAGCAGCAGGACATGAACTCGCCGGCCGTGCCGACGCAGGATGTGTGGGCGCTCGCGTCGACGATGTGGACGTTTATCACGGGCCGCAGCCCCTTCGAGGATCCCATCGGGGATAACTCAGCGGCGTCGATCGCGAACCGCGTGCAGCGGGGCCGCATGCGAGGCCTGGGCCGCGCGGACGCGCCGGCGGAGCTTGAGCGTGTGTTGCGCGCGGCGATGGCAATCAACCCGGATGAGCGCACCCCCACGGCGTTGGAGTTCGGCAAGGGCCTCCAGCGCGTCCAACAAGAGCTGGGCTACGCGCGCACCGAGATGGAAATCAAGGAGAAGCGCTCCAAAGCCTCGGCCGGTTCTGTTGGCGACCAGAATACGCGCCCGCGTGGTGCCCCCACCATCGACCCGGACGACACGCGCATGCGCTCATCATCCTATTATTCCTTCGAGGGTGGGGCGGGTTCCGGCGGCGTCGAGGCCGTGGCTGATTCGTGGAAGGCCGATCGCTCGACGGAGGAGGCCGAGGTCTCGGCCCGTCGTACGGTCGACGATCCTGACGTTTCCAAGCGGGGCTTGAATCCCGTCGCCGCGGTGGGATTGGCTCTGTTGGCCGCGGTGATTGGCGCTGGGCTGGTGGTCGGTATTCTGCGGGGCGAAGGATCCTTCACACGCATCGCCCCTGCTGAAGAGACGACGAGTGCGTCGACGAACGCGGAGAACCCCCTCGGAGCAGCACCCCCGCAGGTCACCTCGCTCGCAGGAGAGTATGCCGACGGCCAGGTGACGTGGACGTGGAGTGTGCCCGAGGGCCTGGCAACGGCGGATGTGACGTACTCCTACGAGGGGAGCAGCCCCGTGGGCACGACGCGCGGCAGCGTTGAGGCGGCGACGGTGAGCGTGGATGGAGTCACCGGCGAAAACTGCATGGAAATCACGACGGTGTCGCGTTCCTCGGGCCGTATGTCCGAGCCTGTGAGGGCCTGTCAAACTGTTCCCTGACCACCCGTGTAGCGTATTCCAGCGCGTGGCTGACCAGGGCGAATTGCGGTCCATTTTGTGTAACCATTAATGATGCACGTGTAGAATGAATGCGTTACGCGCTATCCCACGCGTACAACGTAGCGAGAAGGACAAAGGTAGATGGCTCAGGGTGAACATGCCGAGCGTGCTCCACTATTGTGGGGTGCGTCGACCGACGTCGGTCCGGTCCGCTCACACAACGAGGACTCTTGGCTGGCGGTCTCGCCCGTCTTCGCAGTCGCAGATGGGATGGGGGGCCACCTCGGCGGTGCCCGGGCCTCGTCACAGGCCGTCCTCACACTGCAGGAGTTCCTGAGTCCTGATCGACTCGGAGACCGTCCCGTCGACCTGGTCGATCTGTCCGTCGCGATTGACGCAGCCGCCACGGCCGTGGCCTCCCTGGCACCTGCTGACAATCCGATGAGTGCCCCCGGCACGACACTCTCCGGTCTGATGGTCCTGTGGACCGCCGAAGGTGCCTACTGGCTCTCCTTCAATGTTGGCGACTCACGCGCCTACGTTGTCGGTGCCGGCGGCATCCGCCAGCTCACCCACGACCACTCCGCGCTGCAGGAGGCTCGCGATCTGGCGGCGACCTCCGGCGCGCCCCAGGTCATTCCTCCAGCCAACGTCGTGACCAAGGCGCTGGGTGCCGGACAAACCGGAAGTGTGAAAGCCGACTACACCATCATGCCGATGGAGGAAGGCGACCGCGCGGTCATCTGTACAGACGGCGTGCACGGCGTCCTACAGGATTCGCAGATCCAGGCCATTGTCGCTGCTGGCAATGGGCCGCAGGGGACCGCTGACGCACTCGTGAAAGCCAGCCTCGAAGCGGGCACTCGCGACAACACGACAGCCGTAGTAGTCTACGCAGGAAAAGAATCACGAGTAACATTGACAACGAACGTCATGAATCGGATGATTCAACCAGTACGTCCGGCGTCGATTCAGACAGCGCGCCGGGTTCCTCGTAGAGAAGGCAGTGACTGATGCTTCAGATTGGACGCTTCTTGTGTCGCGGACAGGGCGCGATGCTCGTCACCGGACCCCTCGGCGCGGCGTTGGTGCCGCTCGATTTCGCGGATTCCGCGGCCGACGTCGTGTGGGGGCGCGCTGACACCCAGGCATGGCTCTCCCACGTGCAGGCAGAGCAGGGCGATGTTCTGCTCCTCGACTGCGCGGGCGAACAACCCTACTTGACAGTCCTCGGCAATATTCAGCTGCGCATGCGCGCCGCCGGCCAGATCACCGAGCAGGTGTGGAACGACCCGATCTGGGCCTGGCCCTTCAACCCGGGCGAGTGGCAGACGTTCGAGGCCACCATCATTGACGGTGACGAGATCACGTGGATGGTGCCCGCCGCAGACCGCGTCGAGGCCGGCGAGATCCGCATCGGTCGCGCGCTCGACGAGGTTGAGGCCCTCGCATCGATGCCCGTTGATACGATGGGCTTCCTCATCAACCCGGATATCCCGGATCACGAGCGTCGCGCCCGTCGCGACGCCCGCGAAGAGTTGCCCGAACCTACGATCACGCACGCGCCTGCGGTTGACCTGGCTGCCGTCGAAGCCCAGTTCCTCGCGGCCACCAGCAACGGACCCGTCTCGCTGCCCGGTGCCTCCCGCACCGCCCCCGATCCGTACGCGCCCAAGGACGCCACGGATGATGCGCAGGACGAGGTGCCCTCCGAGGACCTCGAACAGACCTCGAGCGAGCTCTACGTCGTCGCCGACGCCGTCGAGCCACCGATCCATACGGCTGAGTCCCTCGACCGCACCGCTACCATCGACCGTGGTGCCGCCTTCGTGGAACCCGCCCAGGCCTCGTCCGAGTTCGAGTCGGAGGAAAACACCGAACTTGCTCCTGAATCGGAAGCGGAGCGTGAGTCTGCCCCCGAGTTCGAGCCTGCTCCTGAGCCGGAAGCGGAGCGTGAGTCTGCCCCCGAGTTCGAGCCTGCTCCTGAGCCGGAAGCGGAGCGTGAGTCCGCCCCTGAGCCGGAACCCGCGCCTGCCCCCGAGCCGGAGACGGCACCCGAGCCGGAGACGGCACCCGAGCCGGAGACGGCACCCGAACCGCCCGCCGCACCCGAGGCGATGAGCGCCGCCGGCCTGGCCGACCTGGGTGCCGAGACCGACACCGAGGCCACGATTCTGCGCCTCGCCCCCGTCAACTCTGGCCCCGCCGCGCCCGTCGCCTTCCTGATCCACGGCGGCACCGTGCCCGTTGAGGTCTCGCGTGACGTCGTCATCGGCCGCGACCCCGACGCCCGCGCCCTGACCGGCCGCCCCGTTGCGACCGTGCTGCGCGTGCCCAGCCCGGCCACCGAGATTTCGCGTTCCCACTGCGCCGTCATGATGACGACGCCGGGTTCGTGGGCGCTCATGGACCTGGGCAGCGCCAATGGCACCGTCCTGCGTCACGCAGACGGCTCTTTCCAGGATGTCACCCCCATGGTGACGATTGCCCTGAACGACGGTGACCTCATCGACGTCGGTGAGGGCACCACGATTGAGTTCCGCGTGCGCTGATCTGCTACTCAAACGCGTGTGGGGTGGACCGCTTGGCCCACCCCACACGCGTATGTACTAGGGTGGCTGTTAAGACCTGCTGGAGGTTGTGCGCGCTGATGCTTGCTGCCAGCGGCCTGGTGAGAGTGAGCGTGTCATGAAGAAACGCGTGCGGATGATCATTGTCCTCGTGTGTGTTCGTTGTGCTGCCGGTGGTGGGTGGCCTCGTGTATTCGTTCAGCGTGAGCGCGGAGGCAGCGGCGCGCTACTATGCCGAGGCCGTGGCGCAGGGACGATTCGAGGACGCGATGGCGGTTGAGAGCGCCGATGCGGACGCTGGCAGCGGCGTGGGGCGTGGCGACGCCGTCGACTTGCGCCGTGGCCGCGTGTCGGAGGCTAGCCCAGCGATGAGCGTGACCGGTGTGTGGGTGCACACCAACCCGGATGGCAACGGGCGGCAGGGAATAACAATCGATTTCACGGCCGACGGCCGCTCGACGAGTCGCGTGATTTACCTGGAGCGTTCTGGTCTGCCCAGGCCGTACATTGGCTCGTGGAGGGTTGTTTCCAGTGCGGCGCGTAAGGTCACTGTGTCCGCGGAAGGGTACGCCTCAGACCTGTCGATCGGTGGAGTGTCACTCGGGGACGTCGGAGCGACCAAGGGGAATTACCGAATGATTCCTCCCGTAACCGACGACCTGTGGCACTTCGCTGGAGGCGGCGGCGTAGTGTACGCGTATCCCGGCGTCTATGACATCAGTGTCACCCGGGTCAGTGAAGATACCGAGTACAGTGTCGACTCCGTTCCGTCGGGCGCCATAATCGACTTGATCGATGATCACGAACCTCACCAAATTGACATCGTCTTGAACGAGGAAACGAAGGCCTGGCAACAGGAGCAATTCGTGCCTCTTCTGGAATCGTGCATTCGTGGGGAAAATCAGGAGCAGGCCCTGTGTCCCGATCTTAATGTTGCGGATGTTGAGTCAATTGACGTAGGGGAGGTCAGTGACAGCTTGCCGGGGAGCCTGGCGGCCTACAACATCACGGTGATCACACGGGAGTACCGTATCTGGCTGGACGTGAGTGGCGCGGTCTGCTTCGATGAGGCTGGCCAGCGGTACATCGTCTTCACGATCACCCGACAGAGGGTCGAAGACCGAGGCAGCTGGTAGGTGGCCAGGCGAGCCTCGTCGCCTTCGCGGCTCTCGCAGCTCTCGTGGGGCGGGCCTTCGGGCCCGCCCCACGTCCGTCTACCCGCCCCGCCGACCGAACGCCACGCCCGCCGGTGCCTGCGTGACAGCCTCGCCGATACCGCTGACCAACCCGCCTGACGGCCGCTCCCGCGCGAGGGTACGATACCCGACAAGCAACCACGGCCTCGTTCATGTCAGGACAATCATAAGAGGGTGTGCCTTGAAGTGACCTTAGTCCCTTGAGGCGTGTATCCTTGCCTGTGGTAGCGGCCCGGCGTCGGGCCAATCATCGCAAACATGGAAGTTGAGGACCACGATGGTCAAGTATGTGTACGACTTCTCCGAGGGCGACAAGTCCATGAAGGACCTGCTCGGAGGCAAGGGAGCGAACCTCGCCGAGATGACGAAGCTCGGCCTTCCTGTTCCCCCCGGCTTCACGATCACCACCGAGGCGTGCCGCGCATACCTCAAGGAGTCGGCCGTTCCCGAGTCACTTGCCACCGAGGTCACCCGCGCTCTGCGCGGCGTCGAGGATCAGATGGGCCGCCACCTCGGCGACCCCGCCGACCCGCTCCTGGTCTCCGTGCGAAGCGGCGCAAAGTTCTCCATGCCCGGCATGATGGAAACCGTCCTGAACATCGGCCTCAACGATGAGTCCGTTCTCGGCCTCGCAGCCGTTAGCGGTAACGAGCGCTTTGCGTGGGACTCCTACCGCCGCCTCATCCAGATGTTCGGCAAGACCGTCCTCGATATCGACGGCGACCTCTTCTCCGAAGCCCTCGACGACCTCAAGGCCGAGCGCGGCGTGAAGGGTGACACCGAGCTGACCGCCGAGGACCTCAAGGGCCTCGTCGACACCTTCAAGGGCATCGTCAAGGAACAGACCGGCGAGGACTTCCCCCAGGATCCGCGCACCCAGATGGACATGGGTATCGAGGCCGTCTTCCGCTCCTGGAACACCGAGCGTGCCCGCATCTACCGCCGCCGCGAGCGCATCCCCCACGACCTGGGCACCGCCGTCAATATCTGCACCATGGTGTTCGGCAACATGGGTGAAAACTCCGGCACCGGCGTGTGCTTCACCCGCGACCCCTCCTCCGGCCACTCCGGCGTCTACGGCGACTACCTGGAGAACGCGCAGGGCGAGGACGTCGTCGCGGGCATCCGCAACACGCTGGCCCTGTCCGACCTCGAGCGCATCAACAAGCCCGTCT
>ERZ773213.723-NODE-723-length-18932-cov-3.980399_pt1 | contig 18932 bp, 17 predicted proteins | sample MGYA00580996_ERZ773213 | MGnify/ENA primary metagenome ERZ773213 (study PRJEB29015, sample SAMEA2738152) | human oral metagenome | biome: human oral; feature: human-associated habitat; material: saliva | place: China | collected 2197 ...
TTGCCGCCCGCAACAGCGCGGAAACCGTCCTCACTTGGCCCGAAGGTTTGGCGCACCTTTCCGAAAGCCTGCGCCGCCATGCCGGTTTGCAGGAAGGTTGGCAATGGTCGTCTGAAAACCGAATCCGCCTAGACAAACCCGCTTCCGTTAACGCTTCCGCCGTCAAAATCAAGCCTCTTTCAGACGACCGTATCGAAGTTTGGCTGCGCGACAATTCAAGCGGCGAAACCGTCGCCCTGACTGCAAGACACGTTATTTCCGCCATGCCGTTGATGGTCGTCGCCCGCATCGTCGAAAATCCCGCGCAATACGGTTTGAACATTCCCGAATACGCCCCGTGGTTGGTCGCCAATTTCGAGCTGCACAGCTTCCCGAAAGAAAAAAATAACAGCGAAACCGCGTGGGACAACGTCATCTACGGCAGCCAAGGACTCGGCTACGTTGTTGCCACCAACCAGCTCATCCGTGTCGCCCGCCCCGCACGCACCATCTTCACCGCCTACACCGCCCTTAACCACGACACCCCGCAAGCCGTCCGCCGCCAACTGCTCGACGCCTCCGACGAAGAACTGCGCGACTTCGCCGCCAAAGACTTGATCGCCGCCTACGGAGAGGGCTTTTGGCAACACGTTTCCCACGTCGATGTTACGGTGCGCGGACACGGCATGAGCGTACCGAAAGCCGGTTATCTGAACGACGAATCTTTGTTAAAAATCAGAAGCCGCGCGTCAGGATTGCTGTTTGCCCACAGCGATTTGAGCGGCTATTCGGTATTCGAAGAAGCCTTGTATTGGGGTGTGGAAGCGGCGAGGAAGGTGTTGGAACGGTGCTGACAGCCGCAAAGGTCGTCTGAAAAAACAAAGACAAAAGGTTTGAAATCCAATACAGGAAGCCCGATAGCCCTTTCAACCCGTTTTCACTATAATCCCTATTTTCCCGCCCCACTCCCGCGCCATGCCCAAAGCCACCTTTTACACCCACGCCGCCGACCCCGCCGCCTTCGCCTGCCGCCTGATTGCGCGCGCCATACGCGACGGCGGACAAATATTGGTGTGGTCGGATTCTGCCGAGACCATCCGCCGCCTCGACCGCGACCTTTGGCAGCAAATCCCCGAAAGTTTCATTCCGCACGAAATCTGGCAGCCTGACCAACCCATGTCGTCTGAAACACCCGTATGGCTCGCATTCGGCAACACACTGCCCACCGTCCCTGAAAACGCTACCATCCTCAATCTCTCGCCCGACTTTTGGAACGAAGCCCCTGTCATTCCCGCCCGCGTACTCGAAATCGTAGGCAGCAGTTTGGAAGCACTCGCTGACGCTCGCGAACGCTTCAGCGCATACAAAAAAAGCGGCTTTACCATCGAACACCACAATATGACCGGAAAAGCCTGAAAGCGAAGGTCGTCTGAAAACAGCTTTACAATCCAAGCCAAAAATTTAAACAGCTTTGATTCCTTTTGAATCAAACTGGGCTATAATCCCGACTTTCTTTTACTGACCCTTTTAAAAGACGAAAACACCATGAACAAAACTTTCAAATTCAGCGCATTGGCAATCACCGCCGCATTGGCACTGACCGCCTGCGACAAAAAAGACGCCAATACACCTGCGGCTGCCTCTGCTCCCGCATCCGTAGCTTCTGCCGCAACAGACGCATCTTCTATCGGTACACCGGCCCAACAAGCCAGCTACGCAATGGGTATGGACATCGGCAGATCTTTGAAACAAATGAAAGATCAAGGTGCGGAAATTGATATGAAAGTCTTCATCGAAGCCATGCAGGCTTCTTATGAAGGCAAAGAAAACAAAATGACCGAAGCCCAGGCGCAGGAAGTCATGATGAAATTCCTGACCGAACAACAAACCAAAGCCGCAGAAAAACTTCAAGCTGACGCCAAAGCCAACTTGGAAAAAGGCGAAGCGTTCCTCAAAGAAAATGCGACTAAAGAAGGCGTGAAAACCACCGCTTCCGGCCTGCAATACAAAATCACCAAAGAAGGCGAAGGCAAACAGCCTACCAAAGACGACATCGTCGTCGTTGAATACGAAGGCCGCCTGATTGACGGTACCGTCTTCGACAGCAGTAAAGCCAATGGTGGTCCTGTTACCTTCCCTGTCAGCCAAGTCATCCCCGGCTGGACCGAGGGTATCCAGCTTTTGAAAGAAGGCGGCGAAGCCACCTTCTATATCCCGTCCAAACTTGCCTACCGCGATCAGGCAGTTCCCGGTGGGAAAATCGGTCCGAATTCCACTTTGGTATTCGACGTGAAGCTGGTTAAAATCGGCAAACCCGAAGACTTCCAACCTGCCCCCGGTCAAGTTGACATCAAAAAAGTCCAATAAGCCCGCGCTTTAACCCAATGCCCGAACCCAATCCGTTTCGGGCATTTTTCATTACGAATCCACCCCAACTGCCGTTATCTGTTCTCAGGCAGCAATAGCGCGGTTTATCCGTTTCAGACGACCTTCGCAAATCCGATTCCCATCCGTATCATGCATAGCATTCCGATTTTATTTTGCTATACAATGGCTGCCTGAAAAATCCGAAAGCCCGACACCATGAAAAACATCGTTATCCTCATCTCCGGCCGCGGCAGCAATATGCAGGCCATCGTCAATGCCGCCATTCCAGACGCCCGCATCGCCGCCGTCCTCAGCAACAGCGCAACCGCCGCCGGACTGGCTTGGGCAGCCGAACGCGGCATCGCCACCGACAGCCTCAATTACAAAGACTTCCCCAGCCGCCTCGCTTTCGACCAAGCCATGGTGGAGAAAATCGACGTCTATCAACCCGACCTAGTCGTCCTCGCAGGCTTTATGCGCATCCTCACGCCCGAATTCTGCGCCCATTACCAAAACCGCCTGATCAACATCCACCCGTCCATCCTCCCCTCATTTACCGGCCTGCACACCCACGAACGCGCCCTTGAAGCCGGCTGCCGCGTCGCAGGCTGTACCATCCATTTTGTAACCCCTGAACTGGACTGTGGTCCGATTATCTCGCAAGGCATCGTCCCGATACTCGACGGCGACACGCCCGACGACATTGCCGCACGCGTCCTTACCGTCGAACACCGCCTTTTCCCGCAAGCCGTTGCCGATTTTGTCGCAGGTCGTCTGAAAATCGAAGGTAACCGCGTGTTCAACTCAGAACGCAACGCCGAAGGACAAACCCTCTTGGCTTAAAACCCTTAAAAGGCCGGATAAACTCCGGCCTTTTGCATTTCTATAAGTAATTAGTCATATCCTAACGAACTAAGCTTTATAATAACCGATTTAACCGATTGCAAAACGACGCATTTTCACGACATCAAATATATAGAGGAATGCCATGAAACCCTATCTTCGCGCTTTATCCCTAAACCTAATGATAGCTGCATTTGCATCACCCGTATTCATCTCTAGCGCCCATGCCGCCAACTTACCGCAATCCGTCTCCCTGCAATATGCCGGACACTACAACGGACTCACCCTGCCCGCGACCATGACTTTTACCCGCAACGGTAAAGGCTACAAAGTCGTCTCAACCATCAAAGTCCCGCTCTACCACATCCGTTTCGAATCCGGCGGCAGCATCAGCGGCAACACCATCCGCCCGAGTTACTATAAAGATGTCCGCGGCGGCAAAACCTATGCCGAAGCCAAATTCCGAGGCAATCAGGTTACCTACGGTAAAACAGGCGAGCTGCAAACCGAAACCGTCGGCGGCAACATCAGCGATTTATTCACGCTGGCATGGCAGCTTGCCGCCAACGATGCGAAACTGCCCGCCCGCCTGAGCATCACCAACGGCAAAAAAATCTATCCCGTCAGCGGTATGAGCAAAATCGGCAGCGGCAGCTATACCCTGAACGGCAAAGCCATACCCGTCGAAAAATACCGCGTACAACGCGGCGACGACACTGTAACCTATTCCTTCGCCACCTCCTTGGGCAACATCCCCGCCCAAATCAGCTATACCGACGACGGCAAAACCTACGATTTGAAACTGACTTCCGTCAGCATCAACGGCAAACCTGTCAAACCCTGAAATCCCTAACTAAAAAGGTCGTCTGAAACCATTTTCAGACGACCTTTCTTCTTTCAAAACCCTATTTGAACCACGACTTAATCCGTGCAAACAAAGACATACTCTGTTTCTCGAAATTCTCCGTCTGCACAGGTACGGGCAGCGTATTGCGGATCACTTTCATACCGGCAAACGTTTGGGCGACGGGCATGATTTCGATGGAGTTGACGTTCATGTGCGCCGGACGCTGATAGAGCCACAAAGCCGTATCCGCAATGTCTTGCGGCCGGATGGATTCGACGTTCTCATAAACCTTTTCCGCCCGCTCGTCATCGCCCTTAAAGCGGACATTGGAAAACTCGGTACCGCCGCACAAACCCGGCTCGATGTTGGTGACGCGGATGTTTTTATCTGCCAATTCCGCGCGCAGGTTCATGCTGAACTGGCGCACAAACGCCTTGGTCGCGCCGTACACGTTGCTGCCCTCGTAGGCATAGCTGCCGGCAATCGAACCCAAATTCATGATATAGCCTTGTTTGCGCTCCGCCATTTGCGGCAGGATTTGGCGCGTCAGGAAAGTCAGACCGACGATGTTCGTTTGAATCATGTTTTCCCAATCGCCGAAATCTGCTTTGTCCGCCGTTTCCAAACCCAACGCCAATCCGGCGTTGTTGATCAGGCAATCGATTTCGGCAAAATTTTCAGGCAGGCTGTCGAGCGCGTTGCGTATCGACTCGGTACGCGAAACGTCCATTTCCAAAGGATAAAACCGCTCGCCCAATTCGGCCGCCAATGCCTGCAGTTTCTCGCTGCGCCGCGCCGCGCCGATAACGGAATAACCGGCCTGTACAAACGTGCGGCACATCGCCTCGCCGAAACCGGCTGACGCGCCGGTAACCAAAATCGCCATAACTATTTCCTTTCTTTTCTCGTTTTGTAAACCCATTTCAGGTATGATTGCAACTTTTCAGACGACCTCTTCGGACGTCGTCTGAAAAATATGAATAACAAAATACTATCACAGGACACCAAAGCCATGAATACCAAACTCTTCTCAGCGGCGCTGCTCGCTGCCCTGACCCTTGCCGCCTGCGGTGGCGGCGCACCCGCGCAACCCAAAGGTCCGATCTCCGAAGACCGTACCACCGCGTTCAAATCCATGATGCCCGAGTTCTCCAGCATGGGCAAAATGGTAAAAGGCGAAGAACCTTACGACGTGGAAAAATTCAAGCAGGCTGCGGCAACTTTTGCCGAAACCAGCAAAAAACCTTTCACCTTCTTCCAATCTGACGACAAAGGCAACGGCCGCGCCCTGCCTGCGGTTTGGTCTGATGCGGCCAAATTCAAAGCCGAAGAAGACAAATTCGCCGCAGCCGTTGAAAAACTGAACGCCACCGCGCAAACCGGCAAGCTGGAAGAAATCAAAGCCGCTTACGGCGAAACCGGCGCAAGCTGCAAATCCTGCCACGACACCTTCCGCGCTCCGGAAGAATAAGCCGCTGTGCAGAAACACAAAAAGGTCGTCTGAAATCCGGTTTCAGACGACCTTTTGAGTTTCGATGAACAGGAAAAAAGTCATATCCGAACATTGCGGACAAGTATCCCAAACCGGCTTTTTGTATCGCTGTCATTTCCTTTTTCGTGCAGACGCAAGCTGATATGACGGCATCTATTCCCGATAAGGCGCGCTTATCCCGATTTTTGCGCTTTGGCGCGGCGCACGGTAATGCTTTCACCCCCGATACCCCAGTTATCCATGTCCACTTCATCAATGACGACGACCGTGGTCTGCGGATTTTTATTCAACACACGGGCAAGCAGCTCGGTAACACCGCGGATAAGCTCAGCTTTCTGTTCGGCACTCGGAGCCTCGCTGCCGCCCGTTACCTTGATATTGACGTAAGGCATCATTGTCCTTTCTGAAAATGTAGTAAATTCAAATAAACCGATTCATACCGTCCTTTGTGCTCCCGCCTGTGCAGGAAGAGAAATATAGTGGATTAAATTTAAACCAGTACGGCGTTGCCTCGCCTTGCCGTACTACCTGTACTGTCTGCGGCTTCGTCGCCTTGTCCTGATTTAAATTTAATCCACTATAACGGCTTAGAAACGTCCTGTTTTTATTTTATTCCGCCTTAGGCGATGGGTTTAAAGGTCGTCTGAAAACTTTCAGACGACCTCATCATTATCAGGCATTCATCTTGTCTTCAAACGCCGCCAAAATCCGCGCGACTTCTTCCGCGTCTTTGACCGCCCTTACCGCGTCAAACAATTCCTGCGCTTCTCCAAATTCTTTCTTCATCATGCCCAGCCATTGTTTCAGGCGGGCGACGGGGTATTTGTTGTTCGCTTCTTTGGCGAGACACAAATGGAAAAATTGGTTTATCCACACCGAAACTTCGGCGAAATCGGTATCGCGGACGGTTTCGCCGTTTTCGTATTGTTTAATTTGGCGCGCCAAATCGGGGCGGATGACGGCGCCGCGGCCGAGCATGACGCTGTTGCAGCCCGTCATCTCTTTAATACCGATATAGTCTTTGAGGCTGAACACGTCGCCGTTGGCGGTTACGGGGATGGCGACGTGTTCGCGGATTTTGCGTATCCATTCCCAATGCGCGGGTGGTTCGTAGCCTTCGACTTTGGTGCGCGCGTGTACGGTCAGGGCGCAGGCCCCGCCTTCGGCGATGGCGGCGGCACATTCGAGCGCGAGGCTTTTGTCTTCGTAACCGAGCCGCATTTTGCCGGTAAGCGGGATGTGTTCGGGCAGGCGTTGGCGCAAGGTTTTGACGATATGGTGGATGAGGTCGGGCTCTTTGAGCAGGACGGCGCCGCCTTTGTGTTTGTTGACCGTGGGGGCGGGACAGCCGAAATTGAGGTCGATTTTGTCCGCGCCGAAGCGGACGGCTTCCAAGGCGTTGACTGCCATATTGTCGGCATCGCTGCCCAAAAGCTGGACGGTACAGGGCGTGCCGGCGGGGGTCTTGTTGCCGTTGGCGATTTCGGGGGCGTATTTGAGCCAGGTGGAACGGGAATGGACAGTGTGGGTAATGCGGACGAACTCGCTGACGCATTCGTCGTAGCCGCCGATACGGGTCAGCAAATCGCGCATCACATCGTCCACCAGCCCCTGCATGGGCGCAAGGATAAGCTGCATATCGGAGGAGGTCGTCTGAAAAAAGGAAATGCGTATTGTAGCGGTATATCGGTTAAAATACACGCTTTCCACATAGACGGCGCAAGCGATGGCGATGAACGAAAAAATCCGTTTGATTATCGATACCGACCCCGGTCAGGACGATGCTGCGGCCATTTTGGCGGCACACGGTCTGGCACGGCGCGGCTTGGTCGATTTTTTGGGCATGACCGTCGTCGCCGGCAATGTCGGCATAGATTTAGCGGCAAAAAACGCGCGCATCGTCTGCGATTGGGCGGGCGAGAAAGATTTCCCCGTTTACGCCGGTGCAGTCAAACCTTTATTGCGCGAGCTGGAGACGGCGGAAGCGGTACACGGCAAAACGGGCTTGGACGGTACGGCGTTGCACGAGCCGCGCTGTCCTTTGCAAAAGCAGCACGCGGTTGCATATTTGGTGGAAACTTTGAGCCGCGCCGAAGACGCTTCGATGACTTTGTGCCCGATAGGTCCGCTGACCAATATCGCGCTGGCGTTGAGCATCGCGCCGGAAGCCGTCCGCGCCATCAAACGCATTGTCTTGATGGGCGGCAATTATTTTGAAGCGGGCAACATGACGCCTGCCGCCGAATTCAATTTCTTCACCGACCCGCACGCGGCGCAAATCGTGCTGCAAAGCGGTGCACCGATTACGGTTTTGCCGCTGGACGTTACCCACAAGGCGCAAATCACTTCCGAACGCATGAACCGCTTACGTCGTCTGAAAAACGCCAACGGCAGCCGTTTGGCGGATATTTTGCAAAGTTACGAACGTTTCGACATTCAGCAGTTTGGCTTGGAAGGCGGCCCGCTGCACGACCCTTGCGCCGTCATCTGCGCCGTGTTCCCCGAATTGTTTTCAGGCAGGATGTGCCGTGTGGATGTGGAGACGCAAAGCGGACTGTCCACCGGCGCGTGCGCCGTCGATTGGCACGGCACGACCGGCAAAGCGCCCAATGCGCTTTGGATAACCGAAGTCGATGCCGACCGTATGTTTGAAGAACTGACCGCCGCCATTGCCGAACTGCCTTGATTTCCCGATTTTGATTTTTCAGACGCCCCTTTTCAGACGACCTCATCATGAACCCGAAAATTCCCGCCACAGCAGCCATGTTGGTCAAAAACTCGGAACGCTATCTGCACGAAGTTTTGACCGCGCTTCAAGACTTCGACGAAGTATTGCTGCTCGACAACGGCTCGACCGACCGTACCTTCGAAATCGCCGAACGCTTCACCAACGTCAGTTATTACAAATACGACTTCATCGGCTTCGGTCCGATGAAAAACCTCGCCGCCCGCCTCGCGCAAAACAATTGGATCTTCAGCATAGACAGCGACGAAGTGGCAGATAGCGAACTGATTGCCGCCATCCGCAAAGCCGTGGCGGAAAACAAAGAACAAAACATCTTCTCGCTCTCGCGCCTAAACCACTACAACGGCCGCCTGATCAAAGCCTGCGGCTGGCATCCCGACATTATCCCGCGCCTTTACCACCGCCGTTTTACCCGTTTTTCCGACCGCCAGGTGCATGAATCGCTGATTTTGCCGCCCGATGCAAACGTCCGTCCGCTCGAAGGTCGTCTGAAACACTATTCCTTCGAAAACGCCGAAGGGCTGATTCAAAAAATGCAGCAATACAGCTCGCTCTACGCCGAAGAAAACCGCTACAAAAAAGACAGCTCACCCTTCAAAGCCCTGTTGCACGGCAGCGTATCGTTTGTCAAAAACTACCTGCTCAAACGCGGTTTCGCCTACGGCGCGGACGGCTTGACCATTTCCATCGCCAATGCGCAAGGTTCGTACTACAAATATGTCAAACTTTACGAGCGCAACCGCAATATCAGCGTCGCCTTGATTATTACCACCTACAACCGTCCCGACGCGCTGGAGCTGGTTTTGAAATCCGCACTCGCGCAAACCCGCCTGCCCGACGAAATCATCGTCGCGGACGACGGTTCGCGCCAAGACACCGCCGAAGTCGTCGAGTTCATCCGCAGCCATACCGACATCCCCGTCAAACATTCTTGGCGGCCGGACGACGGCTTCCGTGCCGCCGAATCACGCAACCGCGCGCTAGCGCAGGCAAAAAGCGACTACATCATCCTTATCGACGGCGACATGATACTCGACCCGTCCTTCATCGCCGACCATCTCAAGCTCGCACGCAAAGGCAGGCTGATACAGGGTTCGCGCGTCATCCTGACCCAAAGCCGCACCCAGGAAATTTTAGATTCCGGCGAATTGCCCGATTTGTCCGCGTTCAGCCAAGGCATAGAAAAACGCCTCTCCGCCCTGCGCTGCCGCAGCCTGTCCGCCCTGATCGGCAGACAAAGCAGCCGCAAACACAAAGGCATCAAAACCTGCAATATGGGCTTTTTCCGCAGCGATGCGCTGGCCGTCAACGGCTTCGACAACCGCTTTGTCGGCTGGGGACGCGAAGACAGCGAGTTCGTCGCCCGCCTCTTCCATAACGGCATGAAACGCCATAACCTCAAATTTGCCGGCATCGCCTACCACCTCTGGCACCACGAAGCCGAACGCGACGCCCTGCCGCAAAACGACGCCCTGCTCAAAGCCACGCTGTCCGAACAAAAAATCCGCTGCGAAGACGGCATGGACGAGTTCATAAAATAAACCGTTTTGCGCTTGTCCCCCCTCAAACGTCGTCTGAAACCTTTCAGACGACGTTTTACCGCCAAGCAGCCGTTCAACCATCAAATCTTTACTGAAACCAAACACTTGCAGTGTTATACTATTAATACAACGACAAACTACTCACACACTACGGTTACACATCATGTCCCCCCGCCCGATTACCATCACCTCATACAACATGCACAAAGGCATGTCCGCGCTCAACCGCAAAGTCCAAGTGGACAGCATGGCGGAAGAGCTTCGCGGCATAGGCTCGGATGTCCTGTTTTTACAGGAAGTGCAAGGTCAACACCTGACCCGCAGCAGCAGGCTGCCCGATTTTCCCGAAAAACCGCATTACGATATCCTCGGCGACCGCCTTTCCTACAACCGCAGCTACGGCAAAAACGCCGTATACCCGCAGCGCCACCACGGCAACGCCATCCTCAGCCGCCTGCCGCTGGAAACCCGCCACAACCTCAACATCAGCGTCAACAAACTCGAACAGCGCGGCGTACTCCATTGCGAAGTCCTGCCCGAAGGCTGGGAAACCCCGCTCGTCTGCCTCTGCGCCCACCTCAACCTGCGAGAACCCGACCGCGCCAAACAATATCGCGCCATCTTCGAATACGTCGTGCATCACATCGACCCGCAAAGCCCGCTGATTCTCGCCGGCGATTTCAACGACTGGCGGCAAAAATCCGCCCTGTCCTTAGGCAACGCCTTGAACCTGAACGAAGTATTCGTGGACAGCAACGGCAAACGCCCCAAAACCTTCCCCGCCCGCCTGCCCGTCCTCAGCCTCGACCGCGTCTATACCCGCAACTTGGAAGTCCTAGACTCCCAAATCCACAACGGCAAAAACTGGCAACGCCTCTCCGACCACTTGCCCTTAAGCGTCAAAGTCCGACCCAAACTGCCTTGACCGCACCCATGCCAAAGGTCGTCTGAAAACCTGAAATCAGAGATTTCAGACGACCTTCCATATTTACACTCTTACCCACTACACCGTATTAAATTCAAATACAGGATACTTAGGCCATCATTCCCATTCCGTCGTTCCCACTTGAATTTGCTGTAAAACAATAGAAGAATCTCTTTTATTTTCAAACCCTTTATTCCCCTACACTTCGTTTCCCGATAAAATACGCCTTTTCGATTTTGACTCTATCTGCCATGCTGACCGACCTTCAAGCCATCAACCGCCTGCTGCCGCAAACCCAGTGCCGAGAATGCGGCTATCAAGGCTGCCTGCCTTACGCGCAAGCTTTGCTGCACGAGGATGCGCCTGTTAATTTGTGCGCACCCGGCGGGGAAGCGGTGATGCTGGACATTGCCGCCTTATTGGGTAAGCCGCGCGTCGCGCCTGTCAAAATCCAGCCCAAAGCCGTCGCCTTGATAGACGAAGCTGCCTGCATAGGTTGTACCGCCTGCATCCGGGCTTGTCCCGTCGATGCGATTATGGGCGCAAGCAAGTTCATGCACACCGTCATCAGCGACGAATGCACAGGCTGCGGACTCTGTCTCCCGCCTTGTCCGGTGGATTGTATCGACATGATACCTTCCGAACAGGAATACCTCCCCGCCGCGCGCAGCCTGAGCCGCTCTTCCGAAGCGCGTTTCGCCGCCGCTGAACACGCGCAAAGCCGCTTTGATTGGCACACCGAGCGCAAAGCGCGCGACGAGGCGGAACGTAAAGCCATGCTTGCCGAGCGCGAAGCCGCCGTTAAAGCCAAGCAAGCGCAAATTCAAGCCGAAACCCAAGCTGCGGCCAAACCTGCCTTCAATCCTATGGATTTGATTGCCAAGGCCATGGCGAAAGCCCAATCCCAACAAGATAAACTGGTTGCTTCCGATAACCGCGAAGCCTTCAAAAACCGACAAATCGAAGAAGCTAAAGAGCGTGCCGAATTACGCCGCGCCCAGCGTGATGTCAAATATGGCAACGAAGAAGAAAAAGCCGCCGCGCTTGCCTATCTGCGCCGTTACAAAGCGGAGCAGGAAGCAGCCAAAGAAATACGGTGATGTCGGTGAAGAGACTTTGAAGGTCGTCTGAAATAGGTTTTCAGACGACCTTATGAAAAAAGATTCCGTCATTCCAGTTCAGATGAAAATCCTTATTCAATAATCGGAAATTTCCAAATACATCATTCCTACGGAGAATATTGAGAAAAACAAACTACCGCTTCAACAAAAAGAAGGTCGTCTGAAAACTCAGCATAGATAATCCCAGCGTTTTCAGACGACCTTTTTCAATCCGTCCTTATTTCTGCCAATACGTTTTCACGTTCACAAATTCATACAGCCCAAATTCAGACAATTCCCGCCCATAACCTGAGGCTTTGACGCCGCCAAAGGGAAGGCGCAGATCGCTGCTGGTGTGGCGGTTGATAAAGACCGAGCCTGCTTGGATTTTTTCGGCAAACGCCCAAGCGCGGCGGTTATCGGCGGTATAAATGCTGGCGCCCAGTCCGTAGGGCGTATCATTGGCAAGGGCGACGGCGTGTTCCTCGTCCTTCGCACGCAAAATCATGGCAACCGGCCCGAACACTTCTTCATTCCAAACGCGGCAGTCGGGATTCACTTTGTCCAACACGGTGGCAGGGTAAAACCAGCCCTTTCCTTCTGGAATAAAACCGCCCGTCAAAACCTCTGCGCCGTGTGCGATTGCATCCTGCACTTGAGCGTGTACGTTTGCGCGCAAGTCTTCGCGGTGCAGCGGGGCGAGTGTGGTCGCAGGGTCTTTAGGATCGCCTGTTTGCAATTTGGCGCATTCGGCAAGAAACAGGGGGATGAAGCGGTCGGCAACGGCTTCGGTAACGACGATTCGTTTGGCGGCATTGCAAGACTGACCCGCGTCGCGGAAACGCGAATAACAGGCTTCCGTAGCGGCGCGTTCGAGATCCGCATCGGGCATGACGATGAAAGGGTTGCTACCGCCGAGTTCGAGGACGGTTTTCTTGAGGTGCATTCCCGCATGGGCGGCGAGCAGGCGACCAGTTTGCGTCGAGCCGGTAAACGCCATCGCATCGGTGTCTTCAATGGCTTTCAAGGTATCGTCGTTGTCCAGCCATGCGCCAATCAGCGGAAGGTCGTCTGAAACCAGTTCAAGCAACGCCGCACTGACCCGTGCAACGCTGGGCGCAGGTTTGACAGCACAAGCGTTTCCCGCGCACAGGGCTGGAATAGCAAAACGCAAAACCTGCCAGACAGGATAGTTCCACGGCATGACGGCAAGCACAATACCCAACGGCTCAAAACGCACCTGACTGAGGCTTGCCTGCGTGGCAATGGTCTTATGCGCCAGCAACTCGGGGGCAAGGCGGACGTAATATCGGATGAGCTCGACGGATTTATCCAGTTCGGCACGGCATTCATGCAGGCAGCGTCCGACTTCTTCGCAAACCATTTTCGCAAGCCGCTCTTTGTTTTGCGCCAAACGCTCGGCAAAGGCTTGCAGCAAAGCAGTCCGTCCGGTCACGCCCAATCGCGCAAACGCCTGCTGGCGCACCTTCAACGCTGCCAATTCTTGTGCAAACTCTGCATAACTCTGCGCAGGACGGCGGCAAAGGGTTTCGCCGGTATAGGCATTGATGCTGTGAAACATGGTTCGGCTCCTTTGTATGTCGGTTTTATTTTAGGTCGTCTGAAAATTAAGACGTTCTTTCAGACGATGTTTGTTCATCAAAGATGGCGCGATTATATAGCAAACTCGGATAGAACATCTCTACACATTCCTTTCCGGGCAGACAACCCAGACTAAAAGGAATTTATGTAATTTGATACTGATACGCGAAAATTAACAAAATAGGCAAATACAGCTTAAAAAATAACAAAGAGATAAAGCAGATCAGATTTGATTCCAGCGTCTAAAAATTTTTATCCTCCAAATTTTAAACTAAAAACCACAACCCCAAAAAACAGAAATACAAATTGCAAAAAATATAAATAAATTAATATATTGAACAGTATAAAAAATCATATTAAATTGTTTAACCAATTTACTTTTTTTGTAATATTGCCAACGATGAACTTCATAGCTGTAGAAATAAAAATAAGAGAAAACGCTCCGCCATAAAATATATACTTATTAACTATTTCGAAAATAATGAAAATGTCAGAATACTCTCTCCTATATACATATAAAAATCCTCCGAATAAAAAATAAGATATTATTAATATAAAATAAAGAATACATATAAAAACTTTATCATAATTTATAATCTCAACTGAAATCTCTTTTATTACTATAATAAGCACAAACTGGTTTATAAACGCAGGATTCAGAAGTAACCTGAATCTATATTTGCTTTCCAACAATCTTACACAATAGAAAGAAGATACCAAACAGATACGCAACTCATGCCGAAATAAATTTTTGAGTAAAATACCTTATTTAATAAAACTACTAATCAGTTCTTCAACCTTTTGATGATAATCAACCAAATCCTTTTGAGTTGGTTGTATTAAACTATCTTCATACAAATAAGGATAATAGCTAATGGAGATTCCATTCATGCAAGCATTTACAGAAGAAGAAAAATATTGGAGTCCTCCTTTTTTCCTATATTCCCTTACAGTAATACTGACGGGATTATTACCTTCTCTAAGATAATTAATCTCATGATGAAAGGGGAGTTCAATCATATTTTCATACATTACATAATCCTTAAAATAGGATTTTTGCTTATCTATTTTCATATGATCTAATAATTTTATAAAACTATCTAATTTTAAATTACAACCTTTTTGCAATGTAATTTCAGTTATATTGAACGAACCATCCTTCAATGCCTTAACAAATTTATCTTTATTTTCCCGATTAAACGGCTCTAAAATCCAAGAATCTCCTTTGCGTTTGGCATGGACGTAAATATCAAACCTACCACCCTTATAGATTTTTTCCTCGTCCGACATCCATCTTGTTGCCGAATCTCGGGACGAACCTGCCAAATAACCGTAAGGTACGCTCAGCAGCGTCCCATCCAAATCAATTTTAATATTTCTTTCAAAGCCTGTTATGGGTATCTCATTGTCCATTTTTACTTCCTCCTTATTTTCTGAAGATGGATAACAAGCTGCCAATGCAAATGAACCCAAAACTGCTATTAGAGCTGATAGCTTCTTTAATACCCTATCTTTTCCACATTCCACTTTTACTCCTTCCTGTAATAGATTTCTGATTAATCAGGCCAGCTGAAATAAAATCCATTATCAATTTCTGATTCCTGTAAAAATACCATATTCTCATAAACCAGCAATTCATTTCAAATAAACGGTATTTAATTCAAACAAACGTATCATTACAACTGTAAACATAACAAAAAAATCGCCTGAATATTTTTCAGACGACCTTTTTATATTTGATAAAATTTCTTAATACATTATTTTATTTATTTAAATATAATTATTGATTGTATATAAAACTATTATTTTAATTATAATTTCATTCTTGTATGATATTTTAATACTACCATCTATAACCTACTTTTGATAAATTTTGTAAATTTGATAACCGTTGATAGCATTTAAGACGATGTACAGATTTCTGCTTCCATTTTAATAATGGCATACAGAAATAGATACATAATTAGGACAAGTTTCAGTCTGCCATTTCATCGCATACAGTGATTGCTGACTTAAAACCATTCTCGCTGTGCATCGATTTTTTCGTGTATCAACTATAAGCAGGGTGGTTATATATTAAGTAAATAATGGTGCTGCAAAATCGGATATTTCCATTTATCAATCTGTTTTTTATCCTGAATCCGCGTTAAATTAATGTTCATCCGGCTGCCTAGACAGTATAATTCCCGCCGTTTGAATCGAATATACGAGGTTTCGGATGAATCAGCTTAAATTGGCGGTTTCGGGTGCGCAGATTTTGTTTGTGGCGTTCGGTGCGATGGTGCTTGTACCGCTTCTGACGGGGTTGAACCCTGCACTGGCATTGTTGGGCGCGGGGATTGGGACATTGTTGTTCCAATTGGTTACTCGGCGTAAGGTGCCGATTTTTTTGGGTTCTTCATTTGCTTTTATTGCACCGATTATTTACTCGATTGGTGAATGGGGTCTGCCTTCAACGATGTTTGGCCTGTTTGCGGCCGGTTTTATGTATTTTGTATTCGCCGGCTTAATCAGGTGGCGAGGGCTGGCGGCGGTTCACCGCTTGCTGCCGCCGGTAGTCATCGGGCCGGTAATTATGGTGATCGGTTTGTCGGTAGCCGCTGCGGCAAGCAGTATGGCTATGGGGCAGGCTGACGGCAAACAGGTAATTGATTATGCAGACTCGTTGATTTTGTCGGGTTTTACTTTTTCGGTAACGGTCCTGGTGTCGGTTTTCGGCAGCCGCATGATGAAACTGGTGCCGATTTTAATCGGTGTGGCCTCGGGCTACACATTAGCTTTGATAATGGGCTTGGTAGATACTGCCGCCATCGTCAATGCGCCTTGGTTTGCAGTGCCTCATTTTGAAACGCCGCAAGTCAACTGGCAGGCTGCATTGTTTATGCTGCCGGTGGCGATTGCACCTGCCATCGAGCATATCGGCGGTATCATGGCTATTGGAAATGTTACCGGTCAAAACTATACGAAAGATCCGGGTTTGGATAAGACGCTGGCAGGCGACGGCTTAGGGGTATGCGTAGCCGGTTTGATCGGCGGACCTCCGGTAACGACTTACGGCGAGGTTACGGGCGCGGTGATGATTACGAAAAACAGCAATCCTGTCATCATGACTTGGGCGGCGATTTTTGCCATTGCAATGGCGTTTTTCGGTAAATTCAATGCGTTTTTAGCTTCCATCCCGATGCCTGTCATGGGCGGCATTATGCTGCTTTTGTTCGGTACGATTGCATCTTTGGGTGTGAAAACGCTGATTGATTCGAAGGTTGATTTGATGCTGCCTAAAAATCTAGTTATCGTCAGCTCTGTGTTGACGACAGGTATCGGCGGCATGGTCATCAAAATCGGTACGTTGAGCTTTGCCGGAGTGGGCTTGTGCGCAATATTGGCCATTATTTTGAATATACTGTTGCCGGATAGAGAACAATAGTCATCAGCTTGAAAAGGTCGTCTGAAATTTTTCAGACGACCTTTTTGCTTCTTTATTTCGACCAGCCGCCGCCCAATGCCTTATACAGCGACACCAGCATCTGCGCCCTTGCCAGCCGCGCCGCAATCAGGTTTTCCTGCATTTGGCCTTCGGCGATATGGGCTTTGAGGGCAACATCCAGCGTTTTGTAGCCGTTGCGGAACATTTTTTCCGTATCGGCAGCATGGCGTACCGCCTGCTTATGGGCGGTTTGCAGCAGTTCGGTTTGGCGGCTTAACGATTCCACGCCTTGATATGCGCTGTCCACTTCGCCCAACGCGGTCAGGAGCCGTTTGTCGTATTCCAGCAATGCCGTCTGAAGACGCGCGTCGGCGGCTTTGATATTGGCCTTGATGCGGCCGTTGGTGAACAGCGGCGTCTGTATGCCCACCGACAGCAAACTTGCCCAGCCGGTCAGCGAACGGTCACCGTCCACACCGATACGTCCGCCCTGCCCCATAAAGCTGATGGTGAAGCGCGGCAGCAAATCGGCTTTGGCACTGGCGAATTTGGCGGCATAGGCATTGACTTGAGCCGCCTGCGCGCGCAGGTCGGGGCGGCGTTCCAGCAAGCCTTGCGGCGTCTGCCCGCTTGGTGCGGAGGGTTGGCGCGCCAACGCATCGACAGACGATTCGGGCAGCGTAAACGTCTGCGGCACGTTACCGGTCAAAACGGCGATACTGCGCACATAAGCGGCGTATTCCGCCCCTATCGTGGCGCGTTTGGCTTCCGCTGCGGTCAGTTGCACTTTCGCCTCGTTCACTTCATAGCCGCTGACATGTCCCACCTTAAAACGCCCTTCGATGTAGCGCACCATACGCCGCAAGGTGGCAACGGTTTGGTCGGCGGTTTTCAGACGACCTTGAGCCGCACGCGCTTTGAAATAATTGTCGGCAATATCGCCCGCCACCAGCATTTGCGCGCCGTACGCCAGCTCTTGTTGTCCGAGTGCAGCATAACGTGCGGCATCGGCATCGCTGCGTTTCTTGCCGAAAATATCCGGCTCCCACGAAGCGGTCAGTCCGCCGTATAGGCTGGTGCCTTGAGAATCGATGGTATCGCCGTTTAAAGACGAGGCCTGCGGATAACGCGAGAGCAACGCTCTGGCATTGCTGTTGAGCGGATTATCCATTTTGCTGTCATTCGCCCCCACCTTGCCGCTCAGGCCGACGGTCGGCCCCAAATCGGCACGCGCCGCCCCAGCCACGGCACGGGCTTCGTTCAGACGGCTGACGGCGATTTTCACATCATGCCCCTGCGCCAAACCCTGCGCGATTAATCCGCTTAACACCGGATCGTTCCACTGCTGCCACCACGCCCCGATGTCCGCATTGCCCTTCGCCGCCGCATCCTGCGTAAATGTTTCAGGCAATTCAACTTGACTGTTTAACGGAACTTCTGTGTTTTTACAGCCTGCAAGCGCCAAGACTGCGGCAATACACAATAAATGGATTTGATTGAATTTCATCGTATTTTCCTTTTTGAAAAGGTTTTAGCGTTCCGTTTTGGCGAAATTTGCTTCGCTCGTTTTCAGCGTGCGCCGCCTCTTGACAGGACGACCTTTCAGAAGATTTTTTGCGAAACCTAAATGTAAGCCTGCGGCTTACTGCCCTCTCCCTAACCCTCTCCCGCGGGGAGAGGGGACAAATTAGTCGAAACCCTAAAAACGGTTTTGTTTCACTATCCTCAATCCCCTCTCCCATGAAGAGAGGGAGCAAAATTGGCGGAAAATCCAAAGCATAGTTGGGTTTCAGCATCCTCAATCCCCTCTCCCCGTGGGAGAGGGCTAGGGAGAGGGCAGCAAACCGTCAGGTTTGCTTTTTATCGATCCCCGGTTTTGCAGAAGCTCTATCCCCAAAAGCCCTAACTTGTTCAAGAACGGCAAAAGGTCGTCCCGCCAGTCGGCAAACTCAGCGAGATACTTATCCAAGGCCGTCTGAACGACATCCAATAATGCTTGTTTGTTTGGGTAATTTCTCACGGAAGTTCCCTTGTCAGTTTTAGCGAAACTCGCTTCGCTCGTT
>ERZ773213.728-NODE-728-length-18812-cov-83.165858_pt1 | contig 18812 bp, 15 predicted proteins | sample MGYA00580996_ERZ773213 | MGnify/ENA primary metagenome ERZ773213 (study PRJEB29015, sample SAMEA2738152) | human oral metagenome | biome: human oral; feature: human-associated habitat; material: saliva | place: China | collected 2197 ...
GCCTCCGAACAGCATCACCGCTACACGAAAATTGCTTACACCCTATGACACTGCCCTGGATTGTCCACGGAACTAGTGTCCTGGGAACTAATTGTCTGGCCGCTGCGGAAGCTGCTTTCATTGGATGGATGTCTGACGTGCTTGCAGCCGCTCACATCTGTGTCTGGCTAGACTTTCTAGTTGTGCCTCCTTGGTTGTGGGAGTGTGATAAGAGGAGTAGCTTAGGGGTAAGCGTTCAACTGTGCTTCCATAGTCTGCCTGAGCTGTGTGATGTTTGCACAGATCAGACGGTGTGTTCCCCGCGTGAGCAGGGATGATCCGCTCTCGTTGAGACTGTTCTTCCCATGGGCCAGGTGTTCCCCGCGTGAGCGGGGATGAGTCCTTCTCGGAATAGTGGCACGGTACGCATGAGGATGGCAGCCAGCCCACCTGGGAGTGATCCCCGGGCAGGCGGGTCACCCTCGTCACATTATGTGTTTCCCTGCGTGAGCGGGGATGAGTCCCCTGCGAGTCCGTAGGGGGCACCTGCTAAGCGGTTGTCCCCGCGTGAGCGGGGACAAGTCTGATCGATCCAACTTGGTTGCGGTGTACCATACGTTTTCCTCGTCCAGGCGGGGTTTGTTTAGATGCCCGCGCAGCCATGTGGAGCACTTACTGTAGGGGAGGCGGGTCCGGGAGGCGTGCGTCTACTCGCAGGCGATGCCGTCCCTGTCTCTGTCCAGACCTGGACGATAGCCGGGATCGCCTACGTAGAGTGGTGCGGCTCCGGCTGCGCGCGCCTCTCGACAATTTGCGTAGTATGTGTGCTCCTCCTCGTCATCCTCGTTGTGCGCGGGAGCAACGGGGGCTGGTGCAACGACGGGCGCTGGCGCAGGCTGCTCTTTTGTTTGGACGGCCGTGGGCGTTGGTGAGGGAGTGTAGGAAGGGCTATGGGTGGGAAGGGGACTGCTGCTCGGTGTTGTGCTAGGAGTCGACATAAGCGATGTAATGTGACTCTCGGTAACAGTTAGCGTGATCGTGGTCGTCGTCGGTATGTCTGACCCGGACTTGTCTTGCGTGGTTACCTTGTAGCCGTCCTCATAGTGTGTCCGGGTGATCGTCGCTCCGCTGTCGTCGATGACCCTGAGTTGGCTGTATCCGGAGTTCTCAAGCCTCTGGATTGCGTCCGGCAGAGCCTGGCCGACGACGTCTGGCACGATGGGATCGCACGCGCTGAGTCCTCCAGCCACGACGAGTGTGCCCAGTATCGCAAAAATGATGTGCTTCCACATTGCCCGGCGTGTCCAAGACAGCATGGTTCTCTCCTTTAGAAATAAACAAGTATGTCGGACGGCATGTATACTTGTTCGGTATTCTAAAGGTGAAAATGGCTATCTAGTAACCATGACTCGCGGATTGGTGAAGTTGGCAATAAAAAATGGATGAGATACGTATCTCAGGCATCGCTCCGCGCCGTAAAACCAAAAATCCCCGAAGCATTAGCTTCGGGGATTGCTGGTGGCTCCGACCGGCGTCGATCCGGTGACCTTTCGATTTTCAGTCGAACGCTCTACCAACTGAGCTACAGAGCCAAGACCTGAACCGATTCGGTCTGGTCGGCGACCCCGACGGGACTTGAACCCGCGACCTCCGCCGTGACAGGGCGGCGCGCTAACCAACTGCGCTACGGGGCCTTACAATAGGTAAGACCTATTAAGTTGTGCCGTTCACATGTGCGACCGACTGGTACCCCCAACGGGATTCGAACCCGTGTCGCCGCCGTGAAAGGGCGGTGTCCTAGGCCGCTAGACGATGGGGGCCTTTTGGCCGTCGAACTGGCGTCCGAAGACAGGATATATCTTAGGCAGACGTCCGTCAATACGTCAAAACGAAATAGCGTGATGCATAACACGTTACTAAAAAACATTGTAATTGTGCAGAATTCACAGGATTTCATCAGCTACCCGGCCTACCCTTAATGCATGACTCTGACACCAGCACTCGGTGCCCTCACTCAAATCTCAACCCAAACCTCAGGCGCGCTCGCGCGCGCCGCAGCTGACTCGCAATCTGGCGCGGAGGCAGCCGTGGATACCACCATCGACCTAACCCTCCTGTTCCTCGGCCCCATCATTGGTGCCGTCCTGGGCCTGGTCGCCTCGATCATTGTGTCCGTCCTGGCGCGTAAGGCGTGTGCGAAATCTGCCATGGCCTCGTCGGTCCTGGGTCGCGTGCGCGGCCCCGCTCACTTCGCGCTCGCCACGTGGGGCGCGTGGGTCGGACTCGGGATCGCGCTCGTGGACCCCCGCCTCACTGACTGGGGTGGCTCATCGGTCACGACGTTCCTCATGCACCTGCTCCTCATCGCGGGCTTGGCCTGCATGACGTGGATGGGCTACGCCGCCGCGTGGGTCTTCGAAGACGCCGCGAAGGCCCGACAGGCCGCCGACCGAGGCCGTTCGCGCCGCTTCGAGACCCGCGCCCAGGTCCTGCGCCGTTTGGTTCAGGTGATCATCCTCCTTGTTGGCACGGTTGCCATGATCGGAACCTTCGACGCCGCCCGCCAGGTCATGACAACCGTCCTGGCCTCCGCGGGTGTTATTTCCGTGATCTTCGGTCTCGCTGCCCAGCAGACCCTCGGCAACGTTTTCGCCGGACTGCAGTTGGCCTTCACCGACGCGATCCGCATGGGCGACGTCGTTATCGCCAGCGACAAGCAGGAGACTGGTTCTGTCGAGGAGATCACGCTCTCCTATGTGGTCGTGCGCATCTGGGATGAGCGCCGTCTCATCATCCCCTGCCGCTACTTCACGCAGACTCCCTTCGAGAACTGGACGCGCCGCGCTGCCGCCCAGCTGGGCACGGTCGAGCTTAAGCTCGATTGGTCCGCCCCCATGACTCTGATCCGCGCGAAGGTCGAGAAGCTCCTGGCTGCCACCGACCTGTGGGACGGCCGCACGTGGGCTGTGCAGATCACCGACTCGGATGCGCAGACCATCACCGTGCGCGTTCTCGTGTCCGCGACGAACTCCGGAAACCTCAATGACCTGCGCGCTTACCTGCGCGAGCACCTCATCGCGTGGATCGTCGCCGAAGAGCCGTGGGCTCGCCCCGTCCAGCACATCGAGCCTCGCGCGACCGTGACCGTCGAAAAAGACATGAGTCGTGAACGCATCGCGCGCTTGGCTGCCGAGCTTGCTGGGATCTCCGGCACGAACGAGGCCGTGGCCGCGACGGGCGCGTCGTCCTCCCACACGGGTGGGGCACGGCGCTCGTCTCAGGATTCCGCCCTGGGTGGTGCGGTCTCGTCGGTCCGCCCTGAGGGGGCCGTTCGCGAGCAGCCCAAGGACGCGGCGCACGCCGCACGCATGGTTGCCGCACGCCGCAAGGCAAAGCGGATTCGACGTCGTGCGATGGCTGATCGTCAGCGAGAAATGGCCGAGGGACAGGGACCCGCTCCCGACGAGACTCAGGTGATCTCCAAGTCCGCGCTGCGCAAGATCATCGAGGCCGCAAGTAACAGGAACCCGCAGGTCACCGAGAGCCTGACGAACACATCCGTCGGTCGTGGGGAGCGTCTCTTCTCCGGTTCGGCTGATGCCGACGAGCGTGCCGCAGCCTTGTCCGGCCCTGGCGAGGAGGTTTTCGCTGAGCGCGAGGCCAACTCCCGCCGCGTTCAGGATCGCCGCGAGGCCCGTGAGCGCCGCCATGCAGCCGAGGCCGAGGCTAAGGATGCTGAGGCGACCACCGCGCTGGCTGCCGTCGGGGTCGAACCTGTCGAGGCTCATGAGGCGTCCATGCCTCCGGCCCCCGAGGCCCCCGTCGCTGCGTCTCCCGCTTCCGAAGCCGAGGTGCCTGCGGCTGCCACTAAAGCAGGGTCCGTTTCCGACACGTCGGCTTTTACCTCCGATGAGGCGACCAAGAAAGCGCAGAACCAGTTCTCATCGGCTGACTCTGCCGCTAAGCTGACCGAAGCCGCTGGTGAGGAATCTCAGTCTGCCGAAACGGTCGATCCTGCTCCTGCACAGGCGGAAACGGTCGATCCTGCCGAGGCTGCGGCTCCCGCCGAGGCTACGCAGGCTGCTCCCGAGGCATCCGAACAGTCCGCTTCGGAGATTGCTGAAACCCCCGCTGACGCTGGTCAGGCTGAAGCAGATCAGGCCAAAGACGATCAGGAAAAGGAAGCTGAGGCTCAGTCCGAGGCCCCTGCCGCGACTGATGAGGCCGCAACCGTGGAGGCGGCGGTCGTCGAGACCGAGGAATCCGACGCTGCGCAGGGTGAAGCTCCCGCCGCGGCTGAACCTGCCGATAAGCAGGCCAAGTCCGCAGACGGGCAGGCCGAGTCCGCCGCAGCCGAATCCGTCGTGAGCGAGGCGGATACGAGCGAGTCCGCTCCGGCAGGGTCCGATTCCGACGAGGCGGCGACCGCCTCCGAGGAATCCATCAAGGACGAGAAGGACGAACCAGCTGAGGTCGAACCTGCCGATAAGCAGGCCAAGTCCGCCGCTGAAGCGTCCGGTGACACCGCGTCGACCGAGAATGACGCCGACGAGACCTCCGAGGCCGAGCAGGCTGCTCCTGCGCAGGAAGCGGAGAACGCGACGTCTGATGACACTCCGGTCGAGGGTCCCGCTTCCGAGGAACCTGAGACTGCCGACGACGCCGCAACGGAAACCGCTGCCGCGCCGGCCGACGGAGATGAACCCGAGGACGCCACGACCTCGTCCGATACGGACGATGACACCGACGCCGCGGCCCCTTCGAACGAGAAGGAACAGGCAACTGCTCCCGTCGAGGCTCGTGAAACGTCCGTGAAACAGGGCGACGAAGCATCGGTCGAGCGCGCCGAGAACCCCGTCACCACGAACATGGTGTACGCCGGCAGGCCTGCGCTTGTGCCGCCGCCCGCGCCGACCCCCGCTGAGATGGCGGCGTCGAAGGAGGAAACTTCCTCGGACAAGCCGGTCACGCCCGTGCAGGCTCCAGTTCCTGCTCAGCCTGCGCAGCCGACCACCCCGGCGACCCCGGCACAGCAGGAAGCGCTGGCACAGTCAGCCGCGGCCACGACCGCGGAGGAGCCGGAAGCGCCTGCGCAGCCGGAACAACCGGTGCAGCCGGAAGTGTCCGCGCAGGAACCCGACAAGCCCGCCGATGAGCCTGAGGAGGCCGCGGAGACGGAGGGACCCGACGAGCCGGCTATCCACCCCGGCTGGTACGCGGTCGCCGAGGAGATGCGCCTTGAGGATGAAATCCGCCCGACTCCGACGATGGTGCCGCCGCGCGTCTCGATCATGGATTTCTTCCCGGCGGTGGCCCCCACCGGCGCTGAAGCGGCCATGCTGCGCACGGTGACCGGTCAGGTTCCGGTCCTCGGCCTCGACAAGCACGGCGAGGACTCCGGCACCGACGAGGCCGTGGCACAGTCCGCGGCTCCCGCATCCTCAAGTGACGCTGAGAAGGCCGCGGGTGTGACGAAGGGTACGGCTGGCGCTGCCACGCAGGCGCAGCCCCTGGCCGAGCCGCCCGCGCCCACGGCCGCCGATGTGCGGGATGTCGAGGAGACCGCCGTCATGCCTCCCGTCAAGGTTGCGCCCACGCCGGATCAGGCGGACACGCAGGTCCTCCCGGCGATCAAGGCGGCACCCGCCGCCGACGACACGGTCGTGCTGGCGAGCGTCGAGCATCCTGCTGCGGAAGAACCCGTTGAAAATGCTGATTCCGCCAAGGGACAACCCGAGGAAAAGGAGGTCGATGAGGCCGCTTCCGCCGAGGCTGCGCCTGCTCCCGAGACACAGGGGGAGGCTGAGGAAAAGGTGGCCGATGAGGTCGCTTCCGCCGAAACGACGCCCGCGCCCGAGGCACAGGAAGAGTCGGCTGAGGGTGAGCCCACGCCCGAGGTGAAGGAGGAGGCTGAGGAAAAGGTGGCCGATGAGGCCGCTTCCGCCGAAACGACGCCCGCGCCCGAGGCACAGGAAGAGTCGGCTGAGGGTGAGCCCACGCCCGAGGTGAAGGAGGAGGCTGAGGAAAAGGTGGCCGATGAGGCCGCTTCCACCGAGGCTGAGTCCGCTCCCGAGGCGCAGGAGGAAGCTGAGGAAGAGGTGGCTGATGAGGCTGCTTCCGCCGAGGCTGAGTCCGCGCCCGAGGTGAAGGAAGAGTCGGCTGAGGCTGCTGACGCCTCCGTCGAGGCTGCTGACGCCTCTACTTCCGAGGAGAAGAAGCCCGCCAAGTCGTCCTCGAAGAAGGGCAGCAAGAAGAGCAGCTCCAAGAAGGGAACCAACAAAGAGGCGAAGGAGGTCCCCGAGGTGAAGGAGGAAGCTGAGGACAAGGCGGCCGATAAGGACGCCTCCGTCGAGGCTGCTGACGCCTCCACTTCCGAGGAGAAGAAGCCCGCCAAGTCGTCCTCGAAGAAGGGCAGCAAGAAGAGCAGCTCCAAGAAGGGAACCACCAAAAAGGTCTCCGGCAAGAAGAACGCAGGCAAGAATAAGTAGCCTGACAAGCCGCCCATCGACAGGGGTGTGAACCCCGTGAGGCAACCACGGCCTCGTCGATGAGAGCGACGAACATCCCCGCGCCGCCCGCGGCCGCACCCGAAAGTGCGAGGCCGCGGGCGGCGCGCGACAATGGGCACATGAACGCTACCGATCCTGCTGCCCGCACCGACGCCGAGTGGAAGAAGCTCCTGAGTCCCATGCGCTACCACGTGCTGCGCGAGGCGGGCACGGAGCGCCCCTTCACCGGCGAACTCCTCGACGAGGACCGCGTCGGCACCTACTCGTGCGCGGCCTGCGGATCGAAACTCTTCGACTCCGACGCGAAGTTCGACTCCTCCTGCGGGTGGCCCTCCTTCTTCCAGGCGTACGACGGCGCAACCACCGAGAGCGTCGACACCAGCCATGGCATGATCCGCACCGAGGTGCGCTGCGCGACATGCGGCTCCCACCTCGGCCACATTTTCCCTGACGCTCCCGACCAGCCCACCGGCATGCGCTACTGCATGAACTCGGCGGCCCTGATCTTCGCGCCCGCCCAGTGAACGCACCCTCCCGGTGCCCTGACGGCGTCTCTGTGGTCGACCGCGTCCCACCACAGCTCTACATTGTCGGCTCGGGCCTCATCCAGTATGTGGGCGCGGCGCTCGCCGTCGTCGCCTTTGCGTCCGTCGAACCCGCGTCCGTCGCGTGGTGGCGCGTCCTGACGGGCGCAGTCGTTCTGATGGCCTGGAAGCGCCCCTGGCGCGGCGGCCTGACGGTATCGGACCTGGCGATTTCCGCCCTCTTTGGCGTCATCATCCTGACGATGAACTCCTCGTTCTATGAGTCAATCGCACGCATTCCCCTGGGGACCGCCGTCTCACTCGAGTTCATCGGCCCGGTCGCGGTCGCTGTTCTCCGAGGCCGTGGCTGGCGGCCGCGTATCGCCGCCGTCCTCGCTTTCGCCGGGGTGGCGTGTATCGGCGGCCTCGCTCTCGACCTGAGCGTGCCGAGCGTGCGCGTCGGCGTCGCGTGGATCCTCCTCGCGGCCCTCGCCTGGTCGGCCTACATCGTCGTCGGGCAGCGTGCTTCGACCACGCGCGACGGGGTCACGAACCTGGCGCTCGGCTGCGCGTGGGGGTCTTTCTTTTCCGTGCCCTTCCTCGGGCCGGGGGCAATGGCGGCCACTGCCTCGTGGGAGCTGATCGCGATTGTCGTTGGCGTTGGCCTGCTGTCCACCGCGATTCCCTACACGTTTGAGGCGCTCGCGATGCGCCGTTTGGCGGCACCCACGTTCGCGCTGTTTGCCGCGATCCTTCCCGCCACGTCCGCGCTGGTCGGAGCCGTCATGCTACGGCAGATCCCCGGCCTCTACGAGCTGATCGGCCTGGTCCTGGTGTCGATCGCGGTGTGGCTAGCCTCGCGCCAGTGATGGGGCACCCTGCGGCTCTCGACAGCTGATCCGACAGCGGCGATCCCGCCGCGGGCGATCACCCAGAACGCGAACCACGCGCCGACCGAGCCGACCATCATGACGAGCACCATCGGCACGGCGCTGTTGCCGCCTGAGGTCGCCAGGGGAGCGGCGATGCCGTTCGCAATCGACTGGAGTACGCCCATGACGGACGAAGCCGTGCCCGCGTGCTCGCGCGCCTCGCTCATGGCCTGTGCACCGGAGTTGCCGAAGATAAACGCGTTCGCCGTCATGATGAGCGCGAAGCCCACGCACGTGAGGATCAGTGGCAGGTCGAGGAGGAACGTCGAGATCGTGAGCATGACCACGCCGGTCGCGGCGATCGTGAGGCCCGTGACGATGAGTGTGCGCGGGGTGAAGTGTGAGATCAAGAGCACGTTGACCAGCGCGAAGCCGGTCGACAGCAGCGCGTTGAACGCGAACACCCACGCGAAGGCCATGGGGGACAGGCCCAGCGGCCCCTGCAGCACGTACGTGGCGTTCGAGATGTATCCGAACATGCAGAAGCTCGAGAAGGCGTTGGTGAGCATGAAACCCACGAAGGGACGGATGCGCACGACTTGGACGAGGCCGTGGAAGAACCGCGGGATACCGCCGGGGTGGCGGCGATCCTCGGGCAGGGACTCGGGCACGACGAACCAGGCGAGGGCCGCCATGAGCAGCGTGAATCCGGCGAGCGACCAGAAGATCACCCTCCACGTCGCGTGTGTGATGATGAACGCGCCGAGGACTGGGGCGAGCATCGGGGCGAAGCCGACGATTGCCTGGATGAGGCTCATTGCGCGTGCCAGCGTCTTGCCGTGCGCGACGTCGACGAGGATCGCGCGCGCAACCGATGAGGCCACGCCGCCGCCGAGGCCCTGGAAGACTCGGCCCACGAGGAGCACCCAGATGTTGGGTGTCAGCACACAGATGATGGATCCGACCAGGGCGATGATGCCGCCCGCGATGATGGGGCGGCGGCGCCCGATCTGGTCCGAGATGGCACCGCCCAGGACCTGGCCGGTCGCGTAGCCCACGAAGAACGCCGTGAGCGTGAACCCGAGCATCGTCGAATTCGTCGCCAGGTCCGCCGTGATCTGCGGGAATGCGGCCGAGTACATGTCGGTCGCCATCGGAGGTACGGCGTTCTGCACGGCCAGGGTGATCAGCAGGGCAACCGTGAGTGCCCCGCCGATGATTCCGTCGCGGTCCTGGGTGTCGTTTGTCGTCATGATGTGATTGTGCACCCGTACGGACTCGCAGCAGTTAAATCGGTTGATATTTTGACAAATCTCGCACGGTGTAGGGGCGCGATCCGCGCCGACGTGGCACCGCTGGTGTTGTTCAGCGGAACGCACGCCGAGGCGACGAGGCGCTCACGTGTTGTCTGCGCTCACGCCTCGTGTGCTTTTACCCCCGCCCGTGCTTACTTCTCGCCCGTACTCGCCTCCAGCGCGTCCGCCGCGGCCTCGATCTGGTCACGCGGCGGGCACGAGGCTGGGCCGACGACTGTCGTGGATAGCGCGCCCGCGCAGTTGGCCAGGAGCAGCGCTCTCTTCAGGGGAATGCCCTGAGCGAGGGAGGCAGCCAGGACACCTGAGTGGGCATCGCCCGCGCCGTTCGTGTCGATCGCCTCGACGCGAGGTGTCGGGATGTAGGACGGATCAGTGTCCGGGGCGCTCAGGGCGGCATCGCATGACCTCACGAAGTATGCGCCCTCGGCACCTGCACGCAGCAGAACGGGACGGCCCAGCGCGGCGAGCATCGCTCGTACCGCTTCGCGAGGGTGGAGACACTGCTGGTTGCGAACACTCGCATCACCTCTCTGATGAGCAATCTCCTGAGCCTCCATGTGGTTCATCGACACGATGACGCCGTCGGATGGGAGAGCGGACGGAATCCCGATGACGGGGGAGACATCTAGGACCACGCGCACGCCCTCGGGTAGAACGCGCAGCGCAGCCTCCGCGGCTTCACGGTTCGCGGGGTGGTCCATGAGGTAACCGTCGATATAGAGCACGTCGCCCGGGTGCATCGTCCGCACGAAGTCAGCCCACGCGCTCGCGGGCGACATCGTCTCGGCACCCTTGGTGGAGATGAACGTACGCTCGCCCGTGCGGTCTGTGAACGCGATGCAGAACCCGTTGTCGATGCCCGCGATACGAGGCCCGAGGTCCGTGATCCCCTCGTGCTCCAGCGCCGCTTGGATCAGCGAGGAGTGGGGGCCTGACCCGATCGGACTGAGGGAAACGGCCTCGGCCCCCATGCGACGTGCTGCCACGAGCGCGTTGAAGCCACCACCTACGTGCATTCCCTCGTCGACGGCCCATACGTCACCTCCTGGCCCCGGAAGGGTGTCGCCGCGCACAGCGAGGTCCACGAGGATCTGCCCCATGAGAACCACCCGTCCCACCCCGGAATCGGTGTACGAGGCCGGGGCTGGCGCCTCGGGGGAAGCGCCCTCGCTCGTATCCTCAGTCTCGGTGGCCTCGGGAGTACTCGTGGCAGGTTCGCTCACCGCGCGCAGTGCCAACAACTCAAGGGCGATGGATGGCAGGTCGAGGCGAGAAGTGAGTTCGACCTGGGTGAGCATGGCGGTGTCGAAGGCTTTAACCCCGAGCACACTGCCCAGGATCGCGCCCGCAATCGCGCCGATCGTGTCGGTGTCGCCGCCCAGGTTCGCGGCGTCCAGCAAGGCATGTGGAGAGGGGTCGCGCGCGAGCAGCGTGAACGCCATGGGAATCGCGTGCGCCGAGGCCACAGACGTGCCGATCTGCTCGACGAGGCACTCCAGGGACGACGAGGCCGGGTTAGCGACCAGCTGCATGGCCCTGCGCGTGGCCTCCACCACGTCCGGATCCGGTGTCCACGCGCCGCGCTCGGGCAGGGAATCAACGTAGGAAACGGCCTTCCACAACAGAGTCGTCATGTCCGAGGCGGACATCTCCGGCCAGTCAAGAGCAAGAGATACCGCCGCCGCCACGAGCGTAGCTGACTGGAAACCCTGGCGTGTCGCATGTGTCACCTGGCAGGAGGACCAGACGGCGTCCGCGAACGCTTCCGAATCCGCGGTCGACACCGCGATACCGATCGGAGTGACGCGCATCGCCGCGCCGTTCGTAGTGCCCAAACCACCCACGGTCAGCGGGTCCTCGCCCGCCCGCACGCGCTCGAGCGCCGCCTTCGTGGAGGGCCCCAGCAAGTCAAGCGACCCCCGCTCGATCATGGAATCCTCCCAGGACAGCAGTGCGTGGGAGAAATCACCCGCGTCTAGTGCCACGTGACCCGAGGAGGAACCCCGGCCTCGTACCAGGAGAGACGCAATCAGCAACGCCTGCTCCGTGTCATCCGTCACCGAACCGGCCGGCATCCCCGGTGCGTACGGCTGCGAGATGTCCCCGTCCACGAGTCCCGTGACGCGCCCGTACACCGCGCGGATCTGCTCCGGGGACATCGCCTGCGTCGGCATCCCCAATGCATCCCCCAACGCCAGCCCAGCGAGCGCGCCATACGCGCGCGACAAACGAGGATCCATGATGCACCTCCAACGCGGGCAGCGCGGCCCACATAGCATAAACGCCCCGGGAAACCGAGGCGCGCAGTAGGCCCAGGGGGACTCGAACCCCCAACCTACGGATTAAAAGTCCGCTGCTCTACCATTGAGCTATAGGCCCATACCCCACATTGTAGAAGGAAGCGGTCCTCATGGCCCAATCGAACACTCCGCGCCGCCCGGCCATGCTCGACGCCGCCCGCGCCGAGGCAATCGTCGGCGACGAAGATCCCGCCTCTCTTGCCGCCGTCGCGCACACCGCCGCGTGGGCACTCATGGGAGTCGGCGACGAGACATTCACGGACGAGGACGTGGCCCGCCTGCGGAAAACCGTGCGCACTCGCGGCGTCGACACCATCGCCCACGTGTGGTCGCGCAGCCCCGAATTCACGCTCCCCGGGGCGCTATGGCGCGTCTACCTGCTGCACGAGTGGTACCACCGTGACCCGCTCCTAGTGGCCGAGCGCTACGCCGACGGCTCGCGCGCTCCTATCATCCAGGGCCTCGAAGCCCCCGTCGAGCTGCGCTCCCTGAGCCTGATCATGGAGGAGATCGACTCGCTGCTGCGTGGTGACCTCACCGACGACGACCTCGAGTACGTGCTGCGCGAGGCCTCCCGTGCCATGCGCGTCCTCGCTGCTGGCGAGGCCGGGGCCCTGTGGATCGAAGACCCCACCGACACGCTCGCCCACCGCGTCACCATGCGACATTCCGCACTGCTGGTGACGGCCGACGAGCTTGACATTGCTGCGCGCGAGGCGGCCGTCGGCACCCTCGACTGAGGCGGCTGACCGACTCAGGCGGCTGCCCGACGGAGGTGTTTTCTCAGCGCGCGGACGGGCCTAGTGGAGCGCCCATACCGGCCGTGACCTCGTGAAGGTGGCGCGCCCATCAGGGCGAGCGCGGCGCGGGGCGACTACCCTGGTCCCTATGCGTCCGATGCCAGCCCCACGCCCCCAGCGACTCGTTCGCTCCGCGGGCGCGCTTGTCTGGCGTTTTGCCGACCCCACGCGCGTCGCGGTCCCCGGCGAACCCATCGACTCCGCGGACATCGAAGTCCTCATGGTTCACCGACCCCGCTACCACGACTGGTCCTGGCCCAAAGGTAAAGCGGAAAACGGTGAGCCACTGGTCGCCGCCGCCGTGCGCGAAGTCGAAGAGGAAACTGGACAGGTCATCACCTTGGGGGTGCCTCTGACCACCCAGCGCTACCGCCTGGGCGGCGGGCAAACTAAGGAAGTCCACTACTGGGTCGGCACGCCCCTGTCGGCCGACGACCCGGCCACACGCCTGCGCGCACCCGTTGCCCGCGCCCCGCGCACCGAAATTGACCAAACCACGTGGGCCACCCCCGAGGCCGCCGCCGACATGCTCACCCGCCGAGGCGACCGCCGCCTCCTCGCCGACCTCGTCGCCCGCACCCGCGAAGGCCGCCTCGCCACCTCCACGATCATCGTCCTGCGGCCCGGTGCCGCCGATGCTACCCCCATTGACGCGGCGTCTGCAGCCCCCGTCGGCGGGCGTGCTTCCGCTCCGGGCATGTCAGCATCCGGTGGCACTGCGTCGGGTTCCGCGCCCACGCCCGGGCCAGGTTCCGCGCCCGGCAGCCCGTCGGCGCCTACCGTCCCCGACGGTCCTGGCCCGCGCGCCGCCGCGCCGAGCACCGCGCCCGCTGCACCCACACCCCGCCCCGCACCCACACCCGCGATGGTCGCCTCAACGGCAGCGCGCAGGGCAGCGCAGGTGGAGCGGGCCTCGTCCCTCACAGCTAAGGCCGCCGCGCACCCCGCAGATCCACCCCTCGGACGTTTCGGCGTGCGCCAGTCCTTTGACCTCATCGACCTGCTGAGCGCGTTCGGCGTGGGCCGCGCGTTCGCATCCCCGAGCGCCCGCGCGCGCCAGGTGCTTGCGCCGTGGGCTGCGGTCGGCGGTGGATCGGTGACGCTCGTGGAGGCCCTGGGTGTGCCTGTGGGGGACGAGGCTGGGGCTGATAAGGATGCCGACGCTCGAGCCGGTCGGGTGCGTGCCTTCGCGGCGCAGCGCCTGCGTGAGCAGGCCGGTGCGACCCTCCTGTCGGTCACGGGTGCCGCGCGCGACCTGATCGTCGAGGAAATCCGCGCCTACGGATCGAGCGCTATCGTGGGTGCGTCGCCCGTTTCCCTGGGGCACGGACAGATCATGGTTGCCCACGTCGAACAGGGGTCTGACGGGCCGGTCGTCGTCGCCGTTGAGACGCACAGCGTCACCACCAAAAACCCCGCCGTCCCGACGCGCAAAGCCTCCAGGCGGCGCTGAAATGCCCACGTTCCATCGACGCTCGCGGCGGCCCGGCATCAGCCGAGCCGCCGCGAGCATGGATCAGGGGATCACAGGCGAGAGTCCTTCACCGAGCGGGTGAGGGTACTGTCGTCGGTGTTGTGGGCGTAGCACACGATCGCGCGGTCGCCACCGGCCCAGCTACCGGACGTCGGATACATGCCGCCGAACGCGAGTGAGGAGGTCGTGTAGGACGAACCAATGTAGTCCTGGAAGGCGTTCTGGCACGCGTCCTTTGCCGTGTCAGACATGGCGTCCTCACCGGGGAACGTCGCGTTGGTGAGTTCAACGACGTAGTACACCTCGCCCCAGTGAGGCTGTGAGCAGTCGAGGGTCTCCACATCCACATCCACATCGGTGTCGATGTCCGGCTGGTTGAAGCACTGGCCGAGCTTCAGATCGATCAGGTAGGTGCGGGCGGACGCAACGGTGGGGGTGCTTGTGGGCTGGTTCGTCTTGTCGGGTGAGCTACTCGGGGACGCGGACGAGGAGCTGCGCGAGCTGGGGGTGTCCTCGTCATCGTCATCCTTATTGCCGAAAGGCAGGGCGGAACAGGCGGACAAGCTGAGCATGGCGGCGCAGGTCGCGAACGCGAGGGCGGGGCGGGTAAAGCGGGACATGATTCTCCTTGGATGATGGGAGCGCGACTCCGGAGAGGCCGTCGCATTCGCAGCGGGTGCGTGGGACACCCATCGACGCGTTGTGTTCACTATAACAATGGCAGTATCGAACGGTAAAGGAAGGCCATATACGCAAGCGGCGGCCCAGCCATAGCCGAACCGCCGCGTAACGACAACCCGCACGTCACAGATTGGAGTCCTTGACCGACTGGGTGAGCGAGGGTGCCTCCAAGGGGACGGCGACGCAGGCGATGACGTGCTCGCCGGCATCCCAGTTGGACGCGTTCGGGAAGTACCAGGTGGCATCCAGGGAGGACTCCTCGTAGGGCGTACCGACGTACTCCTCGAACGCGGGGGTGCACGCTTGGAAGGCCATCGTGTTGAGTTCTTCGAAGTCGGGCAGGGTTTCGGCGTCGATCGGCGTGAGGGCGTAGACCTCACCCCAGTGCGGTGCGGAGCAGTCGACGATCATCAAGCCGTCGGCGGGATCGGTTGGCTGTTGGAAGCACTGGCCGACGCTTAGGTTGCTCAGGTTGGTGCGCGCGTCGGAGGGGATCTCGGACGCGTTGGTGACGGGTGCCTCGGCGGAGGCACCGGCCTCGCCGGAATGGGTCGTCGAATCCTCCGAGGAGGTGGACGACGAACTGGAGCAGGCGGACATGCTCAGGATGGCAACGCAGGCAGCGACAGCGAGCGCGGGGCGCGCGATGCGGGACATGATTCTCCTCAGGGTGGTGGGAATGTAGTCAGAGAATGGGCTACGAGGCCGTGGCGGACTCTCGTGATGACCGTTGGGTCGCGCTCACTATAGCAACGTGGGTGCCGGTAGGTACAAGCCGTTAAAAATGGTGGCCCGGCCGGAGCCGAACCACCACAAGCGCAAAGCCGACCAGGCCTCGTCACATATTGGTATCTTTCATCGTCGTGGTGAGCTGGCTTTCGTCTCTCGTGAAGGCGATGCACTCGACCCGTCGATCACCGGCTGCCCAGGTTTCCGGGCTGGGCAGCCTCCAGATGTAGTCCAACGCGGAGTTTTCGAAGGGACGCCCGACGTAGGCGGTGAAGGCCTCGCCGCATGCCTCGTCGCTCACCTCGTCGAGCGTATCCTCGGAGGGCATCGTGGTCATGGTCAGGTCGAAGGTGTGGATCACCTCTGCCCCGTGCTCTTGCGCGCAGTCGACGAGTTCGAGTGGAACGTCTGCCTGGGGGGCTGTGAGCAAACACTGTCCGAGCTGCAGGTATCCGGTCTCGTACAGGCCGCCAGAGGAACCGGATTGCGCGGTGGGAGCGCCGCTCTGTGTGCTCGTCAAACCGTGAGCGTCGGAGGAGGCGCTATCGCCCGAACCGTCGGTCGACGCGGCGGAACAGGCAGACAGGCCGACAGTTGCGATGCAGGCGCATAGGGTCAATGCGGGGCGCAAAGCGCGGGACATAGTTCTCCTAGAGAATGGGGGTGAACCCGATCAACGGGTCACGAGGCCGTGGCGGGTATGCGGACCCGCAGGTGCGCGTGTGCTCGTCGGAGCGCTTCGCTCACTATACAACAATGTAAATACCGCTTGGTCAGATAGAGTGACCAGAGTGGTTAAAGGGCACCGAGCGGTAAAAAATACCTGTCACATGCTCGAATTGTGTACCGACTGGGTCAGTTTGTCATCCCCAGTCGGAACAGCGATGCAGATAATGTCGCGGTCACCGGCGGCCCAGGTCGCCTTGGTCGGTGAGAAAGCGGTGTAATCGAGCGACGTTTCCTCGGGAGTCGAGCCGACGTAGGCCTCGAAGGTGTTGTAGCAGGTGTCGAAGACCAGGTCATCCATCTCGTCGCGGGACGGGAGTGCCTGTCGATCAATGGCGGTGATTGAGTAGATTTCGCCGGTGTGTTCCTCGGTGCACTCGGTTGTGGTCACCGAGTCCACCTGGGTGCCGATCGGAACAAGGACACATTGTCCGACCGTGAGCTTGGTGCTCTGCGTGCGCGAGCCGAACAGCGACGAGCAGGCGGACAGCGTCAGGGCCATGATGACGGCGGTGCCCAAGGCGAGTGCGCAACGCGGAGAGCGGGACATGGTTCTCCTTGAATTGACGGAAGCAAAGCGGTGCTGGGAACGCGAGACCGGGAGTGGATGTGTGAAGACCCACCGTGGTTCTGTGCACACTATAACAACGCAGGTCGTCGTTGGTAAAAAACGGGTGGTGCCTGGCTCACTGGCCGGGCACCACCCGAGGACATGATGTGATGGCCGGGCTACATGCCCGAGCCCTTCACGGACTGAGTCAGTGTCTTGCCCTCGGCGGGGATGACGATGCACACAATGTCGCGGTCGCCCTTGTCCCACGAGTTCTTGGTCGGGAACATTGCGGTGACGTCGAGTTCGGTCTCATTGGTGGCCGAGCCGACGTAAGCCTCGAAGTTATCGTCGCAGGTGTCGGAGGTTAGTTTTTCGATCTCCGCGCGGGAGGGGAGCGTGTCCTGGGTGAGCGTCAAGATGTAGTAGACCTCGCCCGTGTGCTCCTCGGCGCAGTTCGCGGTGGTGATGTCACCGACCTCGTCGTCGTCCGGCAGCTGAATGCACTGACCGACCTTCAGTGACGTGCTGTGCGTCTGGTTGCCGAACGGCAGAAGCGAAAAAGCGGACAGGGATAGGCCAATGGCGGCGACGGTGCCGACGGCGAGCATGGAACGCAGTGCGTGGGACATGGTTCTCCTTGACATCATGAGAATGGGGTAATGATGGGATCGCGAGGCTGTGGCAGGCGTGAGGACACCCGCCGTGGCACGGTGGTCGCTATAACAATGCGGAACGCTGTCGGTAAAAATGGGTGGTGCCTGGCCCATCGGCCGGGCAACACCCATTGAGAGTTGAAGACCCAACAAATCCTACAGGCCCGAATCCTTCACGGACTTGGTGAGCTTGGAATGATCCAGCAGCCTTGCGAGGCAGGTGATCGAACGATCATTTTGCGCCCACGAGTCTCTCGTCGGAAGCATCCACGTCGCATCCAGCGTCGAGGTTACGTAATGCGACCCCACGTAGTCCTTGAAGTTGGAAATGCATACCTTCTCGGCCGCGTTGTTGAGTGCAGCCTCGCCGGGGAAGTCCCCGTCGTCGACGGATGTCATGTAGAAGACCTCGGCGTCGTGCTCGCTGGTGCAGTTGGTCGTCTCGACCGTGGTCGCGGTCTTCTCTTCGGGCAGGAGGATGCACTGGCCGACCTGCATGTGCATGACGGAGGTGTCCGAGCACGCGGTGAGCGGGGCAACAAGGGCGAGAGTCGCGGCCAGGCCGATCAGACGAGCGCGAGCCACTAGTGGACTCCCAGCGGCAGAGCGACCAGGAGGTACACGACGCCCGACACCAAGGCTGCGGCGGGTAGCGTCAGGAACCATGCGATGACGATGTTGCCCGCGACGCCCCATCGAACTGCCGAGAAGCGCTTCGTGCAACCCACACCCATGATCGCCGTCGACACGACCTGCGTCGTCGAGATGGGGGCGTGAATGACGTAGGAGCACAGGTACAGGATCGAGGCAGACACGGCCTCGGCCGTGAAGCCACGAGCCGGATCCAGGTCGATGATCTTACGGCCGATCGTGCGCATGATGCGCCCGCCGCCGGCCATCGTGCCCAGCGAAATCGCCAGAGCACCCGAGATCTTCACCCACAGGGGCACGTTCATCTCGCCCGTGATCGGATCGAGGATATTGTGTGTTTCTCCGTAGCCGCCGGCTAGCAGGGCCATGACGATGATGCCCATTGTCTTCTGCGCGTCCTGGATGCCGTGGCCAAGGGCCATGGCAGCGGATGAGAAGCGCTGCGCTGCACGGAAGCGACGCATCGTGCGGTGATACTGAGCGTTACGCAGCAGCCACAGGACGAGCTTCATGACGAAGTAGCCGATGACAAAACCGATGATGGGGGAGGCGAACATCGGAATCACAACGTGGCTCATGATGCCCCACCAGTGCACCATCGTGCCCGATAGGAGGCCAGCGCCCACCATACCGCCAATGAGAGCGTGCGAGGAGGACGATGGGAGACCGAACCACCAGGTGATGAGGTTCCAGATACAGGCACCCAGCAACGCGGCCAGGATGATGACCAGGCCTTTTTGCTGCATTTCGGGAAGCGGAGACTCGGCGTAGTCGGAAATTGAGATGATGCCCTTGCCGACGGTCTTCGCGACGGCGGTGCCCATCATGGCACCGATGACGTTCATCGTTGCGGCCATGAGGAGCGCAGCACGTGGTGTCCACGCACGCGTCGACACCGAGGTCGCGATCGCGTTCGCTGCGTCGTGGAAGCCGTTCGTGTAGCTGAAGAACAGCGCGACGACAATGACGACGCAGACGAGGATCAGATTGAGATCCACGGCTCAGGATTCCTTCAGTGCGAGGGACTCGATGACGTTGGCCAGCT
>ERZ773213.731-NODE-731-length-18759-cov-4.561912_pt1 | contig 18759 bp, 11 predicted proteins | sample MGYA00580996_ERZ773213 | MGnify/ENA primary metagenome ERZ773213 (study PRJEB29015, sample SAMEA2738152) | human oral metagenome | biome: human oral; feature: human-associated habitat; material: saliva | place: China | collected 2197 ...
TCTTACCTGGATCCACTTCATTTTGTTTACCAGCCTCAAGTTTATCATTTGGACGGTACACAGTTACAAGTTCACCTTCTGTTACAGAATCAGGTTTCTTCGTACCTACTTCAACAATACGGTTTTTAGCAGCAGTGTTTTCAGTCACTTCCTCTTTAGGAGTTACCTTACCAGTATTGGTATCAAGAGTATAAGTTGTACGAGTAACTTTACGCCCTTTCACACCTTCTTGGACAACCTTACGTTCGCCTTCTGGAAGAGCTGGATTTTGACGTGTTTCTTCTTTGAAAGGAATTTCTTCAATTTTTTCTGAAGGTTTAGTTCCTACTTCAATAACTTTCTTACCACTTTGTTTACCATCGTCAATGACTTTAGTTTCACCTGGATTCAACTTATCGTTAGGAACGTAAGTTGTAGTGATAGCTGTAGCACGGGTGTAAGTTACTGGAGACACTTCAACCTTAACAGAAGCATTTTTTAGAGCATTAGGGGCAACTTTCGTTGTATATTCTTTACCAGTTCTCGTAGAAGGGACATAACTATATGCATTTCCTGGCAAAGGATTGATACCTACAGATTGTTTATAAACATTATCCTTTTCATAAGCCCATAAATCTGAATATTTAGCCGTAGAACCCTGAAAATCTGGGAAGTGTTCATCTAAAGCTAAATTCACAGCAGATAAATCAGAGTTTTTAATAACTTCTTCTCCATAGAAGACTTTTTGATTAATATCTTTCCGAAGTAAGTCAGTTAAATTAATATCTTTGTTATCTTTGTCTTTAAAGGATAAAGCGTAGTCGAACTTATATTTATTTCCTGCAGAACGAGACGCAGATGAATCATCAATCACCCCTGGTTCGAAATCGTTAGCGATATAAGGTGTAACAATTTCAAACGCTACTACTTGAGGAGGAAGGACGGTATTTTTATCCAATGTGACGGATTTATGAATTTTACTAATTCCGTATTTTTCAAATAAAACACTTCCTTTAGGAAATTCAACATCCCATTCAACTGTTTCCCCAGGTCTCAAAGAAAGAACATAAACCTCATTAATCTTGTTATCTCTTTTATTTGCATAAGCTTGTTTTTCTGGGGTAGAATTATTAAAATTAGCAAGAGATCTAAAATATTGAACCACCGTTGGAGAAGAAGCTGTGTTTCTTGATAATTTTCTTACGCTCGCTTCGCTTTGATTATCTGCACTATTTATTTTTAAAGTTTCATCTGTTTTTAAAAAGACAGGTGAGCCTAGTGATGATTTAAAGTTTTTAACATTTCCAATAGAATAATCAAAATTATCCTTGATTTGTGCAGTTGATAGATTGTTGTACAAACTATAAGCAGATACTTTATCCTTAATTTCAGTTAAAATACTTGTTTTAGCTTCATTCAATTGACTCGATTGATTGCTAACTTTAGTTTTAGCATCATCCAAAGCCTTAATTTCCGCGTCTACCTTTTTAGTTGCTTCTGCTTCTAGTTTTTTAGCATCCGCATCGTTAGTGGCAGTACCAACTGATACAGCTGGTTTTTCAATCACTTCAACACCAGCTTTTTTAGCTTCGTCAACTTTAGCCTTCAACTCTGCTTCTTTAACTGTAACTACTTCAGTTTTTGCATCTGAACTAGTAGGTTGTGCAGTTGTGGTTGGTTGAGCTGGAGTTGCTTCATCCGCAGATACAGTGTTTGCGCCAATTAACAACGCAGCTCCAAGGGCAATCCCACTTGCCAAACCAAAAGCTTTGGTCTTACGGAAAAATCCGTGTCCCTTGACTTTTTCATCAAATCCATTTTTCATTCGAAAAATTACCTCTTTTCTTTTTTTATGTATAAATTATACCAAAAAACATGATAACTCACCACTAAAATCTTGTAGATAGACAAAAAAAGAAGGTTTTCACCTTCTTTTCTTTTTAACTTTTAGTTTTCTTGTTTTTTCTTAGAAAGAACAAGACTTGCAAGACCTGCTACTCCAAGCCCAGCAATAAGCAATGATGCAGATAGAGATTCACCTGTATGAGGAAGAATTTTACCTTCTTTTGTCGCTACTTTTGGTTCAGTATAAGATACTGGATGGATCTTAGTTTCTACACCTACTTCATGAGCTTTAGTTTCAACTTCACCAATTTTTACACCTTTTGCTTTTAATTGAACTTCAGGAATTTCAACAGATAAAGCTTTAGGAGCTTTTGGTTTTTCTGGAGTTTTAACTTCTCCTTTTTTAGGTGCATTATTAGGAACTTCTACAAGTTCTTTAGCTTCACCAAGTTTAGTTGGTTCAAACTTATCTGCTTTTGCGTCTTTAGAGTTTGTATCTGCAACAACAATAGACCCTTCGATTTTAGAAGCTTTATTATTGGTAGAAGTAAATGTGTAATTTACTTTGTACTCACCATCTTCAGCCAAAGCACCTTTGAAGGAAACTTTATTATCTTTAACTTCCAAAGCTTGTTTTTTACCACTTGGAGATACCAATTCAGCAGAAATAAGTTTAATACCTTCTTCAGGAGTGATAGTTACAACAGCTTCTGACTTCGTAACAGTTGTCGTAGAAGATACTTCAGTTGCAGTATTCTTGAATTGAGTAATAATTTCTTTTTGAACTACATCTGCAGATTTTCCAGTAGTGTCATAAATATTTGGATGTCCAAGTTCTGTCATTGATTTAACAGAGTTTGGATCATTGTTATCAGTTTCAGATAATTTGTTACGGTTTACTACTGACATGAATGTTTTGGCATTTGCTTTTGCCCATGTTGCAAAAGTAGAATCCATTTTTTCTGTATCTGCCCAACCATCAGTAAATTGAATTACTGAAACGATTTTATTTTTATTTGGTTGAGAAGTATATACTTCTTCAAAAGGAACAGTTTTAACAGTTCCACCTGTTGCCGTTTCGTTAGTCTTAAATGCTTTATCACCGAAAGCTTTTGCGACAGCATTAAAGTAGTCTGAATAGTTTGCTGCTCCACCAGGAGTGTTTGGAGCTTTAATTGCTAACAAGCGATCAATAACTTCTAAAGCTTCTTTTTTGCTCAAAAGAAGAGTTGAAACCCCAGTTTCCCAATCTTTTTCACTTAGTTTAGAGAAATCCAATTGAGCTCCGTGAGCAACAAACGAATTTTCTTTATTATAAATATAAGCTTGAAGCATTACATTATCTTGATCAGTTAAGTCATTTTGGATCAAAGCTTTCAACTGATTCAAAGCTTCTTCTCTTTTACTTTGGTAAGAAGAACTGTAGTCGAGTACAGCGATTGTATCCAATGGTACATGGCTTACTTTTGTATCAGTAACTGATTTTGCTTTTGCAACAGCTTTAAGAATTTGGTTGTAAGAACCATCTTGATTTTTGGTAGCTGTTGAATCTTTAGTTAATTGAGATTTAGCATTGCTACTATCTTTAGCTAATTTTTCATTTTCAGCTTTGATTTGTTCATTTTTAGCTTTTGCTTCAGCTACTTTTTTGTTGAATTCATCTAAAGCTTTGTTGTAATCAGCTTCTACTTTAGCTTTTGCATCTGCAACAGCTTTATTCCATTCAGCTAAAGCTTTTTCATAAGTGTCTTTGTTGAATTTAGTGTCTGAAATAGCAAGCTCTACTTTTTCAGTAGTCTTTTTCGCTAATTCACTAGCTTCTTTTTCATCAAGAACAACTGTTTTACCTTTAGTAACTTCTACACCACCAGCTTTAGCTTTTTCAGAAAGAGAGTTCAATAAATTAGTTAAAGCAACTTGTTTGTTTTTAAGGTCAGCAAGAGTTTTTTCTGCACCTGACACAGAAGCTTCAAACTCAGACTCTTTACCTGGAGTCAAAACAATTTCTGTTTCTCCTTCAAATTTAACTCCAACTTTTGAAGCTTCTTCTAAAGATTTAGAAATACGCGCTTTAGCATCAGAAACCAAAGAAACTAATTTTTCAATTTGAGCAACTTGTTCATCAACATCCTTTTTAGCTGCGTCTACTGTTTCGTGTGTAACAGTTTTATCTAAAGTAACATTGATGTTTGATTTTTTAGCTTCATCAATTGCTTTTTTCAATTGACTGTTTAATTCTGCATTTTGCTTAGCAGCATCTTTGACTGCTTGTTCTTGTTTTGCAAGATCTTTATTAGCCAAATCAATTGTTTCATGATTTACTTTTTCTGTTTCTTTAGTTACTACAGATTCTTTTTTCGCTAATTCTTTAATACTTTCGTATTTTTTATTAAGCCCTTCTTGATTTGTAGCAGCTTTTTCTTCAGAAGTAGTAGATTTTACATCTTTATTTTCTACAACTGTTTGAGCTTTTGAGTTTGTTTCAGCAGTTGTTTGCTTTGCAACACTATTATCATCTACCTTATTTGCCACTACAGCACTTTCAGCTTCTTTAACAGAAGGTTGTGCAGTGACTTCATCTGCAGAAGCAGATTGGCTTCCAAAGACAATAGCTCCAGCAAGTGCAATACCACAAGCTAATCCCCATTGCTTAGTCTTACGGAAATATCCGCGACCATGCAAATTCTTATCCAAATATTTTTCCATCGGAAAAACTCCTTTTTTTCATTTTTTAAAGATGAACACATCTTCTTGCACTATTATAACATAAAGAATAATAAAAAAGCTGGTTTCAACCAACTTTTTTACTTTTTTAATTTTCTTTCTTTTTAGAAACTAAGCCTAACAAACCTAATGCAAAGAGTCCAATTGAACTTGCAAGGCTTACAGAGCTTGAATCTCCAGTATGAGGTAATTGATTTGAGCTTGCTTTACCAGAACGAGCTACTTGAGAAGTTGGAGTTTGTTTTGCTGGTGTTGTAGGAATATTTGGCACGGCTTTATACCCAACAATATTTCCTTTTGCATCAACAATCGCTACTGGTGTAGAACCAGATTTTTTAGCTTCCTCATATTCTTTTTTAATTTTAGCTTCACGTTCAGCATCTTCTTTTGCCTTCAAGTATGTTTTGTAGGCATTGTAAACATCTTCATAATGTTTTTTAGCAACCTCTTCTTTTTCTTTAGCTTCTTTCAAAGCTTTGATTGCTAGATCTAATTCAACTTTAGCTTTTGCTAAATCATCATTAGCTTTCTCAGAACGTTTTTTTGCTTCTTCTAAAAGCTTAGGAGCATTTGCTAATTCTTGAAGGTGTTTTTTAGCACTGTCCAAATCAGTCTTGGCGTCTAAAAGAACTTTTTCTGATTTTTTAACATTTTCAGTTGTTGCTTTTTTAATTTCAGTCAAGCGGTCCAATTCAGAATTTTGCTTAGCTAATTCTGCTTCAGCGTCTTTCATTTTAGCTTCTCGTTTTGTTAATTCTTCTTGAGCAGCTTTCAAAACACCAGCTTTTTCTTCATTCGACTTAGTTAATTCTGCAACTTTTTCATTAGCTTTAGTCAATGCAGTTGTTTCAGCATTCAATACTGTTTTAGCATCATTCAATTGATTGTTAAGTCCATCCAATGCAGAGGTTAATTTTTTCTCTGATTCTTCTTGTTTAATCTTAAATTCATTCAAGGCTTTTTGAGCTTTTTCGAATGCTGGATTTTTAGGATGAGTAGTTTCTTTCCATACATAAACGAAGGTTGTCTTCGGAAGGAATTTAACACGTTTGCCATTAAAGTAGAATTCTGAGTGACTCATATCAGAGTCTTTGTTTTCAGCTTTTGCTAAATGCCATGTGCTTGTATAACTACCTTCAACGGTTGGATAAACTGGGTGATTTGGGTCATCAGTAACAAACTGCAGAGTTCCATAATTTCCAAATTGTGATTTTTCGTCAAAAGAACTTCCAACAGCAATACCTGTACCAGAAGCAGCAAGTAGTGGAATTCTGTGCCCGTAGTTCATACGGTTAGCTTCGCTTGGAGTTTCTGAACCATAACTTGAGGCATTGCTATAATCATTAAAGTAGCGAAGGATCAAGTTGTAAGCAAGTTCTTTTTCACTAACAGTATCTTCGTATGGCAAAGTCCCTGCAGAAGCATTCTCTGTACTTCCACGCAAACCAAAATCTTCTTTTTTCAACTTAGTAGCATGGCTAAGTTCGTCTTTTTCAATCATTTCATCAGCACGAGCTTTTGCATACTTCAAAGCTTTATCTGTAACTTCAGGGACAGGAATATCAATTCCATTGATTTTACGCAACTCAATCAAATAATTACGAACTTCTTCTGAAACCTTTTTATAATCAATTACGTGAGGTTTTTCAAAATCTTCTTTTGATTTAACTTCGATAACTTCTGTTTTTTCCCCATTGAAATCAACATCTTCGTTAGCAGCAATGTAATAAGTTTTTCCATCACGTGCAACCATTTTATCTGAAGTCAAAGCAGGAGTTTTAGACTCAAAATCAGGAGTTTGTTTTCTTTCTAACTCATGAGTGACAATCTCTGTCAAAAATTCAGGACCAGCATTTTTCAATTCTTTTTCAAGAGCCGAACGTTTTTCCGAACCAGAGGCTTTCAACGCAGTTAATTCTTTGTTGGCTTCTCCTACTTCGCTTGTAAGATTTTTAACTTTTTCTTCAGCAGTGGTTTTCTTTACTTCTAATTCTTTTGCTTCTTTTTGTGCTTTCACTAAAGTAGCAGAATCAAAAGCATCTTCCGCTTTTTTAACAGCATCTTCTGCTTCACGAACTTCAGTAGCTTTATTCAAGACATCTTTCTTCGCTTCAGATACTTTTTCGTTTTGCGCTTGAATCGCTTTATCAGCTCTTTCGTCAATTTTTTTACTTTCATTCAAGACATTTTCAGCCTTTGTAACAAGCTGTTCTTTTTCTTGAATATCATTTTCCGCCTTTTTCTTTTCTTCTGGAGTAGCTTTAGACACTAACTCTTCTGCAGTTTTTAAAGCAGTTGAAGCTTCTTTACTTTCTTTTTCTGACTCTGTAACTTTTACTTCAGCATCTTTTGCTTTCGCCTCGGCCACTTCTGAAGCTTTTTGACTTTCAGTAAGCTTAACTTCCGCTTGTTTAACAGCCTCTTCAGTTGGAGCTACAGTTTTCGTAGCTTCAGTTTGTGTTGTGTTAGGTGTGACTGGTTCCGTTTTAGCTGTTTCATCAGCTTTAACACTATTAGCCCCAACAATCGCAGTTGTAGCAGCTAAACCAATCAACATTTTTTTCTTATCCATTAAATAATTCCTTTCTTATTTAAGAAAATTTACTAATTATTATAGCATGTTTCTTCTATTTTGTCCTTGTTTTGTCGAAGTTTTATCCTAGAATTTTTTTCAAATCTAAGTCAAACAAAGCGTCCCTTTTTTGATCCGCGTTAAATTGACTTGTAATAACTTGCTTATATTCATCACTATCTCTTGTTAACCCTGTTTTAGTTGCTAAAGCTTCTAAAATCAATTCATCTTTAATTCTTGATTTGACGTATTCTGAACGTCCTGCGTAATAATCACTTTTACTTGCATTGGTTTTTTTGAAGAAATCATCCTCATCTTTATATTTTACACCCATAAAGAATTCTTTGTATTCATCCTCCAAACGAGCAACAACTTTTGCTGGATAGGCCTTGATTTTTGTATTATCCCGAATGTAAACTTTTGCATCCTTAATTCGATTATATTGATTCGAGTAGTTAGCGTTTTCTACCAAACTTTGATAAATCTTATCTACTTCTTCCGCAGATGGTTCTTCAGGTCTTACAATTTTACTTACAACAATCTTATAAGTAATCTTTTTCCCTTTTAATTTTTCGTTCGAATAATCTGAAGGATAATCCACATTAATTTCTTTTTCTTCATTTACATCCATGCCAGCTATAGCGTTTTCTACATAAGAATCAACTAACTTTGTACCTAGTGTAACTTTGTTCGCCCTAAAAGAGAATGCAGGGATTTCTGTCCCGTTTTCCAATGCAGTTACAGTTGCAATTGCCGTATCTCCTAATTGCACTTTAGCGTCGGGACCTTCTACGGGATGTCCAATTTTAGTTAACCTTGCTTGTAACAAAGCATCATCTCTAGTTGGAGCATAGTTATTAGCAGAAGCTGGAATATTAGCGAGATCAGGTAATTCAACAATAGAATTAATATCATAATCACCTTGAATGATTTCTGCTCCATCGCTAGCTTTCTTACTATTGTTATCAAATGTTAAATCCTTATTGTCCTTAACTTTTTCAGGACTCTCTTTAATCTGTGCTGTTTTAACTTCTTTCATCTTACTAGTTTTTTCTGGTTGTTGCAAAAGCATAAAACCTAAAGCACCAACAGAAAGTAATCCTACACTACCAATAACAACTTTTTTGTTTTTTAATAAACTTTGAATGTCCATTTCTATCTTCCTTATCCGTTATAAATATCGGCAATAACCTTTCTTAAATACATCTGGAAAAAGCAACTTCTTTAAGCCGACTTTTTCAAAATTAATAATGATCGCATTATCTGAGTAACGAACTACTTTTCCAAGCCCGTAATCAGAATGGGTAACTTTTGCCCCTGGCAATTTTTTCTTTATAGTCGGATTAAAAACTCCTTTATAATCCTCTTTTAATTCTATCAAGAATTTTGATTGAGTACCACTACTACTGATATATAAAATATCCATAGCTCTAGTCATTCCTACATAAAGAACTCTACGTTCTTCCTCTCTACCATCATCCGTAACTACTAGTTTCCCTGGTAGTACCTTATCGTCTACTCCAATCAAGAAAACAACTTTCCATTCCAGCCCTTTTGATTTATGCATTGTGGCTAGCTGAATTCCATCATTAGAACGTTTTCTATTCAATTCCTTGGTTTTAGCCACCATGTATTTAGCATGATTTAACCAACTTTCAACAGTTTCAAATCTAGTAGCATCTTCTTTCAACATTTCAAAGATTTCAAGTTCAGACTCAACATCCTCGTTTTTCATAGATGCGATGTTTTTCAAATGTTTTTTGTAGTTGATTTTGTCTTTACTCTCCATCAATTTAAAAATTTCACTTGGAGAGGTCTGCAAACTAATCTTATTAGGTCCGAATGAAGCAAACCATCCTTTAATGGATTTTTCTGCAGCTGGATAACGCCATGTATCTTTCGAATGTCTTAGTGATTCTATTGCTTGCAGAAAGATATCTTCTCGATAAGGAATGTCTAAGAATTGTTGGCTATGAAGATACCTGTTTGGGTGATTCAAAACAGCAAACAAATTACTCTTATAATTCATTCCTAATGAAAGTTCGACATAAGCCTTAATATCTTTAAAAATATAAGACTCATAAACTGTTTTGATTTTCTCCGTTGAACTAAATGGAAGCCCCGCTCTAGATAACATATCTACAGGAATTTCTGCCTGTTTGTTTGTTCTAAATAAAATAGCCATTTCATTATAGTCATAATCTTCTACTTCATGGAGATAATGAATTTTATCTATAATAGCAGCCATTTCGTTTCGCTTACCTTTAGATTCTAAGAAATGTACTTCTCCAACAGAACCATTCTGCCCTCTGAAGGAAATAAAATTCTTTTGAAATCTCTTTTTATTTCTCTTGATAAGTGTATCTGCGTAGTCAATGATTTTTTGAGAAGAACGGTAATTAGTGCTCATATTAATCACTTTTACCTTTGGAAAGTCCTCAGAAAAGTTCATCATAATAGATGGATCTGCTCCACGCCAAGAGTAAAGAGACTGATCATCATCTCCGACTACACAAAGGTTGTTTGTTCGACTAATGAGAGTGTAGATAATATCTTTTTGAATTTGGTTTGTATCTTGATATTCATCCACTTGAATATAATCAAAGTGGCGACTCCACTTATCTCTAATTTCCTTGTTTGTAGAGAGAAGCTCTTCACATTTTACAAGCATATCATCAAAATCAATTTTTCCACTATTTCTTTTCTCTTGTTCATAAGCATTATATACGCGAACAAACAATTCTTTGTCACAACCAGTTGGAGTGAAGTTCTTTAATGGAGTATAGCTATTTCTAACTGCAGAAATTTCTGTTGCAATTGTCTTAGCCATTTCCCACGCATCATCAATGTAAATATTTCCTTTGAGTTGATTTACTAAAAATTCCATTTTTTGGGATTCTGTAATTAATGATGACGAGTCATATCCTTTTTCAATCCGCAAAATATTGAAACAAAGAGAGTGAATCGTCATAAACATAATCCCAGGGTTTTTCCCGTAAAGCTTAACATACCTTTCTTGCATATCTGCAGCCGCAGAGTTTGCAAAAGTAATCATTAAAATCTTTTTAGGATTTCCTCCATTGTCGATAATATGTTTAATCCGTCTGACCAGAGTTGTAGTTTTACCTGAACCAGGGCATGAAATAACTATAACTGGACCCTTAATTGTTTTAATTGCTTCTTCTTGAGCTTCATTTTTTTGTAAACTCATTAAGCATCCTTTCTAGTTTCACGTGAAACATTATTTTTATCTTCCGTCGTGATTTCAAACAAATCGTTCAAATCTTCGATGTTTAACGCTTTTGCAATCATTGCTAAGTGTTTCTTATTTATGGACGTATGTTGATTACTACATATCCTTTGGATTTGGTTACGATTAATTCCTGTAAGCGAAGATAATTCTTTCTGAGTTATATTTCTTTCTTTCAAGATATCTCCGACTTTAATTTTCATAACTAAACTTGAAGACATTTTTTTATTTTTCTCCTTGCGTTCTTTTATACTATATGATATCATAATACCACAAATATGTGGTTTTTTCAATCCGTAATTTTTGAAAGGTTATCAAAATGAAATTAAGTATTTACGTATTTACTAAATTATTCATCTTTATCGTATTATGCTTGAGTGTTATATTAACAATTAAGTATTTTACTCAAGCAAAGGAGATAGCAAAAGTAAAAGAAAAGAGTGTTAAAAAATATAGTTTAGTTAATCTCACATCTATCCAACAAGTAATGATTGACCATGATGTTTCAAAAGAAATAAACAGAATTATTAACTCTCTCACAAGAATAAAAGTTATTATTTTCTGTTCCTATTTAATTTTGGTTATCTATGTATTGTGGTCTTTATTTATTTGGTAAATATGTATTTAGTTAAATACGTATTTAACTAAATATGTAAATATATATTTATAAAATATAGTCCAAAAAACCTTAGCAACAGTGTTTTCTGTTGCTCTTTTATTTATTCTAGAAATTGGTATTTAAGTATTTAACTAAATATGTATTTATTTAATTATTAAGTATTTAGTTAAATACTTAATTGACTTTTTCTTATCTTTATGATATAATGAAATCATAAAAATTATTGAGGTGATAAAAATGACTGATGAAAAACAACGTGGATTTGAATTGGTTTCAAAATACCAAGGATGTGAAGAGCTTCTTCCAAAACGAGAAACAGCTCATGCTGCTGGTTATGATTTAAAAGCGGCAGAAACCGTTACTATTAATCCTGGCGAAATTGCATTGGTTCCTACTGGGGTAAAAGCTTATATGCGTGATAACGAAGCGTTATTCTTATATGATCGTTCATCTAACCCAAGAAAACAGGGAGTTGTGCTTATAAATTCTGTTGGTGTTATTGATAAGGATTATTACAATAATGAAGATAATGAGGGTTTGATGTTTGCTCAATTTATGAACATCACTAAAGAGCCTATTGTCATTGAAAAAGGTACTCGCATCCTGCAAGGAGTATTTTCTAAATTCCTAACTGTCGATAATGACAATGCGACTGGGGTAAGAACAGGAGGATTCGGTTCAACTGGTCATTGATTAGATATTTACGTATTTAACTATTTATGTATTTAGTTAAACATAAAAAGGAAATGAGTTATGGAAGTAGAATACAGATGTAACAATTGCGGAGAATACTTCTACGCAGAAAGTGAAGGAATGTCAACTCCTTCTTGTCCCAACTGTGGTTCAGATGACGTTTGGGATTTTTAGCAGTTGACTACAACATAACGTTATGTTATAATTTGTTTTATGAAAGGGAAATCCCTTTCTATTGCGGGGGTGGTGAAATTGGCAGACACGCAGGACTTAAAATCCTGTGGACAGCGCGTCCGTTCGGGTTCGAGTCCCGATCTCCGCATACTTCGATTGTTAGAAGTAAAAAAGACTTCAACACTTTTTCAGTGTTAGCTTTTTATAATGAAGTTTCACGGAGCACAATTTGTGCTTTTTCTATTACACAACTATAAAGGATATTAGGAAAAAACACGATGAACAAAAACTTATCACGGCTTGCAAACGCCTCTGCAGGAAATAAAGAAGAATCTATTTTCAAAGTTTACGCATATTTGAATACCAAATTTGACTTTTCACCTTTATTAATTTCTCAAAAAGTTCTGGTAAAAAATAACACTATTCTAAAGTACCTGGATACTATCAGAAAAGCCCAGTTGAACTCTACAGTTTATAGAAACAGAATCAACAATAAGAATTCAGTTGATTTCTGCAAAGGAATGAATCAAGAACAAAAAGAAATCGCTGAGAAAAGCTTAGAGAAATGGAAAAAAGATGTTTCGTCTTTTGAAAAAGGTAACGAATTGCACGATCATCAATTGGACCAATATATTCACCCATATGATAAACAAAAAGCAGAATTATTCTTTTCTCGGTTGGAACAATCCTTATTGATCTATACTTTTCTTTTACAAAAAAAATAGGATGCTTTTTTGCATCCTTTTTTCTTTTTTTCTTTTTTTTCTCTAATTAGTATGATATAATTGAGATTGTAAAAAAAAGCCGTCTCTTGGACTGCTTTGACATCTTACCCAAAAAACCAAATTTAATATGATTTACTGCAATCACCACGAACACGAGGATGTTGAATGCTTCATGGCATCATAGCATCTAGTATCATGGCGTTTTTGCGACGTTATGACATACCTTAAGAACAGTATGTTTTAGCAAATTTCAGTAACTCTTTTATTAAAATTGATTTACTATGGGATAAGTATAACATAAACTGGTTATTTTTGTCAACTAAATACGTATTTAATTAAACACTTAATTATAATTAAATATTTAGTTAAATACATATTTACTTAATTACTAAAAAAGGAAAGATAATGAAAAGTTTAAATGGGATCTTTGCAAGTGAAATCAGTTCGTATAAAGGAACTGAAAAATTAGATAAGCTTGCATATTACTTAACTTCTCAAACAGGGAAAAATATCTCTTTGTCCATTTACAAAGACGAACATCAAAATTCTTTAGGAAAAAACGTTAGGCCTGCACTGATTATTGATGATTCTAGTTGCAAAAGCTACAAGTTTATCAATACTAAAGAAATTTGTAAATACCTCTCAGAATATCCTGAAGCTAGCGTTTTTGAATCACAACTACGCTGCCAATATAAAAAAGATGAGTTTATCGCAAAATATGGAGAAAATTATAAAAAACCATTACAAGATCATCTGTCAGGAAAAGGTTACAACAAAGATTGCGACGGTGTTTGGAGCCTAACTATTGACTTTGATAGTAACATTACAAAGAGAGAATTAGAAGAACTCAATTTTTACAGCAAAAATAAAGCTCTTAACGCTAGTAGAAATAAAGCCTTTTATGCTCAATCAATTTCCACATACGCTTTACTTTTTAAAGAATTTATTTCTTTTTCCCTAGAACCAACAAGTATCCGTTTTACAGGGAAAGGATTCCAGTTTGTTTATCAATTATCTACACCTTTTTACTTCAATAAAAGAAGTGAGAACGATGTGGAGCAACAAAAACAATTTGTTAAAGACGTTATCAAGTGGTTAAGACGGTCTCTTGAATTAGAACATGCTAAATTCAGTGAACAAATGAGTGGAATTCTTCCTAAAGGAGTCCAAATAGCACTAGATCCTGTTTTTGAAAACAACCTTTATCAAACTCGTAGAGTCCCAGGAAGCTTCAATAAAAAAACAGGGATGTATGCTACTTATATTTTCTTAGAAGAAGAGAATAAGCGTGTTAAGCATAATCTTTCTGATTTAATTGATTTCTGCAAAGAGAATTACAAAGAAGATTACTTAGCACTTCACTCAAACCCTTCCTTCTTTAAATCTTCTAAAGATTTCACTAAAGAAGAATCGCTATTATTTGCTAAAAATCGTTTAGAAATTCTAAAGAAAATTGCAGAAGAGCGTAGGATCTCGAAAACATTAGTAGGTTCTAGACACAATTTCATCACTCAATTTACCAATTGTGTTGCAGATGTACTTAAATACGAAAAGCCACATGAAAGTTCAGATTTTTCTTCTGTGTTAAAAAAAGTTATCACTATTAATTCTGATTATTTTAAAGAAGATTCCTTAAATTATTCTGAAGTTAAATCTGCAGTAAAAGGAGCGCTCAAGCGTAGAAATAAATTACTTGCAAGAGGAGACTCAACTAATTTAACTAACAAAACAATTCAAAACTTCTTAAACTTAGATGACGTTGAAATTAGTAAATTTTCTTCTATTTCTAGAAAAGTAAAGAGAAGTCAAACAAAAAATGAATTGTTAATTTCAAAGCAAGACAAGGTTAATAAGACACATCTACTTAGAAAAGAAGGATATTCTTACAAAGAAATTGCAGAAGTTTTAGGAATGTCCATTTCGTCAGCACAAAGATATGATGTTGTTTTGTATCCAAGATTTAAGCAGCAAGCAAAGCAACAATTAAAGGAAAGTAAAAAAGAAGCCAAAAGAGAGCTTCTTATTACTCAAAAAGAAATCTATCGTTCTTTGTATGAACAAATGACTTTAGTTATTTTTGCTAAAAAGTTGAAAAGAACTTTTAGAAACTATTTCAATGAAAATGCTAAAGCTAAGGTACTAAATTTCAATTATCTGTTATCTATTTTTTATAAGTCTTTTGACCAATTAATAAAAGCGTCTTCGTTAGGAGATCTTATCAATCTACGAGGAAGTATAGATAAGATCATTTCTAAACTCCTTGACACAAGAACGTTTAAAAATATCATTAATGAAATCCAATTAGTTTCTATCTTAGAAGAACAAGGTCTCAATATAAATAGTGTAACTAACCTTTACTCAAGAGTTAGTCACTTCTTAGATGATTATTTAAAACATTTATTCTTTAGAACGATTAAAAAAGAGACTCTTAAATTGAAATGCTTCTATCCTAACGGAATGGTAGCAATAGAGTACGTAAGACAAGAATCTAACTTACCATTCTCTTTACATCAAACACCTTCTATTCTTACATCTAAAGGAAAAAGTAGAGGTTACTATCTAAGTAATAAATAGATACGGTTTATCTATTAAACAGGTATTTTAAGCGTATATACCTATATTAGGTACACACTTTGGGAATATAGATGAATAGAATAAAATTCAAAAAAATGGACTTTTTGAAGCTTTTTCGTTGTACTCAAAAGCAAAAAAACAAAAAAGCTATTGACATTTAATATACTTTATGATAGAATTATAAACAGTTGAAGGGTCCCTTTCCTTGAACTTTTTCTATAAAACCTCCTTTCAATTTTATAGAAAGTAAACAGTGGTCAAATACAGTCCACTACTTAAATATTTTTATTAATTCTTTTTTAAGCAGTTATTCAATAGTTTCCTCGGATAACTCTTAAGAAAAACACATTAGCACCTCCGTTGATTGAAAACTTTGCTAATGTGTTTTTTTGTGTTATTTTTCCCATTCCACATACCAAAAGACCTTCCAAAGAGGAAGGCCTTTTGATTTATAGAGGTAAAAATTACCTTAGTGTTTTGCCAACTTTAGGTAGGTATGGTATCACCTTTTTGTAACCTTATGATATCACAAAGTAATAGAATAATCAACTTATTTTGTCGAATCATCTTTTCTCGCCTACAAAACATTTAAGGAATAATTCTTTATCTACCACCGATAGATTTAGTTGGAGCTTGCATAGATGGAGCTTGGTTGCCGCTAATAACAGGCTTAACATCTCCTTTATCGCTGTTAAATTTAGAGCCAACCTCTTTCATTTTTTCTTGAGAGTCTTTCTTAATATCTTTAAACTGTTGTTTAAATTTATCTTTAGCAGCTTCAGTACCTTCTTTAGCTTTTTCTGTCATCTCTTTCATCTTGTCTTTTGGAGTAGACTCTTTAGAATCAGAAAATTCTTTTTTACCCTCTTTTAATTTATCATTAGAGTCTTTTTTAATGTCTTTAAATTGTTTTTCAAAGTTTTCTTTGGCGTTTTTAGGACCTTCTTTAGCTCCTTTATCCATTTCTTTAACGACGGCTTTTTCTTTAGATTGAGACGGTTCTTTCAAATTGTAGTTCTTTTCCATGAACTTATCAATTCCGCCTTGTTTTTCGATTCCATCCATCAATACTTCTAATTCTTTTCGTTGATTAGGAGTAAATGAACCTGGATTAGCATCTAAGCGATCTTTAATTTTATGAAGATCAGAACGAAGGTTTTCAGTTGTCGCTTTAACCAAATCTGCACGATCACCTTTAGGTTTAGTAAGGATGTTAGTAAATGGAGCTTTTTGTCCTTCTTTACCAGTAGCTAGCTTGTGCATATTTTCAGCAAACTTGTCCATTTTACCTAATTGATTTCCATCAATCCAGACTGTATTACCTTTACCAAGTCTGCCTACAACATCTTTAGTTAATTCAGTTTTCTTTCCGTTTAGTGTAAGGTCATCTTTTGATTTAAGCAAGACATTTTCGTGTCCTTTGCCAATTCCTTGTAGGATTTCTCCTGGAGTTTTCAAAATCTTACCTAAAAGTTTTCCTGCACCTTGGAATAACTCTCCTGGCACCTTTAGTACATTACCCGCGAATTTACCAACCCCTTTAACAAGTTCACCAGGAGCTTGAAGAATTTTACCTGCTAAGCCAGCTGTTGCTTGTAAACCTCCACCTACGAACTTACCAAGACCTTTTACAACATTTCCTGCATCTTTCCCTAAAATACCTCCAACACCGTCTCCTAAAATATTTCCGACACCTTCAACGCCTTTCCCAGCCATATTCCCAATGCCTTTTACGATACCACCTGGAGCCTTCATAATTTCTCCTCCGACGTTGGTGATTGTTTCGACTGCAGCCCCTGGAGCCTTCATTACTGTTCCATAAACATTTCCGATTGTTTCAACTGCAGCCCCTGGAGCTTTAAGAACAGTTGCGGTGACATCACGAGAGATGCTTCCAACACCACCAGCGATATCTTTTAGGCCTTCGAGTTGTTTATCATTTCCTTCTTTTGTTCCCAAAGCTTCACCAATGTTACCAAGCCCATTACCTACATTACCGATAATGGATTTTGTTTGTTTAAGAATTTCTTCTTGTTGATTTTCTGTAGCCATAATTTTTCTCCTTTTTTTCTTTTATGGATATACCTATATTATGCCATTTTTTGATGAAAATAAAAACAACAATTTCATTTTTTCCTGTTTTAGTATTTTTTTGGGCTTTTTTGGCGTTTTTTTTGTTTTTTATGGCATACTATGAATAGTCAATAAAAAAGGATGTAAGATGACAAATGTAAAGAAACCTACAAAAGCCGATTGGAATTTTTACCAATCAATTAAGCATATTCTAGAGGAAGGACAACTTTCAGAGCAAGCTAGGCCTGTATATAAAGATGGTTCTACAGCCAATTCATTTTATACTACTGGATATTTTCAGTCTTATGACTTAGCATCTGGGGATTTTCCGATAACAACGTTAAGACCAATTGCATGGAAAAGTGCAATTAAAGAAATGTTGTGGATTTATCAGGATCAGTCTAATTCGTTAGACTTATTGCAAAACAAATATAACGTTAATTATTGGAATGCGTGGGAAGTAGCAAATGCTACTGCGAATAATGGTGATCTCCGTAGCATCGGGAACCGATACGGTTACGTGGTTAAGAAGTATGATATCATCAACAATCTTCTCAAACGTTTGAAAGATAATCCATGGAATAGAAGAAATGTTATTAGCTTATGGGACTATGATAGTTTTGATGAAACAGAAGGTCTGTATCCTTGTGCTTTTCTTACAATGTTTGATGTGAGAAAAATTAATGAAGAGATTTATCTCGATTGCACTTTGGTTCAACGCTCTAACGATATGTTAGTAGCGCACCACATTAACGCCATTCAATATGTTGCTTTACAACTTATGATTGCATGTCATTTTGGTTGGAAAGTTGGGAAATTTAATTATTTCGTTAATAACCTTCACATTTACGACAATCAATTAGAACAAGCAGAGAAGCTCATGCAACGCTATGAAGATGTTGAATCGTCTTACTTAGAACATATGTGTGAAGAATCAACAAAAGAGTTTATTAAAAACAATCTAAGCTTGTTGCGACAAGACGATGACAACTTCAGTGAAAAGGTTGCTGCTATTAATGAATTAGTGTTAAGTAAAGTTCAAAGCGATATGTTTAATCCAGAAGTAAATAATGAAACTTCCCCTAGATTAAAACTAAATTGCCCTGCTAAAACGAATTTTTACGATATTAAGTTCAGTGATTTTGAACTTGAAAATTATGACCCCATCAAACCTCAAATTGTTTTTGATGATCTTGCGGTATAAGAAAAAGACTAGCTAAAATGCTAGTCTTTTTTTGTTTATTATTGATTAAAAGAATCAAAGAAATCCGCAGTTTCGTCGTGAGGTTCTTCCTCTTGTTGATGAGCAGGCTTATCTTCTTTTCTCAATACACCTGTATCTTCTTCTTCCTCAAGTTCAAGGACAGGAGCAGAAGTAGGAGCATTTGGAAGCGGAGCAACATCTTCTGGATCGTCATCATCATATGTAATTGGCCCCCTTCTAGAAACGAAAGTATCTGTAGGATACGTTAAGTCCCGTTGAGGAATAACTTCTTCTTCAACGTCCAATTGTCCAGTATCGGCTTTTTGT
>ERZ773213.739-NODE-739-length-18623-cov-72.526389_pt1 | contig 18623 bp, 13 predicted proteins | sample MGYA00580996_ERZ773213 | MGnify/ENA primary metagenome ERZ773213 (study PRJEB29015, sample SAMEA2738152) | human oral metagenome | biome: human oral; feature: human-associated habitat; material: saliva | place: China | collected 2197 ...
CTCCATCGAGTCGAACATGTCGTCTCGCATGTGCTTGAGCGTCCCCTGCGTCACGCTCGCCATGGCGCGGGTGTAGATGAAATTGCCTATGACGCCTGCGCCGAAAATGATAGCCATCGTGACGACGAGGCGTACCAGTGTTCCTCGCACGGCGTCGAAGCCGCTCTCGAGGCCCGGGGTCACGACGTTGTCAACGATCTGCTGCATGAAGATCGAGCCGACGGCCGAGGCCACGGCGGCCAGAATGATGCACACGACCGTCAGGGTGATGCGCACTGGGTAGTGGTGGAACACGTAGCGCATCAGGCGACCGAAGGGACGCTCGATTCCCTCGAGCTTCTCCGAGTCCTCCACGCGGGAGTTAACCGAACGTGCCATGTCAGGCCACCTCGCTTTCGCTCGCGGCGTTCTGGGAGTCGTAGATTTCGCGGTATTCGCCGCCCGCTGCCATCAGCTCGGCGTGGCTGCCGCGCTCCTTGATGCGTCCGTCATCCAGGACGATGATCTGGTCCGCGTGCTCGACGGAGGACAGGCGCTGGGCGATGATGATCGTCGTCGTGCCCGGGATCTCGGTCTCGAAAGCGCCTCGGATCAGTGTGTCGGTCCTGGTGTCCACCGCGGAGGTCGAGTCGTCCAGGATGAGAATTTTAGGGTTCTTCAGGAGCGCGCGGGCGATGCACAGGCGCTGCTTCTGGCCGCCTGACACGTTGGTGCCGCCGCGGGAGATCACGTAGTCGTAGCCGCCGGGCAGCTGCTGGATGAACTCGTCGGCCTGCGCGAGCTTGCACGCGTGCTCAATCTGTTCGTCGGTGGCCTCGGGGTTACCCCACCGCATGTTGTCCTTGATGGTGCCGGAGAAGAGGACGTTCTTCTGCAGGACGACGGAGACGGCATCGCGCAGCGAGGTCAGGTCATAATCGCGCACGTCGCGCCCGCCGACCTTCACGGAGCCTTCGGAGACGTCGTAGAGGCGGCAGATCAGCTGGATGAGCGAGGTCTTGGCTGAGCCGGTGCCTCCCACGATGCCGAGCGTCGAGCCGGATTCGATGTGCAGGTTGATATCGGACAGCGCGTTTTCTTCGGCGGTGGCGGAGTACTTGAAGGACACGTCCTCGAAGATGACGGAACCATCCGCAACGTCGGTCGCACCGTTCTCGGGTGAGGTCAGCGACGGCTCGTGGTTAAGGACCTCGGCGATACGGTGCGCGGACTCGGCCGCCATGGTCGTCATGACGAAGATGAAGGCGAGCATGAGCATCTGCGACAGAATCTGGATGCCGTAGGTGATGAGGGCGGTCAAGCCGCCCTTTGTCAGCTCGGTTGCCCCCGAGTTGATAATGATCGAAGCACCCACGTAGTCGACGGCCACAATCGCGGCGAAGATGAAGAACATCATGACGGGGCTGTTGAGCGCGATGAGTTTCTCAGCATTGGTGAAGTCCTTGCGCACGTCGGCCGAAGCCGAGCGGAACTTCGTGGTCTCGTGTTCCTCGGTGACGAAGGACTTGACCACGCGGATCGCGGCGACGTTTTCCTGCACGGAGTTGTTCAAGGCGTCGTACTTTTTGAAGATACGGCGGAAGATCGGGAAGGCGATGAGCACGATAGCCGCCAGGATGATGGCAAGCACCGGCACCATTCCCAGGAAGATGAGCGCCATCTGGACGTTGATACGCCACGCCATGACGATGGAGAAGATGATCATGAGCGGCACGCGTACAGCGATACGGATCATCATTCCGAATGCATTTTGCACGTTCGTGACGTCGGTCGTCATACGGGTGACCAGCGAGGAGGTGGAGAAGCGGTCGATGTCCGCGAACGAGAAATCCTGCACTTTAAAGAACAGATCCTGACGCAGGTTCTTCGCCAGGCCCACCGAGGCGGTCGCCGCGAAGCGCGCGGAGAGAATGCCACAGGCCAGCGAGGCGAAAGCCAGTCCGGTAAGGATCAGTCCCAGGCGCATGACGGGACTCAGGGACACGCCGTCGAGCGCATCCACCAGCGACACCATGGTCAGCGGGATCAGACATTCGAGGATCACCTCCCCGATGATGAACAGCGGGGTCAGGATCGCGGGAGCCTTAAACTCCCGCAGTCGCCCCATCAACGTTCGAATAGTTTTCATGAATCTCCTCAGTTCCGTCGTTCTTCTTCTCAGTGACGAGGCCGTGGCGCTTTCTCAGCGTCCGTGCAGCCTGCAGATAGTGATGATTGCTTTTTCGATGGCGCGCTGCGGATCCCGCGACGCGCCCTTCGTTTCGGCGTCGGCGGTGGCGATGGCACCGAAGGCCCCGGCCAGCGAGGCGTCGGACCAGCCGCGCAGCTCACGCCGGGCACGGTCGACCTGCCAGGGAGCCATTTTGAAGGCGGACGCAGAGCCGCCGATGGATACCTTCGCCATGGCGCGGAACTTCATGGCTAGCGCGGCGACGAGTACCTGCGGGGCAATCCCTGTCGCAAAGGCGTGGCGCGTAAGAGTGAGGGCCTTGGCGGAGTTTCCGGCGACAGCTGCGTCGGCGACGTCGTAGCCGGTGGCCTCGACGCGTCCGGCCTGGTAGCGGCGCACGTCCTCCAGGGTGATGCGTCCGCTCACGTCGGAGAGCAGCTGGGCGAGGGCACCGGCCATGGCACGCGGGTCATTACCGAGCGCGTCCACGAGGGCCTGCTGCGCTTCGGTATCCATCTGTCGGTGCGCGGCTCGCACGTCGGAAGCGATGAGCGCCAGCTTATCGCGGTCGTTTTTGAGCGGATCGGCCGGGATCACGGGCCATTTCGCCTTGGCGATCACGTCGATCACCTTCTTACCGCGAGCGTTGCCGCCGGGGTGGGCTAGGAACATCCACACGTCGGGGGCGGGGGCTGCCGCGTAGGCGATCAGGTCACTGGCGAGGGCATCACTCATCGTTTCCAGGTCGCGGATGATGACCATGCGGGACTCGCCGAACAGGGAGGGCGAGGCGATGACGTCGATCTGTCCTGCCTGGTAGGTGGCGGCGTTGATGTCGGTGCGCTCCAGGTTCGGGTCAGCCTCGTAGGCCAGTGCGCGCAGCCGGTCGAGGGCACGGTCGATGAGAAGGCCCTCGGGTCCTTTGATCAACACGATGGGGGCCAGCGTGATGGGGGCGGGTGCTGCCGAGCGTGATCCGCGTGCTGCCACGTCTTCCTGCCTTTCGACGCGATGGTAACTCCCTAAGTCTGCCACCGCGGGCGCTCATCTGCGTCCGCCTTTGCCCTGGGCGGACATGAGTCGTGGCAGGTGTCACCGCCTTGTGCCCACCGTTTGCACAGAGGAATTCTCCGGGGAGCTAACACGGATGAGGGAACACACGCCCTCGCGATGCCGATGAACCACGCAGGCGTCACGGGTCCGCGTGAGGATCCCAGGCCTCGTCCGTCAGGGGCACGACCCAGCGCCGCCACACGCACCACAGCGCCCACCCGCATCCCGCGCACGCATACAGAGAGAGGATGGTCCGCGCTCCCCCGGGCACCTGTGTCCCCGATCCTGGCATCCCCTCGAAGAACCGTGCGGAGGATGCGATCCACCCGGTCGCCCAGGAGGCCACTCGCGCGCAGAATTCGGCGATCCCGGGGCTGATGGGCGCGAGGAGGGCTCCAGCCAGGCCCGCGAGCGTGGCCACGGGCACCGCAGGCTCGGCGGCGACGTTGGCGGCGATCCCCCACACAGGCACGGATCCCGACAGGGACACGACGAGTGGCGCGGTAGCGAACTCGGCCAGGGCGGGCACGCACACCATCTCGGTCAGCCGACGCAGGACCCGACCGATGCGCGTATCTCCCCGGATACGCCGTTTCGTGCTCCTCACGATGGCTGCCGCGGGTCCGACGACAGCCAGGGCCGCCAGCGCGGAGAGCGCGAACCCGTAGGATCGGGAAGCCCACGGGTCGATGAGGAGGGTCCCGATGACGACGGCACCGAGAGCTGCGATGGCCTGTCCTTCGCGTCCGAGGATCAAGCCAAGAGCCGCGACCGACGCGACGCACACGGAACGTACGACGGAGGCCTCCGGTCCGACGAGCACGACGATGGTCCCCAGCACCGCGAGTGTCGCGCCGACGCGCAGGGGCACGCGCGCGGGCAGGATCAGGGTCAGGGCCGCCAGGATGATAACGATGTGGGAGCCGGACACAGCCGTCAGGTGCGTGAGGGAGGTGGCTTTCATGGCGTCGGACAGGTCGGAGGGCACCAGGCGGTCGTCACCGATCGCCATGCCGGGAACGAGGCCTCGTGCGTCTCTCGCCAGATGTTCGCACGCACGCGCGAAGGCCCGGTGCGTGTCCCGCCTCCAGCCGTCCAGGCCGCCGGGACGCTCTGCGAGAATCGCGGTCCGGGCTCGGATCGAGCCGACGGACGGAGCGGCGGCCGCAAAGGAGGCATCGAGGCTACCAGAGATCTCGTAGACGTCGCCGCGCGCCGCGTCCTCCCACCCCGGGGCACTCACCAGGGCGATGGCACCAGAGGTCAGCCACCGCTCCCCCACTCTCACCGCAAGGATTTTCACGCGCGCTCGGTACTTCGTCGAGAAACCGGACGAGGCAGGGGCCGGGTCACGCTCGAGCCGGACCCGCGCGTGGATCGGCCCAGAGTCCATTCGCGCGGGGTCATCACGGTAGGCGCGTCCCGCAGCGGAGGCGACCGCGAGCGCGCATGCGGTGGCTGCGAGGATGAGGGCAGCTGCTAGGCGGAGGGATCTCGGTGGGGTGAGGGCATGGCGTGGTGGGCGTGTGTGCCTGTGGGACCAGGAGTAGGAGGTGGCAGTGATGGCGGCCGCGAGCGCGCATGTGGCGATGAGGGGGTGGGGTGCGGGGTGGGTGGTGGCCCACCAGGTTGTGGCCCAGGTGGCGGTGGCTGGGGTGAGGAGGCGCAGGTCGATCATGCGTGGGGCGCTTTGGTGCGTGGTGTGGGGTGCGCGCAGAGCGGTTTCGGGTGGTGGGGTTGTGGGTGTTGTTGCGTGTGGTTTCTGCGGGGTGGGGGTGCGCGTGTTTCCTCCAGTGTTTGTTGTCTTGTTTTGTCCGTTCATGGGCAGACGCCTGGTCGTATTTTTTCGATGAGGGAGGGGCCGATGCCGGGGACGTCGTCGAGGGCGTCGACGGAGGTGATGTGGGGGTGGGTGGCACGGTAGTCGATGATGCGTTCGGCGAGGGCTGGGCCGATGCCGGGCAGGGTTTGTAGGTCGGTGGCGGTGGCGGTGTCGAGGCGGACGCAGACGGCGTGGGTGGCGTCGCCGTTTGCCGTGGAGGCCGGTGGTGTTTCGCCGATTCGGGAGATGCGGATGTGTTCGCCGTCTGTGAGGGGGCGGGCCAGGTTGATGGTATCGAGGTCGGCGTCTTCTAGGGCGCCTCCTGCGGCGGTGATGGCGTCGGTGACTCGGGAGGAGGCGGGCAGGGTGAGGACGCCGGGGGTGGCGACGGCCCCGGAGACGTAGACGATGACTTGGCCTGCGGATCCGGGAGAGCTGGGAGAGGCGTGGGAGGCGGGGCGGCTGGGTGCGTCTCTTTCCGGTGCCGCCGCCGGGTCCTGGTGTGTGTTTTCTTCGGCCTGGCGTTCGGCTGATTGCTCGGCGGCTTGTTCACTCGCGTGTGCTTCGTCTGCGACCCGGGCGTTTCGCCACACGCCGATGCCAGCGAGGGCGACGAGGACGATGAGGAGTGCGGCGACGGTCGTCCCGCCGGGCAGCAGGCGCGTGGAGGTGGGTTCGGGCGGGTCATCGTCGTCGCTGACCGCTGAGTCGTACACGGCTTTCGTCAGGGCTGCCATCCTGCGGTGTGCGATCCATCGTGGAGGGTTCATGTGTCGACGCTAAGTCCAGCGCCTTCCCCGTGTCGCGCCGCCTGCTCTCGCCTGTGGATGGGCGCGACACGGAGCAACCCCCTGTGGATGGGCGCGACACGAGCACCGCGCCTGTGGACGGAGCCACACGCGCTCTCCCCTGTTATCGCGCGCATAGGATCGTCGTCCCAAGGGATACTGTGTCGGTAACGTCGACATACGGTGGCGCACCGCGCCCACAGCCGAAAGACCACACCATGAGCGAGAACATCGAAGATCTCAAGGCGCGCCTCGCCGAAGCTGAAGCCGCCGCGAAGGCGGCCGAGGCTGAGGCAGCCCGCGCGAAGGCAGAGGCGCTGCGTCTCCAGCTCGAAGCAGCCGGTGCCGCCGCGGATACCCCTGCCGCCGCAGCGGGTGCTGAAACAGCGGAGGCCCAGGCAGCCCGCGCGGCGGCCGACGCTTTGCGTTCCCAGGTCGAAGCAGCCGAAACCACCCCCGAAGTGCCAGCAGCTGCGAGTGAGGCAGCCCAGGCCTCGTCCGAGGTATCCGGCGGCCTCTCCGCGTTCGCCTCAGGGATCAAGGCCGCCTACTCCTGGGACGTCCCTGCGGTCACCATCGGCACCCTCATCGAGGACGGAGCGCGCGTGCCCGGCGTCAGCGCCAAGATGCCCCTGCCCATGTTTAACCGTCACCTGCTGGTTGCCGGCGCGACGGGCACAGGTAAGACTCGTACCCTCCAGCTCCTCGCCGAGGGCCTGTCGGCGGCGGGTTCTTCCGTGCTCCTGTGCGATGTCAAGGGTGACCTGACGGGCCTGGCCGAGGCCGGTGTCAGCTCGGACAAGCTCCTGTCCCGCACGGCCGCCAACGGCCAGGCGTGGGCCCCCTCGTCCTTCCCGATTGAGCTGCTGAGCCTGGGCGGGGCGGATGCACAGTTCCCGGGTGTTCCCGTGCGTGCCGAGGTCTCTGACTTCGGCCCGATCCTGCTGGCTCGCGCGCTGTCCCTGAACACGACGCAGGAGCAGGCCCTGCAGCTGATCTTTGCGTGGGCGGACGGCCAGGGACTCGAGCTCGTGGACCTGCCGGACCTGCGCGCTGTCATCTCCTTCCTGACCTCGGAGGACGGCAAGGAGGAGCTGGCCGCCATCGGCGGCGTCTCCAAGGCCACCGCCGGCGTTATCCTGCGTGCCCTGACCGCGCTCGAGTCCCAGGGTGGCGGCCAGTTCTTCGGTGCTCCCGGCTTCGACACGGCCGACCTGATGCGCATGGATTCGACCGGACGCGGCATCATCTCCCTGCTCGGCGTCGGTGACATTTCTTCGCGCCCGGCCCTGGTTAGCGCCGTCATCATGTACCTGCTGGCCAACCTGTTCGCGACTCTGCCTGAGGTCGGCGACGCGCCGCGCCCCAAACTGGTGTTCTTCTTCGACGAGGCCCACCTGCTGTTCGCGGACGCCACCAAGGAGTTCGAGCGTCAGGTCGTCCAAACCGTGCGCCTGATCCGCTCCAAGGGCGTGGGCGTCGTCTTCGTGACCCAGACGCCCAAGGACATCCCCTCCGACGTACTCGCCCAGCTCGGTTCACGCATCCAGCACGGCCTGCGTGCCTCGACGCCCGATGACTTCAAGAAGCTCAAGGCGACCGTGCAGACCTTCCCGAAGACATCCCTGGAACTCGACGAGGTCCTGACCACCTTGGGCACAGGCGAGGCCGTCGTGACCGTCCTGGATCCGAAGGGTAACCCCACCCCGGTCACGCCGGTTGGCATCTGGGCGCCCGCCTCCGTCATGGGTCCAGCCTCCGCCGACACGATCACCCGCGTCAACCAGTCGAGCATCATCATGGGCCGCTACCGCGACGCCGTAAACCCGGATTCGGCCGAGGAGAAGCTCGAGCGCCGCGCCGCCGAGGCCCAGGCCGCCCGCGAGGAAGCGGCCGCCCAGGAGGCCGCCGCCAAGGAAGAGGCCGCCCGCGAAAAGGAAATGGAACGCTTGCGCCGACAGGTCGAAAAGCAGCAGGAGAAGGAGGAAGCCGCCCGCCAGCGAGCCGCCGAGCGTCGCGCCCGCCAGGTCGAAAACGTCCTCGGGTCCGTCCTGCGCACCGCCGGCCGCGAAATCACGCGCTCGATCTTCGGCACGCGCAAGCGCTGACGCGCGACTTTCCACCATTTTCTCCCCCACGAGGCCGTGGCTGGGTTGCTCGACAACGCAAACCAGCCCCGGCCTCGTCTCACAGTTCGGCCACCACGCCAAGAGCAGGCAAAATGCGGGTAGGCTGCGTGACAAGTGACCAACATTCGCAGGGAGAGTCTCATGCGCATCGGATTTATCGGAACGGGAGCCATGGCCCAGGCCATTGCTCGCGGTGCCGTCGCGTCCGCTGTCGATCCTGCGACGCTGGTCTTCTCTAACCGCACAGCTGCTAAGGCCTGCGACCTGGCCGACGAGCTGGGCGCGACCGCCGCGTCGTCGAACACGTCCCTGGCACGCCAGGTTGACATCATCATCCTGGCTGTCAAGCCCAAGGACCAGCGCGCGGTTATCAAGGAGATCGCCTCCATCGTGGTCGGACGCCCCGACGCGTGCGTCGTGTCCCTGGCCGCCGGGCGCACCCTCGACCAGATCACGCAGGACTTCGGCTCGGGCATCCCCCTCATTCGCGTCATGCCGAACGTGGCGGCCACCGTCGGACAGTCCATGACTGCCCTCACCGCCTGCCGGACCAGCGACGCGCAGGTGGACGCCGTGCGCGACCTCATGAACTCGGTCGGTCGAACCATCCTCATTGACGAGGACTATTTCCCTGTGTTCCAGGCCCTGGCCTCGTGCTCTCCGGCCTGGTATTTCCAGATTATTGATACGTTCGCCCGCGCGGGCCTCAAGTACGGGCTGTCCAAGGACAGCGCCGTCGAGATCGTGGCGCAGGCGATGGCGGGAGCCGCCACGCTGCTCCTCGCTGAGCGCGAGGCGGGCGCAATCCCCGCGCAACTCATTGACCGGGTGACGAGCCCCGGCGGCACCACAATCGCAGGATTGCTGGCCGCCGAGGAAGGTGGTTTGTCGAACGCACTGGTAGGTGCTGTCGACGCCTCCATCCACGCCGATTCCCATCTCGGCTGACACCACCACCTGCCGCGACGCGGCTTACTTTCTCCACTTCACGTGGCGCTTTCGCGCACCCTCAACACAGGAACACTCATGTTGCTTTTCAACGCAGTCGTGCTCTCCGTGATCGTCATGCTGGTCCTCAGCGTCGCACGCGTGCACGTCGTTATCTCGCTTTTCGTCGCCTCGTTGGTGGGCGGCCTGGTGGCCGGAATGGGTATTTCCGGCACGATGGTCGCCTTCCAGGACGGCCTGGCCGGCGGCGCTAAGATCGCCCTGTCCTACGCCCTGCTCGGCGCGTTCGCGATGTCGGTGGCCCACTCGGGCCTGCCGCGTCTGCTGGCGAACTGGATCATCGCTAAGCTGCGCAACGCCGATGACTCTAACTCCGCGCGCGTGGCTCGCTCCGCGAAATGGGGCATCCTCGGCGGCGTCCTCGTCATGGGCGTCATGAGCCAGAACCTCATCCCGATTCACATCGCGTTCATTCCGCTGCTGGTACCCCCGCTCATCGGAGTCATGAACGAGCTGAAGATGGACCGCCGCCTGGTCGCCTGTGCGATCACCTTCGGCATCGTCACCACCTACATGTTCGTGCCAATCGGCTTCGGTCGTATCTTCCTGCACGACATTCTCTACAAGAATATTGAAGACGCGGGCCTGCCCGTCGAGGGCATCGTCAACCCGATGGCCGCCATGGCGATCCCCGCCGCTTCGATGGCCGTGGGCTGTGCTATCGCCCTGTTCGTCTCCTACCGCAAGCCGCGCGAGTACGAGCAGCGCGAGACCGAGTTCAGCTCCCAAGATGATAAGCCAATCGACATGAAGAAGGTCTGGGCGGCCGTCATCGCCCTCGTCGCCTGCTTCGTCATCCAGGCCGTCCTGACCAAGATGGACTCCGAGGCCGACCCGCTCCTCGTGGGCGCTCTCGTGGGCCTGTGCCTCATGCTCGCCATGCGCGTCGTGCCGTGGCAGCAGGCGGACGACGTCTTCTCTGGCGGCATGCGCATGATGAGCCTCATCGGCCTCATCATGATCACCGCCCAGGGCTACGCGGCTGTCCTGAAGGCTTCGGGCCAGATCGAGCCCCTTGTCGAGCAGACCTCCGCGATGTTCAACGGCTCCAAGGCTCTGGCTGCCGTCATCATGCTGCTCGTGGGTCTCATCATCACGATGGGCATCGGCTCTTCGTTCTCGACGCTGCCGATTATTTCCGCGATCTACGTGCCCCTGTGCGTGACGCTGGGCTTCTCCGCCACCGCCACGGTCGCAATCATCGGTACGGCGGGCGCGTTGGGCGATGCCGGTTCCCCCGCCTCCGACTCGACGCTGGGTCCGACAGCCGGTCTGAACGTGGATGGTCAGCACGACCACATGCGAGACACGGTCATCCCCGAGTTCATCCACTACAATATTCCGCTGCTCATCGGCGGCTGGATCGCCGCGATGGTTCTCTGATCGTTTCACGGCGGTTCACGAGGCCGGGGCCGGAGTTCACTGTTCAGGTGACCTGGCCCCGGCCTCGTCGTGTGCCCGGGCCAGACGCGTCAGCGCGTCACGAGTATGCACGCCCTGGCCCGCGCGGTTTCCTCCCACTGGGCGGATTCCCAGAGTTGTTCCAGCGTGAGTGCCTCCGCCCAGGTTTCCACCCACGTCTCGCCGAGGTGTTCATCGTTCCACGGGTCGTGGACCAGCGCGCAGTCACCGACGATGCCCCACACGTACACCCAGTGGGGGGTCGGCTCCCCGTTCAGGTTCTCCAAGTCGACCAGCATGATCGCGCGTTTTCCGCTCGCCAATGCCCCGCGCAGGTCCTCGAGGCTGGCGGGTCCGATGCAGTCACGCACCCCGAGGCCGCGTGCTTCGAACACATGTTGGTCGTGGATCGCCCGGCGCACAGCAGGCGACGCAGCGTGCGCACGCGTCAGCCCAACGACGGGACCGTCGTGCGTCACGAGAACCTCGACCGCCAGACCGCGCCTGGCCAGGGAGGACGCCAGCCCGTAGGGTCCCACCCCGAGCGAATACGTGGCCTCGCGCCACAGCTCCATCTCTTCGACGAGGCCGTGGCTGACCTGGGCGGGAGCGGCACCGCGGGTGTGTGCGAGGGCCATGAGGGCACTCGCAGGTCCGCATGTGAACTCGGTTTTCTGGCGAACATAGGCGGGAATAGGCACGCCCGGGCCGTTTCATCGCAGCCAGGCGCGTACGTGCGCGTGACCGTGACCAGGGTGGTCCTCGATGGACAGCGGAGAGCCGACGAGGCCAGCGGGCGCGAAGCCCCGCGAGCGCAGCGCGGCCTCCCAGTGGGAGTTCGTCTCGCGTGACACTGCTTTGATCAGCGGGGCGTTCGGCACTGAGTCGATGATCGCCTGGATGAGAGTCTCCCAGCGCGGTGTATGCGTATCGTTCTCGGTTGTCGTTGCCGCCTCGTGCAGGAGGCAGGTGCCGCTGATTGTTCGGTGGGCGGACGTGGCCCGGTGGGTTTCAAACAGCGCATGTCCCCTGTAGGTCCACAGTGTGGCCGACACTGCGGGGCCCATCATGGCCCAGAGCTGCGCGTCGTGGTCGGGCACGCCGAGGGCGAGTAGTTGGTCGCGTGCACTGTCCCCGGGTGTGATCGGAGCTGCTTCGACGCTGTGGCGAGCGCTCATGCTGACTGTGCCTGGCGGCCGGGCACAGCGGCGAGCAGGTCGGCCGTGTATTCCTTCGTGGGATGGTGAAGGATTTCCTCCGTGCGTCCTTGTTCGACGACCACCCCGTCTTTCATGACGACGAGGCGGTTGCACATGGCTCGGGCGACCGCCAGGTCGTGCGTGATGAAGAGCAGGGCGAAGCCTTGCTCGGCTTGCAGGCGCGTGAGTAGCTCCAGGACGGAGGCCTGGACGGAGACGTCGAGGGCGGAGACGGCCTCGTCGGCGATGAGGACGCGCGGGCGCGTGGCGAGGGCGCGCGCGATTGCCACGCGCTGGCGTTCGCCGCCCGACAGGCGGACAGGACGGTGCATCGCGTACTCGGCGGGCAGGTCGACGGCGGCGAGCAGGTCGGGAACATCGCTGGCCGGTCGACCGGCGACGGCGGCTGCCTCGGCGAGTGTCTGGCCGATGGTGCGCGCAGGGTTGAGGGCCGAGTAGGGGTTTTGGAAGACGATGCCGACTGCGGGACCTCGTTCGGCCTGGGCGTTCACGCGCACGGTGCCAGAATCGGCGTGCTCCAGCCCCACGATGATGCGCGCGAGCGTCGTCTTGCCCGAGCCGGATTCTCCGACGATGTCGATGGATTCTCCCTGCGCAACGTTGAGGGAGACGCCCCTGAGGGCGACGCGGGTGTCCTTGCGTGAGCGGAACACCTTGGTCAGGTCTCGCACCTCGACGACGGTGTCCGTGCCCACATGAGGTTCGTGCCCCGCGCGCGGGCTGGGTCCATCGATCCGCGGCTCCGCGTCAGCCAGTCGTTTCGTGTACTCGTGGCGCGGCGACACCAGCACCTCGTTGATTGGCCCCTCTTCGACGATCAGGCCGTCTTTCATAACGATGACGTCGTCACCGAACTGCCGCGCGAGCGCCAGGTCGTGGGTGACCAGCACGAGCGTCATGCCGCGGTCGTCGCGCAGGCGCGTCAGCAGCGTCAGGATGTCGCGCTGCGTCGTGACGTCCAGGGCGGTCGTCGGCTCGTCGGCGATGAGGATCCCCGGCTCGGAGTCGAGGGCGGCCGCGATGGCGACGCGTTGACGCATGCCGCCCGACAGCTCGTGCGGGTACGAGCGGGCGACGCGCGCGTCGAGGCCGACCTCTGCGAGTAGCGCACGCGAACGCTGGGCGCGCTCGGATCGCCTGCCCGTGCGGGCAGCCGTCACCTGCTTGGCGCAGCGTATGGTCGGAGCGAGCGAGGTGAAGGGGTCTTGTGGGAGCCAGACGATGCCGCCCCCGCGCTGCTTCTTCAAGTGTCCCTGATCGGTCGCCAGATCGTAGTCTTCTCCACCCACCGACACCGTTCCGCTGGCGGATAGCGCGGATGGTGTCAGCGCGCACAGCGTGCGCGCGAGCATCGATTTGCCCGCGCCTGATTCGCCCACGATGACGAGGGTGCGCCCGGGGCGTGCGTGCACGCTCACGTCGTCGACGATCACGTGTCCAGCACGGTCGGTCACGCTCATGTGGGAGGCGACGAGGCCGTGGCTGGGAAAAGCGGAAAGAGGCTGGCTCATCGCTCGCCCTCCTGTCGTTCGACGACCCAATCCCCTGCGATGTTGATCGCCGTGGCTGTGATGATGATGGCAAGGCCGGAAGCCACCGCGGCGGCTGGGTTCTGGGCGAGGATCGCGCGCCCGTCGGCCAGCTGTCGCCCCCAGTCGGCGTCTTGCGCCCCAACCCCCAGGCCCAGGTAGGACAGGCCGGACAGGGACACGAGCGCGAAGGCGATGTTGACAAAGAGATTCGCCCACACAATCGGCGTGATGTTGGGCAGAACTTGGACGCCGAGGATACGGGGGCCGGACAGGCCCAGTACCCGCGTCGCTTCAATGTAGGGCTGCGGCTTCTGTGCGAGTGTCGCCGCGCGAATCATGCGGATGTCCGAGGGCGCGAAGAGCACGATGAGGACGCCGACCGTCACCCAGTAGCTGCCGCCGATCACGCCCGCGACGACGATCGCGAGGAGCGTGACGGGAAGCGAGAGCAGCACCTCGCAGGAGCGAGACACGCATGCATCCCAGGCCCCGCCCCACCACGCGGCGCTCATCCCGAAGACCAGACCGGCCACCATGGACCCCGCCGCGATGACGAGAGGACCAACAACCGCCGAGCGCGCGCCCGCAACCGTCAGGGCAAGGACGTCGCGCCCCACCTTGTCGGTGCCCAGCAGGTGGCCGGGCGTGCCCGCCGGGGTGACGCCCAAGGCGATGTGTTGGTCCAACGCGCCGGGTACCAGCACCGAGGAGAAGAGGACGCACACGGCCACCAGGCCAAGAAACGCCACGGAAAGGACCACGGAACCGGGGACGCGTCGCGCAACCGAGCCCAAGCCTCGTCCCAGGGCACGAGGAGACAACGACACCGCCATCACGCTCCCCTCCCCTCGCCCACCGCCTGACGCGGATCGACGGCGAACGCGGCAACGTCAACGATCAGCGTCACGACGATGATGACGACCGCAACAAGCAGTGCAATCGCCTGCACGACGGGCACATCCTTGTAGGTGATGGAGTCGGCGAGCAGTTGGCCGAGGCCGGGCAGGGAGAATGCCTCCTCGACCAGGACCGTCGACCCGAACAACGTCCCGAGGATCAGGCCGCCGGAGGTCAGGATCGGCAGGGCAGCTCCCCGCACGTACATGGCCGTGATCCGGCGGCTCGGCACACCCCGCGAGCGCGCGAAAGTCACGTAGTCTTGGCTCAGTTCTGCGCCGACGGCTGCGCGTGTGATGCGCACGAGCATGGCACCGATGCCGGTGGCCAGAGCGATGGCGGGCAGGGTGAGATGCCAGAGGCTGTCGGCCAGGCCGGTGCCTTCGCCGAAGACGGGGAACCAGCCGAGCATGAGTCCGAAAACATAGAGGAGGACGAGCCCGAGGGCGAAGCCGGGTGCGGACACGCCGACGACGGACCAGCCGACGATGGTGCGGTCAACCCACGTTGCTTTGCGTCGCGCGGCAACGATTCCCAGGGGGATGCCGACGGCGACAGCCAGGAGGAACGCTCCGATGGTGAGCCACGCGGTGAGGGAGATGCGGGAGGCGAGGACATCCGTGACGGGGGTCGCTGATCGCACCGAGTCCCCGAAGTCGCCGGTGAGCGCGCGGGTCAGCCAATGCCAGTAGCGCAGGAGGAGGGGTTCGTCGAGGCCGTAGCGCGCGGTCACGGCCTGGCGGACGTCGGGGGTGAGGCGGCGCGTGCCCACCAGGATCTTCACGGGGTCTCCGGGTACCAGGTACAGGAGGGAGAAGACCAGGAAGGACAGGGCGAGCATCACCACCGCCGCCCCGGCGAGGCGGCGCAGGATGTAGCGCAGCATTAACGCGTCAGCTCCAGAGAGGACGCCCACGGGGTGTTGAAGAAGTAGGGCGTGTACTGCGTTGGGGTGACGCGCGAGGAGAAGGCGGTCGAGGTCTTTCCCCACCAGATCGGCGAGTAGATCGTGTTGTCCTGTGCGATGCGCTCGGCTTCGACGATGTCGGCGACGCGCGCGCTCGGATCGGTCTGGGCGGCCTGCGAGGCGATGAGGCCCTGGACCTGCGCGTTCTCGTAGCGCGCCGGGTTGTCGGGACCCAGCAACCAGCCGGCCACCTCGCCCGGGTCGCCCGTCGTGGAGGTGTAGCTCATGTAGGACAGGCCGTAGGTGCCGCTGCCGACCTCGGAGATCCATTCTTCGATGGGCTTGGAGGTGACGGTCAGGTTGACGCCGATCTGCTTGAGGTTGTCGGCAACCGCCAGCGCCGTGGAGCCCAGGTCCGGGATCGAGGAGGGGTAGGTCAGTTCGGCATCGAAGCCGCCGGGGACCTTGGACTGGGCGAGTTCGGCGCGCGCGGCATCCAGGTCGAAGGAGTCGATGGGCAGGCCCGCCTGCGCGTCCGCGGCCGCCTGTTCGCTGATCTCGCTGCCCAGCTGGTCCGGCGGCTCGATACCCGTGGCAACGGTCGCCTGCCCCTTGAGGATCGAGGAGACGATGGTGTCGCGGTCGACGGCGTGGGCGATGGCCTTGCGCACGTGGATGTCGTCGAAGGGGGCGATGTTCTGGTCGAAGGTGAGGCCCACGTAAGAACGGTCGGATTCGGTCAGGACGTTCACGCCGCCTATGCCCTGGAATTGCGAGACCTGGTCGGTAGGCACCTGAGTAGCGATGTCGATCTGCCCGCTCTTCTGTGCGAGCAGGCGCGCGTTCTCGTCCGAGAAGAAGTCGAATTCGATGGTCTGGGCGGGGGTGTCTCCGCCCCACCAGGTGCCGCTCTTTGTGAACACAGCCTTGGAATCTGGCTGGAAGGAGACGGCCTTGTAGGGACCCGTTCCCATGATGAGGTCGGCCGAGGACCCGTAGGAGGCAGCCGCCTCGTAGAAGGATTTCTCGGTGATCCACAGGCCGCCGTTCGCGGTGACCGTCCACCCGAAGTTAACGGCGGGAGCGGTCAGGGTGATCGTGATCTGGTTGTCGCCGCTCCCGGCGGCCTGCACGCCCGCGGGCCAGTAGCTGGCCGACGACGGGGACTTGTCGGGATCCTTGGCGATGTCGATGGAGAAGAGGACGTCGTCGATAGTGACGGGGTTGCCGTCCTGGAAGAGAGCGTCGGGGCGGATGTCGAAGACCCACGTCTGGGCGTCGTCCGTGTGGTACGAGGAGGCGATCGCGGGGATCAGCTGGCCGTTCTTATCCACGGCGAGCAGCCCTTCGGAGACGACCTGCGCGACGTAGTAGTTGATGATGCCGGTTTCGTGCGCGGTGTCCAGGGTGGACAGGGATCCGGGCAGGCCGACGGCGATGGTTCCCTCGCGGGAAGCCGATCGGGCTGCTCCTCCCGACGGCGCGCAGGCCGCCAGAGTCGCACACATCAGGGCAGCGACGGAGGCGAGAGCGGCTGCTGTTCGTGGGATGCGTGCGATGTGCATCAAGGTCTCCTTGTGTCTAGTAGCGGCGGAAGTGCCGACACCTACCGTATGCACCGGAGAAGTCTCGGGAGAAAGATCCTCGTCAGGCGACCATTTGTAACAGTGGTTGATTACTTGTCATCTATGTGTCAGGTACTGCGTGACGATGCCGTGCAGCACCTCGGCGGTCGCGTGCACGTCCGCGAGCGCAATGTGTTCGTCGTGGGCATGGAGCTGGGCGTAGACGTGCCCCAGGCTAGCCCCGCTGTCGTAGGCCCCGAAGCCGTATCCGATGCCGCCGTGCCTGCGGGCCACGCGCAGGTCGGTCCCACCGGGCATGAGGACGGGGACGACGCGCGCGCCCGGGTATCGACGCCTCAGCGCTGCCTTGATCGCCCGGTACAGGTCGGTGTCGGTCGACGAGGCCGTGGCAGGTTCACTGAGGAGGCGCTCGATATGCACGTGGTCCGCGAGGTCGCCGAGGGCCGCCGTAATGGCGGCGTCCACGTCGTCATCGTCGACGCCTGGCAGCGTGCGAATGTCCAGCTCGAGGGTCGCGTGGGAGGGCATGACGTTGATGGGTCCGCCCGAGTGGGCGACCGTCTGGGCGACGGTCACGTGGGAGATGGCGTGCGCGAAGGCCACCAGATCGCCAAATTCGGAGTAGTCGCCCTCGTAGGTGCCGTTGATGAGACTCGTTTCGGTCGCTTCCTCAAACTCGAAGGCGCGCACAAAGGATGCCCAGACCTCGTCCGTGGCGGTGGGCCAGCGGGCGGCGGACAGCGCCGCGCTCACCTGGGCGAGCCGCTCGACGGCGCTCGTGCGGCCCAGCGGCACCGAGCCGTGGCCAGCGTCGCCGCGGATGTGCAGGCGGCGCTGGGCGGCACCTTTTTCGCCGACGACCACGACGACGCCGTCGCCTCCCCGACGCCCGCGAATGTGTGCTCCTCCCATTTCGGACAGGGCCGCGTCCCACGGGAAGGCGTCCGGCCGGTTTTCGCCGATCCATGGGATGCCCAGTCCTCCTCGTGCTTCCTCGTCGGCGGCAGCCACGAACACCAGGGAACGGGCTGGAGGCTCACCTTTCTGAGCGCGGCGCGCGACCTGGCGGGTGATGACGGCCATTGCGGCGGTCAGGTGGAGCATGTCGACCGTGCCGCGCCCCCACATGACGCCGTCCTCGATCTGCGCGCCGAAGGGGGCGCGCGTCCACTTGGCCTCATCGACGGGCACGACGTCCGTGTGCCCCACGAGGGTGAGCGGCGTGCCGTCACCGTGAGGGGCCGATCCTTCGACCGTGACCACGAGGGTCGTGCGCCCCGGATGCGGGGTGACCCGCTCGATAGACACGGGCAGGCCCGCGAAGAACTCCTCCAGCAGATCGGCGGCGCGCTCCTCCCCGCCCGAATCGGCGGTCAGATCATTGACGCAGCCCAGGCGCACCAGGCGCGCCAACAGGTCCACGGTCTGCTCGCCCAGCGATTGCGTGCTCACGGTGATCCCCTTTCCTGAGGAGGCCTCGTCCCGGCTCCCTTGTGTGACACCCACGGTATCCCCGCGCGCTTGTGCTCTCCCGGGGAGGACGCACAGGGGACTTTTGTAACGGAGCGTGTGAGCAACCCGCGCCCGCCGCGTCGGCGCTGCGTTGGACCCGCGCACCTGCGGAAAAGTACCCTAGTGGGGCAAACAGTCCACGACTCGGATGGAGACAACTCAATTATGGCCATGAACACCCGTGCGCAGGCGCCTCGCGTGCCCGACCGCGCCGCCCCCGAAGGCCTCGAAGCGAAGTGGGGTGAGGCCTGGGAGGACCAGGGCACCTACGCCTTTGACCGTAGCGCCACGCGCGAGCAGGTGTACTCGATCGACACTCCCCCGCCGACGGTATCCGGCTCCCTGCACATCGGCCATGTGTTCTCCTACACGCACACCGACGTCGTGGCCCGCTACCAGCGCATGATGGGCAAGTCCGTGTTCTACCCGATGGGGTGGGACGACAACGGCCTACCCACCGAGCGCCGCGTGCAGAACTACTTCGGCGTGCGCGTGGACGCCACCCTGCCCTACGACCCCGACTTTGAGCCCCCGCACGTGGGCGGCGACGGCAAGTCGATCAAGGCTCGCGACCAGAAGCCGATTTCCCGTAAGAACT
>ERZ773213.749-NODE-749-length-18374-cov-11.556253_pt1 | contig 18374 bp, 20 predicted proteins | sample MGYA00580996_ERZ773213 | MGnify/ENA primary metagenome ERZ773213 (study PRJEB29015, sample SAMEA2738152) | human oral metagenome | biome: human oral; feature: human-associated habitat; material: saliva | place: China | collected 2197 ...
TCGGGCTGAAGAATCACGTTTCCTATTGTAGAGTGCGTTGCCGTCGGTCTTGAGCAGTGTGGCTTCGACCCGAATACAAAGGATGCGGCACCAGCAGCCATTTCGGGGGCTGGGGTGCCGCATCTTTATATGTCGTTTTGGCTATATACACTAGTCAAAATGGATATATTCCAAAGTTTTAGGGTATAGCCTCATTAGTGAACGACGGCAGGTTCCTGCCCGTTTTCGCTTTCCATGGGCAGCTTTGCGGTGAACCAAGCACTTGTTCCGCCAGCAATATTTTTCGCCTGGTATCCGTTCTGGCGCAGGTATTCAGCCGCACGGTTTGAACGCCCACCGCCATGGCATATCACGTAGAATTCTTCATCTTTGCCGGGCAACTCTGAAAGTCGTTCGGTCAGCGTTCCTAGGGTGATGTGCTGGGCACCAGCAACGTGACCGCCTTCCCACTCGTAGTCTTCGCGCACATCGATGATCTTGGCGTCGGCAGGAACATCGGCAGGGGTTACCTGGGGTACGTTATTCATGGATTCTCCTCTATAGTCTCATGAGATACATCTTCAACTCTACAAAATTTTGAGGTCATAAGGCACGCGCGCGTGCACGCAATACACCCCAGCCCCACCATTCGATATGAGATTTCATGCAGAGTAAATACGGAATTTATGCCTAATTTCTGCACAAGCTTCTGTATACATATGCACTTCATAGGTATAGACTAAGGAAATATAACCTAGAACACTTCTGGTCTGTGTATTCTTGGGAGGCTTTATGGTAGCCACACAACCAGCGGCGCAGAAGCCGCGAACATTCTTTGGGCATCCGCCGATGCTCGCCAATCTTTTCACTGTGGAAATGTGGGAACGGTTCTCATTCTATGGGATGCAGGCTCTTGCCCTCTACTACCTGTACTACGCTATCGAAGACGGCGGATTAGGGATCCCCAAAGAAGCAGCCACCGGCGCTATAGGAGCGTACGGTGCAACCGTTTATCTCATGGCGATCCTCGGCGGTATTTTGGGCGACCGTGTTTTAGGCCCCGAACGTACCCTCTTTTATTCCGCTATCGGTATTATGGCGGGGCACATTGTTCTTGCCGTCATGCCCGGCGCAGCTGGCGTGATCACCGGTCTGCTTCTGGTCGCGATCGGTTCAGGGTGCCTCAAAAGCAGCGCATCGGTTCTGGTCGGCTCGCTCTACAGCAAAGACGACCCCAAACGCGAAGCAGGGTTCACGCTTTTCTATATCGGCATCAACATCGGTGCGCTTTTAGGCCCGGCACTAACCGGCTGGGGATGGGGTTGGCTAGGCTTCCACTTCGGCTTCGGAATCGCGGCTATCGGCATGGCGGCCGGGCTTATTCAGTATGTACTCACTCGCAAGAACCTGCCAGAGTCGGTGCACGAAATAACTGTTCCTTTCACCCCACGTCAGAACGGTATTTTAGCCGGTGTTCTGGCAGGTATAGCTCTCATAGTATTCCTGCTGGTCATGATGGGCTGGATGACTACAGGCAACCTCGCCACGTGGGTGGTAAGCGCGGTCGGCATCGGAGCCGTAGCCCTTTTCATACAGTTGCTCACCGCGAAGAACGTGACCAGCAACGAACGCTCGCGGGTATGGGCGTTCATTCCCCTCTGGATTGCCAACGCTATTTTCTGGGCACTTTACCAGCAGCAGTTTACGGTCATTCCCATCTATTCTGAGGAACGGCTCGACTGGCATATTCTGGGAATGGATCTTCCTCCGACCCTTGTCAATTCTCTTGCCCCTATTTTCGTGATTCTTCTGGGGTCAGGGTTCGCCGCTATGTGGACGAAACTGGGCGATCGGCAGCCGCGCACAACCGCCAAGTTCTCACTCGCGCTCGTGATTATCGGCCCGGCATACTGGGTTTTCCTCACGCAGGTGGGTGTCTCTCGCGTGGCGGTCTACTGGATGGTTATCATCATGTTTATCTTTACTGTTGCGGAGCTTACGATTTCGCCTACGGGCATGGCGCTGACCACCAGGCTCGCACCCGAAGCTTATAAGGTGAATATGATGGCGCTTTACTGGACCTCGCTGGCGATGGGTACCGCATTCGCGGGCTGGTGCGCACAAACGCTATTTGTATTTGTGCGCCTATACTACGAGCTAGACATGCTCCTAGATCCGAAGGAAAACACTCGCAGATAAAGAATACCAAGAAATACACCTGATTAGCCCGAAAAACCACCCGGTGGGAACCTCACCGATGAAGATAAAGACTTGGATCGGCATGAACCACCACTGGGCGATCATTGGGCGTGTATTATCACACCTAAAATGCTGGCGAGTGCTTTTAGAGCGGATTTCCCGCAGACCCCAATGAATAAATCTCTTTATTCCTTAAATGACATTTTGCACAGAACCATTAATTTCCAAAAGCAAAATTGTCACTGGCACTAAAATTCACCGCCAACACCGCCGTCCACAGGATACCACTCTCCTTTACCTATCTTTTCACATTTCTCGGAGGTGGCATATTCAGGATCAAGACCACATTTACATTCGCCAATAAGCCAATTAGTAAGATCACACCCCACCTCGGCCGCAGCTGAACCATCCTTAAAAGATTTTGGAAGCTTCTTAGCTTCCGCTGCTGGGACTCCACCAAGGAAGCCCAACACTAACGCCAATGTCGTCGCACCAGTTCCAACCTTAATAGCCTTGTTCATCTCAGGCTCCTTTCCTCATAGTAACTTTGCCATGCAACTTTCCAGAGTATTTCACCTATTCAAATACTTAATTTGGGCTACTGATTATCACTCTAACGAATATGATTATGTCGTCAAGACTTATACTCGATATATTCCACCGCCTCTGAGGTCTTTTCCTTGATATTGCAGGGCAGATCGAATTTTAAAAAATTTTGGATTTTTTAGACACGCTTGAACTATATTCAACTATATTTAGCTATGCCTTTAATATAGGTTAAATATTTAATATCATAACTACGTTTTACGTACTTAATTAAACACCTTGTAAAATATTAAATACAAAAGACTCTATTCCGTTACTTTATGAATATAACTTTCTGTGATCGCACTCGTCGTGATCGGCCCGGCATACTGGGTTTTCCTCACGCAGGTGGGTGTCTCTCGCGTGGCGGTCTACTGGATGGTTATCATCATGTTTATCTTTACTGTTGCGGAGCTTACGATTTCGCCTACGGGCATGGCGCTGACCACCAGGCTCGCGCCCGAAGCGTATAAGGTGAACATGATGGCGCTTTACTGGACCTCGCTGGCGATGGGGACCGCATTCGCGGGCTGGTGCGCACAGTTCTACAGCCAAGACACTGAGGCTTCTTACTTTATGTGGGTGGGTGCCGTCTCGGTTGTTGCCGGTATTGTACTCTTTCTCTGCCGTGCACCCATCCAGAAACTTATGCGCGATGTGAGGTAGCGGGTTTGCTGCTCCGACATCTTATAAACAAATATGTGCCTTGGTGTGAGTAAAATGTTAGTTTTATTTTTATTCACATCAAGGTACTTTTTATGTCGGCGACACACGCCCAGTTTGAGGATTTTCCCACGATATTTCATACAGCATCCCTCACTATTTCTGTTTACCTTTGGAAAATTTTTTGTATACCTATACATTAATATGGGTATATACTAGGGAGAATATAATCCAGAAAACTCAGATTACAGTTTGGTCCTTAGGAGAAATATATGTCAGCCATAACGCCCGCCCCGGAAGTGCAGCCTTCCACCGGCGGCTCTTTCTTTGGGCACCCAAAAAATGCTTGCAAACCTCTTCACCGTAGAAATGTGGGAAAGATTTTCGTTCTACGGCATGCAGGTTCTCATGCTCTATTACCTGTACTACGGTATTACCGAAGGCGGTTTGGGTTTAGATAAATCGTCAGCAACCGGCGTTATTGGCGCATACGGCGCGATTGTGTACCTCATGGCGATTCTTGGCGGTATCTTTGGTGACCGCGTTCTAGGCCCTGAGCGTGCTCTGTTCTACTCCGCCATCGGTATTATGGCGGGTCATATAGCTCTCGCATTCGCACCGGGAGTTCCCGGTGTGGTAATTGGCCTGCTCCTCGTTGCTATTGGTTCGGGCGGGCTCAAGAGTAACGCCTCGGTTCTAGTTGGTTCGCTCTACACCAAAGAAGACACCAAACGCGATGCCGGATTTACCATTTTCTACATCGGTGTAAATATTGGTGCGCTCTTGGGCCCAGCACTGACCGGATGGGGATGGGAAGCTTTCAAGGGCACAACTTTTGGGTTCCACATTGGCTTCGGACTTGCGGCACTCGGCATGGCGGCAGGCCTCATTCAGTATGCGCTCACCCGCAAGAACCTGCCCAAATCGGTGCACGAAGTCACCCTGCCGTTTACCACACGCCAAAAAGGTATTTTTGCTGGGATTCTCGCGATTTTCGCCGCGTTAGTAGCAATAATGGTGGTGCTGGGGATCATGACCCCGACCAACCTCAAAGACTGGGTTCTGGCTGCTATTACCGTTGGGGCCGTCGGGCTTTTCATCCAACTGATCACCGCCAAGAAAGTAACCAGCGACGAACGCTCGCGGGTATGGGCGTTTATTCTTCTCTGGATTGCCAACGCTGTGTTTTGGGGCCTATACCAACAGCAATTCACCGTCATGGCCGTCTACTCGGATGAACGGTTGAACTGGAATATCTTAGGCATACAATTCCCGCCAACCCTGGTGAACTCCATTAACCCCATCTTCATTATTATTCTGGGCGTAGGATTCGCCACGATGTGGACGAAACTGGGCGAAAAACAGCCTTTCACAACCACCAAGTTCTCGATCGCTCTCGTGGTGATCGGCCTTGCGTTTTGGATCTTCCTCGCCCAGGCGGGTGTGCAGAGTGTAAATGTCGGCTGGATTGTACTGATCCTCTTCGTACGCACTATCGCTGAACTTACAATCTCGCCCGTGGGCACCTCGCTCACGACCAAGCTCGCGCCCGAAGCCTATAAGGTGAATATGATGGCGCTTTACTGGACATCCGTTGCGATGGGAACTGTGCTTTCCGGCTGGTTTGCACAGTTCTACAGTTTCGAGACCGAAGTTCCGTATTTCAGCTGGATGGGTGTGCTCTCCATAGTGACCGGTATCGCGCTGTTTCTGTGGCGCAGACCTGTGCAAAAACTCATGCGTGGGGTGAAATAGTGAGACCTATTTTCAAAATATATATCACATTCAACAACACGCCTACTTAATAGAATAGTTTTCTAAAGAATTTTCATGCGTTGATATTTTAGAAAGGGTTGCTTTTGCCTCTCCGAATACCAGGAGACAAAAGCAACCCTAATTACACCCCTGCAACTCAGTAAAAACTCTACATATTTCAGAAAGCAATACATAGCCCACACCATATTATGTAAACAAGAATCGTCTTTCCGCTATACAACCGGTATTCTTACATAAAAGATTTCAAAAATACCTAAACATTAAGAGTTGCATACTGTTGATTAGGGAATGTTCTACTTTAGAGAGAGCATGTGCGTGGACCATACAGCCAATTTGCAAGAGCACAACCAAGCTGTGCAGCCTTCGACCCATCCTTCAGGGGTTCTGCTGAATCGTACTTGGCATGTGCTGGCGCACCACCAAAAAGACTCAAAGCCATAGCCAGAGCCGTTGCACCAGTCCCAACCTTGGCAAACTTACTCATTTCGAATCAGCTCCTTTGTGAATTTAATCCACTAGAATTGCGCCACCTAGAAAATAAAGATGACACTACCATGCTAAATAATTCTAAAATCAATGTCAAGACTAAAGCATATTTCCTACACTCATAGGTTTATATATTCACCAACACCATAGGCTAGACATTTGATATTTTTTAAAATTCATCGAAACACAAGCTGCTGCAATAATAAAATATATACACTGCAAACTCTAGACACCCATGCTCGAACTAAAGTATTTAAATAAACAGTTATAGAATATTTCCTATTTCTGATTATAATTAGATAAAGGTACTCTGAACTAGATGCACCGCCCGGCACGCGCCGCGAATGCGTCGCCAAAATTTGGGGAAGTTACGGGCAATTAATGAGAATTTGGAGCTCTATTTTCTCGTTAGGACAAGCTACTACACGCTATTCAGCCAGCAGGGGCATAAGGGCAGAATAAGCCCCTCGTCAGCAGATCTGACAAAACGCGTAATTTTTACTAGTCAGATGGTAAATAGAGGCATTCTACGCTACCAAAAGTCAGGTTTTGCTCGCTGCGTATCCTAACCGTCAGGATCTTAAACCCGCCCCGAACATTAGACGCCGTATAAATATTCCCGTCACCGCTGTAACATGACGTTTTGTGTCTCCGCATTACTTCATGTGACGGGTGAAGGGTTCTTAAATCTTCGTTTTAGGACTCATAGCGAAAAACATTATGCGCCGCGCCCGCGACCGGTTTAGGGTATATGCCAGACCCGCCGTACAGGCAGGTAAAAGACAACGTCCTATCTAAGGAGAAAACAGACATGGCACTGTACCTGATCGAGCTGACCCCCGCGACCGCCTCAAAGGATGAGGCAACCGCGCTCATCGAAACCGTTTCCAACTCCCTGAGCGAAGGCGCGGAGCTCATCGAAACCCAGGTTTCCGCCGATCACAAGCTGATCTTCGCCATCATCGAGTCTGAAAACACCGCGTTCGCACCCGCCCTCACTGCGGCTATTGGCGAGCGCGCATCCGTGGTTGGCCCCGACGAGGTTCGCTTGGTGGGCGCAGAACTCGACGACATCAAGAAGCTCAAGAAAGATGCAGACTACCTGGTCGAGTGGGATATTCCCGCCGAAATCACGATGGAGCAGTACCTGACCCGCAAGAAGGCGAACGCACCCAAGTACGCCAAGGTACCCGAGGTCTCGTTCCTGCGCACCTATGTGCGTGAGGATACCGCCAAATGCCTGTGCTTCTACGACGCACCCGATGAGGATGCGGTGGTGCGCGCCCGCGAAGCCGTGAGCACCCCCATCGACCGCCTGTTCAAGCTACACGCATAAACGTGCAAGGAGCCTGCTATGTCTAATGTGACGGTTGAGCCTCTCCACAGCTATCCCGAACGTGAGCGTGTGCTTGCGCTTGCCGCCGAACACGCTGATGCCGTCGATGCCGGTGAGCGTTCCCCGTTTGAGAATCTGCGTGAGATTGCGAAGGATGGTCTGCTGACTTTGGGGCGCACCGGCTCCCTCGTGCCGCAGGCTGCGGTGGCGTATGATCTTGCTTCGCAGGATGCCTCCACCGGGTTCTCGCTGTGGGCGCATCGTTCCACGATTGCGTTCTTTGATGCGGTGAACCGTGAGCTGCCCGAGGGTTTGGCTGAGGCCACAACGAGCGGTACGACCGCGATGGCCGCCGCCTATAAAGAGGCCGCGGGTATCGGCCCGATCAAGGTGCTGGGCACCCTGGTAGAGGGTGGTGTGAAGCTTAACGGCACGGTGTCGTGGGCTTCTAACCTGTACCCGAATGGTGTGATTGTGCTGCCGGTGGCGGTGCAGAATGCGCAGGAGGGGCATCCGGACCGGTATATTGTGACGGTTCGCCAGGATGCTCCGGGGTTGAAGGTTGCATATCACCGTAACCTGCTGGCGCTCAACGGAACCGAGTCTGGCACGATCATTTTTGAGGATGTTTTTGTGCCGACCGAGGATATTCTGACCGATAATTTTGAGGGTTTCCTCAACGATGTGACCGCGCCGTTCTTGCTGGTGCAGTCCGCGTTCTGCTTGGGTCTTGCCGCCGGTGCGCTGGTGGAGGCTTCGAAGCATCTTGAGGCTTCGCAGGGTATTTTCAGTTCTGAGTTCCCGCTGATTGTGGGCGAGTACGAGAGTTTGCGCGATGAGCTGGTGCGTTTGGCGCGTGAGCCGCAGCGTGCCGAGCGTCGCGATTTGTTGAGCCTGCGCCTGGGTGTTTCGCATCTGGCGACGATTGCTACGCATTTTGAGCTGCAGGTTGTTGGAGGCGCCGGTTACGTTGCTTCCTCGCCGACTGCGCGGCGTTTGCGTGAGGCTTCGTTCCTGCCGGTGCAGTCGCCGACTGAGGGGCATCTGCGTTTCGAGCTCTCGAAGTATGACCACTTAGAGGATTTGCAGGCGGCGCTGTAGCGGCAGCCTGCCACCGCCTCCCCCAACCCTAAAAAGGCTCTTTATTTGAATAAAGCGGCAAAAAACACTCTTTATTCAAATAAAGAGCCTTTTTACAATGCGCACACCAGACTCAACAGGTGTAGAATTACTGGGAATTTTGTCCTCACCTTCACCTGGAGATCGCATCCCATGAGCACACAGAAATCCGGTTTTGGCTGGCGTCTGCACGGCGACGGCAGAAGTATTAAACCCGGCTCGGTCGTGGCGCCGAGCGAACGCCTCGCCTGGCCTATTACGATCGGCATCGGCGCCCAGCATGTGGTGGCGATGTTCGGCGCAACCTTCCTCGTGCCGCTGCTGACCGGGTTCCCGCCCGCAACCACGCTGTTCTTCTCGGGTCTGGGCACCGTCTTGTTCCTGCTGATCACGCGCGGGCGTGTGCCTTCTTATCTGGGCTCTTCCTTTGCGTTTATCGCACCCCTGGCGGCGGCGACAAACCAGCACGGTCCGGCGGGTGCGCTCGGCGGTATCGTCATGGCGGGTCTGTCGCTCTTTTTGGTGGGCGTTATTGTGCAGTTTGCGGGTACCGGCTGGCTGACGAAGCTCATGCCGCCCGTGGTGACCGGCGCGATCGTGGCGCTCATCGGCTTCAACCTGGCACCGAGTGCGAAAGCAAACTTCATGAAGGCGCCCATCACCGCGCTCGTAACCCTTATCTCGATTATCCTGATTTCGGTGCTGTTCAAGGGTATTATTGGCCGCCTCTCGATTCTGTTGGGCGTGATTATCGGGTATGTGACTGCGGTTGTGCGCGGCGAGGTAGACTTCTCGACCATCGAAAAGACCGTGCAGCAGCAGGGCATTATCGGCCTGCCGCATTTTCAGAACCCCGAGTTCCACTGGGAACTTGCCGGGCTGTTTATCCCCGTGATTCTGGTGCTGGTTGCCGAGAACATTGGGCACGTGAAGTCGGTGGCGCTCATGACAGGCGAGAACCTGGATAACTACTCGGGTCGCGCTCTCATGGCGGACGGTCTGGCGACCACCGTCGCCGGTTTTGGCGGCGGTTCCGGTACGACCACCTACGCCGAGAATATCGGTGTCATGGCGGCAACCAAGGTGTATTCGACGGCGGCATACTGGGTGGCCGCGATTTTCGCGATCGCTCTCTCGCTTTTCCCGGCGTTTGGCGCGGCGATTGCGACCGTTCCGGCGGGTGTTCTTGGAGGTGCCGCAACCGTGCTCTACGGCATGATCGGGATGCTCGGCGTGCGCATTTGGAGCGAGAACCGCGTGGATTTCTCAAACCAGATTAACCTGACGACCGCCGCTGTTGCGCTGATTGTGGGCATCGCGGATTACACCTGGGAGTTCTCGGGCTTGTCGTTCGCGGGTATTGCACTCGGCACGGCGGCGACCTTGATTGTGTTCCACCTGATGACGTTCATCGCCAAACGCACTAGGGCGGCGGGCGATCCGCTGGATCCCTTCACTGACAGGGACCACGACGAGCTGGGGCACTAGACCGGCAAACGTTTTCCTTCCGAGGACGCCAAAATGCCTTGGTGCACATAACACGCTATGTGCGCCAAGGCATTTTTAGATGTCATATGAGTATGAAGATGCAGCCCGTACTCATTACTCGAATTCGAACTCTTCCTCTTCAACACTCACGATCTCAGGGAAGAAGGGTATAGCGCGCGCTACGCTGAGTGCTGTCTCTTCGCCGCCGATGCTGCCAAACTCCCGGTTTTCGCCACTGGCTCCAAAAAGGTATAGAGCACTTCCACTGCTGAACCTAGAACGTGCAATAATCCCCTCTAACCCTGCTTCCCGAACCGCTTCTGCCCACTGTTGAGTAACAGAATAGCCCTCAGCGTGGGACAACGCAGAAGAAATATCCCCGGGCGCAAAGCCACCAAATGCTTGACGAAAATCAGCAACTTTAAACACACGCGGGAGCTGAACACGAGCCACATAAACGCCGTCGAACTCATCCATCGGTACCATATCTCGGTTAATGAGTTCAGCCCCTAGCTTCTCTCGAATAGCGACTTCCTCAGTGCCAGCCAGATTAAGCGTTCCTCCGGGGAAAGATATATCGTACCTTCCGGAGCCGGAGGAAAAATAGCGGCAGTCTCTTTGACCTCCAGGTGCATCTCGTAGATATGCACGATACCAGGTACCTGTTTCATGACAACCTGATCCATACCCTACTGAAACTGTAGGTATTTTAGTAGGATCAAGCGGACGGCGAGGCGGACGCAAAGTAGAATCATGCCGTTCAGCAGGCGTCCTAGTCATCAGTAGTTTGCCCTCCGGTTAGCAGCGTCCTCATGAGCATGAGCAACAACGAGCTTGAAGTTCTCTTCGGAGTCCTTCATGTACTCAGCTGCGGGGCGATTATCGTAGAATTTCGACGGACGAGCAAGCCAAAAAGCTACACCCCACTCGGTAAGACCGCTATCTAACAATATTTTAATAACCTGCCGAACCTGCGGATCCACTGCCCCGTCTTTGAACTGAAAAACCGGATATCCGTTACGCCCCGCCTTGTTTTTGAGGCGCAGAATATTGTTCTTGCGCACCCTATCGTTGAGGGCCTGCAGACTGATGCCGCCAAGGTATTCGCGGGTGCTGCGGCTATCTTTCACCTTGCCAATATATTTCCCAGACCCCCGCGCGCCCTTGCGCACCTCAACCGTATGCGAGAGCGCGTTCGAGAGCTCCTGCATAGACTCGGCAGTGGGAGTGATTTCACCCCGATCGATCTGTTCACGGATGCGCCGCTCAGTATCGTGCAGAACACCTGTGATGAACTCTTCGGTCGCTAAACTCTTAGGCATGATGCGCTCCTTCCCTTGTACACACCACCCTATCAGCTTTATATGGCTTTATAAAGCTGATGGGTGCAAGAATTCTTGCACTCGGTGATGTTAGAGTGGGAAAGATGAAGACGAAATCGAACTACCTCATGGTCTTTCTGATTATCACCTTCGGCGTGGATGTGCTGGATCGGCACATGAAAATCGAATATATAACGGTTCCAATAATCCTCATCATCATGCTGATCGTTTTTGTTCAAATTATTTACTATTCCTTCTTTAAAAGGAATGATGCGGAAGATAATCAGCAAAACCGCTAATGCGACGGGTCAGCTCTTGAGCATTGATAAGTGCGCACTGATAGATAATTTATCCTTAGATATAAATCTCAAACATACTTAATAATTATTATCGCTAAATAACTCTCTGAAATACACCGCTTATCATAAACTTCTAATCCCTCAGTTCCCGCACCGCTTGTGTTGCACGCTCAAAACGCGGGCGCATCACAGAGGCGCTGGGCGCATCCACCCCATAGCCGCGAGCGCGTTCCGGGGCACGTTCCAACAGAGGAGCTACAGTTCGCAGCCAGCCGTGCGCATCCTGCTCAGATACTCCAAAAAGAGAAAGCGAATCTTTAGAGACAAGCGCAGAAGGTTCATACGAGGGGTCGCCGAAGAGGGCCAGCTGATGGGTATCGCCGTCAGGGATTGGATTCATATCGAAACACGGGGCTATTCCCCATTCACGTCCAAACCGCAAAAACCCGTGGTTACGCAAATGGTCGTCGGTATTCCCCACAAGCACCCCAAGCATAGCGCGCTTCCACAGCTGCTCGGTATCTGCGCCTTCTTCTCGGGCATATTCCACCACATCGACCCAGTCCCCGCCATCGCCGTCGGACGCTTCCAGTGCCGTCATCGCAGAAATATAGGGGATGCGCTGCCGACTGTCCTGCAGGCGGTCAAAACGACGCGCCACATAGATATGCCGATCTTCACCATTAATATCGGTAATTTTCAGAAGGCGCGCTTGCGGCACGGTAATGCCCAGGTCGGCGCCCAGGCGGTTGAGAGTGTACTCCCACCCCATGAGATCCCACTCATCGCCCACAGGCTTAGGAAACTTTGCGAGCCACAACTCGCCATTGATCAGCACATTTGCCTTTGGGCGGGCGCCGCCCAGCGAGCCGGTAGCACGAAAAAGACGTCGCGCCTGAATATCATCCACAGCAGACGGATCAAGCTCTATAGCATCCGCTGTCGTCAGTAGTTCGGGCAAATCTAGCTCATGGGGTATACCCGTACCATCGGAGCTTAACGGGGTATCGTTTATCCAATATCGTAAAGACCCCTGCCGCCCGGCATCATCTACCCCCAGAAGATAGTCGAACTCACTGAGCGAGGTGCATTTTCGTGCACGCTGCAAGAGTTTACGTCCCCACCTGTCAGGGGCAGAATCGCTCAAACCGCCCAACCCTTCAAGGGGCTGTGCGCCAGTAACAAGAGGGAGCGATGGGGCAAGAGCATAGGCGGCAGGATTCGCTAGATACGCTGCATCGTAGTGAAATACTTCGGTTCCACGGTTAATGAAAAGGCGACCAGCGATTACTTCACGGTCGCCTGCCACTGTAGTAACCTGCACTGTTTCACTCATAGTTACCAGCCCATTTCGCTTTTGGGGATGCGCACCGACTTGGGGAGTTTTTCGCTGGCACGCAGGCGGCCGACATCCGTGAGGTACGGGTCGGTGGCGGTGACGACCGCATCCAGCATGCCGAGCACCCGCAGCACACGGAAAAGCACGTCGGTACGCACCGATTCGCCCTGCTCAATGCGCCGCAGGGTCACGGTCGTAATGTCTGCACGTTCCGCAACCATCTGCGCGGTCAGACCCATCAGTTTGCGTTGGATGCGCAGCTGCTCGCCTATCGTCCGCGCGGCCCGGCGCACCTTAGTGGGAATATACGCCATAATCTTTATACCCTCATATAGAAAGAATTATTTCTAGTATAAGCGATAACAGAAAGAACTATTTCTATATAGACGACCGTTTTATGCCCAGTACGCGCTTTCAGCGGATCGCTCATCCAAAAATTTTTAGATGAGGAGCAAAATTCAGATGAGGATTTGGATGATGCTGCACAATACGCAGCCGCGCAGAGTCTACATCGCTTGGTACTGTGCCTTGCCGTGCCCCTCAAGCAGGTTCTCAATCACCTGCGCCACCCCATCCTCGCCGAAGGGCGGGCAGGTGCGCCCCACCTTCTTAATCAGCGCAGGCTCGCCGGATGCCATCGCATACCCGCGACCTGCCCAGCACAGCATTTCGGCATCGTTAGGCATATCGCCAAAAGCCATCACCTCATGCGCCTCAATACCGTGTCTTGCGGCAAATTGGGCGAGAGTGCGCCCCTTATTCACGGTCTTCGAGCCCATCTCGATCAGCGGCTCGCCCACAACCCCGCGCGTGACCGACACCAGCTCACCCACGGTCTGCGCTACACGCACATGCAGAATATCGGGGTCCATGCCGGGCACCCGAACCAGATATTTAATGATTGGAGTATCGCCGAGCGCCACGAATGCCTCCGCTATAGAGGATTCAACCACGCGAGCGCCCTCAAGCACGTCTCCCCCGTCGTGCGGTCCCTGAATGTAGACGGTATCTACGGTTTCGAGGGTGTAGGTGACCTCGGGGAATATCGGCTCAAGCCGAGTGTGGGCACGCTCGATCACGGCGGGTTCGGCGCCGTTAACCGCCTCTACTTCGTTGGCGCCCAGATGATACACCACGGCACCGTTCGAGCAAATAGCGTAGGAGTCAAAATCGGTTTGTTCCCGCAGCGGGGTAAGCCAACGGCTCGGGCGCCCGGTCACGAACACGATGTCGATGCCCGCCGCACGTGCCGCCTCTAGGGCATGCAGGGTGCGGGGGCGAAAACGAAAATCAGGCCCGATGAGCGTGCCGTCCAGATCGCTGGCGATGAGCTTAATCATGCGAGAATAAGCGCCTACTCCGCCGGTTCTGCGTAGGTGACGGTCAGGAAGGCGCGCGCGATGCCGTGGAAGAAGAGGTTGAAGTTCACTACGGCAGGTGAGGTGTTTTCGTCTACCTCAAGTTCGGGTACGTCCACGGCAGTCACGCAGAATATGTAGCGGTGCGGCCCGTGCCCTGCTGGAGGCGCCGCACCCACGAATCCGGGGGTTCCGGCGTCGTTGCGATGCGCTATCGCCCCGGCGGGAAGCGCTGCGCCACCCTGACCGCCGACGATAGCGCCCGCGTTGGTCTCAAGCGCGGTGACCGCTGCGGGGATGTTTGATACGGTCCAGTGCCAGAAGCCGCTGGGGGTGGGCGCATCCGGGTCGTAGCAGGTGACAACGAAGGATTTGGTCTCTTCGGGGAATCCCGACCAGCTCAGCTGCGGAGACTGATCCTGCCCGCCGGGCACGCCAAAGAGCGCCGAGAGCATGGCGGTGGGCGCGGCGGCGCCGTTTTCAAGGTCGGTGGAGGTCAGGTTGAAGAGCGGCAGGTCGGGCAGCCCGGCGTAGGGTTCACGCGGCAGGGGTGCGGTGCCGAGGTTGTTAGTCACGGTAGTCCTCCTCGTTTGGTCGGGTGGCTGACTTAGCCATTGAGCACGGCGTTAAGTTCTTCGCGGGTGGGCGGGTTCGCGCCGGAACGCGAGACGGTAATTCCCGCCGCCGTTGCGGAGAATCGTAGCAGATTTTGAATATCTTCGCGGGTGAGTGCGGCCAGTTTGGTGCGTGCTTGGGCACCGCTGATACCTCTGTCGAGGAGCGCGGCGATCAGCGCCGCCATGAGCGAATCGCCCGCTCCTACGGTATCTGCAACCTCCACGCGATAGGCCGGTTCTTCAATCCCGTTGGGGTATGCACGGGTGTAGGCGATCGGCCCGCCTTCACCGCGGGTTATCACCATCAGCTCTACGCCGAGGTCGAGCCAGGCATGCGCGGTTTCTGCAAGGGAACGGTCAGGATATAGCCATGTCAGATCTTCGTCACTTGCCTTCACCACCGAGGCGAGCGCAGCGAATTTTTCTGCCCAGCCCCGGGCGAGGGCACGGTCGCTAATAATGGTGGGGCGGCAGTTTGGGTCGTAGCTGATGAGTGCGCTTTCTCGTGCTGCCGTGAGTGCTTGAGCAACCACATGGGCGCCCGGTTCGAGCATCGCCCCGATAGAGCCAGTGTGCAGCGCTTCGCATCTGGGGGCTAGGGATAGAATGTCGTCGGCGTAGCTGTCGAGGCTCCAGTCGATATCGAATTCGTAGCGTGCCGCGCCGTCTTCCCCAATATACGCCTGCGCGGTTGAGGTTCGTGCGGCGCGCGGCTCGAAGGGTACCTGCACTTTGGATGCGCTCAGGTGCGCGGCGATGCTGGCGCCGTGTTCGTCGTTTCCGTAGTGGCCGATAAACCGGGTCTTGTGCCCTAGCCGTGCGGCGCCGACGGCGACGTTGAGGGGAGATCCGCCGGGGTAGGCGTGCATGGGGGCGTCGTTGCTGTGGACGACATCTACGAGTGCTTCACCGATGACAGTTAACATGTCTCAATTCTACTCAAGGTTGCCTCGCGGTGGAGTGTGTTTCTGTGTGTTATTCCCGTTGTTTTCGCTTCTTGTGTGAGGGCTTGTGTGGGCTTTATTGGCTTCGGGCGTAGTGCATTGTGCAAAGCGTGCTAGATTTCACAGATTCGACGGCGTGAAGGAATAAAACCATTCGCCACAGAGGTTAGACTTAAAGCAGAGTCGGTTGCGTGCGACCCGATGAATTGGGCATGCGCATCGGCACGAACAACAAATTCCGACGAAGACGTCCATTGAGGAAGAAGGTCAAGAGTGACGACTCCCGAAAACACTCACGAGCAGTGGATTGCCCGCGAAACCCAGGCTGAGGAGATGATTCCCCTCATCGGTAAGCTAAACCGCGAGAACGGTGTAGTTCTTAATATTCACGGTCGCAGCCTGGTCAATAAGTCCGTTATTCAGCTGCTGCGCCTGCATGATGGCGCCGCGAAGGTTGATGGAACCCCGCTGAACCCCGAGCATACGCTAGAGCTGGTTCAGGCACTTTTTGACCTTAACCTTGGTCCCTGCTCGATCAACATTGCGGCTCTGCATCGCCAGCATGTTGATGCGGGTTCTCCCGACTTCTCGATGTGGCTGCCCGAGCAGGTTGGCGCATCGGTTGGCAAGAAGGGCGAGACCGTTAAGCAGCAGGATGTGGTGCTCTACGGTTTCGGGCGCATTGGCCGCCTGTTGGCGCGTATTCTGCTGGAGCGTTCCTCATCGCTGGGTGCAAACCTGCGTCTGCGTGCGGTGGTGGTGCGTAAGAACACCGAGAACGACCTTGAGAAGCGTGCTTCTTTGCTGGCACGCGATTCGGTGCACGGCCCGTTCAAGGGCACGATTAAGGTAGATGCCGAGAACGACACCATTATTGCTAACGGTCTGCCGGTTCGTTTTATCTACTCGTCAGATCCGACCACTGTGGATTACACCGAGTACGGTATTGAGGATGCGCTTCTGGTCGATAACACCGGCCGCTGGCGCGATGTTCCGGGGCTGACCCAGCACCTTGAGCGCCCCGGCATTTCCCGCGTTCTGCTGACCGCTCCCGGTAAGGGCGATATGAAGAATATTGTCTTCGGCGTGAACGATAGCATCATTACCGACGACGATAAGATTCTTTCGGCAGCATCCTGCACGACCAACGCGATTACCCCCGCACTGAAGGTTCTTGATGACGTGTACGGTGTGGAACGCGGTCACGTGGAGACCGTGCACGCTTTCACGAATGATCAGAACCTGATCGATAACTTCCACAAGGGTGATCGTCGCGGCCGTTCGGCGGTGCTGAACATGGTGATTACCGAAACCGGCGCGGCGCGTGCCGTTTCTAAGGCACTCCCCCAGTTGGAGGGCAAGCTGACCGGTAACGCTATTCGCGTTCCCACCCCGGACGTTTCGATGGCTATTCTGAACGTGAAGCTGGCTAAGCCCGCCGGTTCTAAGGATGAACTGAACGAGGTCTTCCGCCAGGTTGCCCTCAAGGGTGAACTTCGCCGCCAGATTGGTTACTCCGATTCGCATGAGGCCGTCTCCACCGACTTTGTGGGTTCCCGCAATGCGGGTGTCGTGGATGCGCTTGCCACCGTCGTCAGCGACGACTCGGCAATCCTGTACGTCTGGTACGACAATGAGTTCGGTTATTCCTGCCAGGTGGTGCGCGTGCTGGAACGCCTAGCAGGCGAAGAGGCACCGTCATACCCTACAAAATAGGGTTTAAGTAGTATATATAGCCAAATAGCTATATAACTTGATAAGAATATACGGGTGGTTCCATGACATATTTTCAGGGAATCACCCGTATATTTTTATGTACTGCCCTGCGAACAGAACCACCTTTTAAAACCTTGGTTTCACCACTTCGTGCACATCGTCATTATGCATTATTCTCCGTTATCCGTTAATACTTTCCGCAAACTGGCGATAGCATTTAGGGCGGCGGGGAATCCTGCATAGACCGCTATCTGAATCATCAGTTCCACAAGTTCGTCTTGAGTGCCGCCTACATTCAAGAAGCCGTTGATATGAACATGCAGCTGAGGCACGCACGTTCCTAAAGCGCTGCACGCAGATACAGAGACCAGTTCACGCTCCCATAGGCTCAACCCAGGCCGAGAATAAACATCGCCAAATGAGTACTCGACAATGTAGCGGCCTAAATCCGGCGCAATGTCTTGAAGCGATTCAACCACAGCCTCGCCACCAGCTCCATCTACACGCTCAAGATACGAAGAACCTACCTCGAAACGCTTGTCAGGCTCGGTGCTATGCGTATCTAAGTTCACGTCAATACCGCGTTCGGTGAAAACCTTACGGGCAACAGAGACGGCATTTAATGCAGCGGGGAAACCAGCGTATATAGTCACATGGATAAAAGTCTCGATAATCTGCTCAGGAGAACAGCCCACATTGAGGGCACCATTAATGTGGAATTCCAGCTGCGGAGCTGCATTCCCAAGTGCGGCCAAAGCAGATATGGTAATGAGCTGACGAGACTGATCGGATAGCCCTTCCCGATCAAAAACATCCGCATACCCAAACTCCACGACAAACCGTTCTAAGTCAGGCGAAAAAGAAGCTAAGCTATCAAGAATAGATCCATGAGGGTTCTGCTCTACCCGAGCAAGTACCTCTTTCCCCCGCAGATAACGTTCATTGTTTTCAGCAGCCATAATCTTAACTACCTTCCTGGTGATGACATGATGCGATGGAGAAATCTGTATCCGATTCTATGCGGTCAGCTTTCACGTGATGCCGTCTGCTCAGACATGCTTATGAAGGCATGCAGATTTAAACCCTTACGCCCGACCGAAGACCTCGTTGAGGTGGGCAGTATAGTCAGCGAGATACTGTTCGACCTG
>ERZ773213.751-NODE-751-length-18367-cov-8.933486_pt1 | contig 18367 bp, 14 predicted proteins | sample MGYA00580996_ERZ773213 | MGnify/ENA primary metagenome ERZ773213 (study PRJEB29015, sample SAMEA2738152) | human oral metagenome | biome: human oral; feature: human-associated habitat; material: saliva | place: China | collected 2197 ...
GGGCAATCTTGTCGTTAATCTTGCCCTCGGCGATCAGGGTCTCAAGCTCCACCACGGTTACAGGTTCAATACCCAGCGCGGTCAGCTCAACCTCGGCCTGCTTGGCCTGGCGGGCAATCTCGCCCATCCACCACTTGCGGGCAGCGGATGCGCTCGCCCCGGCGGCAATAGTCTGCTCAATAACGTCAAGAGCGCCAGCGTTGACCACGTCACGGAACTCTTCATCCGAGTACCCCCACTCGTTCTTCAAGCGGCGGCGGCGCTCCGCAGGAGGCTCGGGCAGGCTTGCGCGTAGCTTCTCAATCCACTCGGTATTCGTCACGATCGGAACCAGGTCGGGCTCCGGGAAATACCGGTAGTCGTCGGCATCCGACTTGGGGCGGCCCGATGAGGTTTCACGAGTATCCTCATGCCAGTGGCGGGTCTCCTGTAGCACCTTCTCGCCACGCTCCAAAATAGCGGCGTGGCGGCGAATCTCGTAGCGTACCGCACGCTCTACCGAGCGCAGGGAGTTCACGTTCTTCGTCTCTGAGCGGATACCGAATTTCTCGGCTCCCTTAGGCATGAGAGACACGTTCGCGTCGCATCGCACGTTACCGCGTTCCATGCGAGCGTCCGAAATGCCTAGGCTTTTCACAATGTCACGGATCGCCGCAACATAGGCGCGTGCCAGCTCGGGGGCGCGCTCGCCCGCGCCCACAATCGGGCGGGTCACAATCTCAATCAGCGGCACACCGGCACGGTTGTAGTCCACCAGCGAGAACGCCGCGCCCTGGATACGCCCGTCGGCACCGCCCACGTGGGTGAGCTTACCGGCGTCTTCCTCCATGTGGGCGCGCTCAATCTCGACGGTGAACACGGTGCCGTCCTCCAGCTCAACATCTAGCTTGCCGTTCTCAGCAATGGGGTCACGATGCTGGGAGGTTTGGAAGTTCTTCGGGGTGTCCGGGTAGAAGTAGTTCTTCCGGGCAAAATATGACAGCGGCGCAATATCGCATCCCAGAGCCAGGCCCAGTTTAATGCCTGACTCGACCGCTGCCTTATTCACCACCGGCAACACACCCGGCAGCCCCAGCGAGACGGGGGAAATATTCGTGTTGGGTTCATCGCCAAACTCATTCGGGGCGGCGTCGAACATTTTGGTTTTGGTGTTCAGTTCAACGTGCACCTCGAACCCGAGCACCGGGTCATACTTTTCGATTGCTTCTTCGAAGCTGAGGATTTCTTCGCTCATTACTTGGTACCCCCAAAGTCAAAGTCGCGGATCAGGGTTTCGGTGTCGGGAACACGAGTGTAGAGCGGGGCGCCCCACTTCTCGGTCAGAAGCGTCTCAAGGCCCGCAGCCACTCCGTACAGGCGCGCATCCTGCCGAGCCGCAGCGGTGAACTGTATACCCACGGGCAGCCCGTCCTGGTGGTCAAGTCCGGCGGGTAGGGAAATAGCGGGAACACCCGCAAGGTTCACGGGGACGGTGGCAATATCACCCAGGTACATTGCCATGGGGTCGTCGGATTTCGTTTTCTCCCCCAGCCTAAACGCGGTAGAGGGGGAGGTCGGGGACACCAGCACATCGCATTTTTCGAATGCGGCAGCGTAATCACGCTGGATGAGGGTGCGCACCCGCAGAGCTGCCCCATAGTAGGCATCGTAGTTACCGGCTGATAGGGCGTAGGTTCCCAGAATAATACGGCGTTTGGTCTCATCGCCGAACCCGGCCTCACGGGTTGCCGCCATGACGCGCTCAATGGTGACGGGGCCGTCTTCAGGCACCACACGCAGACCGTAACGCACACCGTCGTACTTCGCCAAGTTTGAAGACACTTCGGATGACATGATCAGGTAGTAGGCGCTGATTGCCTCACGCACCGAGGGCAGGGAGACCTCAACGATTTCGGCGCCAGCCTCCTCCAGAAGCCGCAACGAATCGGTAAAGCTGCCAATCACACGGTCCTGGAACCCTTCACCGGATCCGCCGCCCAGCTCTTTAATAACGCCCACACGCAGCCCTTTGAGGGAGGTGGGGTTCGCCCCGGCACGTGCCGCATCAGCGTAGGCTCCCACAGGCTCGTTCAAGGACGTGGAATCCATGGGGTCATGCCCGGCTATAACCTCGTGAAGCATCGCGGTGTCGAGTACGGTGCGGGCGCAGGGGCCCACCTGGTCTAGAGATGAGGCCATGGCGATTACACCATAGCGGGAAACCGAACCGTACGTCGGTTTCATGCCTACAGAGCCGGTGAAGGAGGCTGGCTGACGGATAGAACCGCCCGTGTCAGTACCAAGCGCCAGGGGTGCCTGGAAAGAAGCCACAGCAGCTGCTGAGCCGCCCCCAGAACCGCCCGGGGCACGGGTGAGGTCCCAAGGGTTACGCACTACACCAAACGCGGAGTGCTCGTTGGATGAGCCCATCGCGAACTCATCGAGGTTAGTTTTACCCAAAATTGGCATACGCGCTTGGCGCACCTTGCGGGTTACGGTGCCGTCGTAGGGGCTCATCCAGCCTTCCAGCATACGGGATGCTGCGGTGGTGGGCTGTCCTTTGGTCACGATCAGGTCTTTCACGCCGATCGGCACACCAGCCAGCGGCGGGAGGGTTTCACCGGCGGAGCGGTCCGCGTCCACGGCGGCCGCTTCGGCAAGCGCCTGCTCAGCGTTAATGTGCAGAAAAGCGTTCAGGCCGCTTTTGCCATCCGCGCGGTTATCGCTCAATGCCTTACCGTCGGTTGCTTCAATACGGTCCAGGTGTGCCTGCGTGAGCTCTACCGCGCTAACCTCGCCCGAGGCTACCTTCTGGGCGGCTTCAGCGGCAGTAAGTTGAATCAGTTCGTTCACTTATTTTCCCTTAGTCTTCGTCGAGGATTGCGGGCACGCGGAACTTGCCGTCCTGCGCATCGGGTGCGCCCGAGAGCGCCTCTTCTTGGGTGAGGGTTTCCCCCACTACGTCTTCACGGAAAACGTTTGTCAGAGGGATGGGGTGGCTGGTTGCCGGGGTGTCAGAGGTAACGATCTCTGAGAGGTTTTCCACCGAACTAACGATAATATCGAGCTCCGTAGCCATAGCCGTGAGCTCGTCGTGGGTCATTTCGATGCGTGCCAGCTCAGCCAGGTGCTTAACCTGCTCAAAGGTGATGGCAGACATAGTTCTCCAAATAGGGGTTGGGGTTTATTCTCTTCTCTAGTGTAGTGTAGCCCGGCGGGGTGCAGGTGTTTAATCGGGCACATTATGCGAGGGTTTACAGCAGAAAAATTGGCTCCCACCTTCCACAGGGGAAGATGAGAGCCAATTAATGCTTGGGGCTTAGCCCCTGAAGCTTATTGAGTGTCCCTGCCTTATGCGGGGATGTTCAGCACCTGGCCGGGGTAGATCAGGTCTACGTTCACAATGGTGCCGGGGTTAGCGGCAGCAATTGCGTTATAGCCACCCTGCACACCGTATGCTGCTGCGATACCCGAGAGGGTGTCGCCAGCCTGAACGGTGTAGGTACCTGCTGCTGCAGCGGGTGCTGCGGGAGCGGTGTAGGTTGCTGCGGGTGCCTGAGCGGCAGGAGCCTGTGCAGCCGGTGCCTCAGCAGCAGCGGGTGCTGCGGGAGCCTGCTGAGCAGGTGCCTGGGTTGCCGGAGCCTGCGCAGCGGGAGCGGTGTAGCTCTCCTGTGCCTGTGCCTGGGTGTTTACCTGGCTCTGAGCTGCGGGTGCTTCGTAGTTCTGTGCAGTAGCGGATGCGCCAGCCTTACCGTAGAGGCCCAGCTTAGCCGAGCATGCGGGCCATGCGCCCCAACCCTGGACAGCGAGCAGACGCTCTGCTGCCTGAATCTGCTGCTCACGGGAAGCGCCGTTGGGGGAGCCGGCCATGCCGACACCGTTCCAGGACTGCTGGGTGAACTGCAGACCGCCGTAGAAGCCGTTACCGGTGTTGATGGACCAGTTACCACCGGACTCGCACTGTGCCAGTGCGTCCCAGGTAGCGGAATCTGCTGCGTTTGCTGCGGGAACAGACATGGTTGCTGCAACTGCACCGCCAACGGCAAGAGCGGCAGCGGTACGGCGTACGGTGGAAGTGTTCTTCATAATGCTCCAAGAGGGCCACCCACGCTCACTCCGTCCCCGGAGTTCTAACGCGTTGCCATTCACCCTTGATTAACGTCGGTTACTCATTGTGCGGTCCTACCCGTGAATGGCGTTCCATCGTTTCCATGCGCCCGGATGCCCGTATGGGCCTGTGGGTCGGACGCATTTCCCCGATGGGGGTGTGCGGTAGAACCTAGCATCAGTTCGGGAACGTATCCCGAAAAGAATCTTTCTGATAAACAAAGATAACGGAGAAACCTTAAGATGCCAACCTCAGAACGATGATCTGAGCGCTTTCAGCGAACATTTCAGATTCTTTCAGTAAACTCCCAGGTTCTTATTTACTCGTTTCAATTAGACATTTACCTCTCCCCTACCCCCGGGTTTTGAACTGCTATGGCAGGGAAGTGCTATAGAAAGATTCTTCTTTTAAATCGTTGCTGGGCACCCCACCTATCCTCTTATATATCCGCCAAAAAAATTTTTAAAAATTTTTTAAGGCCCTTCGCCCTGAGCATGTTTTTAACGTTTTTAAGTGCAAAATACGGTATGGGTTACCTAAGTTTAAGGGGATTTTTGCCCTGTTTTACCGTTCGGGGACCGTACCAATTTAATGGGGACGTTTTAGCACCAGCATAAAGCCGCCGGGACCCGCACAATGACAGCTCACAAGCTATCCACTGCACAGGTACCCGACGGCTCAACCGCGATAAAGAGGCGTCTGTCTTAACCGCCGCCGTTACACTTGTTCAGTATCCGATTCAAAAGCGCTCGGGCCCTGCGCTAGCAGTTTCTTAAACCCATCCTCATCAAGCACAGTAATCCCCAGCGATTCCGCCTTATCAAGTTTGGAGCCTGCCGAGGCTCCGGCGACTACAAAATGAGTTTTCTTCGATACAGAGCCTGAAGCGCGGCCGCCGCGAACAATAATTGCCTCCTTGGCGCTATCGCGCGTGAAATCATTCAGCGTTCCGGTGACCACCACAGTCACACCCTCAAGGGTGCGTTCGATGGACTCATCACGTTCGTCCTGCATGCGCACCCCGGCCTGTGCCCAACGGTTCACCACTTCGGCGTGCCAGTCCACCGCGAACCAGTTAATAATCGAGTCGGCGATCGTACTGCCCACACCATCTACGGCCGCTAGACGGTCGCGGTCGGCCGCACGGATCGCATCCATTGACCCAAACTCGGTGGCAAGCGCACGCGCCGCAGTGGGGCCCACATGCCGGATCGACAGGGCAACAAGCACACGCCACAGCGGCTGCTGCTTAGCTTTCTGAAGCTCAACAAACAGGTTGCGGGTGTTCTTCGTCGGTGCGGAGGGCCTTTTCGCGGTCCCTTTACTCCAGAAGTAAGGCACCAGCTCAGTTTTGCCGGTTCCTACCCCCTTCACTTTTTTCTCCCGCTCAATCTTGACCTCACGCAGGTCCTCTTCGGTCAGGTCGAAGAGGAACGCCTCACTGCGCAGCGGCGGCTCCGCCGGCTCTGCAGGAGCGGTGAGTGCTTTAGCTGCCTCAAACCCCAGCGCCTCAATATCAAAAGCCGCGCGGGAGGCAGCATAGTAGATACGCTCGGTCAGCTGCGCCGGGCAAGACTGCGGGTTGGTGCACCGCAAATCCACGTCTCCCTCTTTACCTGGGGCAAGAGGTGAACCGCAGGAAGGGCAGAGCGTGGGCATCACGAACTCTCGTTCGCTGCCGTCGCGTAAGGCCACTACCGGGCCCACAATCTCGGGGATAACATCGCCAGCTTTGCGCAGCACCACGGTATCACCAATGAGCACCCCCTTAGCCTTCACCACATCCTGGTTGTGTAAGGTGGCGTGCTCGACGGTCGAGCCTGACACGAGCACAGGTTCCATCACACCGTAAGGGGTAACCCTGCCGGTGCGTCCCACATCCACCCGGATATCCAGCAGCTTAGTATTTACCTCTTCCGGCGGATATTTATACGCCACCGCCCAGCGCGGCACACGCGAGGTGTACCCCAGCTGCCGCTGGGTAGCGAAATCATTAATCTTAATGACGATACCGTCAATCTCGTGCACCAGTGAGTGACGCTGCTGCCCGTACCGTTCAATATAGGCAAAAATATCCTCCACTGCCGTAAAGGTCTCGGTGTACGGGCTCACTGGAAGCCCCCACGAAGCAAGCAGCTCATACACCTCAGACTGGGTCTCAATCCCCAGCCCTTGGGAGGACCCGATGCCGTGCACATACATGCTCAGCGGTCGCTGGGCGGTAACCGCCGCGTCTTTCTGCCGCAAAGAGCCCGCCGCCGCATTACGCGGGTTCGCAAACGGGTTCTTGCCCTCAGCCACAATCTTTTCGTTCAGCGCTTTAAAATCGGCGGACGAGATGAACACTTCTCCGCGTATCTCGATCTCCTCGGGATGGTTCTGCCCGGAAAGCCGCTGCGGGATGGTGGCGATGGTTCGCACATTGTGCGTCACGTCCTCGCCCGTGGTGCCGTCCCCGCGAGTTGCTGCGCGTACTAGGGCACCATTGCGGTACAGCAGGTTCACCGCAAGCCCATCAATTTTCAGCTCGGTCAGCCAGGTGGGGTTCTTGCCCGAAATAGCTTGCGAGTTTTCCTGCGCCTTCGTGAGCCAGGCACACAGTTCCTCGTCTGAGAACACATCCTCCAGCGAGTACATGCGAGCGCGGTGAGTCACCGGTGCAAACGCTGAGGATGCCTCCCCGCCCACTTCCTGGGTGGGAGAGTCATTCGCCACCAGTTCGGGGTAGAGCGCCTCAACTTCTTCAAGACGACGGTAGAGGGCATCGTACGCGGCATCAGAAATCGTGGGGGCATCATCCGTGTAGTAGGCGCGGCGGGCATCGCGCACATCATCAATAAGCTGCGCATACTCATCACGGATTTCAGGGGTGAGAGACACCTCAGCGGACGCGGGTTCTGGGCTAATGGAAGAGTTTTTTTCAGTCACACCAACAAGTCTAGCCGCTAGGTTCGGCCAGTGAGAGGCCTGCGGTCATGCGACCACGTTCTCAGGCTATAAGCGTTGAGTGCGTAAGCGCCAGCAGGTTGTGCTCACCGAACCACAAACCCACCGGCGCCGTGCGATAGCGTAGTTTATCAGTCTTCATCCGGGGCGATCGCGTCAGCCACGATTACCGTAATATTGTCCCGCCCGCCCGAACGTAGTGCCTCATACTGCAGCACATCCGCAGCATCCTGAGGGTGCCGCACCGACGTGAGCACCCGCGCCATATACTCGTGCGAGAGCTCACCCGATAACCCATCCGAGCACAGCATCACGCGGTCGCCCTCATGCGCCGGGAAAACCCAGAAGTCAGGCTCCCAATAGTTGCCTGTACCCAACGCTCGGGTAATCACATTACGACGCGGGTGGGTTAGTGCCTCAAGCTGCGTAATCTGTCCCTCATCCACCAGGTACTGAACCTCCGAATGATCGGCAGTCACCTGCTCCAGCGAGGCGCTGCCAGCATTACCGGGCAGCATTTCCATCTCGGAGTGGTGGAACCCCTCCTGCTCACGCACCAGCCGGTAGGTACGGGAATCCCCCACGTTAAAGATCACCCAAAGCTGCTGAGACCCGATACGTGTGAGCCAGGCGCCTGTAACCGTGGTGCCCCCAGCCTTAGAGAGCGCACCCTTAATCTGGTCATTTGCCTCACCAATCAGGCTGCGTAGCCGCTCTAAGGTACGCAAAATCTCATTGTTCAGTTCACTGGTTTTACGGCGGTTAGATTTGCCCTTGTTTTCATCGTGAACGCGGCGCTCATAGTCTTCTTGCTCTTCGGGGCTCATGCCCCCGGGCAAGGTAAAAAAAGAAGAGTACGCCAGCTGCCGCACACACAGGCGCGAAGCGACTTCACCTGCCTCATGCCCGCCCATACCATCGGCCACCACGCACAGCGTCCCGGCCACAATCATGGAATCTTCGTTATTCTCCCGGTACACGCCGCGATGAGTAGCGCTGCCTGTGCGCATGTGAAGATTAGTGCTCATTACTGTGTACTCTCCATCGTATTATTGCTACCGAGACTAACACTTACGGTACCAATATTTCCAAAACTTCGTACATTTTTGGTGCCCTGTTCCGTAAGCCTAAAATAAGTCTCTGATTCGCGTAATACGTCAGCGGTTACCGAATCTGTCAGGGCCGTGCCAGGTTCCGCGATAGACACGAGCCGTGAGGCAAGGTTCACACTCGAACCGTACACATCGCCACGGCTGGCCAGCACCTCACCCCAAATAAACCCCACACGCACCCCGGGGATCTGTGGGTCACGGTCAAATGAGCGCACCAGTTCGCAACTGATCTCGGCAGCCGATTCGGGGGACTCTGTGAGGAAAAACGCCTCGTCCCCCAGGGTTTTAATAATGCGCCCGCGGCGGGGCACAATCACATCCAGGCAGCTCTGCTCAAAATGGTTAATAAGACGCGACAACTCGCCTTTATCAAGCGAGCGCACTAACGAAGTGTACGAGACCATATCGACGAACCCCACCCCGCGCATGAGCGGCAGTTTGTGTGATTCACCGGGGTCACGGTTTTCCCGCAGGGCCAGACGCAGCACACCAGAGTACATCTGACGACGATACCCGTACATGGCGAGCTCTTCGAGGGCGGGCATCAGCTTAGGCAGTTTAAAGAGCAGGGTGCGGCGTGCCTGCGCGTCGCTGACGCCTTCGCGGGCGACAATATCATCGACAAGGCTTTCGATCTGCCAGGCCACAATCCGGTCGGTCAGCTGCCCTACTGAGCGCACGATCGACTGGGCGCTTTCAAAAGTAACTTCGCCTTCACGTTCTAGTTCAACAATGGTACGCAGCAGCTGCACATCGCGGTCTGAGAAGTAGTGTTCTTCTGCGGGGGTGTCTGAGAACCCCATATTACGCCAGATTTTTCGGGCTTTCTGCGGGTCCATGCCGGCGGCTAAGGCGGCCTGCCGGTGGGTGTATCGAGGGCCTTCACCCAGAAGAGTTTTTTCGAGGGAACGCACGCCTTCTTTGGATTTTTCGTCCCGGTAAATATTGCTCTGTGATAGGTTCTGCAGAATTTTCAGGTTAAGCATCTGTGTTTCTGGTCCGTGGGTTACGGGCAGAGAACTGGTGCTAGCGCTCCTATCGACCATTGCATCCCCTCCTTTCGGCGATGTACTGGTGGTTGACACCCAGTAAAACCGGTGTCACGTGCCTTATTTCACACTATAGGATACTCGGTTTATGCGGCAACCGCCTTAATAGACCCGCAGAACGATGGATATTTTCTTGTTGTTTGTAGCCCTGCACCCACCCCCGAACGGCGGGCGCCTTCAACTACCCGGAAGATAGCTCCCGTTTAGCCGTGGCGCATATACCCCGCTCGCAGCGGATAGTAGGTGCGCACTGAATGCTCCATAATGCGCAAAAACTTGTCGGGCTCGGGGACGTAGGTCAGCGGGATGCTGGTGCCCAGCAATTCAACCTGCACCGACCCGTATCCCAGCCATTTGCCCATTTGCCCCTGCCTCTTCCAGCGGCGGCCCATCTGGTCGAGCCGCATGCCTTGGGTGGCGCGCATGCTCAGCAGCCCGTTGGTCATCATAAGCCGGTGGGTGGTGACAATATACCGCCGACCCAGCCAGTACAGCAGCTTACGCACCGCCACAATAATGCTTATGAAGCTGAGAATAACGCCCAACCACGCCAGCAGGTTCGATGAACGTGCGGCTGAGCCGAAGCTCCAGGCGCAGGCTGCGAGCATAGCGTACCCCAGCACGGGAAGCAGCTTAATGGGGTGGGTTCGGGTGATGACGATCGTTCGTTCTGCCGGTAGTAGTTTTCCCCTGAATTTCATGGGTTGTCCTCTCGGGCGGTGATGTTCTCGAAAGCGTAACGGGGCGGTGGTAAAGGGCTAGGCCTGTGGTGGTCGGGTCGCCAGGTATGATCCGTCGGCGGCGCGTAGATGCTCTATATCGCCCACCGAGTAGGCGGTCAGAGCCCCGTCTGAACGCACCAGGATGCGCCCCTGATCGTCAATATCTTCCGCCGTACCGGTAATGACCCGTCCATCCGGCAGGTGCATGGCCACGTGCGCCCCCAGGGTGAGAGTGTGCTCGCGGGCTTGCTGCAGCAGTGACGGCTCGCCGCCACCGGGGCTTTCGGGGTCTCCGCCTGCACTGCAGAAGGCACGGTAACGACGGGCGAAAACCTCCAGCAGGTGGGTGAGTACCTGTTCGGTGTCTACTGTGTGCCCCAGCAGCACGCGAGTGCTTGTTGCGGTTTCGGTGGGCAGCTGCTCTTCGAGCATGTTCAGGTTTATTCCGGCGCCCACCAGCACGCTCATTGATGTTGCTGCGGTACCGGCCGGGTTCGTCCCCGCGGGCTCAAGGATGAGCTGGGCGAGCACCCCGCAGCATTTTTTGCCTCCGGCGATGAGGTCATTTGGCCACTTCAGGTCGCAGTCTACGCCGAGTTCACGCAGCACCTCGCGCACGCTTAGCCCCATTATGAGGGTGAGCCAGTGGTAGTTTTCGGGGGCCAGCCCCTGCCCTATCCCGGCGTGGGGGCGCACCACAACGGTGGCCGCAAGCGCGGTACCTGGAGGGGTTACCCAGGCTCGGTCTAGCCGACCGTGCCCGGCACGCTGATCGTCCGTGGCAAAGACGGAGAGCTCCCCCAGCTGCTCCCGTACGCTGGGGTTTGGGTCAGTGAGCACTTGGCGTGCGTCATCATTCGTTGAGCCGGTGTACTCCAACACGCGCACGGTACTGTACCCGTGCTGTTCGGCCGCGTTGTGTACGCGTTCTTGGTTCATGGTGTTATTACCCATTATTCTCACCCTAGAATTCGTTCTTTCGCCGCCGGTTACGCCCAAGGGCAGGCGGGTGCTACCGGTGCTGCGTCCCTTAGACCGCCCCATTATGTGATGGTGTTGAGCACGGGCAGCCCTCCTACTATAGGGTAATACGGATGCACCCCGGTTTCTTCCCGAATGTACCTGCTGTTGGCTGTGTATTCACTGTAATTTTTATTCCTTGGGGGCCGATTATATAGATGTGCAGCCGGTGTGGAACGGTGCGGGTGCGGTAGATTTAAGGGGAACGGGAGGTGACTCCCACCCCCCGATACCCGTCCGGAAGGAGCCGACAAATGGCTTATTACGCAATCACCTATGTTTATGCCGCGCCCGAGCAGCAGGATGCGCACCGCCCGGCACACCGGCAGTACCTGGCCGAGCAGGCCGAGTCGGGGCCGCTGGTTGTCTCCGGCCCGCTCATGCAGGACGGTTCTGCCGCTGGGGCGCTTCTGATTGTGAACGCAGACTCCGCTGATGCTGCCGAGGCTCTGGTGCGGGAAGATCCTATGAACACTGGCGGGGCGGTGCTCTCGTACACAGTGCAGGAGTGGAACCCGGTGATTGGCAGCATCCGCTAACCGCTTCGCTTGGTGCGGCGTCCGGTGGTAGGGTGAGCTGCCGCGGGTAAGGCGATACGTTTTCCCTACAGCGGGTGCCGCACCATTAGTACACTGCCAATCAGCTAACGGGGCGTGGAGACCACACCCGAATATGACGCCGCACCGGAACCTATCTGGCACCGGATACTCGTTCACACTATAGTTGTAAGGTAAGGTTCGCCGTAGCTTGGGTGAGCCTGCTGCGCCTGTGCGCACACCCAGAACCGCAGAAGACCTCTCTGCGCGCCGCCCGAAATTGAGGAACACATGTCTGAGCAGACTCAGCAGGAATTTGACCTGAGCACCACATCCGGTAAACTCGCCGATTTCTTTGCCCGGCGCGAGCAGACCATTAACCCCGGCGGTGAGGCAGCCGTCGAAAAACAGCATGCGCGCGGGAAGCAGACGGCGCGTGAGCGTATTGACATGCTTCTGGACGAGGGATCTTTTGTGGAGTTCGACGCAATGGCGCGGCACCGCACCACCGCCTTCGGCATGGATAAGAAGAAGCCGCTGGGGGATGGCTTGGTTTCGGGCTACGGCACTATTGATGGGCGGCTTGTTGCCGTGTACTCGCAGGATTTTACGGTGTACGGCGGTTCCCTCTCGCAGGTGAACGGCGAGAAGATCGTGAAGGTGCAGAAGTTCGCGTTGAAGAACGGGTGCCCCGTCATCGGTATTAATGACGGCGGCGGCGCACGCATCCAGGAGGGTGTGGCGTCGCTGGCAATGTTTGCCGATATTTTCCGCATGAATGTGCGCTCCTCCGGGGTGATTCCGCAGATCTCGGTGATTATGGGTCCTTGTGCCGGCGGTGCCGCCTACTCCCCCGCCCTGACCGACTATATTGTGATGGTCGATAAGTCGTCGCACATGTTCATTACCGGCCCGGACGTCATTAAAGCTGTCACCGGTGAGCAGGTGGATATGGAAACTCTTGGTGGTGCCCGCCAGCATAATGCGGTGACCGGTACCAGCACCTACCTGGCCGAAGATGAGGAAGATGCCTTCGACTTTGTGCGGGAACTACTGGAGTTTTTGCCGTCAAATAACCTATCTGAGGCGCTGCCGCTGGATCACGACCAAGAGCCGGCGGTCACCGTGGACGACCTTGATTTAGATACCCTCATCCCCGACTCCGCAAACCAGCCCTACGATATGCGGGCTGTTATCGAGTCGGTGGTGGATAACGGGCATTTCCTTGAGATGCAGGCATTGTACGCCCCGAACGCCATGATCGGGTACGCCCGCGTTGAAGGGCACACCGTGGGAATCGTGGCAAACCAGCCCATGCAGTTTGCTGGGTGCCTTGATATTGCCGCCTCCGAAAAGGTGGCACGGTTTGTGCGTCACTGCGACGCCTTTAACGTGCCGATTCTGACGTTTGTGGATGTGCCTGGGTTCCTGCCGGGCACCGATCAGGAGTTCAACGGCATTATTCGCCGCGGCGCCAAACTGTTATACGCCTACGCTGAAGCAACCGTGCCGCTGGTGACCGTTATTACCCGTAAAGCGTACGGTGGGGCGTACATTGTGATGGGCTCTAAAAAGCTCGGTGCCGACATTAACCTGGCCTGGCCCACCGCCCAGATCGGTGTGCTGGGCGGCCAGGGCGCGGTGAACATTCTGTACCGTCGAGATTTGGCGGCCGCAGCGGAGGCCGGCCAAGATGTTGATGCGCACCGCGCCGAACTGATTGAGCAGTATGAGGCTGAGGTGCTGAACCCGTACCAGGCTGCGGAGCTGGGGTACGTGGATGAGGTAATCGCCCCGCACGAGACGCGCGTGCGCATTATTTCATCCCTGCGGGCGCTGCACGATAAACGCGCAGCCACCCCCGCGAAGAAACACGGGAATATTCCGCTGTAGGTGTTGTGCACTGGTACGGTTTGAGATGATCCGTGCCTTCTAAGCCGGGTATTAAGTGACGACTTGTATGAAGGAGGGCCCATGGCGGCCTATAACCCGTTGAACTACTTCTCGTTCGGTAAGAAAAAGGAGGAGGGTGCATCCCCTTCCGGTCCCAACACCGAACCCGAAACTGCGGAGACGGGCAGCGAGCAGGGGCTACCGGGTGGACCTGAGGCAACTAGTACGGCGGCACCGGTTGTGCACCAGCAGGCTGAGGATGCTGCACAGCAGAGCCCTGCACCGCTGCTGCGGGTCGTAAAGGGTAACCCCACAGATGAGGAAGTCGCCGCGCTGACCGCCCTGGTGTATGCAATGCAGGCGGGTGCATCCACCCAGGAGCAAAACCCGATTTTGGCTACGGCTTCCCGCCTGCTTAACCGCCGCCAGTGGCTGGGCGCATCCCTTAAACCGGGGCCGGGGTCATGGCGTCGGGCACGGCCTATGTAACAGCAACGTCCCTTCAGCCTGTATCGTTGCACGCGCTCTGGCGGCAGTACAGTGCAGATTCGAGCTTGCCCCGGTTCTTTCTTAAATGACTCTTCCCAGATGAACCTCGTACCGGTGTGCGGGCCATTTTCAGCAGCAGTACATGACATCTGTCAGAGTATTTCGGGGTATCCAGTGGATATTCTAGAGGGTAAGACTCGGCGCTGGCGGGTGATTACGGCCCTGAGTACTGCCACATGCAACGCCTGCTAAATGCGACAGAAAACACATTCTGGGATAGGATTAGACCATGACTATCTACGACGAACTTCCGGCTATCTATCGCATTAAGCGAGCGCAGACCGACGTTGATCGCATCGCTAATGAATTCTATGAAGCATCCCTTGATTTAGACCCAGTTCTTGCCACCGAGCACGGCCGTACAGGTGTTGAAACACTCTTTGGTGACTATTCCCCCGCTGGTGAAGAAGCATATGCGAAGCTCGTCAAAAAAACCCTGAAAAAGCTGGATAAGGTCATCCCCATTGATGACACAGACCTGGTGACTCTAGATGCCATGCAGGAGCGGCTCACGCTTACCCGTCAAATGCGTCGTGCAGGGTTGGGGCAATGGCAGCTGAATAATATCTTCAGTGCACCCCAGCAGATCCGTACCTCATTCGACCTTATGAGCCGTGAGAACGAGCGGGACTGGGCGCACATTGCCGGGCGTTTAGCGAACGTTCCGGGCGCTATCGACGGGTTTATTCAGACCCTTGATGCGGCACGTGCGGAGGGCAAAGTTTCCCCACGCCGCCAGGTGCAGATCGTGATCGAGCAGGCCGAAGCGTACATTGCCGACGGCGGGTTCTTTGATGCCCTGGCTGCGGAGATCACCGCCGCAGCACCTGCTATCACGGAGCAAGCCCGCGAAGGCGCCCAGGCCGCTAAGGACGGTTACCGTGCCCTCATCACATACCTGCGCGACACCCTGCTGCCCGAAGCCCCCAGCAAAGATGCGGTGGGCCGGGAACTCTACACCCTGTATTCGCGTGAATCACTGGGGGCTAGCATCGACCTGGATGAGACATACGCCTGGGGTGTGCAGGAGCTGGAGCGGATTATTACTGAACAGCACACTGTGGCCTCAGAGATCGAACCGGGCGCCAGCATAGAACGTGCCAAAGAGCTGCTGGATATGGACCCGGTGCGTGCCCTGCACGGCACCGAGGCGCTGCAGGAGTGGATGCAGACCCACGCTGATACCGCCGTTGAGGCGCTGGCGGGCACCCATTTCGATATTGGCGGCCCGATGCTGAACATTGAGTGCCGAATCGCCCCCACCCACGAGGGCGGCATCTATTACACCGGGCCCTCCCCCGATTTTTCTCGCCCGGGCCGCATGTGGTGGTCCGTGCCGGAAGGGGATGACACCTTCGCCACCTGGCGTGAAACATCCACCGTGTACCATGAGGGCGTGCCGGGGCACCACCTGCAGATTTCGGTGGCTACGGCGATGGCGAACACCATGAACAAGTGGCGGGCGAGCATGATGTGGACCTCAGGCCACGGTGAAGGCTGGGCCCTATACGCCGAGCGGCTCATGGACGAGCTGGGTTTCTTACAGGACCCCGGGGACCGGATGGGGATGCTGGACGCCCAGCGGATGCGCGCAGCCCGCGTGGTGTTCGATATCGGTGTGCACTGTGAACTGCCGGTACCCGATGAGTGGGCACCGCGTCTGGGTGTTGAACCGGGAACCGTGTGGACCCCCGAACTGGGGTACGAGTTTTTGGTGCAGAACCTGGAAGGCTCCGAAGGCACTATCCGGTTCGAGTTCATCCGCTACCTGGGCTGGCCCGGTCAGGCGCCCAGCTATAAGGTGGGTGAGCGTATCTGGCTGCAGCTGCGGCAGGCGGCGCTGGCTCAGGGCGATACGCTGCGGGAGTTCCACACGCGGGCGCTCATGCTCGGCTCGGTGGGGCTCGATACGCTCCGCCGCGCGCTCAGCGACGAGGTCATGGCCGATGATGAAGAGGACGACGAAGACGACTAAACCCAGCGAAACAGCACAGGGCGCACCGCACAGCATATGCAGCTTTGAGGTGCGCCCTGTACCATCAGCCCCGTACCGTTGTTCTACTCTTTGACGAGGTGTGGGGCGAAACGGCAGTAGTAGTCGGTGACCGGCCCGTCCGATTCGCGGATGCCCATGCCCACGGCCCGCCCGTTCACCATCCACACACCCAGCATCGGGTGGTTGGTGGGCTGCATGAGGCCCGAATACAGGGGCGCGGGAATGTACTGCTGGTACACGAACTCGCTCTCGGGGGCATGAATGAAATGCTCATCCTCCTCATCGCGGGAGAAAATGCCGTGGTCGGGGGCATGCACTTCAATGCCGTCGCCTTCACGCCCGAAAATGGGTTTACGCACCCAGTTCGTCAGTCCGCCTGAGCGTCCGGCGTAGGCGGGAACCAGGTTGGGGTGGTTGGGGTACATCTCCCACAGGGCGGCCAGCAGCAGCTTATTTGAGAGGAACATTTTCCAGGCTGGCTCAACCCAGCGGCGGATCGAGCCGTGGTAGGCGAAGAGCAGCTTATCGTACCCGGACTCCGAATCCGTCACCAGGTCCTCCCACGGGTACAGCTTAAAGAGGTTATTAATGGGCTTACCGTCCGCGTCAGACCACGATTTGGTGTCCTCATTAAAAATGATCTCGTCAATGGGAATGAGCTTGGTCTTAACCCCGGCCAGCTGGGCGGCGTGGGCGATAAGCCACACGTTATTGTAGTCCTCCTGGTAGGGGTCAATACTCTCGTTCACGTGCGCAAGGTGAAGCTGCGGGGTGGTCTCAGCCGCGAAGATCTGCCGCCACCGTTCGGTAAACGCCTCCCCTATCTCGCCCCAGTGCCCGTAGCCTTGCGCGTCAAGACGCTGCTGCTGATACCAGGTTTTCTGGCAGATAGCCGCCTCAATAATGCCGGTGGGGGTGTCTGCATTGTATTCGAGCAGTTTCAGGGGGTCCCCGGGGATACCGGAGTACGTGAAATCGAACCTGCCGTAAAAATCGGGGTCCTGCTGGTTCCACGACTCAATAGCCAGCTGAAACGCAGGTTCGGGTAGCCCCAGGGTGCCGAATGCCCCGGAGGCCATGTATTCTACGGCGTTCAGGCACATCTTATGTATCTGTTCCGACTGGGCCCTGATGCTGTCCATCTCGTCGGGGGTGAACACGTAGGCGGCGTACTCGTTCCAGTAATGGGTGTCGCCTGGGAAATCGATGCTGTAGGTGAGGCCTTCCTCATCAATTGTCTGTTCCCACCCCGGGCGGTGGGCGGGGAATTCTTCGCGTCGCATGGTGTCCGTTCGCTCATGAAGGGATAATGGTGAGTTTGCGCAGGGGCCGGGTCCTAGCCGCCGGAGGTGCCTCCGCCCGATTTGGATCCTCCGCCAAAGCCGCCTTTAGAGCCACCTGATTTGGACCCGGAATTGCTTCCTGACTTGGAGCCGCCGGAGTTACTGCCCGACTTATTACTGCCCACACGCGAACCGGGGTTCGACCCAGACTTTGCGCTGCTGCTCTTACCGCCGCTAGTGGTGGACGTGACCTTACCGCCAGCGACCGTGCTGGTCTTCTTGGCGCTGCGGTAAGACGACTCAAACCCGCCGCCCTTAGAAGATACACCGCTATAGACCGTGCCGGACGACGGGCGGGAGGTGCTGCCGCCCGTCAGCGACGACCCTACTGCGGGAATACTCCCGTTCCGGCCAGCCTGACTGCCAATGTAGTACCACAGGAACGCGTTGGTGACATGGGACTGGTTATTGTGCGTACCAGAGTTTGAGTTTGACCCGCTGTTATTGTGGCTGCTGTTATTACTATTCGAGCTGGATGAGGAGTCACTGGAGTTAGCGGCTTCACCTGCCTTCTCACATTCGGAGTCTTCAACCCGACGCCCAGTTTTTGCGTCTTGACAAACCTGCGCAAACTCTTCACCACCGTCAGCGGTAAACGCCTCTTCTTCTTTATGCAATGAGTTATAGGCAAACACGCTGCCGCTGACAATCAGGGCACCCGCCCCAAGAATAGCCAGCCACCGTTTACCGCTAACACCTGTTCTGGGGATATTAGCAGCAGCCTCACCAGCCGTATTCGCTAGTTTTGAGGCGGCACTCTCGTTACCTGGGGCACTGCTCATGAGGTGTCTCCTTCAGGGCTATACACCCTACAGTCGCGGATTTACGGGGCACACCCCATCATACCAAGGCAGAATGGGAGCCTGAAGGACCACTCGAAGCTTTATCACCGCAATACTTCGTCATCTAAATTCGACCGCCCCGCCCAACAGGTCTACAGTAAGCGCCATGGCTAACACACGAACATTTAGATTTCCCTCCTGGGCGGCCTCTTTTGGCAACCAGATTATTGCTTCCCTCCTTATTGGTATTGGGTTAGGGTTTGCCGCCACAGCTCTTGGCGGCGATGCAAAAAATAACCCCAACTGGCTCATGGCCACTCTAGACGCTGTCG
>ERZ773213.756-NODE-756-length-18335-cov-4.806346_pt1 | contig 18335 bp, 12 predicted proteins | sample MGYA00580996_ERZ773213 | MGnify/ENA primary metagenome ERZ773213 (study PRJEB29015, sample SAMEA2738152) | human oral metagenome | biome: human oral; feature: human-associated habitat; material: saliva | place: China | collected 2197 ...
AGTACGTTGCAGATACTGAGCCCTTCAAGCTCAAGGCCCCCGAAGAACGCGAGCGCTTGGCGACCGTGTTGTGGACGCTGGCACAGGCCGTAGCTGATCTGAACCTCATGCTTTCGCCCTTCTTGCCTCACGCGGCGAATGATGTCGATCGCGTGATGGGAGGTAGCGGCGAGATCGCTCCCATGCCCTACATCAAGGAAGTTGAGGAACTGGACCCCGAGGTTCTTCCCGCAGACTTCGAAGGCCGCACGGGATACCCGGTTATTACCGGCGACTACACGAATGTTCCCACCTGGGAGCGCCACGATATCGTCGTTGGTACTCCGATCGAGAAGCCGACCCCCGTCTTCCAGAAGCTTGACGAGGCCATTGTTGAGGAAGAGCTTGCGCGCTACGCGGAGTCTCGCCCTGACGATGTGACGGGAGCCTGAGCTTTTAGCTGTTGAGTGTGTGGCCCAAGCCTTTTGGCTTGGGCCACACACTTTTTTCTGGGGTAAGGAAGAGTGATAGGGGAGCGTGCCCGCCTGCTTGGGGCGCGGCCTCGGGAAGGGACTAGAGGGCGCTGGGAAGAAGATCCTTGCAGATCGCTGTAGTGCCGCGAACAACTAACTCGGGATCGAAGAGAAGCTCAACGTGCTCCTTGGCGTTTTGCGGGCTCTCAATCAGGCTTGCCAGCGCGGAGACGGCACCGCTACTCAGAGCGTCGACCGGCTGACGAATGGTTGTCAGGCCCGGAGAAATGTAGCCGAGGTAGCTGGAGTCGTCGTAGCCGACGATGGAAATGTCATCGGGAACCTGTAGGCCCTGGAGTGTCAGTGACTTGAAAGCGCTCAAGGCCAGTTCATCGCTGGCGCACACGATTGCGCTCACTCCCGCATCAATCAGGTGCGCTGTCGCAGCCTGTGCGGTGCCTAAGCCGTAGGGTGCCCATTCCACGTACTCCGGCTTGAGGTCGAGCCCTGTACGGTTCGCAAAGTCAAGGGCAGAGTTGTACTTCGTGATACTGGGGTAGTGGTTTGGATTCCCCAAAAGCAAACCGATGCGCGTATGTCCCTGATTGACCAGGTGTTGAAGAGCCATTTCCGTTGCTAGGCGATCGTCGGTGCGAATGAAGTAACCCGGTAAGTCGGGATCGCCCGCATTGATGAAAACCATTGGAATTCGATGTTCAGCAAGGCGCTGATAGATCGAATAGTCGTTGCCCTTGGAGTCGTACTGGCCGGAAAGGAAGATCGCGCCATCAATCTGTTCCGAAAGCACCATTGACAGCAGTGTTTCTTCGCTGGTGCCGCCAGATGTGTAGGTGCACAAGAAAGGCAAAATATTGCGTGCCGTCAGTTGAGTGCTTATTGCCGTGAGTAAAGATGCGAAAACGGGATTGACCAAGTTGGGGGTAACGACGGCTACATGTCGGGGTTGATTTCGCCCAACAGTGCTCGTAATACCCATGCTTTTTGCGGTATTAAGCACGGCCTGTCGAGTGTCATCGGAAACGCCTGGTTTTCCGTTGAGAACGCGCGATACCGTCGCTTGACTGACGCCGACTTCAGCGGCAACGTCTGCAAGTGTTTTCACTATTGTCTCCGTATTCCACCGTTGGATTGGGTGGGAGTTACCTGAATGTCCTAAGTGTATATGAAATCGTTATTTACGTAAAGGCATGAAAGGCTTGCGCAAGACTTGCTTTCATTGTTACAGTCATGTGTGTCAGAAGGAACTGGTCATTGTGGATCGGCTCTCTGAGAGTGCATAGCTGCATAGCTTCACAGTAAGCGAACGATAATCTAAGGAAGGATTATCTCCAATGATGAAACATTCACCTGTGGCGCCCGTACTGGCAAGCGCACTGGTTGCCGCATTGGCGTTGAGCGCATGTTCCAAAGGCGCATCATCCGACAACACCGCATCGGATGGCCGTCCTGTCGTGACTGTCCAGATTGTTAAGGACGCACGCACCAAGCCCATGAGTGACCTTAAGTGGACGAAGGACCTTGAAACTGCCTGTGGTTGCAGCATCAAGTGGCTGGAAACTGCGGCATCCTCGTGGGATCAGCAAAAGAGCGCTGCTCTGGCAGCCGGCGATGTTGCCGACCTGACCATTGCGGGCTTTGGTTCAAGTGATATGGCAGAATTTGGCTCGCTGTTCATGGACCTCACTCCTGAGCTGGGCAACCTGCCGAACGTGAAGAAGATGTTCGATGCAGAACCCTACTCGCGGATCGTTTCTACCAATACCAAGAACCAGATCCTCGGTGTGGGTCGCTCCACCGTTCCTCTCTCGGCCAATACCGGTAGCCACATGTTCATTAACAAGGCGTGGCTTGACAAGCTGGGCTTGGCAGTTCCCACCACGTGGGATGAACTCAAGACCGTGCTCAAGGCATTCAAGACCCAGGATCCCAATGGCAACGGTGTTGCCGATGAGATTCCGTTGGACTTCAACAAGCCCGGAACCAATGGATTCGAAGGCTTTAATCCCAACCTTTTCTTGAGCTCTGAAGGTATCACCCTGAGCTCCGACTCCAGCTTGGGAATGTACGCCGATAAGGGCACAGTGAAGAACTACCTGACCGATGAGCGTTACAAGGACTTCGTGAAGTTCATGAACGAGCTGTGGTCGGAAGGCCTGATTGCTCAGGACGCATTCACCCACGACTGGTCCACCTACACCGGTCACGCAAAGGGTGACGGAAAGACCGCAACTGTTGGCATGTCTTGGATGTGGACGCCCTCAGATCTCTTCGGTTCTGAACTGGGCAAGCAGTACATCACCATTCCTTCTCTGAAGGCGAAGGATGGGCAGACGACTCCGGTTGTGTGGGCATGGGGCGGCGACTCAATGGCCTATGGCGCCAACCAGATCGTTGCAAAGGCCGAGCCTGCAAATAAGGAAGCAACACTTAAGCTGCTGGATTCCTTCTACACGCCTGAGATTGGTATTCAGGCAACCTACGGTGCATTCGGCGAGTGCGTCGAAAAGGGAGCTGACGGCACCTACACGGTTCTCGAACCGGCTGATAAGAGCAAGAATGCCGGTGACTGGCAGTTCACCAACTCGCTTGCTGACCGCGCTCCCGTGTGGATCAACAGTGAATGGAAGCTGAAGCTGCCCGCAGAACACACCGAGGTCTTCCCCGTGGACGCTGTCTACAACACTGATTGGTCCAATATCGACCTCAACTCTGATGTTCTGTATGGAAACATGCCGACCACTGATGAGCAGGCAGACATCCTCTCTCGTAATGCGACCGGTATCAACCAGAACGCGATGGCGAAGTTCGCACAGTGGGTCACCAAGGGTGGTGTCGATAACGAATGGGATCAGTACGTTGCTGATCTCGAGGCAAACCACCTTGCAGAGAGCATCAAGGTCAAGCAGGACATCTACGATGCCTACAAGGCTCAGATGAAGCAGCAGGGTGTTGATCTGAACTCCATGTTCAAGACTCAGTCCGTCGACAAGTCGGCGAAGTTCACCAAGTAGTTCACGGCTGGCGTGCCCTGTGAGAATTCATGGGGCACGCCAGTTTTCTACACCTGGGTTTTCTGTATACGCCTTGAGTGCAGAATTCCCCCCATCAACTTTCCTCCCTCCATATCTCTTTCGCATTGCTGCAATGCTGCCGCAGTGCATTTCACCCACATTGAGTTCCTGAATGAGGAAGGTAACTGATGTTCTTTGGATTTCTCCATCGAGTGATTGGGGCGGTGGGCCATGCCTTCGGGCATATCCCTCATCTGTTCCATATGCACCATCCGTTGATCACTATTTTTGCTGGTCATCGAGTTGTGGCCATCTTCGTCACCGTGACTACGACGATCGTCATCGGTGTCGGTGGAGTGACCATTATTATTGGCCCAACAAATGGCGATACAACCCCGCAGATTCCCGGCCAAGAGCAGACCACTCCAACGCCGAAGCCAGAAAAAACTCCTACACGCGAAGATAAAATTCGTACCTGGTGGCACGAAAATGGCGTGAAAGACGCCGAAAAGCCCCTTGCTAACAATGAGGTCCGTGAATCACCCTTCTATTCGGTATCGGTGTCGGCTGTCGATGGTACTGATTCGGACAATAGTTCGTTTACCTATATGTCGATCCCGCGCAACGGTAACCCCATGCGTTCGGACCTCAACGACGATGGTGCAAAGTTCCAAGCCGACAATCACGTGACGATGAGCTGGTCCTCGTTCGAATATGACACCGATGTCTACGTCGATGTCACTTTGCAGACTGGGGCGAAAATAACCGATGTCAATCAGGTTACTGTTCGCCCTGCCAAGGCGAATATTGAAAAGAAGCTTCTCAGCGACAAGACCGTGCGTCTGTATATTCCTCAGAATAACGATGGTTACCGCCTATCCGTAGAGTTTGCTCCCGAACTCATGGATGTGTACCGCTACCAGGGTGGGCTCACCCTCGAGGGTGGAGAAGGCCACGAATACGTTGGGACCGAGCCGAAGAACTCGATGTTGCTCTTTGCTCAGCCCTGGGCCTCGCGCGTCGATCCGACAACCATCCCCACCGAGGCCGACGGAACGATTACCTACGTGACCCCGGGTGAGGTCACCAACTTGGATACCGTCGATACCGACATTGTGTACTTCAAGGCCGGTACCTACTGGATGACGAACAAGTACTCTGCAAACCTTCCTGATCGCGTGAAGTGGGTCTACTTTGAGCCCGGTGCCTTCGTTAAGGGAGCCTTCCAATTTGGGGTCAATGAAAACATCACGAACTACAAGGTCACGGGATACGGTGTGCTCTCAAGCGAGCAGTACCTCTATGAGACCGACATGTCGAATGGATACAAGACCTTGGAGCATAAGGATGGCGCAAACTGCCATGCCACCTGCGTTAAAGCTCTGAAGTTCACCTCTACTACTCCGCATCAGGTTCTTGATCTGCAAGGCGTGACCATCAAGGAGCCGTCATACCACTCCTTCGTGGAATATGGTTTCCGTCCTGCTGACCCTGAAAAAGGCAGCATGAGCGATGCTGAGTTTGCCGAGGCCGTGGCCCGTAATAGTGCGATCGAGGGGGCGAACGAGCAGTCCTTTAGCCAGCGCGTTCGTAACTACCAACAGGTGGGATCCTGGTATTGGCAGACCGACGGAATGGAGCTGTACCCCGGCTCGACCATGAAGAGCTCTTTCTTCCATACGAATGACGATGCGATGAAGCTCTACCACAGCAACGTCGATGTTTCGAATGTCGTGGTGTGGAAGAACGATAACGGCCCGGTCTTCCAGTGGGGCTGGAACTATCGGAACACTGAGAATGTGAAGGTCGATGGAACGACCGTCGTGCACAGCCTGATGAATAACTCGGGTGCAACCAACACCTGCGTATTCAACTCATCCCCGCACTGGAACGGTGGTGCCTTCGATTACTCGGATCCTTCAACGACTTTGAAGAACTGGACCATTTCCAACACCGTTGTGGAAGGAAGTGTGAACTGCGGTTTCCGTATCTACGCCCTGTCGAATATGGAGAACTTCAAGATCATTAACTTCCACGTGGATTCGTGGAATGGACAGCCTGAAGCGAATGTTGTTAGCCGTCTGACCCGTCCTGCGAATAAGGCGGGGAAGAAGGTGACGATTGGCAATGAAACTGTCGACCACAACGGTATTGAGATTCGCAACTTCAGTGTCGGTGACACCTTCGTGACAAAGGCCGGTGGAAACTGGGCGTCCAATGAGCTTGGACGTTTGGATTTCGATGCGGACTGCTGGGATAACTGGAATGCCACCGCTGACGGCAAGCCTGAGAACATGCCGACGCTGAGCGTTGAAGGGTTGAAGGACCAGGAGTCGTTGGATTCTCGTCATCTCTCGTTTAAGGGAGCGACCGACGGTAATCGCGTTGTTGTGACGGTCAATGGAGCGAATACGGAATTGCCTGTTGTCGATGGCGCATTTAGTGCTGATCTCACCTTGGATCGCGCGGTCAACTCGGTGCGCGTGAGCGCCTATTCGCCCGAGAACACCGTGAGCCGAGCAAGCTACACGATCTACTCTTTCGGTGACAAGATTGGTACCTTGAGTGACCCCAGTGGCGATGACAAGGGTGCCGGTACGGTTGTTTACCCCAAGAGTGAGAACTTCAATCCGGGGAGCTTTGACCTGCTTGAAACCTCTGTCTATCGCGATAACGATCACTACCAGTTCGTCACGCGAATGGGTGCTCCCGTGAATAACCCGTGGGGTATGAACCAGATGAGTACCCAGCGACTGAATATCTACATTCGCAGCGAGGCCAATACTTCAGCCGATGTAACGCCTCTGCTTGCGGGGACGAACACCTTTGCCAATGGTGGTTGGGATTATGTTCTGATTGCTGATGGGCGTTCAGAATCACTGCCCTACAACATGGGTGTTTACGATAATGCAGGCAAGCTCAAGGGTGAGGTGACCTTGAAGGTTGCCGGTGACCGAATCATGATGTCCGTTGACCGCAGTGCACTCGATGGCGTGGACTTGGCAAAGGCCTCGTACCAGGTGTCGATCTATTCCTCCTCGGAAGATGGGGAAGGCGTGGGCAATGTTCGTCCGATCTATTCGGCCGAATGCTACGCGGGCGGAAAGGGATGTCCTGACTTCGTGAAGAACTTCCGCTTCGGCGGTGGAAAGGGCATCTTCACAAATGAGTCCCCGTATGACTCGGACACCACGGATTCCAATGCAATTGACATCATCTCGGGTGCAATCGAGCAGTCCAAGGCTCTGAGTGTAAACGAAGACGGCAAGGTAGTGGTTCCCTTTGTTGGCTTCGATGCGCGCCACTAGAGATAGCTAAAAGTGCGTAAGCTGGAGTCAGAAGGGTTCTTCTCAGTAAAACGCTGTGATCAGCGGGAATGATTCTGAGGAAAGCCAAAATATTCAGGGGTGGGCATGAAAGTGTCCACCCCTGAATGTATTTTGTAATACTTGCGCAAGGATTTCATACTTGTTACGCTAAAGGGGTAGCGCATAGACGCGCCTCCAACCCCTCGCAAGAACATGCGGCAATGTTGACGACTGAGAAAGTTATTGCGATGACAGAGCAATTAAATGCTGATTTCGCTGCGACTCGCAACGCTGCGGCGAAGACCCCCTGGTGGTCGAACGCTGTGGTCTACCAGATTTATCCGCGTTCATTTCAGGACGCAAACGGCGACGGGATCGGTGATATCCAAGGAATCACCCAGCGCTTGCCCTATGTGGCAGAACTTGGCATTGACGTAATTTGGCTGTGCCCCATGTACGTGTCGCCCCAAGACGACAACGGCTACGACATTGCCGACTACCAGAACATCGACCCCATGTTCGGCACTCTCGATGACATGGATGAACTGCTTCGCACTGCCCACAGCTTGGGTCTGAAAGTCATCATGGATTTGGTGGTCAATCACTCCTCTGATGAGCACGCGTGGTTCATCGAATCCCGTGACAAAACCAGCGACAAAGCAGACTGGTATTGGTGGATGCCCGCAAAGGAAGGGCATGTCCCCGGCGAGATCGGAGCCGAACCCAATAGCTGGGGGAGCTATTTTGGTGGATCCGCGTGGACCTATGATCCGCAGCGCGGTGAATACTACTTCCATCAGTTCTCGGCCAAGCAGCCCGACCTCAATTGGGAACGACCCGAACTTCGCCAGGCGGTCTACGAGATGATGAACTGGTGGATGGACCGCGGAATTGACGGATTCCGCATGGACGTCATCAGTCAGATCTCCAAGACCTTGGATAGCCGTGGAATGCTCCCCGGAACCGATGGATCCGATAAGGAGATTTACCCCGTCGGCTCCGATGGGTATTCCTCGCCCTTTGATTTCTGCACGGATGGCCCGCGCTTGGATGAGTTTCTCCATGAAATGTACGAGGCCGTCTTCGCGGGTCGGGAAGGCTTCCTGACCGTCGGCGAGGGGCCGGGTATTTCCATTACCCGCGCAGCACACATTACGAACCCTGCCAGCGAAGAACTCGACATGCTCTTCCTTTTCGACCATGTTGGTATTGATGACGATGGTCCAGCAGGGAAGTGGTCCGTCGTGCCGTGGAAGGTTCGCGACCTACGAAATGTTTTCGCGGGCTACGAAGAAATTGTGCGCGATGGCGGATGGACCAGCCTCTTCTATTGCAACCACGACCAGCCCCGCGTCGTGTCGCGTTGGGGAGACGACAGTACGGAAGAACTGCGCTCTCGAAGCGCAAAGGCACTTGGCCTCGTCCTTCATATGCACAAGGGAACCCCCTACATCTACCAGGGCGAAGAACTGGGAATGACGAACGCAGGCTTTACCAGCCTTGACCAGTATCGCGACGTCGAATCCCTGAACCACTACCGCCAATACGTCGAAGAAGCGGGGATCTTGACCCACGACGAAATGATGAATGCGCTGGCTCTCAAGGGGCGTGATAATTCGCGGACACCTATGCAGTGGGATGACACAAGCTATGCGGGTTTCATTGATGAAAACGCCGGGCAAGTCCCCTGGATTTCTGTCAATGCAAACAAGGACATCATTAACGCAAAACGTCAGCAAGACGATCCCGATTCGGTCTACCACTTCTTTAAGCGACTCATTAAGCTGCGGCACACTAAAGACATCGTTGTTGCCGGAGACTGGCAATTGATTGCGCAAGATTCCGATTCTGTCTATGCCTTCACAAGAAGCTTGGGGAATGAATGCTTGGTCGTTGCCGCCAATCTGTCCAGTAACACCGTTGACCTGCCAACAGAAGTTGCAGAACTAGTGGGGGAGCCTCTGAATGAGCGTGTCCTCATCACTAACCAGGATGCCGCCCTTACATGCGAGGAACTGCAGGATCGCCACCTGCGTCCGTGGACGGCCTTCGCTTACATACTCGGCTAAATTCTTGGACGAAACGAAGAGGTTGCTATGTCCACTACAGAAGTTCAGCCACACGGCACAAAGCCGTTACGCTCCACCCCTGCCTCTAAGCAGGCCAGCACAAAAGTGAAGACACCGAAGGCTAAGGGCGCTCCCTGGTGGAGTCCAGCGGGCCTCGCAAACCACTTCCGACTGTACTGGCAGTTGTGGATCATGGTTTTGCCGGCGATCATTCTGGTCCTGATCTTCAGCTACGGGCCAATGTATGGAATCCAACTGGCTTTCCGTGACTTCGATGTCAGCAAGGGCATTACAGGCGGAAAGTGGGAAGGACTGAAGTACTTTAATCAGTTCTTCAAAGACCCGATGTTCTGGCAGATCATCCGCAATACCTTACGCATCAGCCTGTGGACCCTGGTCATGGGCTTCTTCGCTCCGATCATTCTGGCTTTGCTGATTAACCAGATCGCAAGCAAGAAAACGAAAACTTTCGTTCAGACCATCACCTACATGCCTCACTTCATCTCGACAGTGGTCATGGTCTCGATGCTCAATATCTTCCTGGCGCCAAACTCCGGCTTGATCAGTAAGTTCTTTGGAGGGGCGGACCTCATGGGAACCGCCTCTGCATTCACGCCGGTCTACTGGATGAGCGAAATCTGGCAGCACGCCGGATGGAACTGCATCATCTACCTGGCTGCGCTGTCATCAATCGACACCGCGCTTTACGAGGCCGCAAAAATCGACGGTGCCGGGCGAATGCAGTTGATTCGATACATCGATATCCCGGCAATCTTGCCGACTGCAGGAATCCTTCTGATCTTGAATATGGGCTCGGTGCTGGGTGTCGGTTTCGAAAAGGTCTGGCTGATGCAAAACACGCTGAATATCCCGGCCTCTGAAGTTATCGCCACCTATACCTACCGCATCGGTATCTTGGCCCACCACTACAGCTATTCCACTGCAATCGGTTTGTTCAACAGCGTTGTGAACTTCATCTTCCTGGTGACTGCAAACAAGATTGCAAAGAAGACCAGCGACACCAGCTTGTTCTAGAACCGGCGTGAAGAAAGGACTGAATCATGTCTGCAGCAACACCTGCCGCTAAGATTTCCGGTCACGCGGCCGGGAAGGGAACATCGGGGGATAGGGCAAGCGAACCGAAGCCCAAGAAGAACCTTGGCGCATTGTGGCGAACGCGCTCTGCCTCTGACTGGATCATTGATGGAATCATCGCTTTGATCATCGCGGCCATTGTTCTGGCAATTTTGTACCCGATGTGGTTCATCATTGTCGCGTCTTTCTCAGACCCGAACTTGGTATCGACCGGTAAAGTCACGGTTCTGCCCAAGGGCATTAATTTCAAGGGCTACTTGAAGATCTTGGAAGATACGCGCATCTGGATTGGCTACCGAAACACCTTGCTGTATTCACTCTTGGGCACAGCAGTGAACCTGATCGTTACGCTTCCGGCGGCCTTCGCCCTGTCCCGTAAAGAATTCAAGCCGCGTCGCGTGATCTTGTTCTTCTTTACCTTCACGATGTTCTTCGGTGGCGGCCTGATCCCCAGCTACCTGCTGATGAAACAGCTGGGACTGCTGAACAGCATCTGGGTTTTCATTATTCCAGGGGCCTTCAGCGTATTCAACATGATCATTGCCCGCTCCTTCTTCGAGGCCTCGATCCCCGAAGAACTTCACGATGCGGCGCAGGTTGATGGCCTGTCGTACTTCGGGTATTTCAACAAGATCGTGTTGCCACTGTCGACGGCAATTATCGCGGTTATTGGCCTGTACTACTTCGTCGGGCACTGGAACGATTACTTCACCGGTTTGATCTACATTCGCGACCAGAATCTGCAGCCTTTGCAGAACGTTCTGCAAAACATTTTGTTGGCGAACCAAACGCAAGTTGGCGCTGTCGGAATGACAGCAATGGATTCGCAGAACTTTGCGGATCAGATCAAGTTCGGCGTGATCATCGTTTCGACAATTCCTCTGCTGATCATCTACCCCTTCTTGCAGAAGTACTTCAATAAGGGCGTCATGATCGGCGCCGTCAAAGGCTAGAACAATGACCAGAGTTGCCCTGACCTACGAGCGTTTGTGCCGCATCGTGCTGATGGTGTTTGTCGTCAACGTTGTGATGCTCATCCACACGCTCATGGGACTGATCCTAGGAGGGTTCTTCCCCTCAATCGCCGCAGCATATGCGACCTTTCGGACGTGGCTTATTGACGAGGATCAGTCATGGCGCATTCGCCAGACCTGGACGGTGTTTCACCGCGCGTGGAAAGACGAACTCACCCAGGCCAATCTCTTTGGCTGGGTGCAACTGCTCATCGGCCTCGCCCTGGCGTGGGACTACTACCTGGTGAATTGGAACGACCTGGGTGGAGTCATCGGCGTTGGCGTCTCGGGCCTTCTGCTCTTGCTCAACCTTGTGTTCTGGACCGTGGCAGCGCTGTCATGGTCAGTACGTGCGAATTTCGATGAACCTCTTACGTGGATTCTTCGTATGTCGCTGAACATGACAGTGGCCCGCCCGCTATGCACCCTGCTTCTTCTTGCTTTCACGGTCATCATTGGGTGGACGTGGAGCCAGTGGCCGGGCGTGTTTATGGTCTTCGGTGCTGCGATTCCGATCTTTGCTGTCCAGGCAGTGATCTATAGTTTTGGAGGGCTGCCGGGAATGAGCGTCAAGGACCGACCCTCCCCAAACCCTGCCGACGAGGCCGTCGCTGAGCGCGGGGGAGTAGTCGCTTAAGCCTGCCGAGGCCTCGGCAATGAGAGAACCCGACAACTTTCCTTCCCACCACCTTCTTCCAACCATCTAAAAACCCGTAACCCAGGAGACCCAATGTTTCCCATCCCCTCTGTGAAGGCGCAGATGAACCCCCAGACCACCTTTGTTGGGCAGCGGTGGCGAATCGGCTTCCTGACCGATGCTCTGGTCCGCCTCGAGTGGTCGGATTCTGGAGTCTTTGAGGACGAGGCGACGCAGGTCGTTCTCAACCGCAGTTTCGGGGAAACTCCAAAAGTTACCTACTCCCAGCGAGGCGGAATGCACGTGTGGGAGACCTCTTCCATCCGCTTGGTTTTTGACGGTCAGAGCTTTAGCAAAGAAGGGCTGAGCGCCGTCGTCAAGAACGCCGGAGGCGGGTTTGGGACCACGTGGCACTACGGAGATGAGGCACACGAAAACCTCAAGGGGACCGCGCGCACTCTCGATGGTGTGAATGGGGCCTGCGAATTGGGTATGGGGCTTATTAGCCGCGATGGATGGGCGGTCCTGGATGACTCGAAATCGAATCTCTTGCAGAGTGATGAAGCTGCGTGCAGGGCAGGTTGCGTGACACGTCCGCGAGACCACTCAGAAATTGACATCTATTTCTTCAGCTACGGGAACCGTTACGCAGAGGCCATTCGCGACTTCTACCGTTTGAGCGGCCCAACTCCGCTGCTGCCGCGTTGGGCATTGGGGAACTGGTGGAGCCGCTACTACCCCTATTCGCAGGATGAGTACCTGGCGCTAATGGATCGTTTCAATGCGGAAGGAATTCCATTCACAACCGCTGTTTTGGATATGGATTGGCACATCACCGATGTTGATCCACGCTTTGGCTCAGGATGGACCGGGTACTCGTGGAATCGCGAGTTAATTCCAGACCCTCAAGCTTTCACGGAAGCCCTGCATGATCGAGGCTTGCGTATCTCTGCAAATGTGCATCCCCGCGATGGAATACGCGCATTCGAAGATGCCTATCCAAAGGCCGCCGAAACGATGGGAATTGACCCGGCCAGCGAAGAACCAGTGGAGTTTGATCTGACGGATCCGAGCTTCATTCGCGCCTATTTCGACATGCATCATGATTTGGAGACTGATGGCGTCGATTTTTGGTGGATCGATTGGCAACAGGGCGGTGTTTCACGTCAAAAAGGGCTGGATCCGCTGTGGATTCTCAACTACCTGCACTACATGGACATGGTCGCGGCATCTTCAGAAGGTGAGGAGCAGGATCACGAGCTCCCGCTGATTCTCAGCCGTTACGCGGGCCCAGGTTCGCACCGCTATCCCGTGGGCTTCTCCGGAGACACAGTGGTCAGCTGGGAATCGCTGAAATTCCAGCCCTACTTCACGTCAACGGCCTCGAATATCGGATACGGCTGGTGGAGCCACGACATTGGCGGACACATGCTGGGCGTGCGCGACGAAGAACTGGAAGCACGCTGGTACCAGCTGGGCGTTTTTAGTCCGATTAACCGATTGCACTCGAGTCTGTCGCCTTTCGTGGGCAAGGAACCGTGGAATTTCCAGCAACCCGTGCGCGATATCATGCGCGATGCGCTGATCCTGCGTCACCGCCTGATTCCTTACCTGCACACGATGAACTGGCGCGCTGCCACCGAGGGAGCGCCACTTGTAACTCCCATGTACTGGGCTCACCCAGATGAAGGGATCGCCTACGACGTGCATGAACAATTCATGTTCGGCACGCAATTGATGGTTGCTCCCGTGGTGACCCCGCGCGATGCGAACACGCGTCAGGCGCGCACGCGTATGTGGTTCCCGCGCGGCCAATGGTTCGATTTCTTTACCGGACGCCGCTACGACGCCGAAATGGACGGTGGGCTGCGCCTGAATGTGTGGCGGCCACTGGAACTTCTTCCTGTTTTTGCCCCCGCAGGCGGGATTGTCCCCCTCCAAGAGCTGGATCAGAACATTAACGATTGCGGGAATCCCCAAGCCCTGGAAATCCTTGTCTTCCCCGGTGCTGATGGCCACTTCACTCTGCGTGAAGATGATGGTCGCTACCCGGGTGTCAATTGCGAGCAGGGCAGCGGCGAAGTGCGAAGCGAGATCGCTTACGATGACGCCCTTGGAACACTTACTATTCACCCAGCAACGGGCTGTACTGATGCGCTTCCGGCCCTTCGCACCTGGACTGTGACCATGCGAGGCATTGGCAAACCCGCGCAGGTGAGCGTCAATGGGGAGCTCGCTCAGTTTACTTACGATCCCGACACCCTGAGTGCGTGCGTGACAATTGACGAGGCCGAGGTGAGCCAGGTTCTCGAAGTTTCCTTCGCGGGTGGGAAGCGTCCCGTCTTTGCAGAAAATCCGGTTGAAAGCGATATCTACCAGGCCCTGCTTCGCTGTGAGATGGATGCTCTGGCGAAAGATGATGGCTATGAGATGGTGCGCCGTCTGGGACGTCGGGCGCTCCCACAGCTTCGCACTTTGGATCGAGGAAAAGAGGCGGGCATATTCCGTTCGGAAATGCCCGCCTCAGTGATCGAAATGATCGAGGAAATTCTGCTTCGCAGCTAGCGCTTCTTGCGCGTCATGACGGTGCTGACTCCCGCAATGATAATGAGGAGCACACCCATGATTGCCAGGGTCCCAATCGCCACCAGTGCGAGGTTTGCCGCCTTGACGAAGGCCATGGCGATCAGCGCGATTGCGGTGAAGATAATGATGCACGCCCAGAGAAGCTGCCCGATGCGCACGCCCCGATAGGGAGCTTCCTTTACGTCCTCGGCTGACCACACGTGAGCGGGGGGAACAATTGGGGTGTTTTGAGGCTCAAATGTGCGTTCCAAGGCCGGGGTAAAGTCGGGCGTCGACCCTTCCCCCGCGCCTGCCGCGGCGCCTGTCCAGGCTGTAGAAGCATCGGGCGCCTCGGCCTCGGTGTCAGCCTCGGCAGAAGTTTTTTGCTCCTCAATCGGAGCATCTGCGAAGGAAGGCAGCGGTTTTGTTTCGTCGTCGCCGACCGGCAGGGGAGTGGTCTGGTCAAAGTCGTTTGTACTCATGACAATTCCTTTCAGTGCTGGCCGGATGCGGGAGATTCAGAGGACGCACTTGGTGAAGGCGACTGGCTCTGGTTGGGTGAAGGAGAAGTTCCTGTGGAAGGAGTGGCGCTGGGCGTGGGAGAAGGAGTCGCGGACGGCCACGGATCCCGATCGACAGAGCTGCCTGTTTCGTCGATGTCCAGGGTGACAAGTTGGTTTTTTGCATTGAGGTAAACAGTGATCCCTTGACCTTCCTTCCAGCTGGGAGAGGTCAGAACTGTGGGGCTATTACTGTCAAAGCCCTTCCACTTTTGATCGCCACTGAGATCAAGATCGAAGGTGATCGGTTGTTTCTGAGCGACGATGCGGATGGGCTGGCCGTCGCGAACTCGGATGTTTGCGTAGGGAATCACTTGGGCGTTAACGGTGATGTCCTTGGTAAGGCCATCGGGTGCATGAGAGAGGTCGAGGTCAAGATTGATGACATTGGTGCCGTTGGAACTTCCAATTGTGTCTGAGCGCCAGTCGGCATTGGTATCAATGTTTCCCACCACGGATGTGTAGTGGAGCGGGGCGGTGGTGGCGTATGCCATTCCTCCAAGGAGGGCCGGAATTGCGAAGAACATTCCCAGTACCGACAAGATGGTGAGCATGACTGAGGAACGATCGCGAAGAGCGGCGATCAGGTGTGCAATGCCGACAATGAGCAGACAGGCGGCTGCGCCAGTCAAGGCAATCTGTACGCTTCGATCAACCTGTTCCGGGGTGCTGTATCCATTACGGTAGAGCAGGAAGAAAGTTCCTGCCAGAGCAAGGAAGACCAGACCGTAGACGCATAAGACCAACGCGCGGGGGATGACTCTAGAGCGGAGTGCAGGCTGCGTGACAAAGGGCGCGAAACGCTTCCCTGCGCTTTGAGGAATTGTTTGTCCCGAGGCCTGGGGCTGAGAGTCAGTCGTCTGTGCCGCCGAAGGCGGTGCGGGAGGGAAAGAATAGTAGTCCGAAGATGTCGGACCACCCTGCGTACGCCAATCAGGAGTTGTATCTGGCATGGTTTTTTCTCCTTGTGCAGATGCAGGAGTAAAGGGAGATGAGGCCGGCTGGGAGGATGGCTGCGCCTGCGGTGTCGCACTCCAGTACTGCCCCTGTGTGGGGCCCGTCTGCCTGGGCTTTGCAAGCAGGACTGCAATCACGACAATTGCGACCGGGAAGATCAGAAAAAGAGGAATCCACACGAAAGCGTGAAAGAAGCCGAGCGTGATTCCTGAAGTCCCGCCACCAAAAACGGCTAAGAGGATCGCTCCGATGATCGCAGCATCGAAATTGCCCTTGAGCATTTCGTCAACGTGGATGCGGCCATCTTTGGCCTCGGGAAGGAAAACCCACGCTAAGGCGTAGAGGACGCACACAGCGGGGAAAAAGAGCGCGGCAACAACGACGGCGATCCGCAGGGAGTTCACGTCCCATCCATAGCGCTGCGCCAAACCTTGGCACACGCCTCCGATGACGCGAGGCTCTCCACGGAAGAAGCCGGAGTAACGCAACGAGTTCATGAATCCTTTGTTCATGATTCCACTGTGCCCGTATGGCTGGTGAAAAGATATGGGGGGATGCCCTGATCGATCCCCGATTCTTTCCCCAGCCTTGCGCTTCCACTCCCGATTCGTGTGAAGATACAGATGTGAGCAATGAGCAGCAAGTGTGGCAATCGGGCGAGCAGAAGCCCCGTGGGTATCACTGGAACCCACCCGAGCTTCACGAGCCCACACGCGTTCTGCATCGCTCCAGCGCGTCTTCAACCGATATGCCTCTGCCTTGGATTGGCGGGGTGTGTGCGGGAATTGCCTCGATGCTCGGGGTATCCGCGGGAATCATTCGCTTTGCATTCGTGGCCGCCCTGCCGGCTTTCGCAGTTCCGCTCTTCGTCTATCTCTGGCTGTGGCTTACTCTTCCCGACGATCCCGGCGCTGCACAAAGCGTCCCCGAACGCCTGCGTGTTCCGCTGGCCTCGGCGGAAGAAATTGTTCGGCGCGAACACGACCAACGCAACTTGCGCATGCTTTTGGTCGGATTGGGTTCGGTGGGCCTAGCCCTTGCAATTGCCTACCTCCTTTTTACGGGGATTGCGGGACTGCGCGATATCGCCGCAGCGGTCCTTGTCGTGGGTGGAATCGCGGCAGTTTGGACGCAGAGTACTCGCGCGCACTCATGGAAAAACCCGCTCTTCATCCTCATCACTCTGGCCGGAATGATCTTGGTTGCCAGTGGATTGGTACTGGCCTCGTTCCGTGGACAATCACCGTGGGATATGGCGCGAGGTGCAATCCTGGGGGGCTCCCTGATCCTCTCCTTTGGAGTCGCGATCATTCCCCTTTGGGTGAGGACTTCCCAAGAAAACACGCGAGCAAAAGAGCGCGAGAAACGCGAAGCTGAGCGTGCTGACATGGCCGCACACCTGCACGATTCTGTCCTTCAGACGCTCACCTTGATCCGCAATAACGCCGATAATCCAAGCTCCGTGCGCGCTCTGGCCCTTGGGCAGGAACGCGAGTTGCGTTCGTGGTTGTACACGGGGCGTGAAGAGGCGGCAGATTCCCTTGCCGAGGCCCTGCGCGAGGCAGTTTCGACGCTGGAGACGACCTTTGGTGTTGAGGTTGGCGTTGTGACGGTTTCCGATATGCGTCCAGGCCCCGGTGAACTGGCTATGGTCGCCGCTGCTTCCGAGGCCGTCTCTAACGCAATTCGCCATGCTCGTCCGCCCGTGAGCGTCTACATGGAAGTGGGGCCGCAGTGCTCGGAGATCTTTGTTAAAGACTGTGGAGATGGATTTGATATCTCTGCGATTCCCGAGGACCGTCATGGCGTGCGCAATTCGATTTTCGGCCGCATGGAACGAGCGGGCGGAAAGGCTCAAATCCGCCATCTTGCCAGTGGAACCGAGGTCCATCTCTCCATGCCTGTAGATACACTTGAGTGACGATGCCCGCTGAAGGAGATAATTCCATGACAATTCGGATTCTGGTCATTGATGATCACGCCCTGGTACGTGCGGGTGTGCGCGCTGAGCTCGAATCCAGCGGTGCCGATTTTGACATCGTCGGCGAGGCCAGTGACGTTGAGGGTGCGATTGCAGCCTGCCACGCGCTCACGCCCGATGTTGCTCTCCTGGACGTTCACCTGCCGGGAGGAAACGGTGGCGGCGGGGCCGAGGTTGCGGCCTCGTGCGCTGATGTTGAGGGGCTCCGTTTCCTTGCGCTCTCGGTGTCAGATTCCCCCGAAGACGTTGTTTCGGTTATTCGTGCCGGCGCTCGCGGATACGTCACCAAGTCGATCTCGACCCCTGAGCTTGTCGAGGCCATCCAGCGCGTTGCCGCGGGAGATGCGGCCTTCTCGCCGCGCTTGGCCGGTTTTGTTTTGGACGCTTTCGGAGGGGCGAGTGCCCCCATTGCCGCTCACGACGATGAATTGGATTTGCTGTCGGCCAGGGAGCAAGAAGTCATGCGTTTAATCGCGCGTGGATACCCCTATAAAGAGGTTGCTTCCGAGCTCTTTATTTCGATTAAAACCGTGGAAACACACGTGTCTGCCGTGCTGCGCAAGCTTCAGCTATCGAATCGAAATGAGCTCACTCACTGGGCGATGCAGAGGCACATTATTTAGTCTTTCAGGTGCCTTGCGGTGAAGTTCACCCGCGTGCTGGGCG